>JRYH01004867.1_pt1 | contig 13307 bp, 12 predicted proteins | sample 235351 | NCBI WGS metagenome assembly JRYH01 (sample SAMN03074221, study PRJNA261480) | activated sludge metagenome | biome: Wastewater Treatment Plant; feature: Wastewater; material: Activated sludge; isolation source: activated biomass of a wastewater treatment plant treating wastewater... ... | reverse complement strand
TCGACCACCGAGCCGCGCGCGATGTTCACGAACACACCTTGCGGGCCGAGCGCCTGGATCACTTCGCGCGAGATGATGCCCCGGGTGGCCGGGCCGCCCGGGCAGGCGGCGACGAGCACGTCGGCCCAGGCCGCGAGTTCGCGCAGGTCGGCATGCAGCGGCCAGGCCACGCCTTCCTTGGAGCGCGGCCCATGCCAGGCGATCGAACAGCCGAAGGCCTCGCAGCGCTCGGCGATCGCCATGCCGATCCGGCCCAGCCCGACGATGCCCACCCGCTTGCGCGCCAGCGAGGTGGTGAGCGGCATCGGCCCCGACAGCCAGCGGCCCTCGCGGACATGGCGGTCGCCGACGACGATCCGGCGCATCGTCGCGAGCAGCAGGGCCATCGCCATGTCGGCGACGTCCTCGGTGAGCACGTCGGGGGTGTTGGTCACGCGGATGCCGCGCTCGCGACAGGCCTCCAGGTCGACCGCGTCGACACCGACGCCGAAACACGCCACCAGGCGCAGCTTCGGCAGCGCCGCGATGGTCGCCGCATCGATGCCGTGCGGACTGAACGTGACCACCACCTCCGCGCGGTCGGCCACGTCGGCGAGCGAAGCCTGGCCGGGCGCGCCCTGCCAGAGATTGCGGCAGTCGTAGGTGGCATGCAGCTCGTCCAGCGTGGGCTGGTGCAGCGGGGTGAGGATCGGGACCAGGGGACGCTCGTTGCCAGTACTCATCTTTTCTCCTCGATTCACCGATCGCGCACGATCCCGGGCTTCTCGCGGCCCGGCCTGCCGTATCGAACCGGTTTCACCGTCTCCTCCGTGGAATCCTGCAGGCGACCGGGCCTGCGGCGCCGCGCCGCGTGGCGGCGGGCTCATCGCAGGCGGGCTCATCGCATTCTAGCGGCTCGCGTCGTCGGGGCGGCCGGCGTCGAACTGCATGGCCGCGAGCCGGGCATAGAGTCCGCCCGCCGCGACCAGCTCGGCATGCGAACCCGACTCCACGAGGCGGCCGCCATCGAGCACCAGGATGCGATCGGCATGCATCACCGTGGCAAGGCGATGCGCGATGACGAGGGTGGTGCGCGCCTGCATCGCGTCGGCCAGCGCCGCCTGGACGGCGCGCTCGCTCTCGGCGTCGAGCGCGCTGGTCGCCTCGTCGAGCAGCAGCAGCGGGGGATTCTTGAGCAGCGCACGGGCGATCGAGATGCGCTGGCGCTGCCCGCCCGAGAGCCGCACGCCGCGCTCCCCGAGCGCGGTCCCGTAGCCGTCGGGAAGCCGCTCGATGAATTCGTGGGCATGGGCGGCGCGAGCGGCGGCGACCACCTCGTCGTCGCTCGCGTCGGGCCGGCCGTAGCGGATGTTCTCCCAGGCGTCGGCGGAGAAGATCACCGGCTCCTGCGGCACCAGCCCGATGCGGGCGCGCACGGCCGCCGGATCCGCCTCGCGCAGCTCGACGCCGTCCAGGGTGATGCTGCCCGACTGCGGATCGTAGAAGCGCAGCAGCAGCTGGAAGACCGTGGTCTTGCCGGCGCCGGACGGCCCGACGATCGCCACGGTCTCGCCCGGCGCGACGGCGAGGTCGAAGCCGTCGAGCGCCGACCGGTCGGGGCGCGTCGGATAGCGGAACACCACGTCGCGGAAGACGACGGCGCCCCGCGCCGGCTCCGGCAGGGGCTTCGGCTGCGGCGGGGCCGCGATCTCCGGCTCCGTCTGCAGCAGCTCGACGATGCGCTCCATGGCGCCGGCGGCGCGCTGCAGGTCGCCCACCACCTCGCTGATCGCGCCGACGGAGCCCGCCACCACGATGGCGTAGAAGACGAAGGCCGAGAGCTGGCCGGCGGTGATGCGGCCGGACAGCACGTCGTGGCCGCCGATCCAGAGGATCGTGCTGACCGCGCCGAACACCAGCAGAATGACGATGGCGGTGAGCCAGGCCCGCGCCCCGATGCGCCGCCGCGCCGCGGCGAAAGCCTGCTCGACCCGGGCCGCGAAGCGCTGCCGGTCGATCTCCTCGTGGCCGAAGGCCTGGGCGGTGCGGACCGCCTGCAGCGTCTCGTCGGCGAAGGCCGCGAGCTCGGCCACGCGGTCCTGGCTGGTGCGCGACAGCCGCCGCACCTTGCGCCCGAACAGCACGATCGGCGCGATGACCAGCGGCACCACCAGGAAGACGAGGCCGGTGAGCCGGGCGCTGGTCACCGCCAGCATGACCGTGCCGCCGATCAGGAGCAGCAGGTTGCGGAGCGCCACCGAAACGGTGGAGCCCACCACCGTCTCCAGCACCGAGCTGTCCGCGGTCAGCCGCGACAGCACCTCGCCGGTGCGGGACGCCTCGAAGAAGCCGGGCGACAGCCGCGTGACACGGTCGTAGACCGCGCGGCGGATGTCGGCGACGACGCGCTCGCCGATCCAGGACACGAAGTAGAACCGGCTGAAGGTCGCCAGGGCGAGAATGACGGTGACGCCGAACAGGATGACGACCGCCCGGTCGAGCAGCGCGCCTTCGCCGGCGCCGAAGCCCTCGTCGATCAGGGCGCGCAATCCGCTGCCCAGCGCCAGCACGGTGCCGGCGGCGACGGTGAGCGACGCGAGCGCGCCGAGCACGTACAGCCGATAGGGCCAGAGGAAGCGCGCGAGATGGCGCAGCTGCCCGAGGTCCCGGCTGGTCGGCCGGTCCGGCATCTTGCCGCGGCGGCCGGGACCGGAAACGGTCGGGGTCTCGGTGCGGTGCGGGCTGGGGGCTGACTCGGCCATCGGCATCCTGGGAAGTTCCCCGCCTGGGCCGAGCCGGGCGGCCGGGTCATGCGGGCGGCCTATCCCTAAACGAGGGGGGACGGCTCCGCAAGGCGACGAGGCGTCACGGCCTTGCCAGGGGCGACCCGCTTGGCTATAAACCCCGCTCTTCAAGGAGCGGCACCATGAAAGACGGCATTCACCCCGGCTATCACGAGATCAACGTGATCATGACCGACGGGTCCACGTTCAAGACGCGGTCGACCTATGGCAAGCCCGGGGACACCCTGCGGCTGGACATCGATCCGAAGTCCCATCCGGCCTGGACCGGCGTCCATCGGCTGATGGATACGGGCGGCCAGCTCGCCAAGTTCAACAAGCGCTTCCAGGGCATCGGCATCGGCGGCAAGAAGTAGCGGGCTTGCGCCGGGCGGGCCCTCGGGCCGCGGAAACGAAGAAGGGGCGGATCGCTGCGCTGTCCGCCCCTTTCGTTTGCCCTCTCCGGACCTCGCGGAGCGTCAGACGCTCCGCCGCCGCCGGACTATCCAGAGTCCGGCCAGCCCCGCGCCCATCAGCGCCAGGGTCGCCGGCTCCGGCACCGGGGTGGTGCTCGCCCGGAAGTTCCAGCTAAAGCTGGTCTCGTTCTTGTCATCCGTCAGGAACGACAGGTTGATGTTGTCGACGAAGGCGAGTGTGTCACCGGCCCAGCCGGAGCCAACCCCGATCTCGATGCCGAGGATCAGGGCATCTTCGCCGAAGCCCTGCTTCGATACCGTGCCGGTGGAGTTGTCGAAGAATTCGTCGGTGATCCAGTCGCTCAGGGTCAGGCCGAAATTCTCGAAAACGCCGCCCTCGTAGAGCCACCAATGGCCGGTCGTCGCGTCGGCCGTCTGCCAGCTGCCCTCCGGCACGGGCGCGCCGCCGTTGTAGACCGGCTCATAGACCAGAAAGCCCTGGCGCCCCTCCCCGTCCGACACGACCAGCCGAAGAGACGGCGCCTGGACGTTCGAATTCGTGCTCGCGGGGTCGCGATAGTACTGGTAGGTGACGCTGGTCAGGTACTCCAGCTTCCCCAGCACGCTCGTTCCCGTGTAGATGGCGGTCGCCTTGGCCGAGGCGCCGGGCATCGAGAGGCGCAGCGAACCGTCGCCATCCGGCGACTGCTGGCTCGACAGCGTGACACTGCCGCCGTTGCGCGTCGACACGCCATCGAAGGTGCCGTCCCGCCAGACGTCGGTGCCCCCGCCGCTGCTAAGGCTGGTCACGTCGATGGCGGAGGCGGGGGAGATGCCAGCGATCAGGGCGAGGCCGAAGGCCCAGGCCGAAACCGTGGTCGCAAGTGTGGGGATACGCATGGGACCCTCCTGGTGAACTCGTCCGCGCCCGGCATGGGCGCGTCTGTTCGTATTTCCCGGAGGTCATGCAATTCCGACGCCAAGGCGGGCGGCTGTGCCAAGTGGCTGATCTGACGGAGGTATTATGGTCAGATCGCTAAGCCACTGAGAACACTGTCGGAATCTCTTACAATTGGCTCAGAATAAATACCTGTTGTTTGCATCCTTCACCCCGGCTCAGACCGGCACGATGTCGGATTCGTCAGCCGTCGGCGCGGCGGCCATCCGCTCCGCCCGCTGCTGGGAGATGCGGATATGGACCATCTCGTCGAGCCGGGCGACGCGGTTGTAGAGCGCCTCGCTGCGGTCGAGCAGCAGCCGCAGGCGGCGGGGCAGGCCGGACAGGTCCCACGGCCCCGGCTTCGTGCAGACGTCATGGCCGCCGAGCCGCCGCTCCGGGCGGTCGGCATCCTCGGCTTCGATCTCTCCGGCCTGGACCGCGCGCTGGACGAGGAGCCAGGCCATGACCTGCACCAGCCGGGTCGTGAGCCGCATCGTCTCGCAGCTCACGACCAGCTGCACGGAGGGCGGCAGGGGCTCGAGCTCTCGCTGCTGCCGTTCGGCCAGATAGTCGCGGGCCTCCTCCAGCAGGCTGAACGCCTCGCCATAGGTGCGGTCGAAGAAGGTGATTGTGGCGGCGCCGTCCTGCACGCAGAGGGACCCCGTGACTGCCCGAAGGGAAAGGGCGACGCGCGCCCGCGAGTGAGCCGGTTCCGCCGAGGCTAGGCGGGCCCGCTTAAGAATTCCTTTGGCGGCCGATCCGCCGCAACGCCCGTCGATTCAACGGCTTCCGCCCCCGCCTGGCAACTCTTGAAACGCGGGCGCGGCATTCCCAATTTCGGATCAGGCCGGATGCCGAGACCGGGTCCGGCCCACGACAGAGACCGGGAGTTCGACCGCGACGGTGGACTCCCATACCCATGTTGCTCCATGGAGGATATGGACATGCGAAGCTACGATTTCTCTCCCCTGTTCCGCTCGACCGTCGGTTTCGACCGGCTGGCCCGGCTGATGGACACGGCGACCCGCTTCGACGAGAGCGCGCCGAGCTACCCGCCCTACAACATCGAGAAGATGGGTGAGGACGAGTACCGCATCACCATGGCCGTGGCCGGCTTCGGCGAGGACGAGATCGAGATCACCGCGCAGGACAACACGCTGGTGATCGCCGGCAAGCCGAGGAAGGCCGAGGAGGAGCGGAAGTTCCTGTATCGCGGCATCGCCGGCCGCGCGTTCGAGCGCCGGTTCGAGCTCGCCGAGTTCATCACCGTGAAGGGCGCGTCGCTCGAGAACGGCCTGCTCCATGTGGAGCTCGTTCGCGAAGTGCCCGAGGCGCGCAAGCCGCGGACCATCAACGTCGAGACCAAGGCGCCGAAGGCTGCGCCCGTTCTCGAAGGCAAGGCGGCCTGACGAAACGCCGCCAAGCAGCACCGCTTCCTTTCCCTGAGCGGTGTCCGAACCGGGGCCGGGTGGGCAACCACCCGGCCCTTTTTTTGCGCCGCGAGCGCGCAGCTCCGGACTGTCGGCGACAGCGGCGCGGCGGCTCAGCGCCGCAGCAGATCGGCGAGCGCGTCGATCGTCTCGTCGGGCGCCTCGGCCATCACCATGTGGCCGATGCCGGGAAGCACGCGGCAATCCGCGCCGTCGATGGCGGCGGCGAGCTCGCGCCCTTTTCGCGCCGGCGTCATCCGGTCGTCGGCGCCGAGCAGCAGCAGCGTCGGGCAGGCGACGCGACGGGCCGCATCCGGCGCGTCCTGATAGGCGGCGCAGGCGGCGAGATCGTTGGCGAGCACGCCGGCCGGCGCGCGTTCGAGCAGGCGATGGGCGCCGCCCATCATCCAGAGGCCGGGCGCCGGGTTGCGGCCGAGATGCCCGCTCTGGCCGAAGCCCCAGGAGGTGACGAGCTGCGCGGCCAGGCCCATATCGGCGCGGGCCGCGCCGAGCAGATCGGGATGGACCGGCATGAAGGGGGCGATGCCGATCAGCCCGAGATGGCTCACGCGACCGGGATGGCGCGAGGCGGTCTCGAGCGCGACGAGCGCGCCCATGCTGTGTCCGACGAGCGCGGCGCGGGCGATCCCGGCGGCATCCAGCAGCCGGGCGATCCAGCCGGCCATCGCCTCGATCGAGTCGAGGAGCGGCCCGGCGGAGCGTCCATGGCCCGGCAGATCGACCGCCAGCACGCCGTGCCCGTGATGGGCGAGATAGCGCGCCTGGAGGCTCCAGACCGTGTGGTCCATGCCGGCGCCGTGGATCAGCGCGACGGCCGGGCGCGCCGGATCGAATGCCGCGCCGCCATTGGCCGCGAAGACCCTCCGCCCGTCGACGGTCAGATCCATGATGGCGCACTCATCGCGACGATTCCCCCGACGTCCGGCGCTACGTCTTTTGCGACGCCCGCAGCGCCTGCGCCAGATCATCGACGATGTCGGCGGGATCCTCGAGGCCGACCGACAGGCGCACCATGTCCTCGCCCACGCCGGCGGCCTGCAGCGCCGCGGCATCCATCTGCTGATGCGTCGTGCTGGCAGGGTGGATGACGAGCGTCTTGGCGTCGCCGACATTGGCGAGATGGGAGGCGAGTCGCACGCTGTCGATGAAGCGCGCACCTGCCGCGCGCCCGCCCTCGATCCCGAAGCTCACGATCGATCCGCAGCCCTTCGGAAACAGCCGCCGCGCCAGCGCGTGGTCGGGATGATCCTCGAGGCCCGGATAGGCGACCCAGGCCACGGCGGGATGCTGCTTCAGGAAGGCGACAACGCTCTCGGTATTCTCGACGTGGCGCGCCATGCGCAGCGGCAGCGTCTCCAGCCCCTGCAGGATGTAGAAGGCGTGCTGCGGGCCGAGGCAGGCGCCGAAGTCGCGCAGGCCCTCGGCGCGGGCGCGGGCGCAGAAGGCCTGCGGCCCGAACTCCTCGGCGAAGTCGATGCCGTGATAGCCGTCGTAGGGCTCGGTGAGCGTGGGAAACTTTCCCGATGCCTCCCAGTCGAAGCGGCCGCCGTCGACGAGGACGCCGGCGATCGCCACGCCGTGCCCGCCCAGCCATTTCGTGGCGGAGTGCATGACGAGATCGGCGCCGTGCTCGATCGGCCGGTTGAGATACGGCGTCGAGAAGGTGGAGTCGATCATCAGCGGCAGCCCGGCCGCATGCGCGATCTCGGCGACGGCCGGCAGGTCGAGCAGCTCGAGCCCGGGATTGCCGAGCGTCTCTCCGAAGACGAGCCGCGTCTCCGGGCGGATCGCCTTGCGGAAGCCGTCGAGGTCGCGCGGGTGGACGAAGGTGGTGGTGATGCCGAAGCGGGGCAGCGTCAGCTTCAGCAGATTGACGGTGCCGCCGTAGAGCGAGGCCGAGGCGACGATGTGGCCGCCCGCACCCATCAGCGTGGCCACGGCCAGGTGGAAGGCCGCCTGGCCGCTCGCCGTGCACACGGCGCCCACCCCGCCTTCGAGCGCGGCGATCCGCTCCTCGAGCACGGCCACCGTCGGATTGGCGATCCGCGAATAGATGTAGCCGGGCCGCTCCAGGTCGAACAGCGACGCCGCGTGGTCCGTGTCGCGGAAGACATAGGAGGTCGTCTGATAGATCGGCACGGCGCGCGCGCCCGTGACCGGGTCAGGCTGCTGGCCGGCATGCAGGCTCAGCGTGTCGAAATGAAGAAGCTTGGGATCGGCCATGGCGAATGTCGCGGCGATGCGGCACGGAGCGCGTGAAGCGGGTGGCGATCCTACCCGTAAAAGCGGAGGGCCGCTCGCCCTTTCGGGTGGCGGCCCTCTCTTTTGTCCGGAGCCTCGACCTGTCTAACTTGCCGGTGCCAAAAGTTAGGTTGGCGGACGAGCAGCCGTCAAGAAGATTCCCGTTGTTGCAAAAATACAACAGACCCGCCGCCAGCCGGAGATCAAAAAACAAAAAACCGCCGGCGAGGCCGGCGGTTCAAGTTAGACAGGGAGGCGTCAACAAGGATCGGAAGCGACCCAAGAGAGGGTTCCGGAACCGGAACCCTCCGAGGGGAAATCTACCCGTCGATCCTTAAGGTAAGGTTAACGCGGGCGACCGCGGCGCCGTCAGCCCTTTCTGAAGATGTCCGCCGCGCCGGCCCGATGCGCCTCCTTCACGGCGATCTTGGCGCGGGCGCGCTCGATCTCCGCCTGCAGCTCGCCGATATAGGCGTGGAGCTCCTCGATCGAGCACTCGTCGAGGTTCTTCGGCTGCGGCGCCTTCTTGCGCGGCTCGAGCTCTTCCAGGTCCATGGGCGGCCTCCCGGCCTGCGGCGACTGCTGTTCCCGTCCCGGCTTGTCGCGGGTGCTTCGCCATAATATTAGACGAGGCCACCCGTCCAAACCCCGCAAGCAGTCTCCGGAGGCCGCCGGCATGCCCGACACCATGACCGCCATCGAGATCACCAGATTCGGCGGGCCGGAGGTGCTGGTCCCGGGGACGCGGCCGATGCCCCGGCCGCAGCCGGGCGAGGTGCTGATCCAGGTGGCGGCCGCGGGAGTCAACCGGCCCGACATGCTGCAGCGCGCCGGCGGCTACGCCCCGCCGCCCGGCGCGTCCGACATCCCCGGGCTCGAGGTGGCGGGCACCGTCGCCGCGCTGGGCGAAGGCGTCACCGGCTGGCGGGTCGGCGATCCGGCCTGCGCGCTCGTGGCCGGGGGCGGCTATGCGGAGTTCTGCGCCGCCCCGGCGCCCCAATGCCTGCCGGTCCCCAAGGGGCTCGACATGGTGCAGGCGGCCGGGTTGCCCGAGACCTTCTTCACCGTGTGGAGCAACGTCTTCGACCGCGGGCGGCTGAAGCCGGGCGAGAGCTTCCTGGTTCACGGAGGATCGAGCGGAATCGGCACCACGGCCATCCAGCTGGCCCATGCCTTCGGCGCGCGGGTCTTCACCACCGCCGGCAGCCCGGAGAAATGCGAGGCCTGCCGGAAGCTCGGCGCCGAGCTGGCGATCGACTATCGGACGGAGGATTTCGTCGAGGCGATCGGCGCGGCCACGGGCGGCAAGGGCGTCGACGTGATCCTCGACATGGTGGGCGGCGACTATGTGAAGCGGAACCTGAAGATCCTGGCCGTCGAGGGCCGGCTGGTGCAGATCGCGTTTCTCAAGGGCAGCACGGTCGAGCTCAACCTGGCGCATCTGATGGTGAAGCGGCAGACCCTGACCGGATCGACGCTGCGCCCCCGCCCCGTCGCCGACAAGGGCGCCATCGCCGCGGCTCTCCGGGAGAAGGTCTGGCCGCTGATCGAGGGCGGCCGAATCAAGCCGCTGGTGCACGCCACCTTCCCCCTGGCCCGGGCGGCGGATGCCCACCGGCTCATGGAATCGAGCGCACATATCGGAAAGATCGTGCTGACCGTCGGGAAGGGCTGACCCGCGCCCGGCGCAGATTCCTGTGGCGATGGCGGTCCGGGAGTGGTATCTCGCCCCCGATCGCTTTCATCCCGGTCCCGAAACCCTATATCCTGGGTCACCATTCGCCGCCGGGCGGGGCGCCAAGCCGCCGCCGCGAGATGGCCCCTTCACGCGTGCCGCGGAGGGATCGTCGGCAGCGGTGCCGGAGATCACGAGGAGCAGCATGGCACACCCACTGATGCCCAAGGCCACGGCCGTGTGGCTGATCGAGAACACCACGCTCAGCTTCGAGCAGATCGCGGATTTCTGCGGGCTGCACCCGCTGGAAGTGCAAGGCATCGCCGATGGCGAGGTCGCGATCGGCATCGTCGGCCAGGACCCCACGGCGAACGGGCAGCTGACGCGCGAGGAGATCGCCCGCTGCGAGCAGGACCCCTCCACGCGGCTCAAGATGCAGAAGCAGGACATCCCGATGCCGGCGCCGCGCACCAAGGGGCCGCGCTACACGCCGGTCTCGAAGCGCCAGGACAAGCCCGATGCGATCGCGTGGCTGCTGCGCCATCACCCGGAGCTGTCCGACGCGCAGGTCTCGAAGCTGATCGGCACGACCAAGCAGACGATCGCCGCCGTGCGCGACCGCAGCCATTGGAATTCGCCCAATCTCCGGCCGCGCGACCCGGTGCTGCTCGGGCTATGCTCGCAGAGCGACTTGAACGCCGCCGTCACCAAGGCGCGCCGCGCGCTGGAGAAGGCCGGAGTCGAGCGGCCGCAGCCGGCCGAGGACCAGCACACCGAAGCCGGCAAGGCGACGCTGCCCGGCGGCTTCGACATCTCGAGCATCCTGTCGAAGCAGAGCTGAGTCCGGCGCCTCTGGACGACGCCGGCGCATCATGCGCGGATCGACCAGTCGACCGACAAGGCCAGCTCTCGCTCGAGCGATTCGGCGAAGCCGAGAACATCCTTGTCGCTGTCTCGCGCTCCGACAACCTGCACGCTCGTACCGGTGCCCGGTGCAATCACGCTCGTCGGAAGCGAGACGGCAGGATGCCCGGTGTGGTCGAACAAGGCCGTGTAGCGCACCAGCGCCCAGGTGAAGTCGCGGTCGATGCCGCCCACGAGCACGCTTTCCGCATCGCGCCTGGGCGGCGTGACCGGCAGGGTCGGCACCAGCAGGAAATCCACATCCTCGAACGCGGCATCGACGGCGCGGCGGGCCTCTTCGCGCTTCTGGCAGGCGAGCAGATACTCGTAGCCGCGCTGGTTCCGCGCGATCTCGAACAAGCCGCGGGCGACCGGGGAGTAGACGTCGAGCTGCGCCGGAAAGGTGGTGAAGTGATAGGCCGCCGACTCCGCCGCAAGAATGGCGACGTGAAACTCCCCGACGGCATCGGGACCGGGGAGCGCGACCTCCCGGATGCGGCCGCCGAGTTTCTGCGCGGCATCGAGCGCAGCCGACATGCCGTCCGCCACCTCGGGCGCGGCATCGCGCCAATAGGCAGGCGCGTGGCCGATCGTCAGCGTCCGGCCGTCGCGCCGCCTGACGGCGCGGGCGAAACGGCGATCGATGACCTCTGCGATCGCCCTCAGATCCGCGGCGCGGCGCGCCATCGGCCCGACGTGATCCGCCGATGGCGCCAGGGGCCGTACGCCGACGGGCGAGACGCGGGCATAGCTCGGCTTCAAGCCGGCGGTCAGGCAGCAGGCGGAGGGGATGCGGATTGATCCCCCGGTATCCGTTCCCAATGCCCCGAGGCAGAACCCTGCGGCGAGGGCCGCGGCCGATCCGCCGCTGGAGCCGCCGACGGTCAGCGCCGGCGCCTGCGGATGGGTGACGGCCGGCGTGCGCACGCCGAACGTACCGGGATCGGTGGCAGAGACGCCGAGGATCACGGCGCCCGCCGATCGCAGCCGCCGCACCACCGGGGCGTCGGCATCCGGGCGATGGTCGGCCAGGAACGACAGGCCGGCCGAGCAGACGACGCCGCGCGTGTCGATGCAGTCCTTGATCAGAACCGGGATCCCGTCGAGCACTCCTCGAGCGCCGCCTTTGGCGCGACGGGAATCGGAATCGCGTGCCGCCCGAAGCGCACTGGACGCCGCGAGATCGGTCACCGCGCCGAGGCGCGGGTTGATCTCCTCGATGCGCGAGATGGCGTCGCGGGTGAGCTCTTCGGACGACACGCGGGCAGCGCAGAGAGCCTCCGCCGCCTGCAATAAGGTGTCGTAGCCGCCTGGTGCAGACATTCCCGGCCTCTTGATTGATCGCTCCCCGCCCGGAACGGCGCGCGTTCCGGGCGGGTGCGGCATCGCGATCAGCCGAGCTGGCAGCCGGGAATCTCCGGATCGATCTGCCCGAAGTTCTCGATCGTCTCCCACATGCCGTCCGGCTTGGCCCGGGAGAGGATGCTGTTCGACCGCATGTGATTGTTGACCGCCGAGATGTTGACGTGGCCCTGCGGGGCCTCGAACTCGACCTGGCTCAGCGCGGCGATGACCTTGTCGTCCTCCGTCGAGCCCGCCTTCTCGACCGCGAGCGCGTAGAGGTTGAGCGCGTCATACGCCGCCTCGCCGATGGCGTTGATCGGCTTGTCCTTGCCGAACTTGGCCTGGTAGTTGGCGACGAACGCCTTGTTCTGCGGGTTGTCGATGGTCATGAAATAGGCCTGGTTCGAGATCGCGCCGGCCGCCAGGTCCGGGTGGGCGAAGCTGTAGACCTCGTCCCAGCCATTGCCGACCAGCTGCGGCTCCATCCCGAAGCTCCGGTACTGCTTCAGCACCGTCACCCCGTCGGCCCCCGCAACCATCATCCACACCATGTCGGGCTTTGCCGCCTTCACCTTGTCGAGCGCCGGGCCGAAATCCTGGGTGCCGAAGGGAAAGAACTCCGTGCCGAGCACCTGGCCGCCATTGGCCTCGAACGCGGTCTTGATCGCGACGGCGGAGCGCTGCGGCCAGATGTAGTCGGACCCGAGAATATAGACGCTCTTGCCGACGTTCGCGGTGAGCCACCTGGTCATCGGGTCGATCTGCTGATTGGGCACCTGCCCGGTGGCGGCGAAGTACTTCTCGCAAACCTCGCCCTCGTAATAGGTCGTATACATCAGGAGCTTCTTGGCAGGAGTCGTCACGCTGCGGGTTGCGACGTGCTCCAGGCTGGCGATCAGGCCGATGATGACATCGACCTTGTCCTGGAAGACCAGCTTCCGCGCCTTGTCGATGCATCCTTTGGTCGTCGTCTGATCGTCCTCGGCGATGACCTCGATCTGGCGACCGCCGATTCCGTTCCTGGCGTTCAGCTCCTCGACGCCCAGCTGGAAGCAGTTGTACTGCGTCTCGCCGAGGATCGTCTCCAGCCCGGTGAAGGCCGTCAGGAAGCCGATCCTGACGGTGTCCTCTGCCTTCAGGATGGTCGGCATGCCGACCGAGGCCGCGGCGACCGCGGCGAGACCGGCGCCGGCCTTCAAGGCCGAACGGCGACCGACTGGACGCGTGAGGATCGTCCTGTTCTTCGTCATGGCGTCTCTCCCTGTGTATGTCGTCGGCGTCTGCGCAATCGTCAGATCGCCAAGTACTCCCTCAGTACCTCCTCGTCCTGGAACTCGTCGGGCCGCCCCTCCCGGACGATGGTTCCCTTCTCCATGATCACGCAACGCGTGGCGGCCCCGAGCCCGAGGTCGAGATTCTGCTCGACCAGGAGCACGGCGAGGTCGGTGTCGGCGGCCAGGCGCCGTACGATGTGTCCTATCTGGTGAACGATGTCGGGTTGAATCCCTTCCGACGGCTCGTCGAGCAGCAGGACCTTCGGTTCGCCGCACAGCGCGCGGCCGATGGCGAGCATCTGCT
>JRYH01001128.1_pt1 | contig 13313 bp, 12 predicted proteins | sample 235351 | NCBI WGS metagenome assembly JRYH01 (sample SAMN03074221, study PRJNA261480) | activated sludge metagenome | biome: Wastewater Treatment Plant; feature: Wastewater; material: Activated sludge; isolation source: activated biomass of a wastewater treatment plant treating wastewater... ... | reverse complement strand
ACGGAATCTCGTCGTTCGTTTACAGGAGGGAGGCGCCGTTCCACCCCGGGCGGCTCTACACGTGGATCGAGAGGCACTGGCGGAAAAGCATAGTAAGGTCCAAGGGGTATATGTGGCTCGCATCCCGGGACGGTTACGCCGTGGGCTTTTCGCAGGCCGGGCAGTCCATACAGATAGACTTCGGGGGGCAGTGGGTCGCAGCCCTAGACGAAAGGCTCCGGGCGATTCTCACCGGACAAGACCCCGCCCTTAAGAAAAAGCTGGCGAGGAAGTGGGGAGACAGGGAAACGGAAATGGTATTCATCGGCATGGATATGCCGAAAGACGAGATAATACGCGAGCTCGACGCATGCCTTTTGGACGAGAGAGAGATGGAAATGGACTGGGGCGGATTTAACGACCCTTTCCCCGTTTTGCAGAAGGCCCACGGGGTATGACGATGCCAGCCAGATATCCAGCCGGGCCGGGTAATCCCGGAGCCCGCCTGCCGGCGATACCCCGGGCTTCTATTTTTACGTTCGATCCGGGGTTTACAAATGCGTATATTGTGGGATACTTTACGGTTTCTACAGGAAATTGGGAGAATACTATGTCGCAAAAATGCATGATTACAGGGAAAAAGCCGCTCGTCGGGAATAACGTATCCCACGCGAACAACAAGCTGAAGCGCCGTCAGAACCCGAACCTTCAGTGGAAGAGGATATTCGTCCCCGAGCTCGGAAGAAGCGTAAGGATCAGGATCACGACCCGCGCCTTAAGGACGATAAACAAAAAAGGGCTCCTTCCTTTTCTCAAGGATAACGGGCTTACGATAAAGGACCTCGGCTAAACCCCTCCTGAAAAATTACTGGAAATCCGGCCGGCCGTGATTATATTGTAAATTGAGATGTCAATTTTCGTAAAACGCATGGCGCGGCCGCTTTTGTTCGGGGCCTTGGGTGTCGCGGCCGCGACGCTCAGGGACGAGAACAAGCTCAAGACGCTCGTCGGCTCGGCCGGCGACAAGCTGAATTCCGCCCACGCCGGCATAAAATCCGTCGGAAACGACGCACGCACCCTGAGAGACCTCGTAAGGGCCTGGATGAGAAGGGAATACAGGGACGTGCCCTGGTCTACGCTCCTTCTCACAGCCGGAGCGCTCGTTTACTTCGTAAATCCCCTGGACGCCATTCCGGACATAGTGCCGGCAACCGGCTTCATAGACGACGCCGGGGTAATAGGGTTCGTACTCGCGTCCGTTAAGAACGACATAGAGAAGTTCAGAAAATGGCAGTCGGACTCGGCTGTCGTCGTCACCGGCACAGAAGACTCCGCGCCGGAAATGACCGCCGGGCTGTAACTCCCCCTAGCCTTCCAGATGCTCGTACTGAGTTTTGAGGTCCTGCACCACAACGGGATCGGCAAGCGTCGTCGTATCCCCTATCACCGAGCCCTCGGCGATATTCCTCAAAAGCCGCCTCATGATCTTTCCGCTCCTTGTTTTCGGGAGCTCTGCCGTGAATATAATCTCGTCCGGCCTCGCTATTGCGCCAATCTTCCCGGCGACGTGTGCCCTTAGCTTGTCCGTGAGATCCTTACTCGACTTGACCTTGCTCTTGAGCGTCGTGAACGCGACTATGGCCTGCCCCTTGAGCTCGTCCGGCCTTCCTATGACGGCGGCCTCGGCTACCGACGGATGATCGACGAGCGCGCTCTCGACCTCCATCGTGCTTATCCTGTGGCCCGCAACGTTCATAACATCGTCCACGCGGCCGAGGAGCCAGAAGTAGCCGTCCTTGTCCCTCTTGGCGCCGTCGCCGGTGAAATACATTCCCGGGAACCTGCTCCAATATTGATCGACGTAGCGTTTCGGGTCGCCGTATATCGTCCGCAGCATCGCCGGCCAGGGCTTCCTTATAACGAGGTAGCCCGCACCCTCTTTTATCGTCTTCCCCTTTTCGTCAACGATGTCGACGTTGATGCCGGGGAACGGGAGCGTGGCCGAGCCCGGTTTCAAGGTGGTTATTCCGGGCAGCGGCGTTATGAGGATGCAGCCCGTTTCCGTCTGCCACCACGTATCCACGATCGGGCACTTGCTGTTGCCGATGTGGAGGTAGTACCACATCCACGCCTCGGGGTTTATCGGCTCGCCGACGGAGCCCAGTAGGCGGAGAGAGCTGAGGTCGTGCTTGTTGGGATGCTCCTCGCCCCACTTCATGAACGACCTTATCGCCGTCGGGGCCGTATAGAAGATAGTGACGCCGTACTTCTCGACAATGTCCCAGAACCTGTCCACGCCGGGGTAGTCGGGCGTGCCCTCGAACATCAGCGTCGTCGCGCCGTTGGCGAGCGGGCCGTAAATGATATAGCTGTGCCCTGTGACCCAGCCGATGTCGGCCGTGCACCAGTAGGTGTCCTCTTCCTTAAGGTCGAACACGAGCTTCGTCGTGGCGTAGACGCCGACGAGATATCCGCCCGTCGTGTGGACGATGCCCTTGGGCTTGCCCGTCGTACCGCTCGTGTAAAGCATGAAGAGCATGTCTTCGCTGTCCATTTTTTCGGGCTCGCAGTAGGGCCCGGCCTTGGCCATGAGGTCGTGCCACCATAGATCCCTTCCCTTAGTCATCTTCGACCCGGCGGCCGCGCCGACCCTGTTCACGACGATTACCTTTTCTACCGTCGGCGCATCCTTGAGCGCATCGTCCGCATTTTTCTTGAGAGGGATGACCTTCCCGCGCCTGTAGCCGCCGTCCGAGGTTATGAGTATCCTGGCCTGCGAGTCGTTTATCCTGTCACGGAGGCTCTCGGCGCTGAACCCGCCGAAGACGATGCTGTGGGGCGCGCCTATCCTAGCGCATGCGAGCATGGCCACGGCCAGCTCGGGAATCATAGGGAGGTATATCGTCACCCTGTCGCCCTTTTTGACGCCGAGGGATTTCAATACATTGGCGAACCTGTTGACCTCCCTGTAGAGCTCCCAGTACGTGATCGTCCGGCTTTCCCCGGATTCGGCCTCCCAGATTATGGCGGCCTTGTTCTTCCGTGCCGTGGTGACGTGCCTGTCGATGCAGTTGTAGGAAACGTTGAGCTTGCCGCCCAGGAACCACTTCGAATGCGGCGCCTTCCAGGTCGAAACCTTGTTCCACTTCTCGAACCAGTCGAGCTCCTTGGCGAAGCCCGCCCAGAATTTCTCGGGATTCTTCGCCGCCTTTTTGTAGATTGCGGCGTTGTTGACGTTGGCGTTCTTGCTGAATTTCTTGCCTGGCGGGAATGTACGCCCTTCTATGAGAAGGTCTTCTATCGTTTTTACGGCATCGGCCATTTGAGTCTCCTTTGTGGGAAAGGTCCTGGGTAAGGCTATTTCAATACTAGCAAAAGTCGCGTTTGAATTGAAGACTTTTAATGACGGGCCCGGATAGGGAGCCGGGTGGACGCTCGGGAGCAGTGGTTTAGTTCGTCCTGTCAAAGAAAGGCGGCGGAAGGAGCGGCGGCTTTTCTTTCTTCGAGGACTCACGCTGAAATTCCATCTCGGAGACGAGTATGCTCGGCGCAATCGTGGACACGGGCACGTACCCGGACTCCGCCCCGCAGAAGCCGTTGAATATTGCGTAATCGTCCCCCGTGGCAATTATCTTGTTTATGGTGACGAGCGGTGTGCCGACTATCTCGATATCCCTGACCGGGGTTTCCTCGCCGGTTTTCGGATCGACCTTGTAGAGGACGAGCGGCGTCCCCCGGAAGGCCTGGAAGTTATACGAAGACGTGTTCGTCTCCCCTCCCCTCATACTTTTTATGAGAAGACCGAACGGTTTATTCTGCTTTTTGACCTCTTCTATGAGCATTTCTTTTAGTTTCTCCCGCGGGTACTCGACCGAGGATTCGACTATCGTATTGCTCATGCGGGCCATCGGGGAAATACCGTACGAGGCCCTGCCGTGTCCGTTCGATCTGTCGAATCCGTTTACCGGCGTCCGCGAAAGTAGAAAATTCCTGAGTACACCATTCTCGACGAGGACGACCCTTTGGCCTGGGACGCCCTGGTCGTCGAAGGGATAATAACCCATGAGATGCGTGCCCTGAAAGCTGCTCATCGAGGGGTCGTCGATGACCGTGAGGAATTCCGGGATTATCTTCTTTCCGACCTTTTCCTTAAAGGTCTGCCCCTCGTCGTCGTCGATCTGGCGCTCGCCTTCGAGCCTGTGCCCGAGCGCCTCGTGAAACACCACCCCGGCCGCCTCGGGCTCGAGGAGCGCGGGCACCGTCAACGGCTGAAGGGCCTTGGCCTCCCTCATCATTAGGGTTTCCTCGACCATCTCCCTGACCGTGTTTTCGAGCTCCTCCGGCGAAGGAATGTCCTTGGGCGAGACGTAGTAGAGGTTCCTGTAATTCTCCACTATCTTGCCGTCGTCGGCCCTGGCCGTGACCTGCGCGTCTATAGAGTAGAGTATCTCGTCCCTTATGTAGCGCGTCCCCTCGGTGTTGACGAAGTACACAGTCTCCTTCTGGGCCGTGACGGCGATATCGGCGTCGAGGATATCCTTGTACTCTTTATAAACAGCTGACACGTCCCTCGCGATCTTCTCCCACTTTTCCGGGTCGAATGGGAGCGTGAGCTCGGGGCCGTAAAAGACGTGGGCCGGCTCTTGAGTGAAGCTGCCGATGTCTTCGTCCGTAACTTCCTGCACGTGCCCCGCCTTTTTGTTGAGGTACTGTGTGAGGGCGTCCTTGTATGCGTAATCCGTAACCTGCCAGAGCACGGTCCTGATGGCGTCGGGGTCGTCGTCTATCGGCACCGAGGACGAGCCGCTGAACGGCAGCCCGCCGCCAGAGCGTCCCTTTATGGAATTATCGAAGTCGTAGTCCCCGACGCGAACGTCCACGAACAGGCGGCGTATCCTGTTTTTGGTCGACGATACGACGGCGCCGTACTTGGCCTCTATCTCGTAAAAGTTGTTGTCCTTAATCTGGTAGCTGATGAAGTAGGGGTCCTCGTAGCCTTCGAGCCTGAGCTTCCCCATCGAGCGGGTGAGCTCGTCGCTCATTGCGTCGAGCACCAGGGCGTCGCTCCTTCGCATGTCGTTCTTCGGCATGCTCTGCGGGGTTGCGGCCGCGGGGAGCGAATAGAAAACCGCCGCGAGGATAACCAGCAGCGCGGCGCATCTTAAAGGGGCGAGTCGTGAATTCATAAGTGTTAAAGATTACTCTCGCGCGTGGCTATGTAAAGCGGGCACGGCAACCTAACCTTTATAAAGATAAAGAAAGGCTATGAGCACTGCGAGGACCAGCCTGTATATGACGAAGACGGTGTAGCTGGAGCGCCTTACGAATCCGAGGAGGAACTTTATCGCCAGGAACGCGAACACGGCCGAGGCCAGAAAACCGGCTATGAACGGCGTGCTCGTGACAGCGGCGAGCTCGAGATGCCTCGCTTCGAAAACCCCGGCGCCTGCTATGAGCGGGGCCGCCATTAGGAACGAGAACTTGGCCGCCTCGTCGCGCCTGAACCCCCTCGTCATCGCGCCCGTGATCGTGACGCCCGAGCGGGACACGCCCGGTATTATCGCAAGCGCCTGCGAAAGGCCTATGATCAGGCAGTCGGTGATGTTCATGTCAGTAACGGATTTTCTCTTTTTAGAAAACCTGTCGGAGAGGTAAAGAAGGATCGCGAAGAAGGAAAGGAAAAAGGCTATCGAGAGCGGGTTTCGGAGAATGCCCGCCGCCTGCTCCTCGAATATGAGCCCGGCCAGCGCACCGGGCACCGTCGCGATTATGAGATAGAGGCCGATTCTTCCGTTCGGGCGGCCCTCGAAGCTGCCCTTTAGGACACTCTTTACGAACTCGTCGATAATAAGGACCCAGTCGCGCCAGAAGAAGAAGATTATCGCGACCAGGCTGCCCACGTGGAGCGCGACGTTGAACGGTAGGCCCTGATCCTGCCACGAGAGAAACCACGGGACGAGGACGAGGTGCGCAGTGCTGCTTATCGGAAGAAATTCCGTTATACCCTGCACCGCCCCAAGGATTATCGACTGTATGAGGTCCAAATCAGTTCATTCCCTTACTGTGTATCCTTTGCGGCGCGAGTATTTCCCTGAGAAAGGAACCTGTGCTCGACGTTCTGTTCGCGGCGACCTCTTCGGGCGTCCCCTCGGCCACGACGTAGCCGCCGGCCTCGCCGCCCTCGGGGCCCATGTCTATTATGTGGTCGGCGGACTTTATTACGTCGAGATTATGCTCTATGACTATCACTGTGTTTCCCATGTCCGTCAGCCTCTGAAGAACGTCGATGAGCTTCCTGACGTCGTCGAAGTGAAGGCCTATCGTCGGCTCGTCCAGGATGTACAGGGTCTTTCCGGTGGCGCGCCGCGACAGCTCGCGTGAGAGCTTTATGCGCTGCGCCTCGCCGCCCGAGAGCGTTGTTGCCGGCTGGCCGAGCCTTATGTATTCGAGTCCGACCGCTTCGAGCACGTCGAGCTTCGATTTAATGTGCGGAACGTTCTTGAAAAATTCGGCCGCCTCGCTGACGGTCATGTCCAGAACCTCCGCGATATTTTTACCATTATACTTAACTTCGAGTGTTTCGGAATTATATCTGTTCCCGCCGCACCTTTCGCAGGTCACGTAGACATCGGGCAGGAAGTGCATCTCGATTTTGACGACGCCGTGGCCGAGGCAGACGGGACACCGCCCTTCCTTGACGTTGAAGCTGAACCGCCCGGGCTTGTATCCCTTGATGTTCGCCTGCGGAAGCATCGCGAAGAGGTCCCTTATTGGCGTGAATATTCCGGTATACGTTGCGGGGTTTGACCTCGGGGTCCGTCCTATGGGCGTCTGCTCGACGTTGACGACCTTGTCTATACCGTCGTCGCCGGAGAGTTTGTCGTGCCTGCCGACGTTTTCCTTACTCCTGTAGAGCTTCTTTCCGAGGGCATTGTAAAGGGTATCTATTACGAGCGTGCTTTTGCCCGAGCCCGATACGCCCGAGACGCACGTGAAGACGCCGAGCGGAAAAGAGACATCGATGTTTTTGAGGTTGTGCTCGGAGGCTCCTTCGATCTTTATATGCCCCTTAGGCTGCCTCCGTATCGCCGGGACGGGGATCATAATGTCTCCTGAAAGATATCCGCCCGTGAGCGAGTCGCTCTTTTTTATAATGTCGTCCACGCCGCCCTCGGCCACTATCCAGCCGCCCTTCTCGCCCGCCCCTGGCCCGATGTCCACAATAAAGTCGGCGCTCCTTATCGTCTCCTCGTCGTGCTCGACGACGATGACTGTGTTCCCTATATCGCGGAGGGATTTGAGCGTGTCGATGAGCCGCCTGTTGTCCCTCGGATGGAGCCCTATCGTCGGCTCGTCGAGGACGTATGTAATGCCCGTGAGCTTGGAGCCCACCTGCGTTGCGAGCCTTATCCTCTGGGCCTCGCCGCCCGAGAGCGACGGCGCCGTGCGGTCGAGCGCCAGGTATCCGAGGCCGACCTCCGTAAGGAATGTAAGGCGCGAGACGATCTCGGTGACCACCCTTTCGCCTATGGCCTTTTCGCGCGGCGTGAGGCTCAATTTGTTAATAAATTCAAGCGCTTTTAACGCCGACATCGATGCCACGCCGTATATGGATTTGCCTTCTATTAGCACCGAAAGGGCCTCTTTCCTGAGGCGGGCGCCGTTACATACGGGGCAGACGGTCGTCCTCATGAACTGCCCCAGCTTTTCCCTTACAGGCGGGGAATCGGTTTCGGTGTACCACTCTGTAATTATCGCGGCGACGCCGCTGTATCCGTCACGGTGCTTTATAACCCTGCCGCCCCTTTCCCTCTTGTAAACAATGTCTTCGCCGCCGGATCCGTTTATGATGATTTTTTTCGCCTTCGCCGGGAGCTTTTTGAACGGGACTGTCATATCGATTGCGTAGTGCGCGGCGACGTTTTCGAGAATGTTTTTAAAGTAGTTAGAGCCGCTCCAAGGTATGATCGCGCCTTCCTCGAGCGAGAGCTCCTCGTCGATGAAGAGCTCGGGGTCGCAGAACCACGTCTCGCCCATGCCCTGGCATTCCGGGCACGAGCCGTAGGGGCTGTTGAACGAAAAGAGGCGCGGGGAAATTTCCGGGTAGCTCATCCCGCACTGGGGACAGGCGAACTTGTCGCTGAGCGTCATGCCCTCGCCCGAGGCGGTTTCGACCCTTGCCACGCCTCCCGAGCGCCTTAGCGCGAGCCTGAGCGAATCGGCGATTCTTTCGGTGCGCTCTCCCCCGCGAAGTGCTATCACGTCTACCAGCAGCTCAATCGTATGCTTCTTCTGGCGCTCGATCTTTATCTCTTCGTCGAGGTCCCTTACTTCGCCGTCTATACGAACCCTCAAAAACCCTTCGCGCCTGAGATCGTCGAGCTCCTTTTTGTACTCGCCCTTCCTGCCCCGTATGATCGGGGAGTATATGTAGACCCTTTCCCCGTCGCCGAGGCCCGAGACGCGCTCGATCATCCTTTCGAGGCTCTGCGCCGTTATCTCTATGCCGCAATCGGGGCAGTGCGGCTTTCCGAGCCGCGCGTAGAGGAGCCGGAGGAAGTCGTATATTTCGGTGATCGTGCCGACTGTCGAGCGCGGGTTCCGCTGGAATGTCTTCTGATCGACGGATACGGATGGCGAAAGCCCTTCGATGGAATCGACGTCCGGCTTGTCTATCTTGTCGACGAACTGCCTCGCGTATGCCGAGAGGGATTCCATGTACCTTCTCTGGCCCTCGGCGAACAGCGTATCGAAGGCGAGTGAAGATTTCCCGGAGCCGCTTACACCGGTTATGACGACGAGCTTTCTTCTGGGGAGGCTGAGGGAAATATCCTTAAGGTTATGCTCCCTCGCACCGGTAATCTTGATGGATCTCAAGGTGGAATATAAGTTTACCAGCTATTTGGATTTACCGAACAGGCGCTTGTAATCGGCTGTCATCACTCACATTCCGGGGCACGCAAAATACCTTCCGCCGCTAGGCGAACGATTTAATATCGTCCACCGTCTTTTTATCGAGCTTCTGGAGGACGGCGTTTACGAGCTTTACGGTGTTGTCGAAATCGTCCCTGTGGATTATGGAATTGTGGCTGTGTATGTGGCGGGTCGGGACGCCGAGCACGACGGTCGGAACGCCGTGCTTGTGGAGGTGGATCACGGAGCCGTCCGTCGCCCCTCCCTCCATGGTGGTGAACTGAAGCGGTATCTTCGATTTTTTGGCCGTGTCGATGACGAGGTCCCTCAGCTTTAAATTCGGTATCATGCGGGCGTCGTAAAGGAGGAGCGACGGGCCGCCCGTGAGCTTAGTCGAAGACTCGTCGGGTTTTATGCCGGGCACGTCGCCGGCTATGTCCGATTCGAGGATTATGGCCACGTCCGGGTTTACCATCTCGACGCTGGTAGATGCGCCGCGGACGCCGACCTCTTCCTGTACGGTCGCGACGCCGTAGATCGTGTTCGGATGCTTCCCGGCCGGGATGGACTGCATAGAGGACAGCATCACTGCGCAGCCGACCCTGTCGTCGAAGGCCTTAGACATGTAGGTCTTCGGGTTGGCGAGTATGGTGAATTCGCTTACGGGGACTATCGGGTCCCCCACCCTTACGCCGGCCTTCTCGACGTCGCCTTCGGACGACGCGCCTATGTCGATGTACATGTTCTTACGCTGAACGAGCTTCCCGCGCTCGTCGGGGGAGAGAAGATGGGGCGGCTTCGCGCCTATGACGCCGACGACCTCGCCCTTGCGCGTGATTATCGACACCCTCTGCCCCAGGAGGACGTGATCCCACCATCCGCCGAGGGTCGTGAACCTTATGAACCCGTCCGATGCGATGTGCTTCACCATGAAGCCTATTTCGTCCATGTGCCCCGCGAGCATTATCCTGGGGGAAGGGGACTTCCCGGGCTTCTCGCAGATGAGGCTGCCCATATTGTCCTGGCTTATCTTGCCCAGGGCTTTTAAATGCCCACGCATAATCCCGCGTATTTCGGTTTCGTATCCGGGTATGCCACCGGCTTCGGTAAGTTCCTTAAGCATCTTCTCGGTCTTGTTCATGCGTATAGCTCCCTCTCGTTTATAATCTGGATCAGGAATTTTCCTGAAGGCGCCTCCGGCAGGGAGGAGTTAAGAAGTATCACTGCTTCACCGAAGTTTTGTCAACAAAAAGCCGGTTTTCCGACGGCGGAAAATTTGCCGAAAAGAAGCGGTAATGAGGCTTGCAAAAGCCCCGTCTCGAAGTAGACTAGCACCAGACTCCCATGATAGAGTACGACAAGGGGATTCACCTCAAGGGCACGGACCTCTGGTTCGATTCGGGAAGGAAGAGAGAGCTGTCCTTCGTATCGAGCGCCGCCGTCGAGGGCCCCTTTAATTCCGAGAAAATCATAGCTACGCCAGAGACCGTACGGCTCCTTGAAGGCAGGATGAAAAACCCCGCCGCGCTCGCGTGCCCGTACGGGAGGCCGTTCTCGCTAGGCAGCGTTCGCGTCGAGCTGATCCCGTCGGGGTCCATGCTGGGCTCGGCGCAAATATGCGTCGAGAAGGATGGGAAGACGATTANNCGGGAGTCTGAGGACGGCAAAACCCGCGCAGGTGAGGGAGTGCGACGTGCTCGTTTTGAAATGCACATACGCCGCACCCGAGTATTCGTTCCCGCCCGCCGAAGAAGTCGTGAGTGAAATCGAGGAATTCGTGCGCGGCGCGATATCGGCGGGCGACGTGCCGGTGCTGATTGCGGAGCCTATGGACAAGGCCCCCGAGCTCGCGAAGATATTATCGGACGAGGGGTTTACGCTCTCGCTTCAGAAACCCGTATACGAGACGGTGAAAATATACGGAGAGCTCGGTGTGGAAATTCCAAATTGCGAGATGTTCAGGCCGGGCCGGGCCGAGGGGAAGGCCGTTATATTTTCACTGGGGAAGGGAGCGGCGGCGGGCCTAGAGAAACTCCCTCGAAAGAGGGTGGCCGTAATTGCGGAATTCCCAGCCGAAGAGAAGGCGGATCTAATGAAGGCGCACGGTGCTGAAGAGGCATTTCCATTCTCCACGCGGGCCGGGTTCGGCGACCTCGTGCGGCTTGTCGAGCTCGTCAGGCCGGAGAAGGTTTACCTTGCATACGGACAGACCCACGAATTCGCGCAGGCGCTCAGGAAAAAGGGATTCGACGCTGCGGCGCTCCACAAGCCGGCGCAGCTGAAGCTACTATAGGAGGCAACAATGGCTGTCGTTACAAAAACCATAAAAATCACGACGCAGGGAAACACGGACGTCGTCGATATCACGGGCGAGGTCGAAAGATGCGTCGCCGAGTCCGGCGTATCCTCGGGCATAGCCGCCGTATTCGTCCCGGGCTCGACAGCGGGCGTCACGACGATAGAGTATGAGGGCGGCGCGTTGAGGGACCTCCGTGAGGCCTGGGGACGGTTAGCGCCACGGGATATCCACTACCACCACAACGCGAGGTGGGGCGACGGAAACGGACACTCGCACGTAAGGGCCGCCATCCAGGGCGCGTCGCTCACGGTGCCGTTCGTTTCTTCGGAGCTCCTGCTCGGAACGTGGCAGCAGATAGTGCTTGTGGACTTCGACAACAGGTCGCGGTCAAGAGAGATAATAGTCCAGATAGTCGGTGAATAGAAGGGGAGACGGCTTTCCGGGCCGCCTCCCGCCTTTTGGGTTCTTAAACGAACTTTACAGAAAAATGCTGGGGTTTGTATCTTACGTTGAGGTTTACGATTAGCGGGGTCATCGCCTCGATCATCGCGGAGACTTCGAGCCCGCCTGCGTCTAAAACCCTCAGCTTCGGCATTTCTTCGGTGAGCTTCTTCACGACTTCCTTGGCCGCATCGTCGTCGCCGCAGATTACGACGTCGTAGTCGAGCTCGTGGTCTATTTCGCTGAGCTCCTTGGCCGGAAGGTTGTGGTATGCCGAGACGAGCTTCGCGGTTTCCGGGAGCGCTTCCCTGATTTCGAGCGCCGAAGATCCCTGCGCAGGGGGGTTGAAGAGGAAGGTCTTCCCCTCGCGCTTCATGGATACGACGGGCGTTACGACAATCTGGTCGGTTATGCTGTCCTTTACCTGCGAGATGGTGGCAGCCGCATATTCGGGAGGGATGCTTATAATGATTACTTCAGCCTCCTTCGCAGCCTCGGCATTCGCCATGCCGTGGATAGTGGAATCGATTCCGAGCTCTTTCAGCTTTGCCTGATATTCGTCCGCTATGCCCTTTGCTTTCTCGTCGCTCCTTGAGCCGATAAAGATTTCGTGCCCGACCTTGGACCACCTGAGGACGAGCCCCTCGGCTATGTCGCCCGTACCGCCTAAAAGTGCAATTTTCATGTGATTTTTCCCCCTGAAGTTAGTTGAATCTATTTTAACAAAGTAGCCGTGCGAGTAAAGGGACTCCTTACGGAGGGGAATTTAGGGCAAATAGGGGGTTTTCACCTGGCGCGGGATACACGGCAAGCGGCAATATCAGAACTTTGTCTTAAAGTAGAGGAAGAACGAGAAGCTCTCTCCGTTGAAGAAGCGGTCCTCGTTGTCGAGGATATTGTCTGGAATCGCGACGAACGGCACAACGCCGCCGTAGAATATGGTTTGCCTCGCTGTAATGCTGTCGAAAGGATTCGCGTCCTCGAAAAAAGAGACCTGGTGCCCGGGAAGAATGGGCTCGTCTCCGGGTACAGCACCGCCGGACGGCGTATTCATGCCGAGCGAGGAAATCAGTGTCTTGCCATAGGGCTTACAGACGTTGAGCTTATTGTCGTAGAGTATGTCCAAATCCTTCGGGGCAACCTCGTACTTGTCCGGCGAGGGATCGAGGGTAGCCGCGATTTCATTGCCGTCTATGAAGGTATAGTTATAGCAATAGGCTTTCGGGCCCAATTCGTACGTGATTTCCGGATTTTCCTGCTCGTATTCAAGCGCTATGGACTCCGCTTCCGTCCCCGCGAAGAACATCGATATCAATAACAATAGTATTAATCTCACCCGACTTACCTCAGTCCTTATTGTTGCCGCCCATCGCCGGCAACCGCAACTCTCCCTGTTTATTAATATATATATAGGAACCCCCATTTTCAATAGATGAAATTTCGGTGAAAAGGATTCAGGAAAGTGGCGCGGCGGCTACCTGTTCCGGGCAAGGAAATCCGCCAAAACAGCATTGAACCGCTCCGCATTTTCCTGCATGACGAAGTGTCCGGCGCGCTCGATAACGTAAAGCTCGGAGCCCGCTATCTTTTCATGGAGGTATTCGGAGTATTTCACGGGGGCGAGGATATCGTTTGAGCCCGCAATTATGCAGGAAGGGGCCTTTACTTCGTGTACGCGCTC
>JRYH01007955.1_pt1 | contig 13314 bp, 9 predicted proteins | sample 235351 | NCBI WGS metagenome assembly JRYH01 (sample SAMN03074221, study PRJNA261480) | activated sludge metagenome | biome: Wastewater Treatment Plant; feature: Wastewater; material: Activated sludge; isolation source: activated biomass of a wastewater treatment plant treating wastewater... ... | reverse complement strand
GGCCACACGAACGATGCTGAACGATCTGTCCGACGCCGTCTCCAGCATCGTGCACGTCGTCATCCGCTTTGCGCCGCTCGGCATTTTCGGCCTGGTGGCGGCCACGCTGGGCGATTCCGGCCTCGATGCGCTGCTCGGCTACGGCCGGCTGCTGATGGTCATCGTCGGCTGCATGCTGTTCGTCGCCCTGGTGGTGAATCCGCTGATCGTGTTCTGGAAGCTCCGCCGCAACCCCTATCCGCTGGTATTCACCTGCCTGCGCGAAAGCGCGGTGACGGCCTTCTTCACCCGCAGCTCGGCGGCCAACATCCCGATCAACATGGAACTGTGCAAGCGCCTCGGCCTGCACGAAGACACCTATTCCATCGCCATCCCGCTCGGCGCCACGATCAACATGGCCGGCGCGGCCGGCGTGTCGGGAGTGGCCGGCGGCTCGCTGCTGCTGATTCCGATGGCAACGGCGCTGTTCGGTATCTCGACCGACGTGGCGATGCAGGTGGTGGCGATCGGTTTCGTCATCAGCGTGGTGCAGGATTCGGCCGAAACCGCCCTGAATTCCTCCACCGACGTGCTGCTCACCGCTGCCGGCTGCGCAGCCGCAAGCGGCGAACCGCTCAACCTGGAACGCGCCTGACCCATGCGGGGCCATGCAGCATTTCGCCAGCGACAACTACGCCGGCATCTGCCCGGAGGCCGCAGCGGCCTTCGCGGCGGCCAACGCCGGCCATGCCCCCGCCTACGGCGAGGACGACTGGACGCGCAGGGTGTCGGATCGCCTGCGTGCGCTGTTCGACACCGACTGCGACGTCTATTTCGTCTTCAACGGCACTGCGGCCAACTCGCTCGCGCTCGCCGCGCTGTGCCAGAGCTACCACAGCGTGGTGTGCCACGAGCTGGCCCACGTCGAGACCGACGAATGCGGCGGGCCGGAGTTCTTCTCCAACGGCTCCAAGCTGCTGCCCGCGCAGGGCGCCAACGGCAAGCTGACGCCTGCCGCGGTGCTCGAGGTGATCTCGCGCCGCAGCGACATTCACTACCCCAAGCCGCGCGTGGTCACGCTGACGCAGAGCACCGAGGTCGGCACCGTGTACCGGCCCGACGAGGTGGCGGCGATCGCCGCCTGCGCGCGCGAACATGGCTTGCGGGTGCACATGGACGGCGCGCGCTTTGCCAATGCGGTGGCCTCGCTCGGCGTGGCGCCAGCGGACATCACCTGGCGTGCCGGCGTGGACGTGCTGTGCTTCGGCGGCACCAAGATGGGCCTGCCGGTGGGCGAGGCGGTGGTGTTCTTCGACCGCACGCTGTCCGAGGATTTCGCCTACCGCTGCAAGCAGGCCGGCCAGCTTGCGTCGAAGATGCGCTTCCTGTCCGCGCCCTGGCTCGGCATCCTGGAAGGCGAGGTCTGGCTGAAGCATGCCCGCCACGCCAATGCGATGGCACAGCGCCTGGCCGCCGGCGTGCAGCAGGTGCCGGGGGCGAAGCTGCTGTTCCCGGTCGAGGCCAACGGCGTGTTCTGCGAACTGCCGGAACACGTGCTCACCGGCCTGCGCGAACGCGGCTGGCGCTTCTATACCTTCATCGGCGCCGGCGGTGCGCGCTTCATGTGCGGCTGGGGCACGCTGCCGGACAGCGTCGACGCGCTGCTCGCGGACCTGCGCGCGCTATCGGCCTGATGGCGCGCGCGGCGGTCGTGCCGGCCCGGGTTCGGGGCTGATCCGGGGCCGGAATCAGGGCCAGGCGCGGGCGCCGAACATCATGCGGCGGGCGACGAAGTTGCGCAGCGGCGGGAACACGTCGAGCGCCAGCAGTGCCGCGCCGCGCGCATGGCGCAGCGGGGCGAAGTCGTTGCTGAACACGCGCACCAGGGTGTCGGTGAAGCGGATCGTACCGAGGCGGTCGAGTCCGCGGCTGCGCGCATAGGCGGCCAGCACCGCGGGGGCGCCGAGGTCGCACGGCGAGGTGGACGCAGAGGGCGAGGTGGACGAAGCCGTTGAAGCGGCACGCGCGCTTTCGTCGCAGTGGCGCAGCAGCGTGTCGGCCAGCGCCCAGACGTCGCGCAGTGCGAGGTTGAAACCCTGTCCTGCGACCGGATGCAGGGTCTGGGCGGCATTGCCCAGCCACACCGTGCGCGTGCCGACCGCCGATTCGCGGTAGCGCAGCAGCAGCGGATAGCGCAGGCGCCTGCCGACGCCGCTCAACTGCACGCGGCTGCCGACATGGGCCTGCAGACGGGCGAGATAGGCCTCGTCGTCCAGCGCCAGCAGGGCATCGGCGCTGTCGGGGCGGACGACGTGGACGAGCGCGTAGCCCTCGCCCTTGGGCAGCAGCGCCAGCGGGCCTTCGCGGGTGAAGCGCTCGAAGGCCGTGCCGCGATGGCCGCCGGCGACGGCGACCTGGGCGATCAGCGCATGCTGGCGGTAGTCGTGCTCGACCACGTTCGGGTCGCCGGCGCGCAGCCCGCCTTCGGCGCAGGCGGCCAGGCGGGCGCGCAAGGTGGCCGGCGGCCGGCCGGGCGCGGCCAGACTGGCGATCACGTCGTCGCTGCCGGGGGCCAGATTGGCGACTTCGGTTTCGTCCAGCACCGGAATGCCGGCGGCGTCGACGGCGGCGCGCAGCGCGGCGGCCAGCGCGCCCGCCGATGCCACGTAGCCCAGCGCGGGCAGATCATGTTCCGCTGCATCGATCAGCGTGCGGCCGAGCCCGCCTTGCTGCGAGATGTGGATGTGCTCGATCGGCGTGGCCGACAGCGCATCCCACACGCCCAGGGTCTGCAGCGTCAGGCGGCTGCCATGCGCCAGCGCGAGGTCGCGCGGGTCGTCGCAGACCGCTGCGCGCGGCCGGGCGTCGGCCAGCACGATGTCGAGGCCGGCATCCTTCAGCGCCAGCGCGAGCGCCAGGCCGACGGGGCCGGCGCCGACGATCAGCAGGTCGCGCTCAGCCATGGCGCGCCTCCCGCATCAGCGCCTCGATGTCGGCCACCGACTTGGGCGCGTCCTCGGTGATGAATTCGCAGCCCCCGGCGGTGACCACCGCATCGTCCTCGATGCGGATACCGATGTTCCAGAAGACCTCGGGCACGCCCTCGCCGGGGCGGACGTAGCAGCCGGGCTCGACGGTCAGCACCATGCCGGGCTCGAGCGCCCGCCATTCGCCGCCGAGCTTGTATTCGCCCGCGTCATGCACGTCCATGCCCAGCCAGTGGCCGGTGCGGTGCATGTAGAAGCGGCTGTAGGCATTGCTTTCGATCACGCCGTCGAGGCTGCCCTGGAGCAGGCCGAGGTCGATCATGCCCTGGGCGAGCACTTTCACCGCGGCTTCGTGCGGCGCGTTCCAGTGCGCGCCGGGGCGGGTCGCCTCGCGCGCGGCATGCTGCGCGGCCAGCACGGTTTCGTACACCTCGCGCTGTGCGGTGCTGAAGCGGCCGTTGACCGGGAAAGTGCGGGTGATGTCCGAAGCGTAGCCGTCGAGCTCGCAGCCGGCGTCGATCAGCAGCAGATCGCCGTCGCGCAGCAGGTGGTCGTTGTCGATGTAGTGCAGTACGCAGGCATTGGCGCCGCCGGCGACGATCGACGTGTAGGCGGGCGCCTGGCTGCCCGCGCTGCGGAAGGCGTGCAGCAGTTCGGCCTCGATCTCGTATTCGAAGCGGCCCGGGCGGGTGGCGCGCATCGCGCGGCAGTGGGCGGCGGCGGAAATCTGCGCGGCGTGGCGCATGGTGGCGAGTTCGGCGGCGTCCTTGACCAGGCGCATCTCGTCGAGCTCGGCGCGCAGGTCGCGGATCGAATGCGGCGGCACGATGCCGCTGCGCGCCTTGCCGCGCACGCTGTTCAGCGCGTCCAGCACGGTGGCGTCCCAGGCGCTGTCGTAGCCCAGGCTGGCCCAGACCAGGGGCTGGTCGGCCAGGTAGTCGGGCAGGCGCTTTTCCAGGTCGCCGATGGTCCAGGCTTCGTCGAAACCGAAGACTTCGCGTGCTGCGTCCGGGCCGTAGCGGTAGCCGTCCCAGATCTCGCGCTCCTCATTCTTCTCGCGGCAGAAGTGTTTCTGCTGCGGCTGCTCCCCCGCCACCAGCACGACGACGGCCTCGGGCTCGCGGAAGGCGGTGAGGTAGTAGAAATAGCTGTCGTGGCGGTAGGGGTAGTGGGCGTCGCGGTTGCGCACGCGCTCGGGCGCGGTCGGCAGGATGGCGACGCCGCCGCCCGCCGCCTGCATGCGCGCGAGCAGGCGTTCGCGGCGCGCGCGGAAGGGCGCGAGGTCGGGCACCTGGGCGAAATCGGGACGGGGCGAGGCGGGTGGGGTCGGTGCGTTCATTGCGTGATTATCGCACTGTCGCAAGTCCGGCGAGCGAGTCCGGGAGCTTTGCGAACGAGAGTCGATGATGCTTCCGGTCGTCGAACCACTGCTCGCGGCGCGGGGCGAGATGCGCGTCCAAGCGCGCAAGTCGGATGATGCGCTGGAATGCGCATCACGCGCCGATCCGGTCTGCAGGCTCTTCCACACGATCTCAGGTGTAAGGGGCACTGGCCACGCTCGCGTTCAAGGCGAGCATGGATGATTTCAGGCGCCTCGAACGCTCCAGGCTGGCACCCGCTCATTCTGACCTGACGCCGAGGGGCTGTCAGTCCGTCTCGATTCCCGACCGGCCAACTGCTTACAACGGGATGCAAGCGAATATGACGACCAAAATGGGTAGGGATTGGAGCGATGCTCCAGATACCCTTTCATGCTGAAATGGCGATTCACTCGGCGACCATGAAGTCGAATGGTTCCGCAGGGACGAACTGGTCCGACGCTTCCCCGACAAGCACGCGGCTCATGTCCACCCCGAGATCCAGCTTGCGGATCTGCGCGCTTTCGGAGAAGTCGAGCTTTTTCATATCCACCCAGAAAATATTGGGCGATGTTGCCGACTCCCCATAGAAAAGCATGGCCTTCTGATCCGCCACCACGCGCCAGCGGGTTGTGGACAGGTTCGGCGCATCGGGAAGGCTCACGCCATAGGGGGCCGAAGCGTTGCGGATCACGCTGAATACCGCAGCGGCGGCAATGCGGNNAGCCGGCGCGCACGAAGCGATCCTCGGAGCGGCCGCTGCCAGGAAGGAAGTTGAGGGCGTCGACCGCGCTCCAGTATCTCTGGTTGGCAAGCTGGATGTCATAGGGTGGGTCGTTCGTCACCACCTGATACGAGCGGTCATGATGGATGTTGAGCTTGCCATCGATCCACTCGAGAACGGCGCTGTCGCCGGTCGCATCGGATAGGGTCAGGTGCAGCGGCGCGAGGCTGCCGGGGCGGCCGGGCACTTCGCCGCTCACGACCTGTACGGGGTGGTTGCGCGTGTATTCGACCGCTTCCGAGACCGTTGCAAACTGGTCGAGATAGAACTGCGCCCAGATTGCCAGCGACATGCGAGGCGTGGTCTTGTCGTCTTCGGGGAAGCCTGTGGCGTTGAGCCATAGCAGGCTGGCGTTGAGGCCGGCTTCGTTCAGGCCGTCGACCGTCGAGATGTCATAGCCGGAGACGGCCAGGCTGCCATACTTCGACGTCCATTCCAGCGAGCGCGGACCGGCGGCCCCGTTGCGCTTCACGCCGCGGGGAAAGACCCAGAAATTGCTGACCATCGGGTCCTTGAAATCCATGTTGCGGCCTGTGAGAGTCCGCCCGGCAGGCCCGTGATAGACGATCCGCGTGCAGGCCTGGGCCTCGGCTGCGAGCAGCGCTGCAACAGCGGTCAACGCGGCGAGTATGCGTGTGAAGCGGGACATATCGAACTTCATCCATATGAAGTCTACGAAACCTTCGTCGGTCAGAACCGATAGGTCATGCCGAAAACCGGGCCGCTGAGGCGTGTGTCATAGATGTGACCCTTGTGATCGTAATCGACGTCGAGCACCTTGTAGCCCACGGAGGCGGAAAGGCGATCGCCGAGGACGTAATTGACCGTCGCCAGCGCCGACCATGTGAGATCGGAACCTGCGCCGAAGCCGCCAATGTCGGCTTGCGCCTGCACCGACAGCCTGTCGGTGACGGGAAGGAATGTGCGCATGCCGACCACGGGGACCACCCAGCCAAAGTCTTCGCCATGGCTGGCTGTCCGGGTTCCGATAGCGGGGTGGTTCGCCGTGACCGTCACATCGTTCGAGATATGCCAGAAGCGCATGCCCGCCAGGGCGTCGAGCGTGAACTGCGGTGTGTCGAGCACGCGGTAGCCGCCCTGCAGGGTCGCCGTGAACTGTTTCGTGTCGACCTTCGCGCCGACGCTCGCGCCTGGCGGTATCGTGGTGCCGAAGCCCGGTATCTGCAACGCCGGTAGCGGACCGTTGCCATGGCCGTCCGTCGTGTTGACATACATGATGTCGCCCGAGAAGACGAAGCGGCCATGACGCCCCCAGACAATGATGAACCCTCCGAAGTTGAGGTCGTCCATCACATCGGAAAATGATTTCCTGGCACTGATCTTCGGAGCACGGCGGCCCGGCGAGATGGGGGACGCGCTCCGTCCAGTCGAGGCATTGCCGCGCGAGACCGCGCCGGGTTGGCTTGATGGAGCGGACATCCATGCCGATGCTGTCGAACCACTCGATGCCGGCAGCGGTCACGACGAACTGCTTGTCGTCCGATGGCCGGATGTAGTCGCGATCCTGCAAGGCGCGTGTCACCTCCACGCCGACCTGTCCGGCCAGATGGTCGTAGCAGCGACGGCAGAAACGCAGATGCTGATGCTGTGGGCTGGCCATGCTTCATTCAGGCTGGCCTGGCCCGCAGGCTGCGATCGAGCGCCGCGAGCTGGGCGGGGGTGCCGACGTTTTCCCAGTGGCCGTCGTGGCGTTCGCCGGTGGCGCGGCCGGCGGCGATGGCGCTGCGGTAGTAGGGGGTCATCGCCACTTTTTCGCCGCGGGCGATGGTGCTGAACAGGCGGGTGTCGTAGAGGCCGATGTTGCCGAAGGTGAGGCGTTCGCCGCCGTCCAGCGACAGCCGGCCGTCGTCGCCGAGGGCGAAGTCGCCGGCCGGGTGGAAGGCCGGGTTGGGCACCATGACGAGGTGCATGCGCGGTTCGGCGCTGCCAGCCATCGCGGCGGCGCGCGGCAGCAGGCGGCGGTAGTCGTAGTCGGTGTGGATGTCGCCGGAGACGGCGAGGAAGATGTCGCCGGCTTCGTTTGCAGGGTCGGCGACGAGCAGCGGCAGGGCCTGGGCGATGCCGCCGGCGGTTTCCAGCGCGGTCGTTTCCGCCGAGTAGCGCAGGCGCACGCCGTAGCGGCTGCCGTCGCCCAATGCCGCCTCGATCCGGTCGCCGAGCCAGGCATGGTTGATGACGATGTCGCCGATGCCGGCGCGCGCGAGTGCTTCGATGTGCCACACGATCAGCGGCTTGCCGCCGGCTTCGAGCAGCGGCTTGGGGCAGTGGTCGGTCAGCGGCCGCATGCGTTCGCCGCGGCCGGCGGCGAGGATCATCGCTTTCACTTCAGAAGGTGTAGCCGACCTGCGTTTCCTCGGGCTCGAGGCGGTCGAGCAGCTTGAGCAGCGGGCCGAGGTCGCGCCAGCGCTTGCAGGCGCGGCGCAGGTAGTCCATCACCAGCGGCATGTCGGCCAGGTAGCCGTCCTTGCCGTCGCGGTGGCAGAGGCGGGCGAAGATGCCGAGCACCTTGAGGTGGCGCTGCACGCCCATCCACTCGAAGTCGCGGTGGAAGTCGGCGAACTCCGCGCGCACCGGCAGGCCGAGCTTCCTGGCGGCTTCCCAGTAGCGGATCAGCAGGTCGAGGATGAAGTCCTCGTCCCAGCGGATGTAGGCGTCCTTGAACAGCGACACCAGGTCGTAGCTGATCGGGCCGTAGACCGCGTCCTGGAAGTCGATGATGCCGGGGTTGGCGCCGAGGCCGTCGGCGGGCTCGAGCAGCATCAGGTTGCGCGAGTGGTAGTCGCGGTGCACGAAGACCTTGGGCTCGGCCAGGTTCACCGCGAGGATGCGCTCGAAGGCGGCGTTCAGCGTCGCGGTCTCGGCCTCGCTCAGCGCGACGCCCTTGTGGCGGGCGACGTACCACTCGGGAAAGAGCTGCAGCTCGCGCAGCAGCAGGGCGCGGTCGTACTCGGGCAGCACGCCGGGGCGGCTGGCGCACTGGATGGCGGCGAGCGAGCCGAGCGCGTCGGCGTAGAGGTGGGCGGCGCGATGCGGGTCGGCGCCGCTGCCTGCCTTCAGCGCAGCCAGGTAAGTCGTCGAGCCGAGGTCGGACAACAGCAGGAAGCCGTGCTCGAGATCCTGCGCGAGCACCTCGGGCACGTGCGCGCCGGCGGCGCGGAAGAGTTCGGCCACATGCAGCCAGGGGCGGATGTCCTCCTTGCCGGGCGGGGCGTCCATGACGATGCGCGAGGGGCTGCCGTCGGCGAAGGTGGCGCGGAAGTAGCGGCGGAAGCTGGCGTCGGCCGAGGCCGGTGCGAGATCGAAGGACCGGCCGGGCAGGGTGGCGGCGAGCCAGGCGCGCAGTTGTTCGAGGCGTTGCAAGAGGAAGTTCTCCACGGGTGTTCGTGTACAATTCGCAAGTTTATCAACACGGTCGTGCGACAGGGGATCGCCCTGCGAACGATGGAAAGCGTTTGCCTTCATGCCCCTGAATACGCGCATGCGTCTGATCCCCTTCCTGCTGTGCTGGCTGTCCGGCACGGCGCTCGCGGCCGGCCTGCCGCCGCTGGTGGTGTCGCCCGACCTGGTGCGAACCCCGGAACCCGCTGCCGGTGCCGCCACCGGTGCGGCGCCGAAGAAGCCGGTCGATGCCCCTGCTGCCGCAGCTTCCCGGCCCGTTGCGCCGCCGGCCGTCCAGCCTGGTTCCGCCGCACAGGCGGGCGGAGGGCGTGTTTCCTCCACGCTGCAGCCGGCCCCTGCCGGCACCGCAGAGCCCTCACCGGCGGCGCAGCGCCGGGCCGCGGCCGAAGAGGCAAGCGAAGGGGCCGCGGCGCTGCCGGCGGGCAGCACTTCGGTGAAGGCGCTGAGGATTCTCGGTGCGCGCAGCATCGAGCTGGTCGCCGATGGCGATGCCGAGCTGCAGCGCGACGACATGATCCTGACCGCCGACCGCGTCACCTATCGCGAGCCGATCGACGAGGCCGTGGCCGAAGGCAACGTCGAGTTGCGCCAGGGCGATGACACCATCGCCGGCCCGAAGGCGACGATGGTGATCGGCGACAGCACCGGCAGCTTCGAGTCGCCGGTCTACCGGATTTCGCGCCAGCGCCAGCCCAGCTTCACCGGCGAGGCGCCGCGCACCGTGTCGGGCAGCGGCGAGGCCGACCTGCTGCGGCTCGAAGGCGAGAACCAGTACCACCTGCAGAACGCGACCTGGTCGACCTGCGAGGCCCGAGATCCCGACTGGTTCATCCGTGCGCGCGAGCTCGACCTGGACTACGACCGCGAGGTCGGCACCGCGCGCGACGCGTCGATCGTGTTCAAGGACGTGCCCATCTTCTGGATGCCGTGGGCGGAGTTTCCGCTCACCGCCCGCCGCCAGTCCGGCCTGCTGCCGCCGACGTTCGGTTCGTCGAACAAGACCGGCGTGGATCTCGCGCTGCCGTATTACTGGAACATCGCGCCCAACTACGATGCCACGATCACGCCGCGCTTCATGAGCCGGCGCGGCGTCCAGTTCGGCGGCGAACTCCGCTATCTGGGCGAAAGCTACCGGGGCGAGTCGCGCGTCGAATGGATGCCGAAGGACCGGCTGACGGGCGAGGATCGCACCCTGGCGTCCATCCAGCACCAGCAGCGGATCACGTCGAGCCTGTACGGCTCGCTCGATTTCAACTCGGTGTCGGACGATCGCTACTTCGAGGATCTGTCGTCCCGTATCGGCGTCGCCTCGCGGATCAACCTGCTGCGGCAGGGGCAACTCACCTACCGGGGCTCGAACTGGTGGAGCGCGTTCGTTCGCGCGCAGAGCTACCAGACCCTGAACCCGGACGAGGAATCGAGGAACGTCTCGCCCTATCGCCGTCTGCCGCAGGTCCTGGTGGAGGGCCGGCGTCCCGATCTGCCGGGCGGGCTGACCGGGGCCCTCACCACCGAATTCGTCAGGTTCGAGCACCCCGATGCCGACAAGAACAAGGACGAAGGCACGCGTTTCGTCGCCTATCCGCAGCTTTCGCTGCCCCTGGCCGGCGCGGCATGGTTCGTGACGCCGAAGGCGGGCCTGCACTACACCAGCTACGACCTCGACCGTTCGCCGCTGCCGCAGAACGCCACCAAGCCGAATTCGATCACGCGTTCGGTGCCGATCTTCTCGGTGGACTCCGGGCTGTTCTTCGAACGCGAGACGACGATCTTCGGCGGCAGCTATCTGCAGACGCTGGAGCCGCGCCTGTACTACCTGAGGGTGCCGTCGCGGGACCAGCAGGACATCCCGATTTTCGACAGCAGCCGTTTCGACGTCGGCTTCGCGCAGATCTTTGCCGAGAACCGCTTCTCGGGCAAAGACCGCATCGGCGACGCCAACGACCTCACCGCGGCGCTGACGACGCGCTTCATCGATGCCGAGACCGGCGTCGAGCGCCTGCGCGCGATGGTCGGCCAGCGCTATTACTTCTCCGACCAGGACGTCTACCTGTTCAATCGGGACGAATTGCGCGACGCCGGCCGCGGCACCGAAATCCTGCTCGGCCTGGGGGGGCGCCTGTCCCGCGAGTTCTCGCTGAACTCCTACCTGCAGTACAACACCGAGACCAGCCGCACCGAACGGGCGAACTTCAACCTGCGCTACCAGCCCGACTACGCCAAGGTGCTGAACTTCAGCTATCGCTACGCGCCCGAACTGCGCATCGCCGAAAACCTGGTCGGCCTCGAGGACATCGACGTGTCGGGCCAGTGGCCGCTGGGCGGCGGCTGGTACGGCGTCGGCCGCGTCACCCATTCGCTGCTCGACAACCGCATCACCGAAGCGATCGGCGGCCTCGAATACAACGGCGGCTGCTGGGTGTTGCGCGTCGCGGTGCACCGCTTCGCGCTCGAGCGCGACGACGTTTCGAAAGCCATCTACGTGCAGCTCGAACTGAACGACCTGGCCGGCATCGGCTCCAATCCGCTCAACCTGCTGACGCGCAGCGTGCCCGGCTATGGCAAGATCAACGATTCTTCGGCCGACCGCGTGTTCGGCATGGATTGAAACCCCGCGAGCAACCCATCAGATAATGATCATGAATCGTCCCCTGTCCCGTTCCCGTTCGCTGCTCGCCGTCGGCATCGCCAGCCTGGTCCTGAGTTTTCCGCTGCACGCCGCGCCGCAGGCGGTGGCGGTCGATCGCATCGTCGCCGTCGTCAATGACGAAGTGATCACGGCGCTGCAGCTGCGCGCGCGCGTCGATCAGGTCGTGCGCCAGCTCCAGCGCCAGGGCGTCGAACTGCCGCCCCGGGAGGTGCTGGAGCAGCAGCTGCTGGAGCGCCTGATCATCGAGCGCGCGCAGCTGCAGCTGGCGCGCGAGACTTCGCTGCGGGTGGATGACGCCATGCTGGAGCGCGCGATCGAGCGCATCGCCGCGAACAACCAGCTGAGCATCGACCAGCTGCGCGAGACGCTGGAGCAGGACGGCGTGTCGTGGTCGCGTTTCCGCGACGAGATCCGCACCGAGATTCTGCTGACCCGGCTGCGCGAGCGTGAAGTGGAAAGCAGGGTCGTCGTCACCGACGCCGAAATCGACAACTTCCTCGCCAGTAATCCGGATGCTTTTTCGGGCGAGGAGTTCGAGGTCGCGCACATCCTGCTGCGGGCGCCCGAACAGGCTTCGCCGGAGCAGATCGAGGCGCTGCGCGGGCGTGCCGAAAGCGTGATGGCCCGTCTGCGCTCGGGCGAGGATTTCGCCCGCGTCGCGGCCGAAGTGTCGGACGCCCCCGATGGCCTGTCGGGCGGCAGCCTGGGCTGGCGTCCGCTCGACCGTCTGCCGGCGCTGTTCGCCGACGTGGTGCGTGAAATGCGCCCCGGCGAGACTTCGCCCATCCTGCGCAGCGCTTCCGGCCTGCACATCGTGCGCCTGGTCGATCGCCGCGGCGGCGGCGACAGCGCCGTGGCCCAGATGGAACAGACACGCGCCCGCCACATCCTGATCAAGACTTCCGAAGTGCTGTCCGACGCCGATGCCGAGGCGCGCCTGATGGGCATCCGCGAACGCGTCGTCAATGGCGCCGATTTCGCCGAGCTGGCCAGGGCCAACTCGGCGGACCTGTCCGCGGCCAAGGGCGGCGATCTCGGCTGGCTCAACCCGGGCGACACCGTGCCCGAATTCGAACGCGCGATGGACGCGCTGCAGCCGGGCGAAGTCAGCATGCCGGTGGAGTCGCCGTTCGGCTGGCATCTGATCCAGGTCGTCGAGCGCCGCGTGCAGGACGTCACCGACGAACGCAAGCGCAATGCCGCCCGCGCCGCGCTGCGCGAACGCAAGGCCGACGAGGCCTACGAGGACTGGCTGCGCCAGTTGCGCGACAGCACCTACGTCGATCTGCGCCTGGACCGCGAGTGAGCGCTGCCGGGGCTTCCAGGCCGTTCGTCGCCATCACCAGCGGCGAGCCGGCCGGCATCGGACCGGAACTGTGTGCCCGCCTGGCCGAGCGCCAATGGCCGCTCCGGCCGGTCGTGCTCGGCGACCTCGACCTGCTGCGCGAGCGTGCGGGCGCCTTCGGCAGTGCGGCTGCGTTCCGGCCCTGGCAGCCCGGCATGCAGTCGGATGTGCCGGAAGGGACCATCGACGTGCTGCATGTGCCGCTCGCCCGGACGGCCGTTCCCGGTGTGCTCGATGCGGCCAATGGCGCCTACGTGCTCGGCCTGCTCGACCGCGCGATCGCTGGCTGCGTCAGCGGCGAGTTCGCCGCGATGGTCACCGCGCCGGTGCATAAGGGCGTCATCTGCGAGAGCCTGGGTGCGGCCGACGCGCTGCCTTTCAGCGGCCATACCGAATACCTGGCCGAGCACACCAAGACGCCGCGGGTGGTGATGATGCTGGTCGGCGGCGGTCTGCGCGTCGCGCTCGTCACCACCCATCTGCCGCTGGCCCGGGTGCCGGCGGCGATCACCCCACAGGCGCTGGAGGAAACGCTGCGCATCCTGCACGCCGACCTGGTGCGCCACTTCGGCCTTGCCGCGCCGCGCATCCTCGTCGCCGGCCTCAACCCGCATGCAGGCGAGGGCGGGCACATGGGACGCGAGGAAATCGACGTCATCGAGCCGGTGCTGGCGCGGCTGCGCGCCGAAGGCATGCAACTCGTCGGCCCGTTGCCGGCGGATACGCTGTTCGTGCCGCACACGCTGGCGCAGGGCGACGCGGTGCTGGCGATGTACCACGACCAGGGGCTG
>JRYH01000630.1_pt1 | contig 13372 bp, 11 predicted proteins | sample 235351 | NCBI WGS metagenome assembly JRYH01 (sample SAMN03074221, study PRJNA261480) | activated sludge metagenome | biome: Wastewater Treatment Plant; feature: Wastewater; material: Activated sludge; isolation source: activated biomass of a wastewater treatment plant treating wastewater... ... | reverse complement strand
GCCATCTCACACGCATGCCCCATGCGCCCTGCGGATTGAAAGCCCCGCAGCGACGCTCCGGTGGGAAAGCCAAATACCCGAAGGTATTAGCTTTTCTTCTCAAGGCTTGCGGAGGATCAACCGGAAAAGGAACGTTACGCACATGACCGTGCCGCAATTCAACATGCGCCAGCTCCTGGAAGCCGGCGTGCACTTCGGCCACCAGGCGCATCGCTGGAACCCGAAGATGGCGTCCTTCATCTATGGCGCCCGCAACAACATCCACATCGTCGACCTGACGCAGACCGTGCCGATGCTGCATCAGGCACTGAACAAGATTTCCGATACTGTCGCAAGCGGCGGGCGCGTGCTCTTCGTCGCCACCAAGCGCCAGGCATCCGACGCGATCGCCGATGCCGCCAAACGCTCCGCGCAGTACTTCATCAATCACCGCTGGCTCGGCGGCACGCTGACCAACTGGAAGACCATCTCGACCTCGATCCGGCGCCTCCGCCAGCTCGACGACATCCTCGCCGATCCGCAGGGCCGCACCAAGAAAGAGGTGCTCAACATCCAGCGCGAGCGCGACAAGCTGAACCAGGCGCTCGGCGGCATCAAGGACATGGGCGGCGTGCCCGACCTCCTGTTCGTCATCGACACCAACAAGGAAAGCATCGCGATCAAGGAGGCCCGCAAGCTCGGCATTCCGATCGTGGCCATCGTCGACACCAACTGCGATCCCGACGGCATCGACTTCCCCGTGCCCGGCAACGATGACGCGGGCCGCGCCATCACGCTCTACTGCGATCTCGTGGCGCGCGCAGCCCTCGACGGGCTCGAGCGCGGCCAAGGCGCGTCCGGCATCGACGTCGGCGCCTCGGAAGAGCCGCCAGCGGAAGTCCTGCCGGACGGCAGCGTCAAGACCTGGAAGGGCATCGATGCGCCGCGCGGCGAGGCCGACGATCTCAAGCGCATCACCGGCATCAGCACAAAGCTCGAGCAGAAGCTCAACGATGCCGGCGTGTTCCACTACTGGCAGATCGCCGATCTCGACGCTGCGAATCAGGCGCTGCTCGACCGCGCGCTGAAGCTGCAGGGCCAGATCGAGCAGGAAGGCTGGGTCGCGCAGGCCAAGAAGCTGGTCGAAGCAGCCGCCGTCTGACGCGCACGCACAAGAAGGCAAGCGCGCCAGCCCGTAACAGGCTGGCGCGGCCCACACAGGGCCGCCGCTCGCCTTTTCATCATCGGACACTCGCCCGAGTGCGAAAGGAGTAGTCATGAGCACGATTACCGCCGCATCCGTCAAAGAGCTGCGCGACAAGACCGGCGCCGGCATGATGGACTGCAAGCAGGCCCTCACGGAGACCGGCGGCGATATGGAGGCCGCCGTCGATCTTCTGCGCAAGAAGGGGCTTTCGAAGGCCGCCAAGAAATCCGACCGCGTGGCGGCCCAGGGCCTCGTCGGCATCGTCGCCGACGGCCAGAAGGGCGCCCTCGTCGAGATCAACTCGGAGACGGACTTCGTGGCCCGCAACGAGCAGTTCCAGGCGCTCGTACGTGACATCGCCGCCCTGGCACCCAACGCCAATGGTGACACGGCTGCGCTGCTGGCGGCGAGCTATCCCGGCGGCAAGGGCACGGTCGAGGACCAGATCAAGGATGCCATCGCCACCATCGGCGAGAACATGGGCCTGAGGCGGACAGCGGCGCTGGCGGTCGAGACCGGCGTGGTTGCGGACTACATCCACAACAAGGCTGCCGACGGCCTCGGCAAGATCGGCGTGCTGGTGGCGCTCGAGAGCACGGGCGACAAAGCCAAACTCACCGCCTTCGGACGCCAGCTTGCGATGCACATCGCCGCCGCGAGCCCGCAGGTGGTCAATGTCGAGGATCTCTCGCAGGAGGCCTTGGAGCGCGAGCGGGCCATCTACGTCGATCAGGCTAAGGCGGACCCCAAGAATGCCGGCAAATCGGATGAGATCCTCGCGAAGGCCAGCGAGGGACGCCTGCAGAAGGAGTTCGTGAGCCAGGCCGTCCTCCTCAAGCAGGTGTTCGTCCTCGACGGCAAGGCGACGGTCGCGGAGGCTCTCAAGACGGCCGAGGCGGATGTGGGCGCACCGGTGAAGGTGGCGGGCTTCGTGCGTTACGCCCTCGGCGAGGGCATCGAGAAGAAGGCCGAGGATTTCGCCGCAGAAGTGGCGAAGACGGTCGGTGCCGCGGCGCCCAAAAAAGACTAGACGAGACTGGGAAAGCCGGCGCTCCCGCCGGCTTTTTTTTGCCAACCACCGCATTTTCCGAGAGCCGAATGGCGCTCTCATCGGGGAGAATGCAGGAGAGCAAAGCCCCGGGAGCGCAGCGGTTCGGCCAGATCGCGCGGCGTGTACGCGCTCCAAGCCGTTCTATGCGAGACTGTAGGACACACTGCCCGGCTGGGGCGGGATAGTGAGGAGGCCGGCATGTCCACTCTTGGAGCGCTCAAATATCCGCGCCTGCTCGTGAAGATCTCGGGCGAGGCGCTGATGGGGCGCAACGGTTTCGGCATCGACAACGTCGTCGTCGAGCGGCTGGCCGGAGATCTCGCCGAAGCGCGCCGGGCCGGGTGCGCCCTCTCCGTGGTCGTCGGGGGCGGAAATATCTTCCGTGGACTGCAGGGCACCGCGCGCGGCATGGACCGGGCCACAGCCGACTACATGGGCATGCTGGCCACCGTCATGAACGCGCTGGCGCTGCAGAGCGCGCTCGAGGCGGCGGGGGCTCCAGCGCGCGTCCTTTCAGCCATCACCATGCCGACGGTCTGCGAACCCTACGTTCGCCACCGGGCGCTCTATCATCTCGATCGCGAGCGGGTGGTGATTTTCGCGGCCGGCACGGGAAATCCCTTCTTCACCACCGACACCGCCGCCACGCTGCGCGCCATCGAGATGGGCTGCGATGCCGTCGCCAAGGCAACACAGGTGGATGGCGTCTATTCCGCGGACCCCAAGAAGGATCCGGCGGCAAAGCGGTTCGACACGCTCACCTACTCCGAGGTGCTGGCGAAGAACCTCAAGGTCATGGATGGAGCGGCGATCGCCCTTGCCCGTGACAATCATATTCCGGTAATTGTCTTTTCCATCGATGAGCCGGGCAACGTGAACAAATTGCTCCAGGGAACCGCCCGAGCAACGATCATCCACGGATAGATCCGCAGTGCCGCGCCGCACAGAGGCGCCGCCATTGGCCGACAACTTCTGATAAGGAGAACAGCTCAGTGTCCCTCACGACATTCGATCTCAGCGAAATCGAGACGCGGATGCGGGCTTCGCTCGAGGCGCTGAAGCGCGAGCTCGCAGGACTGCGGACGGGACGCGCGAGCGCCCACCTGCTCGATCCCGTCCAGGTCAACGTGTACGGCTCGAGGATGCCGCTCGTCCAGCTGGCAACGGTCTCCGTGCCGGAGCCGCGCATGATCACGGTTACGATCTGGGACAAGAGCAACGTGCACGCCGTGGAAAAGGCGATCCGCGAAGCCAACCTCGGCGTCAATCCGATCCTTGACGGCACCACGATCCGGCTGCCGATCCCTGCACCCACGGCGGAACGGCGCCAGGAGCTTGCGAAGCAGGCGCATAAATATGCCGAAACCCATCGCGTCGCCGTGCGCAACGTGCGCCGCGACGGCATGGAGCTGCTCAAGAAGCTCGAGAAGGACGGCAAGATGAGCGAGGACGAGCAGCACAAGAACTCCACAAAGGTGCAGGAGCTGACGGACAAGCTGGTGAAGGAGATCGATCAGACCTTGGCGGCCAAGGAGGCCGAGATCCAGAAAGTGTGATCGGCAGCGATTTTCGGCTCGCGATGGGATAAGCAGTTTCAGCCCAGCTCGCGGGGCTCAGCTCAGGGATCCAGACGCCATGCTCCAAAGCAACGCCGATGCCCAGCCCCGCCCGGCCGCGCACCCACTGCGTCGGCGCATTTCCCGGCCGTCCGCCAATTCCGCTCCATGAAGCTCGACGCCGTGGAAAACAAAGCGAAACCCTCCGAGATGCCCCATAGCGCAGCCATGCCGCGCCACGTGGCCATCATCATGGACGGGAACGGCCGCTGGGCGGCGGAGCGCGGCCTGCCGCGCGCACTCGGCCACCGCTCCGGCGTCGAAGCAGTGCGCCGGACGGTCAAGGCGGCAATCGAGCTCTCGATTCCCTATCTCACGCTTTACAGCTTCTCATCCGAGAACTGGTCGCGCCCCAAGGACGAGATCGACGATCTGATGGGGCTCATGAAGCGCTTCATCCGGCGCGACCTCGCGGAGCTGCATCAAAACAACGTTTGCGTGAAGGTGATCGGTGAGCGCGAGACCATCGACGCCGAGATGCGCGCCCTCATCGAGGAGACGTGCGAGCTGACCCGTGGCAACACCGGACTCACGCTGGTCATCGCCTTCAATTACGGGGCGCGTGCGGAGATCACGCGGGCGGCCCGTCGCCTGGCTGAGGAGGTGGCTGCCGGCCGCCTCCTGCCGTCGGAACTTTCGGCCGAGCACATGGCCGGCGCGCTCGACACCGGCGGCCTGCCGGATCCCGACGTGCTGATCCGCACCAGCGGAGAGCGGCGCCTTTCGAACTTTCTCCTGTGGCAGTGCGCCTATACGGAATTCGTCTTTCTCGACGCCTACTGGCCGGACTTCGGCCGCGAGCTGCTGCTCGAGGCCATCTCGCAGTACAGGACGCGCGAACGCCGCTTCGGCGGCCTGCCGTGCCTGTCAACGGCGTGAGGACCGGGAAAATGGACGACGACCGGAGGCTCGCTGCAGCGTCGGACGCGATTGCGCCGCCCTCCCAGGCTACACAGCTTGCGCTTAGGCTTTTTTCCGGCGCGGCGCTCGCCGTCATCGCGCTGGCCTCTGCATGGTCGGGCGTCCCGGCGTTTGCGGCCCTCGCGCTCGCGGTGGCGCTCATCATGAGCTGGGAATGGTCGGGCATGGTGCGGGGCGCGGGCCTCGACATATGCCTCATCGTGCACGGACTCGCGGTGGCAGCGGCCATTGGGCTGGCGGCCGTTGGACTAGCCGGGCTCGGACTGGCGGCGCTTCTCGTCGGCACCATCATCGTGCTCGCGCTCGAGTTCGGCCGGCGCCCGATCCTCTCGGCGGCCGGCGTGGCCTATGCGGGGCTGCCGGCGGTCGCGCTGATCTGGCTGCGCGCCGACGAGCCCCACGGCCTGCTGGCGGTCATCTTCGTTGCGCTCGTCGTGGTGGCGTCCGATACCGGCGCCTTCGCCGCCGGTCGGCTGCTCGGCGGCCCTCGCCTCGCTCCGGCCATCTCGCCGAACAAGACCTGGAGCGGGCTCGCGGGCGGGCTCGCCTCCGCGGCCGCGGCGGCTGCGGCTTTTGCTTATGCGAACGGCGCGCCGCTCACGGTGCTGGCCGTCATGGGCTTTCTCATGGGCGCGATCGCACAGATGGGCGACCTCGCGGAATCGGCGATGAAACGCGCCTTCAACGTCAAGGACGCAAGCCAGCTCCTGCCGGGACACGGCGGGTTCATGGACCGTATGGACGGCCTCTCCCCGGTCGCGGTGGCGGTGGCCGTCGCAGCGCTGTTCGTCGATCCGCAGGCGCCAGCCAGCGCGCTGCTCGCGGGTCTCTCGCACGGGGCGCCGTAAAACGGACAGGACGGGCTATGCTCCCGGGGCGTGCAATCCCGGCAGCGCGCCCCCTATGATGAGTGGAGAAGGGCTGAGCATGGCTCCCGCAGGCAGGGCATCGGGTGCGGCGGCGCATCGGGCGGAAACGGCCGACGGCGCCGGGGTGCAGGCACCCGTCAAGGCTGCGGCACCGCTGCGGCTGACCGTGCTCGGCGCCACCGGCTCGGTCGGCACCAGCACGCTCGATCTCGTCGGGCGCCATCCGGGCCGCTTCGAGGTGGTGGCGCTCACGGCCAACGGCAACGCGGAACGCTTGGCCGAGCTTGCGATCGCGCACCGGGCCAAGCTCGCGGTGATCGGCGAGGACACTCATTACGGAACACTCAGGGAACGGCTTGCGGGCACCGGCATCCGCGCTGCGGCTGGGGCGGCCGCCATCGAGGCGGCGGCCCGCGAGCCCGCGGACTGCATCATGGCCGCCATCGTGGGAGCGGCCGGCCTGAGGCCGACCTTCGCCGCCGCCGAGCAGGGTACGCGCGTGGCGCTTGCCAACAAGGAATGCCTGGTCTCGGCGGGTGAAATCTTCCTTACGCATCTCGGACGGAGCGGCGCTGAGCTCATGCCGGTGGACAGCGAACATTCGGGTGCTTTCCAGGCTATCGGGCGCACGGCCGCCCGCTCCATCGAAAAAATCGTCCTGACGGCGTCCGGCGGACCGTTCCGCACCTGGGACAAGGAGCGCCTGGCGCGCGTGTCTCCCGAGGAGGCGCTGCGGCACCCCAACTGGTCGATGGGGGCCAAGATCACGATCGATTCCGCGACGCTCATGAATAAGGGGCTCGAGCTGATCGAGGCCTTCCACCTGTTCCCAGTCGCGGCGCATCAGCTCGAAGCGGTCGTGCATCCGCAGTCGGTCGTGCACTGCCTCGTCATGCTCGAGGACGGCTCGGTGATGGCGCAGCTCTCGCATCCCGACATGCGCACACCGATCGCGCTGGCGCTGGCCTGGCCCGAGCGCCTCGCGACGCCGGTTCCGCGACTGGATCTCGTGACCCTCCAGAGCCTGACCTTCGAGGCGCCGGACCACAGCCGATTCCCAGCCCTCAAGATGGCCGGTGAGACGCTCAAGCGCGGCGGAACGGCGCCGGCCGTGCTCAATGCCGCCAACGAAGTGGCCGTCACCGCGTTCCTCGAACGGCGCATCGGCTTCCTGGATATCGCATCGACGGTCGCCGCATGTCTTGAAAAGGCCGAAGGAAAAGGGCTGATTGGTTATGCCGATACGCTGGACGGCGTGATCGCAGCCGATGGAGAGGCACGCCGGCTGACGCGGACGCTGCTGCCGGGTTAAGCGGCCCCATTCGCGTGGTCTCAGCGGACGGCTTCAACTTTTTTGTTTGATCGTGCTTCCCCACCGGAAAACCGGTACCCACGTGTGCGGAAGCACTCTAGAGCATTTTCCGTTCGCTTATGCTCACGGCAAATTCTCTAGTTGCTCGCTTAGGCGAGCATCTTCACCCATGCGGACGATTCCCTCCGAATGGGATCTGCTCTAGGACAGCGTGGCCACTGACACGGCTCGCAGAACAGCAAGACTTCAGCCCAGCCGACGGGATTGTGCAGCATGATCGAAGGGTTAATCAGCCAGGTTTCCTCGTGGGGACTCAACATACTCGCCTTTTTCTTCGTGCTTGGCGTGGTGGTGTTTTTCCATGAGCTCGGACATTTCCTGGTGGCCCGCTGGTGCGGGGTGACGGTCACCACCTTCTCGATCGGGTTCGGGCGCGAACTCGGCGCGTTCGTGGATCGGCATGGCACGCGCTGGCGGCTCGCGGCCATCCCGCTCGGCGGCTACGTCAAGTTCCTGGATGATGCGAACGCCGCCAGTCAGCCCTCCGCGGCCCAGCCGGAAAGCCTTCCGCCCGGCTCGTTCCATGGCAAGCCTGTCTGGCAGCGCTCACTCGTCGTCGCCGCCGGACCGGCTGCGAATTTCCTTGTTGCTGCAATCATTTATACGGCTGTTAATGCCGTCTACGGCGTCTCCATCATCCCCGCACGGGTCGACCAGGTGGTGGCCGGAATGCCGGCGGAGCGAGCGGGCATGAAAGCCGGCGACGTCATCACCGACATCGACGGCTGGAGCATCGAGACCTTCGACGACGTGATGCGCATCGTCACGGCGAGCAGCGGGCGGACGCTTTCGGTCACCGTCGAGCGCGACGGCCGGCCCCTCACCTTCCCCGTCACCCCGGATCTCAAGGATCAGAAGAGCGACCTCGGCGTGACGCTGCGCCTTGGGGATATCGGCATTGTGCGCGCGTTTCCGGCGCGGATCGGCACTGTGGTGCCCGACTCGCCCGCCGAAAAGGCCGGTCTCGCCCCCGGGGATCTAATCCTGGCCATCGACGGCGCGCCGGTCTCGTCCTTCGACGACGTGATCGACATGGTCGGGCCGGCGGCTGGGCGGCAACTCGCCCTTACGATCGAGCGCGACGGCACGCGCCGGACCCTCGACGTGCTGCCCGCAACGGTCCAGGGAACCAAGCCCGACGGCACCACGGTTACGCAGGGCCGCATCGGCGTCTCGCCGGAACGCCCGGCTCCGGTCAGCGTCTCGCTTCTCGAATCGACCCGCCTCGGCGTGCGCGAGACCTACACAAACATCGTTCAGACGATCACAGGCATTTGGGACATCCTCGCCCAGCGGCAATCGGCCGATCAGGTCGGCGGCCCGATTCTCATGGCCGAGGTGACGGCGCGCGTGGCCGAGCTTGGCTGGGAGCCCCTCCTGCGCTGGACCGCCCTCATCTCCGCCAACATCGGACTGTTGAACTTGTTGCCTATTCCGATGCTGGATGGCGGACATCTCGTGTTCTACGCCATGGAGGCCGTACGACGGCGGCCGCTGAGCCAGCGCGTGCAGGAGATCAGCTTCCAGATCGGTATCGCCATGGTGCTCCTGCTGGTGGCCTTCGTGAACCTCAACGACTTGATGCGACTCGGCAAAAGGTGGCTGTTTGGTGGCGGCTGAACGACCGTTCGAATCCCCCGCGGGTGACGTAAACTTGCCACTTCCCCGTGGCTTACCCAGTTGTTAAGAATGCCAAAGTGAACGGTTCTGGCGGCTCGATTCGAGGCTGGGGGCTTCGAATTGAATTGGGTTGCGCGTTTCGTCAGACCGATTTTCGAGTTCGCGGCGAGGGTCCAAACCTCGACCCAATGCGTGAGACGACAGCTCTAGAGCCTTCTGCCGACGGGTTCTACGAGTTGAGGGGGATCGGCACAAAACAAGGCGAGCAGATCCGCACATGGTGCAGTTCCGGATCATGTCGTTGAGGGGGATGCGCCTGCTTTTCTGGCTGGCGGCCGCTACTCCCGCAGTCATCATCACGCAGTTCGCAGCGCTCGATGCCGCGCAGGCGCAAAGCGCGGTTCGCGACATCCGCGTCGAAGGCAACCGGCGCGTGGAGCCCGAGACGGTGCGCTCCTACCTGCAATTCTCCGTCGGACAGCCCTACGATGCAGGCCGGGTCGACGCCTCTCTACAGGCGCTGTTCGCGACCGGCCTCTTCGCCGACGTCTCGATCCACCAGGAGGGCGGCACCGTCGTCGTCTACGTGGTCGAGAACCCGGTCATCAACCAGGTCGCCTTCGAGGGGAACAGCGAGGTCGATACCGACACGCTGAAATCCGAGGTGCAGCTCAAGCCGCGCTCCGTCTACACCCGCGCCAAGGTGCAGGCGGACGTGCAGCGCATCCTCGACGTCTACCGCCGCCAGGGCCGCTACGCTGCGACGGTCGAACCGAAGATCATTGAGCTCGAGCAGAGCCGCGTGAACCTCGTGTTCGAGATCAGCGAGGGCGGGGCCACCAAGGTGCAGGGCATCAACTTCATCGGCAACCACGCCTTCACCGATGCTCAGCTGCGCGACATCATCTCGACGACGCAGAGCGGCTGGTTCGACTTCCTCAAGGGAACGAGCTTCTACGATCCCGACCGCATGAACCTCGACCGCGAGCTTCTGCGCCAGTTCTATCTCAAGAACGGCTATGCGGACGTGCGCGTCGTCGCCGCCCAGGCGGAGCTCGACCGCGAAGGCTCCGGCTTCTACATCAACTTCGCCATCGATGAAGGCGAGCGCTATCAGTTCGGCTCGATCACCATCGAGAATTCGCTGCCGGACCTCGATCCCAACAGCCTCACCGGAAACATCCTGACCTTCCAGGGCGACACCTACAATGGCTCGGACATCGAGAAGAGCGTGGAGCGGCTGACGCTTGCTACCGCAGAGCAGGGTTTCGCCTTCGCCCGCGTTCGCCCGCGCGCCATGCCTGATCCGGCGTCGCGCACGATCTCGCTCGCCTATATCGTGGACGAAGGGCCGCGCATCTACATCGAGCGTATCAACATCAACGGCAACCTGCGCACGAAGGATTACGTGATCCGGCGCGAGTTCCGCCTCGCTGAGGGCGACGCCTACAATCCGCTGCTCATCGACCGTGCCAAGAAGCGCCTCAACGCCCTCGGCTTCTTCAAGTCCGTGGACGTGAAGCGCAGGCCGGGCACGGCCGCGGACCGGGTCGTTCTCGACGTCGATCTCGTCGAACAGTCCACGGGCGAACTCTCGTTCGGCGCCGGCTACTCGACGGCAGAAGGCGTGATCGGCGACGTCTCGATCACCGAGCGCAACCTGCTCGGTAACGGCCAGTTCCTGCGGCTCCGGCTTGCCGGCTCCATGGAGCGTATGCAGGTCGACCTTTCGTTCACCGAGCCGCGCTTCCTCGACCAGAACCTCTCGGCGGGCTTCGACCTCTTCCACAAGGAGGTCGATTACTCCCGCGAGGCCGGCTACGATTCCAAGCGGACGGGCGGCACTGTGCGCCTTGGCTTCCCGCTCTCGGAAGATCTGTGGATGCAGACCGGCTACACCCTCGAGTACACCTCGATGGACGTGGACCACAGGTACATCGGCAACGTCTCCAAGGTGGTCGAAGACGAATATTTGAACAACAGCGACGCCCTTACCTCATCGATCGGCACCTCGCTGACCTACGACCGGCGCAACCATCCGCGCAATCCGACCAGCGGCTACTATCTCCAGCTCGCGACCGATATGGCGGGCCTCGGCGGTGACGTTCAGTACGTCCGCGTCAATGGTGAAGGTCGCGCCTACTATCCGATCACCGAGAAGATCACCTTCGTCGGCCGGCTCATCGGCGGCCATATCGAAGGCTGGGGCGGCGACGACATCCGCCTCACGGATCTCTACTATCGCGGCGGTGAAACGATCCGCGGCTTCGACCGCGCTGGCTTCGGCCCCCGTGATATGTCGAGCTCGCGCAAGGATGCCCTTGGCGGCCGGAGCTACTGGGCCGGCACCGCGGAGGTTCGTTTCCCGCTGCCGTTCGTGCCGGATGACCTCGGCCTCTCGGGCGCCGTGTTTGCCGACGCCGGCTCGCTTTGGAACGCCAACGACCGGGCGAAGGAACTGGCCAAGGAAGGGGTAATCGATCTCGCAGACGACTCGAGCATCCGCTCGTCGGTCGGTGCCAGCATCATGTGGGAGTCGCCGGTCGGCCCCATCCGCATGGACTTCGCCAAGGCGCTCACCAAGGAGAAGTACGACGAGGAGCAGTTCTTCCGCTTCGGTGCTTCGACGAAATTCTAAAACGGACGCTGCCTGAGAATAAGAAAAGTCCGGCAATTGCATGCCGGGCTTTTTTCTTTCGCGGCGGGAGTGGGCGCGAGGCGATATTTCGCCCAGGCATATGGACCGGCGGCGCGTCTGGCCCTATGAGAGGGGCGATCGAGCGACCGAGCCAGCAGAGCCTGCGTTCGCAGCCTCTGAGACCATCGCTCCGGTTCCGACTGTAAAGCCCGTTGCTCAGAGTTAGCCGAAGGCCAACGCCATGAACCATCCCGGTTTCTTCACCATCGCCGGGCCCTTCACACTCTCGGAGATCGCATCCGCGACAGAGGCGGAGGTGAAGGGCGACGCAGAGGCGGCGGCTAAGACCGTGGAGGGGCTCAAGCCGCTTTCGGAAGCGACGCCGCGCCATCTCTCATTCTTCGAGAACAGGAAGTACCTGCCACAACTCCTAGAGACGCACGCCGGCGCCTGCCTCGTCGCGGCGCAATTCGCCGACCGCGTCCCCGCGGGGGCCGTGGCGCTCGTCACCAAGTCTCCCTACCGCGCGTTCGCGCAGGCGCTCGCCCTTTTCTATCCCGAAGCCATGCGCTGCAAGGCGGCTGCAGCCGGCACGGAGGAGCGCATCTCTTCGTCCGCCGTCATCGAGGACGGCGCCGAGATCGAGCCGGGCGCCATTATCGGTCCGGAAGCGAGGATCGGACGGGGAACGCGCGTCGCGGCCGGCGCCGTCATCGGCTATCGCGTGGCCGTTGGGCGGGACTGCTATATCGGACCGCACGTGACGCTCATGCATGCCTTGGTCGGAGATCGGGTGATCCTGCACGCGGGCGTGCGCATCGGACAGGACGGATTCGGCTTCGCCATGGGCAAGCAGGGCCACCTCAAAGTGCCGCAGGTAGGGCGCGTCATCATCCAGGATGACGTGGAAATCGGGGCCAACTCGACCGTCGATCGGGGGGCCCTTAAGGATACGATCATCGGCGAAGGGACCAAAATTGATAATCTGGTCCAGATCGGGCACAACGTCGTGATCGGACGGCATTGCGTCATCGTCGGACAGGTCGGCATCTCGGGCTCGACGGAGCTCGGGGACTTCGTGGTCATGGGCGGCCAGTCGGGCGCCGTGGGACATATCAAGATCGGACATGGCGCCCAGATCGCCGGCGGCTCGCACCCCAAGGACGACGTACCACCGGGAGCGGTGCTGGCGGGCACACCGGCCAAGCCCTTCAAGCAATGGGCGCGGGAGGTTGCGGCCGTGACCCGGCTGGCGCGCCGGGATGCGGACCGGACGGATGATGGCTCGGGCGGCGCCTAAGCTTTGAAGAAAGATATGCCTACGCCGGCGGCAGGCCGCCGGACAGAATTGGAGTTAGACGGGAATGGATGACGCAACAAAAAAGTCGCAGGCGACCACTGCGGACATCGGCACGATCCTAAAGCTGCTGCCGCACCGCTATCCGTTCCTTCTGGTTGACCGTCTTTACGACATCAACGGCGACGAGACGTGCGTCGGCGTCAAGAACGTCACCATCAACGAGCCGTTCTTCCAGGGCCACTTTCCGCAATACCCGGTGATGCCGGGCGTGCTCATCATCGAAGGGCTTGCGCAGACGGCCGGTGCACTGTGCGTGCATAGCCTCGGCGAGGATTACAAGACCGAGCTCGTCTATTTCATGGGCATCGACAAGGCCAAGTTCAGAAAGCCCGTCGTGCCCGGCGATCAGCTCCACTATCACGTGCGCAAGATCCGCAATCGCGGCCGCGTCTGGCGCTTCTACGGCGAAGCGAAGGTCGATGGGCAGACCGTGGCGGAAGCCGAGATCAGCGCCATGCTCGCCGATACGGCAGAGGCTCGGGCATTCGCTGCGAGCAAGAATGGCTAACGTGAAAATCCATCCCACTGCCATCGTCGAGGACGGGGCCAAGCTCGCGGACGGCGTGATCGTGGGGCCGTTCTCCATCGTCGGCGCGGACGTCTCGCTCGGCGAAGGCGTGGAGCTCAAGAGCCATGTCGTGGTTGCCGGGCGCACCACAGTCGGGGCGCACACACAGATCTTTCCGTTCGCTTCCATCGGCCACCAGCCGCAGGACCTCAAATACAAGGGCGAACCTTC
>JRYH01038443.1_pt1 | contig 13374 bp, 11 predicted proteins | sample 235351 | NCBI WGS metagenome assembly JRYH01 (sample SAMN03074221, study PRJNA261480) | activated sludge metagenome | biome: Wastewater Treatment Plant; feature: Wastewater; material: Activated sludge; isolation source: activated biomass of a wastewater treatment plant treating wastewater... ... | reverse complement strand
CGCGGCAGGTGCTGCACCAGCGGCGAGATGATCTGCTTCGGCGCGCCGATGTCGGCGAGCGCGTTGGCGACGACGAAGGCCTTCAGGCCGGTGAGCGGGTCGAAGGGCACGCGCGCGACCTGCGACTTGTCGAGTTCCTCGATGTCGACACCGCCGCGGTGGGTCAGGGTCATGGTCGGGGCGCGGAACTCGGTCGAGTCGGTGATCGAGAAATAGACCTCGTGCTCGGCCGGCACCGCGCCCTCGAAGGTGACGCCGTTGGCCTTCGCCACCTGGTGGCCGTGGCGGTGCTCGACGAAGTACAGGCGCTCCTTCTCGGCCAGCGCGGTGCGCAGGTCCCTGGCGCGGCCGATGAGGCCGGCCTTGCCCTTCTTGCCGACGCCGCCCTTGAACAGCGGCTTGACGAAGACCGCGCCATGACGCTCGATGAGCGCCTTGATCTGCTCCTCGCTGGCGTCCGGGCCGAGCACCTCGGCCGCGGGGAAGTCGGCGAACTGCAACAGGCGGGCGCCGTACAGCATTCCCGTGATGTTCATGTCGGGTTCTCCCGTGTGCGGTGGTCGAGGCTCAGAAGCGGTGGCGCATGCCGGCCATGACCACGCGGTGCGTGTCGCCGGCCGCCGGCGTGATGTTGCCGATCGCGTAGTTGGCGCCGTCCTCGTTGGAGAGCTGCGAGTAGCCGGTGTACAGCGTGGTGCGCTTGGACAACGCATGCAGGTAGTAGGCCGACCAGCCGCTGGCGTCCTCGCCTGCCGCGCCGTCCGACTCGTCGCGCTCGGCGTAGCTGATCGCCACCGTGTTGGCGGGGTTGAGGCGGATCTCGGCGCTGAGGTCCCAGCTACGCGCCTTGCCGTTGCCGACGGTGCCGCTCTCCTTGTCCTGCGACCAGACGAAGTAGGGCTTCACGATGCCGAAGTCGTAGGACAGGGCGAAGCCGCTGGTACGCACCTTGCCGCCGGTGGCGTCGCGCTGCACGACCTGGGTGGTGAGCGCGCCGGCGAATCCGGCGTTGCCGTAGAGGAGGCTCAGGCCGTTACCGTCGCCTTCCTTGCGCGCGGTCGCGTTGGCGGCGGTCTTCTCCCCGAACCAGTAGCCGGCCTCCACCTCGAACCCGGCGAGCTTGGGCGAGCGGTACTTCACCATGTTGTCGAAGCGCACCTCGTAGGCCGGCTTCACCGCGCCGGCCTTGCGGATCAGCAGGCCGGCGCTGCGGTCGGCGTTGCCGGTGGCGTCGAAGGGGTCGAGCGCGTTGAAGGCGGGCGAGTACTGTCGTCCGAGGGTCAGGCGGCCGAGGCCACTCTCCAGGCCGACGAAGGACTGGCGGCCGAACAGGCGGCCGCCCTGCTCGGCGAGGCCGGTCGAGGGGTCGAAGCCGCTCTCGAGCACGAACAGGGCCTTGATGCCGTTGCCGAGATCCTCGGTGCCGCGAAAGCCGAGGCGGGAGCCGTTGAGTTCGCCATGATGGACGCCCGTGTAGCGCTGGTAGCCGGATCTCTCGTAGCCGAGGTTGAGGTCGATGAGGCCGTAGATGGTGACGTTGGACTGCGCTGCTGCCAGCGACGGCATGGCGAGGGCGGCGGCCACCAGGGCCGGGACGGTAAGGCGTTGCATGGAAGTCTCCTCGATCTTGTGGACGGTTGCGCAGCACGGTCGGCGCGCGGGACGCATTGCAGCGCCGCTGGCTTTCGATCGGCTTTCAGTGCAAGCGGTCTGGAAGGAGGAGGACGTTCGCGGAGGGGGCGGGCGCAGGCGCCCGGTGGTTCAGGCGGCGATGCGGTCGCGCACGGGCAGTTCGATCTCGACGCACAGGCCGCGGCCGCCCTCGCCCGCGCGCAGCGTCACCTGGCCGCCGTGGGCGATCGCGATCTCGCGCACGATCGCGAGTCCCAGCCCGCTGCCCTCGCTGTCGCCGTGGCCGAGGATGCGGTAGAAGCGCTGGAACACGCGCTCACGCTCGGCCTCGGGGATACCGGGACCCTGGTCGCAGACGCTGACCACGGCCTCGCTCGCGAAACAGGCGACGGCGACGGTGACGGCAGAGTCGCGCGGGCTGTAGCGGATCGCGTTGTCGATCAGGTTCGACACCATCTCGCGCAGCATCGGTGCGTTGCCCTCCATCATCAGCGCGTGGCCGATGCCCTCGTAGGCGAGGTCGATGTCGCGTTTGAGCGCGAGCGGTGCGAGCTCCATGGCGACCTCCTTGACCAGGGCGGCGAGATCGAGCGGGGCGCGCTCGCCGATCACGCCGTTCACGGCCTCGGCGTGCGACAGGGTCAGCATCTGGTTGGCCAGCCTGCGTGCGGCGCGCGTGCTTCTGAGCAGGCTGGCGAAGGTCTCCAGCATTTTGTCCGGGTCGGTCTGGCGCAGGCCGTACTCGGCCTGTGTGGTCAGCACCGCCAGCGGGGTACGGATCTGGTGCGCGGCATCGGCCAGAAAGCGCCGGCGCGCGGCGAGCATCGCCGACAGGCGTTCCATGTGGTGGTTGATTGCGTCGACCAGCGGCGCCACCTCGCTCGGCACGCGCTCCATGCGCACCGGGGTGAGATCTTCCTCGTCGCGCTCGCGGATGTGGTCGCGGATGCGCAGCAGCGGACGGAATGCGGTGCCGAGCGCCAGCACCACCAGCACGGCGCCCACGGCCACCAGCAGGGCCTGGCGTTGCAGGCTGGCGACAAAAAGCCTGCGTGCCAGGGCGTGGCGCGCGTCGGTGGTCTCGGCGAACACGATCAGCACCGCGTCGCCACCGGCGAGCGCAGGGTCGTACATGCGCTTGCGCATCGCCGCCATGCGCACCGTCTGGCCTGCATAGCTCAGGTCGAAGACGCGCACGGTGCCGGCCTCGTCGGGCATCTCCGGCGGGCGCAGGTCGGCGTAGCCGGTCACCAGTCCGCCCGCGGGGTCGAACACGGCATGAAAGATCCGCTCCGCGGAATCGTCCTCGAAGCCCTCGAAGGCGGCGTAGGGGATGTCCACCTGGATCTGGCCGGTGACCGAGTGGGTGCGCTCGCCGACCGCGCGGACGGAGGCGGTGAGGGTGCGGTCGTAGGCCTGATTGACCGCGTCGAGCGCGTTGTGGTAGGTCAGGAAGGCGTTGACGACGAGCAGCACGGCCAGTGGCGGCAACAACCAGACGAGCACGCGGTGGCGCAGGCTGGCGCCACGGGCCGGCACTGGCCGCGGCGGCCGAGCATCCGTTTCGCCCGCCTCGGCGGGGGCAACGGGTGCGGGGCTGGAACTGCCGGCCATGTCAGGCCGCCGGCTTTTCCGCGAGCAGGTAGCCCAGCCCACGCAGCGTGTTGATCGCCACGCCGGCGCCCTCGAGCTTCTTGCGCAGACGCGAGACGTAGATCTCGATCGCTTCCACGCGCGCGTCGGCATCGAACTCGAACACCTTCTCGAACAGGGNNGGCGAGCTCGCGTGGCGTGAGGGCGAGGGGCTCGCCGTCTATCTTCGCCATGCGCGTGGTGGTGTCGAACTCCAGCCGGCCGAGGCGGACCAGCGGCACCTGGTTGCCGGCGCGGCGGAGCAAGGCCTTGATGCGCGCCTCGAGTTCCGCGATCTCGAAGGGTTTCGTCAGATAATCGTCGGCACCGAGGTTGAGTCCCTGCACGCGCTCTTCCGTGCTGCCGCGCGCGGTCAACACCAGCACCGGGGTGGGCGGGCTGGCGTCGGGGCCGCCCTCGCGATGGCGCAGACGGCGCAGCACTTCCAGTCCGTCCATGCCGGGCAGCGAAAGGTCGAGGATCACGACGTCGTAGTGTTCGGTGCGCAGCGCCTGATCGGCATGGTCGCCGCGGCCGAGCACGTCGAGCACGAAGCCCGCTTGGCGCAGTGCCCGCCCGACCCATTCGGCGAGATCGGCATGGTCCTCGACCAGCAGCCGCCGCATCGGGGGCTCCGGTGAAAGTGAATCGAAAGGTGTGTGCCCGATTATCTGCGCAAAGCGCGTGTGCGTCCAAGGCGGGTGGCGTGCGGCGCGCCGGGAACCCAGCCGGGGCTTGGAACGGGAGGACAGTACGGTGAACTGCGGAGCTCTGCGGGTCTTGCTGAGGACCTTGCTGATGATCGCCGCCACGACGGCGGCAATGGGTGCACACGCCGAAAAGACCATCGATCGGCAGGAGCAGGCGCGCCGCGAGGGGGTGGTCGTCGTCTATGCCGCGTCGGACCTCGAGGTGGTGAGGCCCGTGGTGGACGACTTCGAGGCGTTCCATCCGGGTGTGCGCGTCGAGTACCACGACATGCAGTCCGGGGATCTTTATGCGCGCGTCGTCGATGAGGCGAGGCGGGGTGTGCTCGCGGCCGATGTGGTGTGGAGTTCGGCGATGGATCTGCAGGTCAAGCTGGTCAATGACGGCCATGCGCAGCCGCACCGTTCGGCGGAGACAGCGGCCTTGCCGAGCTGGGCGGTATGGAAGGACGAGGCCTTCGGCACCACGTATGAACCGGCGGCCTTCATCTACAACAGGCGCCTGCTCGCCGAGGACGACGTCCCCTCCAGCCATGCCGAGCTGATCCGCCTGCTCGAACGTGCGCCGGCTGCCCTGCACGGACGGATCGCGACCTACGATCCGCAACGCTCCGGTCTTGGCCTGCTGCTTCACTCCCAGGATGCGCAAGCCAACCCAATCGTGTTCTGGCAACTCGCGCGCGGGATGGGCGTGCTGGGGCTCGAGCAGCATGTGGCGAGCAGCGACATGCTGGACCGGATCTCGGCCGGCAAGCTGGTGCTGGCCTATAACGTGCTCGGCTCCTATGCCTACCGTCGCGCGCGCAGCGATCCGGCGCTCGGGGTGGTGCTGCCGCAGGACTACACCCTGGTGCTGAGCCGGGTCGCCTTCATCACCCGCGGTGCCCGCCATCCGGCGGCCGCGAGACTTTGGCTGGACCACCTGCTGTCCGCCCGCGGCCAGGCCTTGCTCGCAGGGCATCTCGGCCTGCTGCCGTTGCGCGGCGAGGCAACGGCCGATACCAGGGGCGGTGCCGCCCGCATGCTGCATCCGGACCTGCAGCAGGCATTCCGCCCGATCCGCATCGGCTCCGGTCTGCTCGCCTACCAGGATCAGGCCAAGAAGGACGCTTTCCTGCGGCAATGGGATGCGGCGACTCGCCCGCATCCGGAGTGATGGCCCGCGCGCCTCCGCGCACCCCTTCCAGCATCCCTTGCATTGCGCGGGCATCGGTTCGCGGATGCGTCCCCGTCGCCCGCGCGCGCCGCCCTGCTTCCAGGTCTCATCAGGACTTTGCTCTCTCATGTCGCTTCCGAGCCTCCCATCATCCGCCACGCACGGGTGCCAGATCGCCGCCACGCTCGTGCTGGCGACGCTTGCGGGGTGGCTGTCCGCCCGCCTCAACCTGCCCCTGCCGTGGATGATCGGGCCGCTGTTCGCGGTTGCGGGCGCACGTATGACGGGTCTTGGCCTGCGCCCCTTGCCGGGGGGCCGGCAGAGCGGGCAATGGGCGATCGGTACGGCGCTCGGGCTGTATTTCAGCGCCGACGTCGTGGCTCAGCTCGCGTTGCATGCTCCGCTCGTCGTGGCCGCGGCGCTCGGGTCGCTTGCGCTGGGTGTGGTGTGCGCGCTGATCATGCTGCGGCTCGCCGGGGTCGATACCGCGACCGCCTTCTTCGCCGCGCTGCCGGGTGGCGCCTCGGAGATGGCCAACCTCGCCGACCGCCATGGTGGCGCGGTCGATCGCATCGCCGCGGCGCATGCGCTGCGGGTGATGCTGGTGGTGTCGTTGCTGCCTTTTGCGCTCACCTTCGCCGGGGTGCAGGGCAGCGATATCTATGTGCCGCAGGCGCGTGATGTGCAGCCGCAGTACTTCCCGCTGCTGGTGGGCGCCAGCCTCCTCGGCGTGGGGGTGTTCAAGCTGCTGCGAATCGCCAACGCCTGGGTGCTCGGCCCCTTGCTCGGGGTGGCGGTGGCAATGCTCGCGGGCGTGCCGCTGTCGGCCTTGCCGGGCTGGGTGGTCAATGGCGGGCAGCTGTTGATCGGCTGCGCGCTCGGCTGCCGCTTCTCGCGGGAATTCTTCCGTGCCGCGCCGCGCTTCATGGCGGTGGCGGCGCTCACCGCCCTGCTCTCGATCGCGCTTTCCTTCGTGCTCGCCTTCGTGCTCGACCTTGCGTCACCGGTGCCGCTGCCCACCTTGTCGCTCGCCACCGCGCCGGGAGGCGTGTCGGAGATGTGCATCACCGCCAAGGTGCTGCAGCTGGGTGTTCCACTGGTGACGGTGTGTCATGTGTTGCGCGTCGTCGTGCTTACGGTCGGTGCCCCATGGACCTACAGCCTGTTCCGTCGGTTCGCCGCCGCATGAAGGGCGCGAGGCAGGCGCGGTGGCGCCGCGCCGCCGGCGCGGTGCCGTGCGTCTCGCCGTTTGCTCAGCCGTGCGCGCTTTCCTCTAGGGTCGGATAGTCGGTATAGCCGCGCGGCCCCGGGGTGTAGAAGGTCGCCGGGTCCGGTGCGTTGAGTGCGGCCTTGCGGCGGATGCGCTCGGGCAGGTCGGGGTTGGCGAGGAAGGCGGTACCGAAGGCGACCGCATCGAGCTTGCCGGCGGCGACCGCGGCCTCGGCCTCGTCGGCCGAGTAGCCCATGTTGCCGATCAGCACGCCACGGAACATCGCGCGCACCGGCGTCATCACGTCGCCGTGCTGCTTGCCGAAGAAGTCGCCGCGCATCAGGTGCAGGTAGGCGAGGCGGTAGTCGTTGAGGCAGCCGGCGAGCCATTCGACGAGGCCGAGCGGGTCGCTGTCGATCATGTCGTTGTAGCTGTTGAGCGGCGACAGGCGTACGCCGACGCGTCCGCTGCCCCACACCTTGCACACCGCCTCGATGACCTCGAACAGCAGGCGGGCGCGGTGCTCGCGCGGACCGCCATAGGGGCCGCTGCGCGTGTTGCTGCCGTCGCGCAGGAACTCGTCGAGGAGGTAGCCGTTGGCGCCATGCACTTCGACGCCGTCGAAGCCGGCTGCGCGCGCGTTCTCGGCCGCGCGCGCGAAGCCGGCGACGATGCCCGGCAGCTCGTCGTCACGCAGTTCGCGCGGCACGACGTAGGGCTGCTTGCCCTGCGGTGTGTGCACCTCGTCGCCGGTGATCGCGAGCGCGCTGGGTGCGACCGGCTGGCGGCCGTCGTTGAGCAGCGGATGGCAGGCGCGGCCGCCGTGCCAGATCTGCAGCACGATGCGTCCGCCGGCGGCGTGCACCGCATCGGTGACCTTCTTCCAGCCCGCGACCTGAGCCTCGGAGTGGATGCCGGGCTCGTGCCAGAAGGCGGAGTTACCCTCCATCGCCATCGTCGCCTCGGCGATCAGCAGGCCGGCGCTGGCGCGCTGGGCGTAGTGGGTGGCCATGAGTTCGCCGGGCACGTGGCCGTCCTCGGCGCGGCAGCGCGTGAGCGGGGCCATCAGGATACGGTTGGGCAGGGCGAGATCGCCGGCTTGCAGAGGGGTGAACAGGTCGGTCATGGGAGAACGTTCCTCGATAGGAAGGGGTGTCAGGGCCGCGGGCCAGGCGCACGCGCGTGCAGTGCCCGCGGCCGCGCAGCCTGCGATGCCTGCCTGTGACCAGGCGGATCGGCGATCGGTTCGTGGGGGCGACGTTCAGCCGGCGTCGCCGTTGCTCACCACCACCGCGCGGCGTCCGGCCTGCTTGGCACTGTACATCGCCAGATCGGCGTGTCGGCGCAGGGTGTCGAGGTCGGTGCCGTGGTCGGGACAGAGGGCAATGCCGATGCTGCACGACAGGGGCAGGTTCCCGGCGGACGTGGTCACCGGCCGCGAGACCGCAGCGAGCAGCTTTTCGCCGACCTGGCGGGCGTCGCTGGCGTCGAGGACGTTGGTGAGCAGCACGACGAACTCGTCGCCGCCATAGCGTGCGATCGTATCGCAGGAGCGCAACTCCTCCGTCATGCGCCCGGCGGCAGCGCGCAGGACCTCGTCGCCGACCTCGTGGCCGTGCTGGTCGTTGATCCCCTTGAAGTGGTCGAGGTCGATCAGGATGACGGCGAAGCGGTTGCCATTGCGCTGCCAGCTATGCACCGCGTGGGTGAAGCGATCGCCGAGCAGGTAGCGATTGGGCAGGCTGGTGAGCACGTCGTGGGTGGCGAGGTAGGCCGACTGCTCGTGCTCGATGCCGGCCCGGGTGAGTGCGCGGTAGTGGCGCAGCAGCAACCAGGGCGCGAACAGCGCGGCGACCAGCAACAGGCTGAGGATCGCGAGCGTCTCGGTGCTCAGGACGTCGTGCAGGCGCTGCTGCTGGGTAAAGCGGATGAGGACGTGCTGCGCCGCACTATGCACCGGCTCGCTGCGCGTGAATGTCGGCAGCAACCAGCGCTCGAGCGGGGTGCCGGCATCGGCGTCGCGCTGCAGCAGCACGTCTTCCGCGCCATCGCTGGCGACCAGCACGGCGTGGATGCCAAGGGGCTGCGCGGGTCCGGAGGTCGCGGCGGGCGGCAGCAGTGCTGCACTCTTGATGAGCAGCATCGACGCCATCGAGTTGCCGAACAGGTTGGGTGCGTCGCCGTTGGGGCGGTCGGTGGGGCGCTCGACGACCTGAAGCAGCAGGTAGCCGGTCTCGCCTTCGTAGAGCCGGAAGACCGGCGACGCCACGGCCTGCTGGTTGCCGCGCGCGCGGGCCAGCAGGGCGGCGAGATGATCGACCGTCTCGAGGCGCACGCCATAGATCGCTTGCGCCTGTGGCAGGTCCGGATACATGAACAGGATCGGCCAGGTGTCGGTGGCGGGTGACAGCTCTGCCGCCGGACGGCCGGTGAGCTGGGAGAAGCGCTTGAGTGCGAAGTCGTCACGCCAATGGCGACGCAGGTTCTCGGCGAGGGCGGTGGCTTCGCGGACGGACACCCGGCGGGCGATCTCGATCTGATAGATGTGCGGATGAGCGGCGACGACGGCGGCGGCGTAGCGCTCGGTGGCGGCGCGGTCGTCATGCTCCACCGCGAGCAGGAAGGCAGACAGCCCTGAGAGCACCGCCTCGTTGGCGTGGAGTTTCTGCCGGACCCCGGCGGCGACGGTATCGGTCGTCTGGCGGAAATCGTGTTCCAGGCGGCGAATCTCGGCGGTGATCAACAGGGAGCCGGCTATCGCGAGCAGCGCCAGCCAGGCAAGCAAGAGCAGGACGAGGTTCGAAGGGCGGGGTCGATGCGACATGGGGGCTCCGGACGCATCAGTATCGTCAACTGCCCAAGACGTGTAAATCAGCCAAAAGTCATAGATTTCCTGGATTCGATCCAGATCATTCACGCGCCTTCGAGGGCTTCGAAACAGCGCGCGAGTGCGGCTCGGGCAAGTGTGGCGAGCTGCGTCGCGCGCGCTTGGCGCCGGGCCACGGGTTCGCCGAGCGCGGCTTTCGCGGCGCCGATCGGACCTGCGGCCGTGACCGCGTGCAGGTGAAGCGCGTCCGCATGCCAGGTCTCGAGGTAGGCATGCAGCTTGTCGCCTTGCGCGGAGGTCTGGACCAGGCTCGCTGCCGGGCGGGCGAAGGCCTCGGCGACGATCCGCGCGTGCAGGCTGCTGGCGAGGCACAGCGTGCAGCCCGAGAGGAGGGCGCAGAGATCGAGCGGATGCGTGCTGGTGGCCACCGTGCAGTCCGCCGGTTCATGCAGGCGCGTGCGCAGACGGTCCAGCACCTCGGGGTCGTCATGCCAGGGCGCGCGTCCGGCGCAGAACAGCACCAGCCCCAGGCCGGTGTCGCGCTGCAGGTGATCGAGACCGGTGGCGAGTGCGTCCAGGGTGGCGTCATCGGCGAACTCCGCGCTCACCTGAACCGCGATCCACCCGGCAGGGTAGCGTGTCCGCAGCGCGGCCGGTTCGCCCGCCTGGGCATGTTGGCCGATGGCGGTGCCGAGCACGTGTGGCGCCAGCACGGCGGGGTCGGGCGCCAGGCGGGCCATGATGCCGGCGGCAGCGAGCGTGTCCTGCGTGCGACGGTCGCGTACGTGCAGGACCGTGGCCGCGCGCAGGTCGGTGAGGGCGGCGCGGCGCGAGGCCGCCGGCAACTGCGCGAAACCGACCCCGCCGCTGGCGGCGTGGGCGATGCGGCTGCCGGGCGGAAGCTGCGCCTTCGACGCCAGGTAGGGCAGGGCGCGGCGGATGCCCAGATGGTGGCGGGCCCAGGCCTCGCGCCCGCGGTGGTCGCGGTCGTGCGCGGCGATGAGGGCGGCGGCGCGCTGCGCGGGTTCGAGCATCACGGCCGCCTCCCAGGCCGTGCAGCCGAGGATCTCCCCGCCCACCTGCAGGAGGTCGGGCGGCGCGCGCGGCGGATCGAGGGCGGATCGGCGCTGCCAGCGCGCGATGAGCTCATCCAGGGCATGGACCTGCATGCCGCCTGCACTGCGCAGGTCGCGGCTGGCCGCGCCGGCGAAGAGCATGGGCCGCGCCGGGGCATGGCTGCTTGCGAGCGCTGCGGCGATACGGCCCAGCAGCAGGTCGCCGAGGTTGTGGCGGTCGAAGGCGCCGAACAGGATGAGCGGGGACATGGACCGCATCTTCACGCGCGCGGCCCGGGGTTTCAACGGCATGGCGCCCGCGGGACGGGCTTGCATGCGGTGAGCGCAGGCGACGGGTGTTTGCGCGAGAATGCAGGTCTTGCCCGTGCGCGACGTGGCGCGCGGAATCTTTTCCCCGCCAGGGGCTCTGACCCCTGCGATGCGGCGCGCAGCGTCCGCGCCAGTCAACAGGACCGACACATGTACAGGTACCCCCGCTTTTCAGGCATCTTCCAGACCCTCGGCGGCCCGGCCGCCACGCCGCCCACCTTGCTGCAGAAGATCGTTGGCGCGGTGGTGATGGCCGGGGTGTTCGTGCTTGCGCTGACCTTCTCGGTCGCGCTGTTCGCGGTGCTGCTGACGGCGGGCGTGGCGATCTGGGCCTGGGTGTGGTGGAAGACGCGCGCACTGCGCAAGGCGATGCGCGCGCAGATGGACGCCGAGGCCGCGAGCGGCCGCGGCCCGCGCCCGCAGAGCGCACGCGGGCTGATCATCGAGGGTGAGGTGATCCGCGAGCTGCGGACCGACGAGGAAGGCAGCGCCAACGATGACGTCGGCAAGGGCGGTCCCGGCCGCCCGAACGCATCATGAACGTGCCGCGAGCCCCTGCCCTGCCCGTCGCCGACAGCAGCGCCGGCGAATGCTGCGCGCGTGCGCAGGCGGCCTCCTATGCGCGCGCGGAGGCGCTGCGCTTCGCCCCGCCGGGTCCCGGGCCGCTGGCCCGGTTGCGCATCTTCATGGGTTGCCTGCTCGGTCGGGCAAGACCCCGGCGCGGCTGATCATCAGTCCGCCACGGGCGGCGTCAGCGTCTGCAGCCGGGCCTCTCGCCCCGCGGGCACGCTGCGGATGTGCACGTCGACCTGGTTGTACGCGATCTCGATGCCATTGGTGCGGAAGCGGCGGTCGATCTCGCGGCTGATCTCGTCGATCGCGGCGTTGCGGTCCGCCAGCTCGCGCACGTGCACGCGCAGCTCGTGGTCGAGCGTGCTGGCACCGAAGGCGAGCAGGAACACGAGCGGCTCCGGATCCTTGAGCACGCGCGCGTTGTCGTCGGCGATCTGCAGCAGCAGCTTGCGGGTGAGATCGAGGTCTGACCCATAGGCCACGCCCACCTTCACCGTCACGCGGGTGACGGTGTCGCTCAGCGACCAGTTGATCAGCTGGCTGGTGACGAAGGTCTTGTTGGGGACGATGATCTCCTTGCGGTCGAAGTCGGTGATCGTCGTCGCCCGGATGCGGATGCGGCTGACCGTACCCGACAGGTTGCCGATCGTCACCGTGTCGCCGATGCGCATCGGGCGCTCGAACAGGATGATCAGGCCGGACACGAAGTTGGCGAAGATCTCCTGCAGGCCGAAGCCGAGGCCGACCGACAGCGCCGCCACCAGCCACTGCAGCTTGTCCCAGCTCACCCCGAGCGTGCTCAGGGTGGCGACGATGCCGGCGCCGACGATCACGTAGGACAGCAGCGTGGTGATCGCGTAGGCGCTGCCCTGCGCCAGCCGGAGCCGCGACAGCACCAGCATCTCGAGCAGCCCGGGCAGGTTGGCGGCGAGGATGAAGGCAATCGCCGCGATCACCAGCGCGCCGAGCACGTCGGCGAGGCTGATCGGCACCAGGCTGGCGGTTTCGCCGCTGCCACTGGCGTACTGGTAGAGGGTGATGTTGTCGAGATAGGCGAAGACGCCGATCAGATCCGCCCACACCCAGTAGAGCACGATCAGCAGGCCGCTCAACAGGCCGAGGTGGAGCAGGCGCAGCGACTGCTGGTTGATCTTGGCGACGTCGAGCACCGGCGCCTCGAAGGTGGTCTCGTTGTCGGCGCTCTGCTTGCCCTCGCGTTCGGCGGCCTCGCGGCGGGCCACGGCGCGCTGGTAGTCGATGCGGCGCGCGGCCACCGCCAGCGCGCGGACCAGCGTGGCCTCGAGCAGCCGCCAGACGATGAGCACGAACAAGGTGTCGATCAGCCGTCCGGTGAGCTTGAGTGCGGTGTAGTAGTAGCCCATCACCAGTGCGCCGATCAGCGTCAGCGGCATCAGCGCGAGCGCGAAGCCGAGCATCACCCGCAGTGGCGAGGGCCGGCCGTCGTGAGATTTGTGCACGAGCAGGCGCACCATCAGCCACGCCATGGTCGCGTAGCCGGCGAGCAGGATGAGGATGCCGAGCACGTCGTTGGCGAGCGCCTCCGGCTGGCGTTCGGCGAGGGTGACGATGGCGACCACGGCGAGCACGACCAGGCCGAGCCGGCGCAGCTGGCGATGCAGCGAGCGGACCTGGTCCTCCGGCCACTGGAAGTGACGCTCGGCGACGCCGCCCGGAACCATGATGCGATATGCCGTGTAGAACACCAGCCAGGCCTGCGCCATCTGCAGCAGGGCGGCACCGAGCGCGGCGTTCTGCCCGCGCGCGTCCATCTGCAGCGCGATGCCGCCGAGGGCCAGCAGCAGGCTCACCGGCAGCGCGAGCAGCAGGTTGAAGAGGATGGCGAGCGGCGTGTGCAGCTGGCTGTCGCGGCGCACGTAGCCGATATCGGCGTGCAGGCGATCGAGCTTGTCGCGCAGCCAGCGCCGGCGGCCGAGCAGCGCCAGGCTCAGCAGCAGCACCGGCAGGAACAGCAGGGGACGCGCCTGGAGGCCGGCCCACAGCTCGCTGGCGGCCGACTGCCAGGGGATGCCGGCCAGCTGGGCGCTGAGCTGCGCGGGCACGGCCCCGAGCCAGGCCAGATCGAGCGGACGGTTGCTCGGAATCCAGAACATCTGCTCGTCGAGTTTGGCGCGCAGCCGGTCCGCGGTGGCCTGCAGCTGGCGCTCGTTGAGCTGCAGCGTGATCGACTCGTTGAGGAGGGTGTTGAGCTCGCGGTTCAGGCGCTCGAGCAG
>JRYH01003598.1_pt1 | contig 13383 bp, 21 predicted proteins | sample 235351 | NCBI WGS metagenome assembly JRYH01 (sample SAMN03074221, study PRJNA261480) | activated sludge metagenome | biome: Wastewater Treatment Plant; feature: Wastewater; material: Activated sludge; isolation source: activated biomass of a wastewater treatment plant treating wastewater... ... | reverse complement strand
TCGAGTACGACCCCAACCGCTCGTCGCACATCGCCCTCGTCGAATACGCCGACGGCGTCAAGCGGTATATCCCCGCACCCGCCGGCGTCACCGACGGCGACACCGTCCTCTCCTCCTCCGACAAGCCCATCGAGCCGACCCCCGGCAACTGCATGCCGCTCCGGTTCATCCCCCTGGGCCTCAACATCCACTGCGTCGAGCTCCAGAAGGGACGCGGCGCCCAGATCTGCCGCTCCGCCGGCTCCTACGCACGCCTGATGAACCGAGAGGAGGACTACGCCACCATCGCCCTCCCCTCGGGCGAACTCCGCCGCGTCCACGCCGACTGCCGCGCCACCATCGGCCAGGTCGGCAACCCCGACCACCAGCACCGCCGACTCGGCAAGGCCGGCATGAGCCGCCATCTCGGCAAGCGACCCAAGGTCCGCGGCGTCGCCATGNNGGCGGCGGCGAGGGCCGCAGCAAGAGCGGCCGCCCCCCGGTCAGCGAGTCCGGCGTCCTCGCCAAGGGCGGAGGCACCCGCAATCGCAAGAAGCCGAGCAGCAAGCTCATCATCCGTCGCCGTCGCAGCAAGCGGTACGGCCAGCTGAAGTGAGACCCCAAGACCGCGGCAACGGAGCCACGAAGGAAACGCAATGGGACGCAGCCTGAAAAAGGGCCCGTATGTGGACGAGCGACTCTACCGCAAGGTGGAGAAGATGGAGACCGATGGTCGGCGCGACCCCGTCAAGACATGGGCCCGCGCCTGCACCATCGTCCCCGAGTTCGTCGGGCACACCTTCCAGGTCCACAACGGGCGGCACTTCGTCGAGGTGTTCGTCACCGAGGACATGGTCGGCCACAAGCTCGGAGAGTTCTCGATCACACGGACCTTCCGGGGTCACACCAACAAGAAGGAAGGCATCAAGTCCGGCCGCTGAGGCCCGGGCTGATGGAGGGTTCACGCGGTGAAACTGCGAGCCGACGAACTGAAGCGACGCGCCGAGGAAGCGGGGGTCAGCCTGGCCCAGCTCGCCGGCGCCGTGGAGCGACCCGGGCTGAAGGGCAAGGCCGCCGAGTCGGCCGTCCGCAACTGGATCTCCGGGCGGGACCACCCCCGCTGCAAGAAGACCGATATCGAGCGTCTGGCCGATGTCGTCGGGTGCGAGGCCAAGGACATCTCGCGCTTCGTCAGCCAGGTCTGCCACCACCGTGGCAGCCCCCGCAAGGCCAAGCTGGTGGTCGACCTCATCCGGGGCCGCTCCGCCGACGAGGCCGAGGAGCTCCTCCGCTTCAGCCCCAAGCGGGCCGCGGTCAATGTCCGCAAGGCCCTCGAGGCCGCCCGGGCCGACGCCCAGGAGAACGGCGCCGACTCCACCGCACTGGTGGTCGCCGAGAGCCGCGTCGACCAGGCCCCCCACATCAAGCGCTTCCGCCCCAAGGACCGCGGCCGCGCCCACCCCATCCTCAAGCGCACCAGCCACATCACCGTCGGTCTCCAGGAGCGGTCCTCCGCCGGGTTCTAACGAACGAGAAGGTCTGAAGCAATGGGACAGAAGACACACCCGTTTGGTCTGAGGCTCGGCATCACCGAGGCGCACCGCAGCCGCTGGTACGCCCCCAAGGCGCTCTACGGCGAGCTTCTCGTCGAGGATCAGAAGATCCGCCAGTTCCTCGACCGCCGCCTCAACCGCACCCCGCCCAACGCCGCGGTCTCCGACCTCCACATCGAGCGCACACGCGAGGAGCTCAAGGTCATCATCCGCACCGCGCGCCCCGGCCTGGTCATCGGGCCCAAGGGCGCCGAGGTCGACCGGATGACCGAAGAGCTCCAGTATATGACCGGCCGCAAGGTCTCGATCTCCATCATCGAGATCAAGAACCCCGACCTCGACGCCCAGCTCGTCGCCGAGTCCGTCGCCGAGCAGCTCAAGAAGCGCATGTCCTTCCGCCGCGCCGTCAAGAGCCGCACCGAGTCCGTCATGCAGGCCGGCGCCAAGGGCGTCCGCATCACCATCTCGGGCCGCCTCGGCGGCGCCGAAATGAGCCGGGTCCTCGATGTCCGCCTGGGCTCGCTCCCCCTGAGCACCCTCCAGGCCAATGTCAACTACGGATTCGCCGAGTCCGTCACGACCTACGGCGTGATCGGCGTGAAGACCTGGATCTACAAGGGCATGTACGACCAGACCCAGGAAGACGAGACCGCCTCCAACGCCGCCGGCGGGCGGGCCCGCGCACGCGGCCGCCGCTGAGCCAAGCCCCGCACGACGACACGAACGAGCCACGAGGACTGAACCATGCCTCCCTATAAGATTCCCAAGCGAGTCAAGTTCCGCAAGGAGTTCCGCCGCGTGCGGGACCGAAAGGCCACCAAGGGCAACTATGTCGCCTTCGGTGATTTCGGCCTCCAGGCGCTCGAAGGGTGCTGGCTCAAGAGCAACCAGATCGAGGCCGGCCGCGTCGCCATCCAGCGCGTGCTCAGCCGAGAGGGCAAGATCTTCATCCGGATCTTCCCGGACAAGCCGGTCTCCAAGAAGCCCCTCGAGACCCGAATGGGCAAGGGCAAGGCCGATGTCGATTACTGGGCGGCGCGTGTCCGGCCCGGAACCATGCTGTTCGAACTCGCGGGCGTGAGCGAGTCCAAGGCCCGCGAGGCCTTCGCACGAGTCGCGATGAAGATGCCGGTCCGCTGCCGATTCGTCGGGCGGCGCGTCACGGTCTGACGGGGAACCCACCTATGGCGTACGACACTCTCACCGGCAAGGCCGTCCGGGCCAAGAGCGACGAGGACATCGCCCAGGAGCTCGCCCAGCTCCGCGACAAGCTCTACACGCTGCGCGTCCAGGCGGTCACCGAGAAGGTCGAGGACAACAGCCTCTTCCGCAAGATCCGCCGCGACATCGCCCGACTCCTCAGCGAACAGAACGCCCGCAGGCTCGCCAGGGCCTCGGAAAGAATCGCCAACGCGGGCTGAGCCCAGTCCAGACACCCCAGACCACGGCCGCCGAACCGGCGAGGAACGCACGAATGACCGACAAGCCAGCGACCAATCCCGCGAACAACGAGCCCGTCAGGACGGTCCGGGTCGGCGTCATCGACTCCGACGCCCGCGACAAGACCCGCCGGGTCGTCATCGCCTACCGGGACAAGCACCCCAAGTACGGCAAGTATGTCAGCAAGCGCACCCGGCTCCACATCCACGACGAGAACAACGAGTCCCGCCTCGGGGACACCGTCGAGATCGTCCAGTGCAAGCCGGTCAGCAAGACCAAGACCTGGAAGCTCCTCCGCGTCGTCAAACGCGGCTCGTCGGAGAACGACTGAACGAACGAGCCCGGGCCGTACCCGCCGCCCGGTCTGAAGCGAAATCACGCCCGAACCGTCGGAAGCGGTCACGACAGCCGAGCGGTCAGAAAAAGGTTGGGCCACAGCCATGCTCCAGCAGGAATCAAGATGTGAGGTCGCGGACAACTCGGGCGCCAAGATCGCCTATGTCATCCGCGTCTACGGCGGTTCGACTCGGCGCGGCGGGTTCACCCGCCCCGTCGCCGGCGTCGGGGACCGGGTCCTCGTCAGCGTCAAGAAGGCGATCCCCGGGGGCGATGTCAAGGCCGGCGACATGTCCAAGGCCGTCGTCGTCCGCACCAAGAAGCCCCACCGGCGCGCCGACGGCTCGTATGTCTCCTTCGACAACAACGCCGTCGTCCTCATCAGCGACGAGGGCAACCCGAAGGGAACGCGAATCTTCGGCCCCGTCGCCCGAGAGCTCCGCGACCGCAACTACATGAAGATCGTCTCGCTCGCCAGCGAGGTCGTCTGAGCAAGGAGGACGGAACAATGCCACGACACATCAGAACAGGCGACACCGTCATCATCAACGCCGGCGACCACAAGGGCAAGACCGGCGAGGTCCTCCGCATCGACACCAAGCACGATCGCGTGATCGTCAAGGGCGTCAACCTCCGGACCAAGCACCTCAAGCCCACCCGCATCAACCCCCAGGGCGGCGTCGTCTCCCGCGAGGCCCCCATCCACATCTCCAATGTCAGCCCCGTGGCGGACGGCAAGCCCACCCGCGTCCGCTACGAAACCACCGCCGACGGCGCCAAGAAGCGCATCGCCGTCCGCACCGGCAAGGCGCTCCCCGTCCTCGTCCGCCGCCGCGGCGGCGAGACCGGCAAGGCCGACACCATCTGATCGCGGGTCAAACACCAGAGCGGAACCAAGCGATGGCCAAAGAAACCAAGAAGAAGAGCGGCGGACACCACGGCGGCAACGCCGAAGAAGCCCTCAAGCCCTCCGGAACCCCCAGGCTCAAGACCCGGTTCGATACCGAGGTCCGCCAGGCGGTCGCCGAGAAGTTCGGCCTGCCCAACCGGATGCAGCAGCCCGAACTCGAGAAGATCGTCATCAATGTCAACATGGGCCGGCACCTTGAAGGCACCAAGGTCCCCGCCAATGTCAAGACCCAGGTCCTGAGCACGCTCACCGCGATCTCCGGGCAGAAGCCCGTCGTCATCGCCGCCAAGAAGAGCGTCTCCAACTTCAAGGTCCGCGCCGGCTACGAGACCGCCGCCATGGTCACCCTCCGCCGCGAGCGCATGTGGCACTTCCTCGACCGCATGATCAACCTCGCCGCCCCCCGCATCAAGGACTTCCGCGGTCTCTCCACCACCGCCTTCGACCGCCAGGGAAACTACTCCTTCGGCCTCACCGAGCAGGGCGTCTTCCCCGAGATCAACATGGCCGATGTGACCTTCACCCACGGCATGAACATCAACCTCTCGTTCAGCAACTCCGACGCGGAGAAGAGCCGGTTCGTCCTCGAGCAGATGGGCTGGCCCTTCCGCAAGCCCGAGGCACGCAAGACCAAGGCCGCCGCCAAGGCCTGATCCCCACACTGACCAAGGCCGAGCGCCAAGCAAGAAACGACCCGAGGAAGACACAGAATGGCAACCAAGGCACAGGTCGCAAAGAGCAGCCGGACCCCCAAGTTCTCCAGCCGCACCGTCCGCCGGTGCGAGCTCACGGGACGCGCCCGCGGGGTCTACCGGAAGTTCCGCATCAGCCGCATCATGCTCCGCAAGCTCGCCCTCGAAGGCAAGATCCCCGGCATGCGCAAGGCCTCCTGGTAACGCCTCGGCACAAGGACCACCGCAAGGAACTCATCATGGCCATCAACGACCCCATCGCGGACATGCTCACCAGGATCCGCAACGCCTCGCGGAACAAGGCGAAGCATGTCCCGTGCGTCAACACCAAGGTCTGCCGCGGCATCGCCCAGGCCCTCCAGGACGAAGGCTACATCCAGGGATACGAGGTCATCGACATCCCCGGAAAGTCCGGCGTCCTCAACATCGCCCTCAAGTACGGGCCCCGCGGCGAGCACATCATCAACCAGCTCACCCGCGCCAGCAAGCCCGGGCGACGCCTCTACAACAAGGTCCGCGAGATCCCCCGCCCCATGCAGGGACTGGGCATCTCCATCGTCTCCACCAGCCGCGGCGTCATGAGCGACCGCAAGGCCCGCCAGGAGAATGTCGGCGGCGAGCTCCTCTGCACCGTCCTCTGAACCACCAGCACGGCATGGAATCCCCGGGCCCCGCCCGGACGACGACGACAGCCGAAGGAAAACACGATGTCGAGAATCGGCAAAAAGCCAGTCCAGGTCCCCAAGGGCGTCAAGGTCGCCGTCGCCGACCGCAGGGTCTCCGTCGAGGGCCCCAAGGGCCGCCTCGAATGGACCCACCGCCCCGAGGTCACCGTCAACGCCGATGACAAGGCCGTCTCGGTCTCCATCGACGAGGCCCTCCTCGAGGACCGCCGCGCCCGCGCCCTCTGGGGGACCACCCGCGCCCTCATCAACAACATGATGACCGGCGTCACCCAGGGCTACGAGAAGAAGATGGAGATCGTCGGCGTCGGCTGGACCGCCGCCGTCAACGGGCCCAAGCTCAAGCTCAATGTCGGCTACGCCAACCCGATCGAGATGCCCATCCCCCAGGGCCTCAGCGTCGCCGTCGAGAAGCAGCTCATCACCATCACCGGCCCCGACAAGCAGGCCGTCGGCCAATTCGCCGCCGCCGCCCGCGCCAAGCGCCCCCCCGAGCCCTACAACGGCAAGGGCATCCGCTACGCCGGCGAGGTCATCCGCAAGAAGGAAGGCAAGCAGTTCGGCAAGTAAGCCGCCACCCTGCAGGACACGACGACATGGACAAGCAAAAGCACAAAGTAGCTCGTCGCACCCGCCGGCGCATCGGCATCCGCAAGCGCGTCATCGGAACCGCCGAACGACCCAGGCTCAGCGTCTACCGCTCGCTGAACCACATCTACGCCCAGGTCATCGACGACATCTCCGGCCGCACCATCGCCAGCGCCTCCACCCGTGACAAGGAAGTCGCCGTCAAGGACGCCACCGGCAACGCCTCCGCCGCCGCCATCGTCGGCAAGAAGCTCGCCGAACGCGCCAAGGCCGCCGGCGTCGCCAAGGTCGCCTTCGACCGCGGGGGCTTCAAGTACCACGGCCGCGTCAAGGCACTCGGCGACGCCGCCCGCGAGGCCGGCCTCGAGTTCTGATCACCCAGGAGAGAAGCGGGGGCCCCAGCGGCTCGCAAGGCACGACACCGGGGCGAACGCCCAAGAAGGCAGCACGGCAATGGCTGAAATGCTCGACGAATCGACCAATCTCGAATCCACCACCGTCAACATCTACCGCTCCAGCGCGACGGTCAAGGGCGGGCGACGCTTCTCATTCGGCGCCCTCGTCGTCGCCGGCGATCACCGCGGCAAGGTCGGCTACGGCTACGCCAAGAGCAAGGAAGTCCCCACCGCCATCGAGAAGGCCCAGAAGGAGGCCCGCCGCAGCCTCAAGCCCGTCGCCCTCGCCGGGAAGACCATCCCCCACGAGGTCCAGGGCCGCTTCGGCGCCACCACCGTCCGCCTCCTCCCCGCCAGCCCCGGCACGGGCGTCGTCGCCGGCGCCACCGTCCGCGCCGTCCTCGAAATGGCCGGCGTCACCGACTGCCTCAGCAAGGTCTACGGCTCGAGCAACAAGCTCAATGTCATCAAGGCCACCTTCGACGGCATCGCCCAGCTCCGCACCCGCGAGCAGATCGAGGAAATCCGCGGTGTCGACCTCGGCGCCACCGACATCGAGGAACGCATCGAGCGCGGCCTCCGCTTCATGCCCAAGACCATCGGCGAGAAGATGCGCGGCCCCGTCAACACCATCGGCCAGGAACGCCGCGGCGGCGGCGGCCGGGGCGGCCGCGGGGGACGCGGAGGCCCCCGCTTCAGCGACCGTGACTCCGCCGCGCCCGCCACCACCGAACCCACCGGCGACACCGGCGGCGAAACCGCCTCCAAGTAACACGATCCCCGCGATCCGCGGATGAACCGAACCGCAAGGGACCTCGAGCCATGATGATCCACGACATCACCGCCCTCGCCGGCAAGTACAAGAACCGCAAGCGCATCGGCCGCGGCAAGGGCTCCGGCACCGGCAAGCGCTCCGGCCGAGGCCAGAAGGGCGCCGGCGCCCGCAGCGGCACCTCCACCCGCTTCCAGTTCGAGGGCGGGCAGATGCCATACTTCCGCCGGATGCCCAAGTTCGGCTTCTCCAACGCCAACTTCCGCTCCGTCTTCTGGCTCGTCAACCTCCGCCAGATCATCTCCCACCCCGAGTTCGCCAAGGGCGGCGTCGTCAACGAGCAGACCCTCGTCGCCGCCGGCCTCGTCCGCGACGACAGCCGCGACATCAAGATCCTCGGCGATCTCCCCGAGGGCCAATCCGAACTCAAGGTCAAGCTCCAGGTCACCGCCCACCGCGTCACCGACCCCGCCCGCCGCCTCATCGAGGCCGCCGGCGGCTCGGTCACCGAACTCGGCACCCGCCGTGACCGTGTCCGCGGCATCGACCGCAACACCGACGACCGCGTCCCGACCAACCAGACCAAGAAGGCAAAGCGCCGCGCCTTCCAGCAGGCCAAGGCCGAGGCCGCCTCCCGCGGCGAGGCCCTCAAGAAGAAGTAATCCCTCGATTCTGCCCGCGGCGGCCGCCGTCCCAGCACGCCGGCCTACCGTCCCGGCGGGCCGGAGCGACGCGGAAGGACCCGCCATCGTTCAGGCTCCCTCGAGAGGCCCAAGGTGAACATTTTTTCAACCATCGCCAATGTCTTCAGCATCAAGGAGCTGCGGGACAAGCTCCTCTTCACGCTGGGCATGCTCGCCGTCTACCGCATCGGCTTCTGGATCCCCCTCCCGGGCGTCAACCAGTCCGTCCTCGTCGAGTACTTCCAACGCGCCGCCGCCGAGGGCAGCGCCGCCGGCCGCGCCGCCCAGTTCGTCGCCATCTTCTCCGGCGGTGCGTTCGGCCAATCCACCATCTTCGGCCTGGGCATCATGCCCTACATCTCCGCCGCCATCATCTTCCAGATCCTCGGCTCCGTCCTCGAACCCCTCAAACGCCTCCGCGAGGAAGGCCCCACCGGGCAGCAGAAGATCCAGGAATGGACCCGCTACTGCACCGTCGCCCTCTGCATCGTCCAGGCCATCGGCTGGCTCGTCTTCATCACCTCCCAGGGAATGGTCTACGCCAACTGGGCCGCCAACCCCATCTGGTGGGTCATGGCGACCGCCGCCCTCACCGCCGGAACCGTCTTCCTCATGTGGCTCGGTGAGCAGATCGACCGCTTCGGCATCGGCAACGGCGTCAGCCTCATCATCACCGCCGGCATCCTCACCGGAATGCCCGGCGCCATCACCTGGGTCATCCAGAACTTCGACGCCGGGGACCCACAGAAACTCGGGTGGATCGAGCTGATGCTCCTCGTCGGCGGGTTCATCCTCGTCGTCGCCGGCAGCGTCGTCCTCACCGTCGCCCAGCGACGAATCCCCGTCCAGCAGGCCAAGCACACCCGCGGGCGCCGCGTCTACGGCGGGCAGCGCTCCTACCTCCCCCTCAAGATCAACCACGGCGGCGTGATGCCCATCATCTTCGCCTCCTCCCTCATGGTCTTCCCCAATGTCATCCTCTCCGGCCTCCACGACGCCGCACGCAACGCCCAGCAAGCCAACCCCGGCACCTGGATGGCCTCCGACTGGTGGTACTCCCTCACCCAGTGGCTCGGCAACAACTTCGCCATGGGCGAGTTCCCCTATGTCGTCGTCTACATCCTCATGGTCTTCTTCTTCTCCTACTTCTGGATCACCATCCAGTTCAACCCCGAGGAAATGTCCAAGCAGCTCCGCGACCACGGCTCGTTCATCCCGGGCCTCCGACCCGGCCCCCGGACCGCCGAGTACCTCGAGACCGTCATGGAGCGCATCACCTATGTCGGCTCCGCATTCCTCTCCCTCATCGCCGTCCTCCCTATGGTCGTCAACAAGGCCCTCAACATCGATTTCACCGTGACGCAGTTCCTCGGCGGCACGGGCCTGCTCATCGTCGTCAATGTCTGCCTCGACTTCCTCCAGCGCATCGAGGCCAACCTCCTCATGCGGAACTACGCCGGCTTCCTCGGTGGTCAGGACGACGGCAAGGCCCCCAAGCTCCGCGGCCCCAGGGCCTGACGAGCCCAAGGCCGCCCAAAAATCCGCCCGGGCCCGCGCCCGCGACGGCTGACTCGTGCCTGCCCGGGGCCTATACTCTGTGTTCCCCAGGCAGGGGTGTGGACGGGGATTCTGTCCCCGTTCGAGACAAACAAACGAAAACCGATCAGGGATTGTCCCGGGCGGGTGAGGCAATGAAGGTCAAGGCGAGTGTCAAGCGGGTCTGCAACCAGTGCCAGGTCGTCCGCCGCAAGGGCAAGGTCCGCGTGATCTGCAAGGCCGACCCCAAGCACAAGCAGGTCCAGGGCTGATCCCAGCCGAGCGAACCACCCCGGGCCCCGCGCCCGGGTTCGCCCCCGAGGCGGAATAGGAGTCCACAGTGCCGCGTATCGCAGGTATCGATGTCCCGGACAAGAAGAAGGTCCTCTTCGCCCTCCAGTACATCCACGGGATCGGCCCCAAGTTCGCCGCCGACATCCTCGCCGAGGCCCAGATCGACCCTGACCTCCGCGCCAACGAGTTGAACGAGCTCCAGGTCGCCCAGCTCAACGGCATCATCGACTCCTCATACCTCGTCGAGGGCGCCCTCCGCCGCCAGGTCCAGCAGAACATCCAGCGCCTCCGCGACATCCGCTGCTACCGCGGCGAACGCCACCGCGCCGGCCTGCCCACCCGCGGCCAACGCACCCGATGCAACGCACGCACCCGCAAGGGCAAGAAGAAGACCGTCGCCGGCAAGAAGGGCGTCAAGGGCTGATCCCCGGGGCACGCCCACCCCGCTGACCCGCCCGGTTAATACCGAGCGTTTCCAGCACAACCCACTCGTCAGGGCCCAGCCCGGTTCTCCGGGAAGTGGACCCGCCAGGAGCGAGCATGGCAAAGCAGAAGCAGAAGAAGATCCGAAAGAATGTCGTCCGCGGCATCGCCCACATCAAGGCGACCCAGAACAACACCATCGTCACCATCACCGACACCAACGGCGAGGCCCTCGCCTGGGACTCGGCCGGAACGATCGGATTCAAGGGCGCCCGAAAGTCGACCCCCTTCGCCGCCACCCGCGCAGGCGAGCAGGTCGGCCAGAAGGTCCGCAAGATGGGCATGACCGAGATCGAGGTCAAGATCACCGGCACCGGGGCGGGTCGCGAGTCCGCCGTCCAGGGCATGGTCTCCACCGGCCTCCGTGTCACCGCCATCGAGGACCACACCCCCGTTCCCCACAACGGCTGCCGCCCACGCAAGAAGCGTCGCGTCTGATCCGACGCCCGCTCCCGTCCACGCCCCGGACCTCGTTTCGGGGCAAACCCCCGTCGTGAACAGATGGCCGGCCCCAAGCAGCGGGGGGGCCAGGCCGAGAGTCACGAGCGGGACCGGTTCCAAAGGCACCGCTGCATGAGCCGCCGACGCGCGGCAGAGGTGGATTCAATGCGAGTCAGATGGCGCGGTCTCGAACTCCCCACCAGGGTCGTCTCCGATCCCAAGTTCGCCCACAGCAACTACGGACGGTTCATGATCGAGCCGTTCGAGCGAGGCTTCGGCACCACGATCGGCAACAGCCTCCGCCGTGTCCTCCTCTCCTCGCTCGAGGGCGCCGCCGTGGTCTCCGTCAAGATCAAGGGCGTCGAGCACGAGTTCTCCAGCATCCCCGGCGTCATGGAGGATGTCACCGACATCGTCCTCAACATCAAGAACCTCGTCGTCCGCCTCGAGGGCGACGAGCCCCGCGAGATGCGCCTCGCCGCCCAGGGCCCGGGCGATGTCACCGCCGATCTCATCGAGGCCGGCCCCGACATCGAGATCGTCAACAAGGACCTCGTCCTCTGCACCCTCACCGACGAGGTCGCCTTCGAGATGGACCTCAAGGTCGCCCGGGGCCGGGGCTATGTCCCCGCCGCCGAGCAGTACAAGGCCCAGGACGAGCAGGAGATCGGCGTCATCCCCGTCGACGCCATCTACAGCCCCGTCCAGCGCGTCCGCTACAAGGTCGAGGAGACCCGCGTCGGGCAGCGCACCAACTACGACCGTCTCCTCATGGAGATCTGGACCGACGGCACCGTCTCCCCAGAGATGGCGCTCGTCGAGGCCGCCAAGATCCTCCGCAAGCACCTCAATCCCTTCGTCCAGTACTTCGAACTCGGCCAGGAGCGCGTCAGCGAGGAAGCCGCCGCCGCCGCGGGCGTCGACGAGGACCTCATCCGCAAGCTCAACATGCCCCTCACCGAGCTCGACCTCTCCGTCCGCGCCAGCAATTGCCTCGAATCCGCGCGGATCGACACCGTTGCCCAACTCGTCGTCATGTCCGATCAGGACCTGCTCAAGCTCCGCTCCTTCGGCAGGACATCCCTCCGCGAAGTCAAGCGAAAGCTCGCCGACCTGAGCCTCGAGCTGGCCATGGAACTCCCCGAAGGTTATCAGTTGCCCAAGGCCGAATAAGGCCGAACCGCGGGCACACGCCCGCGACAGCGGGGGCCCACGCCCCGGAGGATCTCACGATGCGTCACCGCAAGGCAGGCTACAAGCTCGGGCGCACAACCGCCCACCGAGAGGCCATGCTCCGCAACATGGCCGCCAGCCTCTTCGAGCACGGCCAGATCACCACCACGATCCCCAAGGCGAAGGCCCTCCAGCCCTTCGTCGAGAAGATCGTCACCAAGGCCAAGAAGGGCGATGTCCACAACCGCCGCCTCGTCGCCGCCATGCTCGGCGGCGACCGCCGCGCGTTCGCGTGGTCCCACATCCCCAAGAACGCCTCCGAAGACGAGCGCCAGGCCATCGACGATCGCCGCGAGCGTGCCCAGGCCTTCTTCGATATCCCCGAGGCCACCGAGGTCGAGCGGAACCGCTACGGCGAACTCCGCAAGGCCCCCAAGATCGTCCGCCACATCTTCGAGAATGTCGCCCCGCGATTCGAGGACCGCAAGGGCGGCTACACCCGCATCGTCAAGCTCGGCCGCCGACGCATCGGCGACGGCGGCGAACTCTGCGTCATCCAGTTCTGCGGTGCCGAGGAAGGCCCCGAGATCGGCGGCCGCCCCTCCGGCCGCCGCCGCCAGGCCGACAAGCGGGCCGCATACGCCGCCAAGCTCCAGAAGGCCGCCCCGGCCGCCGAGTAACCCCACCCCGTTTCCACCGAGGGCCCGCCTCCGAGCGGGCCCTTTTTCATTCCCACGACTACCATCGCCCGTGCTCAACCAACTCAATCAACTCGAAGCCGAAGCACTCGCCACGCTCACCGCCTGCCAAGACGCCGCGGCGCTCGAAGCCTGGCGCATCGCCAACCTCGGCTCCAAGGGGCGCATCAAGGAACTGATGGCCGCCCTCAAGGATGTCCCCAAGCAGGACAAGGCCGCCGTCGGCAAACGCCTCAACGAGGTCAAGCAGGCCATCGAGTCCGCCTTCGAATCCCGCAAGGCCGACCTCGGCGCCCCGGCCCACACCCCCGCGGGCCCCGCGCTCGACATCACCGAGCCCGGCCTCGTCCGCTCCGCCCACCTCGGCCGCAGCCACATCATCACCCGCGTCATCGACGAACTTACCGAGGTCTTCGGCCGCATGGGCTTCACCGTCGCCGAGGGCCCCGAGCTCGAAGACGACGAGCACAACTTCGTCAAACTCAACATCCCCCCCGAGCACCCCGCCCGAGACCCCATCGACAACTTCTATGTCGACGACCCCGACAAGGTCCGCGCCCCGCGCATGCTCCGCAGCCAGACCTCGACCGTCCAGATCCGCACCATGGAGGACGCCGTCGCCAAGGGGTGGGGGCCCCCCATCAAGATCGTCTCCCCGGGCCGCGTCTACCGCCCCGACACCGTCGACGCTACACACTCCTTCATGTTCCATCAGATCGAGGGCCTC
>JRYH01012782.1_pt1 | contig 13399 bp, 20 predicted proteins | sample 235351 | NCBI WGS metagenome assembly JRYH01 (sample SAMN03074221, study PRJNA261480) | activated sludge metagenome | biome: Wastewater Treatment Plant; feature: Wastewater; material: Activated sludge; isolation source: activated biomass of a wastewater treatment plant treating wastewater... ... | reverse complement strand
GAATCCCCATCTAGCCCTCCATCTCGATCGAGATCGTCCCGCGAACGGTCGAGCACGAGTTGGCTCCGTTCGCACTCAGTTGTATCTGCCAGCCTGTTCCGAGTGCTAAAGCCACGTCGAGCACCGTCACGACCGTCTCTCCGACTGCATCCGAGTCAGCACCGCCGAACGTCAACGAGCCAATCTCCGTACCGCTACCGGGCACCTGCACGCCGGTCAGCGTCTGAAGTGATACGTCGCAGACGTTGCCGGATGATGATCCCGATGCGACGAAGCGGAGTCCCGTCACCGTCACGGCACTCGGCGTGCGAAAAGATGTCTGGGGCTGGGCGCAATCAGCCGAAATCCCGGCCAGGTCACCTGCCGATAAGAGAAAGCATTCGCCGACGGCCCAGCTCGATGTATCAAGCGGAAACGCAATAGATCGCTCGGAGACGCCCGCTACAAAGCCGTTGAGGGCGATTCGATCCTCCGCCGTCATCACCCCCGCCAGAGAGGAGGTCGCGGCGGGGATGGCCTCTTCCGTCCCGTCGGAGCTGTTGACCGTGACGGAGGTTGCGTCCCGAGTCACCGTGAGGTCGGTCAGCTGAGCCCCCGCCTCGATGGTGTCCAGCTTCGCCTTATCCTCGTTCGTCATCACGCCCGGCGTCGTCGGCGTCGCAGGCGGTAGCACGGCATTCGAGCCCGTGTCGGACGTGACGGTCAGCTCGTCGAGTGCGGGGTCGACGAGGGTGCCGAGGTTGGTGGCTCCGCCGCTGGACGCGATCGTCGCTGCGAGCTCGGCCAGCACGGCCTCGACGTCCGCACCCACGAAGTTCCCGGCCAGGTCGCGCACGCCCACGAGGGCAGCACCCTGCCCGGCCCCAGTACCGCCGAGCGTCGACCCTGCGATTCCGTTTGTGATCTGGCTGATGTCGTAGTCGCCCACCTGTGCCAACACGTTGCCGGACCGTCCGAAGATCGTGATGACGCCCGGCTCGCTGCCGCCGCCCGCGTCGAACGTGGATCCGAGCACCTTCCAGAGGCCCTCGTTTCGAGAACACACGAGATAGTTCGCGTTGACGAAGAGCGCCGACGCGCCGCCGCCCGTATCGAGAGCCGACGTGGGATCGACGATGATATAGTCGCGCTTCGTGTTCGCGTTACACGCTGGAAGCGAAGATCCCGTCGTATGGATCGCCTGCGCCGGGCCGAAGTCGAAGGACGACGACGATCCGGGGATGACTGCGGCAATCACCGCGAGAACGAGTAGAAGACGTCTCATTGAATCAAGCTCCCTGCGATGGCCTCGGTGTCCGAGAATCCGACCATTTGCGTCTGCACGACCGCCACTGCAACGCCGGAGGGGTCGGAAAAGCGAAACCGAAGACGGCCGTTCGTGTCGTTGAAACGGAGCGCATCGAACTGCGGTGTCATCGAGTTGCCGGGTCCGTACTGCTGCTCCCAGTCCGGCAAGTCGTCGTAGGGTGACTCGACGATGAGCGTCGTCGTCGATTGCAGTGTGAGCAGCAGAAACGGACGGCTGTTGTTGCGGTAGGTGTCGCCCAGCGGGTCGGCTGCTACGAACACGGGCGCGAGTCCTGCGGCGCTGGTCTGTACGTCTAGGTCGGCCATGATTACGTCCCCGTCCCGACTGCGATCCAGTCGAGGGGTTGGTTGTTCGATCCTCCCAACGTGATGACGACGGTCTGAACGGTACGTGTCCCCGTATTCGTTCCGACATTCGCTCCCGTAATCGCCGACACTGCGAACTCTGTATCCGCAAACGGGATCGGGAACGTGATCGTGACAGGGTTTCCCGTCGGGCTGGGAATGCGACCCGCTTGTACGACCATCTTCAGGCCGCCACCGACCGGAACGGCAATCGCGATGCCATTGACGTTCTGCGTGAAACCGAAGATGGCTGCGAGAAGAGACGGAGTCAGGGCGACGCTATCGAGGGATGCATCCTCAGCCTCCTGAGCCGTCGCAAATCGCGTGATTCCACGCNNTGACGGTGCGAGTCGCATCGGCGAGCGCCTGCGTCTCGGCGTTGGTTGCCGTTTCGGCGATGCCGCGTTGGGTGGTTGAGGCGGCGAGCGATGCCAACCCCAACGGAGTAACGGCCAACGCCGAATCAGCTAGCGCTTGAATCTCAGATGGAGTAGCGATCTCGATCAATCCGGGATTCGAAGGCCCGGACGGAGGAAACAGGCGTTTCCATGAAGCCGTGACCCACGGAGCACCGACGACCGTCGCCGCCGGATCCACGTTCGTCGACGGCGCCACCGCCTGATAGAGATTCCCGTCAGACCCGAGCGCAAGCCCGTTCGTCTCGTAGGCCGTCGCCGCATCCCATACCGGGATCCCGTTGCGCTCGATGTGCTCGAGCATGTCGTCCTGCCGGCCCTGGACCCAATTCTCCTCCTGATTCGGAGGCTGCTCGGCGACCCATCCGATCGAAATCTTGCCCGGGATGCGGTCTTCGGGGTTCGACCGCGCGCCTCCCGAGGCGAATACGTCTGTGAAATTCCTGCGCGGCATCAGAGGCCCCCAATCGTGAGTGAGACGCCGAGCGGTCGAGGCACGACAGGAAACTTGCCTTTGACCGCAGTCGGAGAAGTGAGAATCCCGATCTCGATCGGCGACAAGGCTCGTTGCACCGTCGCCGTTGCTTCGGCAGGCCCAGGCCCTTCGGAGATGACGATCGGCGTCGAGTCTCCAATGACCGACCGAATCACGGAAATCACATCCTCCGGTGTCGCGCGCGTACGGTTTCGGATGATTTTCGCCTTCAGCAACTGACGATACTCCGGATCTCCGAGCAGTAGATTCGTTGCCGACGCCTCGTTGATCGACCGATATCGAGCGCCGACCGACGGATCGTTTATGTCGCCGAAGCCCTTCGTCGGATCGTCCGGATCGAGCAGGTCGCGGTATTCGAAAAACTGCACCGGAACCACGCCGACCAGTTCGCGCGGCTGACCGATGATCTCGCCGATGATGTCGAGGCGATCTCCAGACGACAGGTCGATGACACGCACCGTCTCGATCATCAGCATCGCGTCACGCGCTTCGACCATCTGATCCGCAACGGCCTCGATCATCGCTCGAAGATTCGTCGAACCTCGATACTGATGCGCGAGACGATCGAGGGCGATCTGCTTGATGTCGTTGTTCAGAGCCATCAGAAGGTCACCGTGATTCTGGAGATGGCGAAGCTCGCGATCTCGATCTCGTCGATCGGGATGTCGGCAGTACCGAGCGCAACGGCCGAAAGCCCGATCTCGAGCGTCGTCACGCTGTGACCCGGGATCGAGTTGATCGGCGTGAAGAGCCTCGAACGTTTCACGTCTTCGCCGATGTCGATTCCGGATCCGAACGCAGCACCAGTCGACCAGTCTACGATCGCCTGCTTGATCTCGTCGGCACCCGTCGACGGGAAGTCAGCGTCGATCGAGAGCAGCAAGTCGACCCAGATTTCGATCGGTGCCGGACGCGTGAATGAGATCGCGTGGTCGGTGCCCTGTGAGTCGGTGACAATCGCATTGCTCGATCCGATCGACTGGATCCCGATAGGTCGATTCTCCCAGATCAGGTCGGCCACCTGCTGATCGGTACCGCCAATCGCAATCACCTCGAACGTGTGAGGAGGTCGGCCGTCTACCGTGCCCGTCGTTGCGTTCTCGACGATGAGTTGACGAGTGATCTCGGGTGTCGCCACGAGCGCAGACAGCAGAGCCTCGGTCGTGTTGATCGACTGTTGTTCGGTGCTGTTGGCACGACGTAGACGCAGCTCGACGTCGGACTCGTCCGGGAATCCGATTTGAGATTGCGCCGACGGATTCGTGATCGCAGTGAGGCCTGGTAATGGGGTGACGATCTTGGTGATTTCACCAGGTCCGACCGTGATGCGGTCGTTTTCGACCGATGCCATCGGGACCAAGGCTCCATTGAAATGGAGCTGAGAAAATCGGCTGACGAACTGGTCGCCCGCATCGGATTCGACGACGAATTGACCTGCGACCACTTGGACTGAGCCAGACGGGATCGTCAGCTGCACCGATACGAATGTCGGTTGTCCAGCAGAACGCGAGATACCGTTGAAGGCCGATACCTGATCGAGCGGGACGCCCTGCGCCGTCGACGGACGCAGCGAGTTGTAGACGCCCTCGCCTACCTGCCATAGCTCGTCAACGAGACCTGATATGACTCCTATGATCTGCCCATCCGGCTGCGCCGGGTCGAGGTCGACGGCCTGCCCGAAGATGCCTCGCCACTTCGCTTCGAGCTCGGACTTGATCGTGTCTAGAGGCTTTCGGACGAAGCCTGCATCGGTGACGCCGTACATCAGATCGTCACCTCCAGAGATTGAGAGTCCCCATCAAAGCCGTCGGAATACGCAAAAGACAGCTCGAGCCTGCGGGTCGCTCGGTCGATGTTGAGACGGAAATCGTCGAGCGAAACGACGCCGGGCGCCGAGGTGATCCGATCCTTAATCTCACGCTCGATCGTGCGCACGTCGGGCGACGCCCGAAACACCTCCTGAAACCACGGCGTCCCGGTCCGAGTGTCGAGATACCACTCGCCGCGAAGGAGCCGCAGCCGCGTCAGGATGCCCTGCCGAGTCGCCTCGCGGCCGGTCACGATGGCAATCCCGTTGCGAGATCCCGTGAAGACGTCGTGGTTGTCGTCGAGTGCGATCGTCATGTTCGGGCCTGATCGAGTAGGGTTTTCGCCTGGGCGATGTCCGCAGCAGTCGACAGCGGGTCGCCTCCGGCCGTCGCAGTCGCGATCGCTTCGAGCGCATCGCTGAGCACCTGGAGCACGTCGACCCCTCCACCAGACAGCGAGATCGGCCCTGATAGCGTCGATAGGACGAGTCCGACCGTCGCCGCCATCGTAGCCCCGGCAGGCGTGAGCGCAATCTGAGCGCCGCTCGGTAGTGTGATGGTTGCTGTCCCCGGCAGCAGCTCGATCTCGGTCGCGCCAGCGTCCGGCGTGGCGGCGACTCGGCCCGGCCCGATCGTGACCGACACAGACCCATCCTCGGACCGGATCTGAGTCGCGTCAGACGCCGGAGCGGGTACGATCGGCTCTGCTCGGGACGAAAGGCCTGGGATGCAGATCGCGTCGCCCAAGTCGTGCCTGCGTGGCGTCGGAGGCACAGCCTGCTCGCCGGTTGCGGACCACGTCGACAGGTCGCGCTCGGCGAACAGGATCAGGCACGGGTCACCGGGCTCGATCGGGAGCGTGAGCACATAGCCGCCCGACCGCTCTCGGACGATAGGGACGCCGACGATGGGCGGAATGGGTCGGTCAATCGGCTCTCCTTCGGGTCCGCGGAATCGACGGGTCGTGAGAATCTGCACCGTCGCTGTCTGCGTCGTCGGGTCGTAGGAGGTGATCCGTCCCGGCAGAGCGGTATGGACGTGGACGAGAGCAGACCGTATCGCCTCCTCGATCGTGTCGAGGTCGTCGAATAGATCGCGGCGTAGCTCGAGCGTCATGCTGCCACCCTGGGCGTCACCAAGGGCGTCCCGACCGCCTGCGTGTACCACGTCTGCCCGCGGCTCTCGCCCGTGTGAATTACTCGCAGGACTCGGAACAGTCCTCCGCGCTGATTGATGCGGGCATTGCGTAGGAACTGCTCGGCTTCTTGCAGCGTTCGCGCTCCTTCTCCGACCTCGGCGGCAGCCGTGCGGACGTCGATGACACGCAGCGGAAAGATCCGGTGATCGAGCAGCGTCCGCACTTCGACCTGCCCCGCAGACACGACAGGGGATCCGATCATGCCACTGTCGCGCGAGATGATGATACGCGCAGTCGACGAAAGCGCGATGTCCTGAGCCAGAAACAGGCTGCCCTGGATGTGCCACTTGAAGCCGAATGCGGCCGCAAGCCGATTGATCTCCTCTCGCGTCCCGCCATCCGCGACCCAATTCCCGGGAAGCGTTCGATCGGGGACGAGCCGAAGGCTGTCCGGGCTGATACGGATGCCCGAGAAAGTCGATACGATCGTCGTGAGCACACGATGCAGGGTTACGGGTGCACTGAAGCTGATCTCGACGTGAGCGTCCGACATGTCGAGAATGGACTCGGCTCCAAAGATATCTGTCCGTCGATTCGCGCCATCGCGGAACTCGACGACGTTCGCAATCGTCCCATCAAACAACGTGCCGAATCGCTGCGGGTATCCAGCCGTGAGACGCACCTTCGCGCCCGGTTTCGAGATCCTCGCGATCGTGGTCGAAGACAGGTTGTTCACCGAGATCGTCGCATATCCTGTGCCGCCTTGGCTGACGCGCTCGATGGCGAACTTCGTCGACAGGCCCGTCAGATCCGACGTCCATCCGGTGCCGTCGTCGACCTCCAGTCGCATAAATCTAGGAAACAGGTTCATCCCGACGCCTCAAACGATCCCGGCGGCGTAATCGTCTCGCCGGGCGCGAAGTAGAGCACCCGAACTCGATTCCCCAGCTCTCCGCGGCGGGCCTCGTTGCGGGGATCAGAGGCGGCGCGCGGGATCATGCTTCCCATGTCGAGCCCGTGCTGTTTGAGGAGATCCACCTCGAGCAAGACGGCGATGCCGGCGATGATCGGTACGTCGCCATCCTGCGTCACCTCGTCCATGTCGATGGTCCAGAACTCGCCGAGCGTGTTGAATCGAGTGCGCAATCGAACGCGCCGCTCGGCTAGGGTGATGTCGAACGACTCACGGGTTGCTCCTGAGAACGGGATCGCCAGCGGCATCACAACGGCTCCAAGGTGAGCGAGCCCCGCTCGACTTCGGGCACCGCCTGGTCCGCGGCCTGGTCGCCGATGACGCTGTCAGCGGACGCAGCTTGCTGAATCGTGAGCGGCACGACGGTTTGGATCTCGCGAAACTCGGCGTCAAGGATGACGCTCGACTTGTTGTTGACCCGTCGCGGACTGCTTAAGCGGACGAACAGCATGTTCTGGAGCTCGCCGAATGGAGTAATGAGCGTGAACGGAAGCAGGTTGCGGAGGTGAGACAGGAGGATCTGGTACGCGCTAAGTGACCGCGTGGAAGCCGTGAAGTTTGCGAACGTCGTCAAGCTCGTCGACTCGAAAACACGCCACGAGATCGGGAGGTCGGAGACGGCGCCACGCATCACGTACCGGGTCGGACGCAGGAAGGCGTTGTCTGAGATCGTACCCGACAGGATGCCAGACCCAGACGCCACCTCGATCGGATGATCCGTCACCTCGACCGTATGCTCGATCTGCTCTTCGACCACCACGTCGAGAGGGATCTCGTTGATCTCACGAGGCCCGAGCGGCGTCAGGAAGTTGACCGGATTCGTCGGTGTGATGTTGCCGATCTGCATGGGGTCTACCTGTCCACCGGGCTACGTCCGCGAGTGCCGATCTGGCCGGCCACTTCGAGCACGCGAGTTGCGATGGCCTGTGCGATCGACTCCGGGTCGTCGGATGCGGTGATGTTGCCGATCTCGATATTGACAGTGGAGTCGCCTCGGTCTTCGCGAATGGACTGCCGCACCGCTTCGATCTGCTCCAGCGTTGGCGGGTCTACGATGGACGATCCGAACGAAATTGCATTCAGAGCGTCGAATCCGCTGAACAACGATGACAAGGCATCGCCCACGAACCCGCGTTGATCTTCAGGCTGATTCGCCGCCTCGCCTGCTGCGACAGCAAGACCGAGCGCAGCCAGCGGTCCGGCACTACGCGCAGCCAGTGAAAAGGCCCTCGCCCTACCTGATCTCGTGAGAAGACTCAACAACGCGGCACCTCCTGCCCCCTGCGCAATCGTCCGTCCGCCGCCCTCGGGCACGTCGATTCCCGCTTCGCGCGCCAGATCCTCGATCCGGTCGACGACATCCGCGGCCTCGCTGACGATACCAGACAGACTCGACTTGATCTGCTCGAACAAGCCGCTGTTCGCGAGCTTCGTGAGACCCTGAAGGAAGTCCGTAGACCACTGGATGAGCGGCGTACCCTGCTCGGCCAGGAAAGTCTGTGACGCCACGCGGAGCCGTTGCATCTCGATCGTGAGTTGCTTCGAATCCTCTATGGCTCGCTCGTCGATGACGAGTCCGTTCCGCTCGGCAGCGACCCCGAGCGCCTCGATCCCCTCGCGGCCTTCCTCGAAGAATCGAACGAGGCTGAGATCGATCCCGAGATCCTGAGCGGCACCGATTCTGAAATCTCGCAGCGCACCGTCGGCCGACGCGATCGACTCGGCAACCCGTAGGATCAACTCGTCAGCGCGGACGAATGCCCCCGTCGTCTCGTCGATGGGGCTGACGTCGAGCTTGCCGAGAGCCTCCTGGAAGTCGTTTGAATCGCCGGATGGAATCCCCGCGATCGACTCGGCAAAAGAGCTGATCAACCCTTCGACGCGACCGGCACCTAGACCGAACTGGATCGCAGCCGCGTCGAGCCTCTGAATCCGACGGGTAGTGACGCCGGTCGCCTCGGACAAGCGCGCGATCTGATTGCCGCGACCGGCAGCGGACAGGAGCCCCTGCACGGCCGCTGCGGCACTGACGGTCACGCCAACGAGAGTGCCAACACGGCCGATCGTCCCGACGATCCGATTTCGAAACTGGGATAAGCCCTTGTCGGAGATGTCGAGGCCGAGGGTCGAGACGAGTTCTTCCACGATCATCGTCGTCTTCCCTTCGCCGTCATTCGGCGCGACTCAGACTGCGCCTTCGCCTGATCCCTCGCCTTGCGCTGCGCATCCTCCAGCTCGTCGAGCACCTCGTGCATCTCCAGCAGGTCGACCAGAGAGTACGTGCCGTCCTGTAGCTCCCTCAGAGTGCAGAGCTGTCGCTCATGGGCGCAGGGTCGCCAGAGTCTCCAGTCGACCCGAGGTCGCCGTCCATCGCCTTTCGGACCGCCTGATTGATTCCCTCGGCGCGGCCGGCGGGTAGCAGCGCGGCGAAAAAATCCGCGTAGTTAGCCTCGAGCACGAACCACGCCACCCGATAGCGCAGCATCGTGCCCGAAGAGCCGGCGAAGTCCTGGTCGAAGATGACCGGGCGCCCGTCGATCGCGGCCATCTCGCAAAGCTCTCGCAGGAGCCGCGTGAACTCCTCCCGTCCGAGCGCCGTCGGCGCCTGCATCATCGCAGAGGCGAGCCCGATGATCTGATCGGCGTCCGTCTTGCCCACGAGCGCCAGCATCTTGTCGGAGACGAGCGCCAGCACCGGCAGGATGCGTGACTCCATCTCCAGTGCCTTGCTCGGTGGCATCTGCACCGTAGACCACGAGTGCCCGCCGATGCTCTTGGTGCGTGTCTCACAGGCCATCGATCCCTCCAGCAAACACGGTCAGTCCGACGAGCCCTAGCCGCCATTCGCGCGCCCGCCCCTCTCGGCCGTACTCCATCGTCGGCGGTGCGAAGATGATCGACTGCGTCGCCACCACGAGATCGGATCCGTTGAGATCCTTCACCACGAAGGGAAACGGAGACAACGCACCGCTATTCTGCGCCGTGAGAAGCGCCGATAGGAAAGCGTTGCTCTGCGACGACTGCAACAGCGAGAGAGTCGCAAGTCCCGTCCTGTCGGCGTTGGCCTGCGCCATCACGTCGCCGTCGGCGCCGACGAGGAACGAGAACCAATCGGCGTTGGGCTCGATGGTGAGCGGAGTGTCCGAGTCGGACCATCCACCCATCGGCACACCCGAGACGAGCGTGGAGACCTGTCTGATGTCGTAGCTGGAAAGCATGTGATCGGCCTCCTAGACCGTGAGGGTTCCCTGGATGGTCGCGAAGTGGACCGCGCCTGCGACCCGCGCCGTGAAGCTGATGACCGATCCCTTACGGGCCGCGCGATCTGCCGGAGACACGGACGCCACGGGCTGCGTCGACAGCTCGAAGGCAGGCTGCGGATTCCCGTCGCCGTCGAGCGTGATGGCCACGAATCCATTCGTGACCGCCTGTTCTAGCGCGAGCCGTACCTCGCCTTCGAGGATCGACATGCCGAGATCCGTCAACGGAACCTTGGGCATCGTCACGAGCCGGCCGAACACGCGGAACGCGATCTCGGCTTGCAGCCAGTCGAAGCCGTGCATGATGTCGAAGAACTCGCCGGAGGCCATCGTGCCTTCGGCGAACATCGGGAACCCGCCGATCCGCGTGAAGACGTTCCCCATGTTTGCGGTGATGGCGTCGAACTGGCTGTTGGTGAGAGCCGTCTCCGCGAGTCCCGCCGGCCGCTTGAATTTCATTGTCTTGGTCGACGCGGGTGCGTCGAAGTTGGTCGTCAGCATCACGCCGTATGCAGCCGCTTCGGGATAGGCGTTGCCGACGCCGAGGAACGCGTCTGCATGGGCGAACACTGCCGTCCGAAACAGGTTGAGGCCGTTCGCAGAAGCGATCAGACCCCTACCCGATGCGAGCGCCTCAGCCTCGTTCGTCGAGGTCATGAACGTCCGCGAGCGAGCCTCGATCCACTGCGCCAAGTCGAGAGACAGCGTCGGATCTTCCGAAATGCGACCGTCGGCCGTGACGATCACCCCCCACCAGTCCGGATCGGCATCCATGATGGCCTGCATCTCGTCCTCGATCGCATTCAGCGGATCGCGGACGCCGATCTTGAGTGAGGTCGGCCGCGGGTTCTGGCTGAAGTAGGCCGTGGCCGCCTTCAGCTCTTCATCTCCCGCGACGAAGTCGGCAGCGACCCCGTCGATCGACGAATAGGACCGCACCCGCTCGCCGAGCGTGATGACTCCAGTGGTCGACGGAGCGACGATGAGCAGCGTCCCGAACCCCGGACCCTGCGGTAGCTGCGTCTGACGGTCGATGTTGACGGTGACGACTCGATTGACGTCGATGTCCATACCTGTACTCCCCGGGCGCTACGAGCCCACCGAAACGATTTGAGACGTCCCACCGCCGACGATCGGCACCTCGAGGACTGCCGGTACGACGAACTCCGATCGGAACGACACGTTCCATCCGATGTCCATCTGAGCCCGCTGCTCCATCCGGCCGTTGACCTCCTGCGAGAGATCGCGAACGCCCGAGAACGCTCCGACGCCGAGCCGAGTCGAGCCTGATTCGACGAGCACCGACGGGCGCCGGAGATGAGTGACGACCTGGCCGAGAATCGCCCGAGCGTCTTCACCGAACGCATTGACCGAGCTCGAAGCGAGCCATGTCTCGTCGACGGCCTCGTTCAGATCGCGCGGGTCGGCTGTCTCCTGCATCTCGACATAGGCCGTCGAGCCCTGCGGCGTGGCCGTCACGAGAATCGAGCCATACGGCCTCGGCGGCCGCTCGCCCGGCTGATTCGCGAAGATCCACGCGAGCCCCGTCGCATCGACGGCAGCCTGACGGATCGCGTCCTCGATGTCATTCATCGGCAGCATCAGAGACCTTCCTCGCCCTTCGCTTCACGCACGGCGACGTAGCGCCGGAATCCATTCTCCGCCCACGACTTCTCTCCGGTCACGCGCCACCAGAACGAGTCCCACCAGACCCGGTCGGGCTCGCGACCGCCCGTCTGCGGCGTCTGCTCGTGGTAGAGCCTGTCGCTGCCCCGAATGAGGACCGTGATGCCGTCACTGATCGACACGCCCTCCGGCAGAATCTCGCGCTGCGAAGGCGATATCGGCCGGACCGCGGCGCGCAGGTTCCGGACCTCGGCGTCGCCGTCGACCCATCGGCCATCGATCCATGCCCCGCGAGTCGACTGCACGGTGATCATGTTCGAGCCCGTCCGAAAGATCGTCGTCGAGAGATTCGGACGCATCAGGAGTTGACCTCCCATGTCACGGACTGCCGGAGCTGGCCTTCGTCGATCAGAGGGTTGCTCGAGCCCTTGCGTCGAATCGTCTCGGCGGTGTTCGGCGGCGTCTTCACGTCGACAATCTGCCGCTGCACGTTGGCGGCAGCCGTCGCGCCGAGCAGTCCGAGGGCGACCGACTGATTTCGATCTCCGGTCGAGATGTCCTTCGCGAGCCTCTTGATGATCTTTCCGTGCTCGCCGGCAAATCGCACCATGGCAGACCGCAGGAACGACCGCTCGGGAATAACCCCGTCGTCCGTACCGAACTCATGGATGGCCGCGAGCTGCGCGACGAGCATGTTGCTGTTGATGTGGACGCCTGACCCGCGCGGAAAGCCCACCTTGACGCTCGGTCCGCGTCTTGCGAGCGCAGCGAAACGACGCGCAAGGCCGGCAAGGCCGCCTCGGTTACTCGGCTGAACGACGTTGGCTTTCACGCTAGCCGACAAGGTGAGGCCCCACGACGAAGCGGTTGCGAAGGTCGATGAAACGCTGCCCGTAGTGGGTCGAGTACAGCTCGGCGTCAGCGAACGACAGGTTGGCGGGGATCGCGTGCGAGATCGAGACGCCATCGACAGAGACAGAGGTCGCAACCGCGGCCCCGTTGGCGACCTGCGATGCGCCACCCTCGGCGTCGGTCACGGCCAGGCGGTGGGCGGCGAGGAATGCGACGAGACGAGTGCGGGCGTCGCCGAAGCGGTCGGCTACGTCGGCCTCAGCCTCTTCGAGCGTGAGATACAGACGCGAGTCCGGTACGCCGTCGAACTCGGGGAACCGAGCTCGAAACGTCTCCGCTGTTACGACCGTCACCGGCACGCATCACCCCCTCACTTCTTCCGCTTCTGGTCGTTCGGCTTCTCGTCATGCTTCTCGGGCTCGGGATCCGAATGCTTGCCTTCCTCGACGAGCACTCCCGACGCCATGAGCGACTGCGCGCCATTCGTCGAGGCGAACGCTTCGGAGACGTCCTTCGACTCCCCAGGATTGATACGCAGCCGCTTGATGCTGGAGGCCGAGACCACCTTGCCTTCGGCGGGAGCCTCCAGCTTGCAGAGATCGACCGGAGCCGTGCCGGTGTTTCGAAGTCGCATCAGATGCCCGTCCTGTAGGTGACTGCCGCCGGGAACCGGATCTCCACGCCCGACAGCGAGTACTCGCCGAAGACCTGGACCATCAGTCCCGTCTGCTGCGGAGGCGTGAACCGGAGGGTGAGCGGGATGTGGTAGACCATGACGTCGGGGTTGCTCGCGTAGACGACCATCGTGTCCGAGGCGTCGAGATGCGGCACCGCTCGGATCTCGATCGGCCGGTTGAGGGCCGCCGTCGCCGCGTTCTTCTCGCGCACGAAGTCGAGAATCGTGGTGTCGCTGACGCTTCCGAGGCGGGTGCTTGCGATCTTCGTGAACTGATCCGTCGGCAGTAGCACCCGATCCGGGATCTCCACCATCTTGGAGTTCACGATGACGGCGTTGATCGCCTCGTTGATGATCGCCGCCACCGCATCGCCGGGATTCGCCCCGGCGAGCGCCGCATCGATCGTCGAGGCAGCCGCCCCTGTCGCAACGTTCGGGTTGTTGAAGAGGCCCGTCATGTTGTGCGGTGCCGAGCCGAAGAAGGCGACCTCCTGCGCGTGC
>JRYH01005011.1_pt1 | contig 13409 bp, 19 predicted proteins | sample 235351 | NCBI WGS metagenome assembly JRYH01 (sample SAMN03074221, study PRJNA261480) | activated sludge metagenome | biome: Wastewater Treatment Plant; feature: Wastewater; material: Activated sludge; isolation source: activated biomass of a wastewater treatment plant treating wastewater... ... | reverse complement strand
AGAACATTCCTAAGGAGTTCAAGGCCGTCTTCCTCCACGAGGACCCGAAGGACAAGAAACTGCCCAAGTGCCCGTTCAAGGACTTGCCGCCGCTGCCCAAGGTGCGGAGCTACATCACGCCGTTCGCTGGGCACGTCATGATCGACCGCGACTACTCCCAGCAGGAGCCTCGCATCTTGGCCCACTTCGATGGTGGTGCCTTGATGGACAAGTACCTCGAGAACCCGTGGATCGACTTCCACGACTACGCCAAGGCAGAGCTCGAGAAGATGGGCAAGTTCTACGACCGGAAGCCGGTGAAGAACACGAACCTCGGTCTGATCTACGGCATGGGCGTTGGCAAGCTGGCCGCCAAGAACGATATGACGGTCGAGGAGTCGGGCGAGCTCAAGAAGGCGATCCTGCAGCTCTACCCTGGGCTGAAGGAGATGTACAAGGACATGAAGGTCCGGGCCAAGTCGAAGACGCCCATCCGCACCTGGGGTGGCCGTGAGTACTACTGCGAGGAGCCCAAGCTCATCGATGGTCGGATCCGCGAGTTCGATTACAAGCTCGTCAACGTGCTCATTCAAGGATCCGCCGCTGACTGCACCAAGGAGGCGATCATCCGCTACCATGCAGCCAAGCACCCGGAAGCCAAGATCATCCTCAACGTCCACGACCAGGTCACGGTCAGCGTACCGAAGAAGATTCTCAAGACCGAGATGGAGGTCCTGCGCCAGTGTATGGAGTCCGTCGAATTCGACGTCCCCATCCTGAGCGAGGGCGCAATTTCATCAACCAACTGGGACGAACTCCAGGACTACGACAAGAAAGGTAAGGTGCTGTAATGGCCACGAAGAAAGTCATACCCATCAAGCAAATCACAAGCTGGTCATTCAGCCGCTACAGCACGTACAAACAATGCCCGTTGAAGTTGAAACTCAGCGCCATCGATCGGATCCGCGAGCCGGGCAACGATGCCATGGCCCGCGGCAACGCCATCCACAAGCTGGCTGAGGCCTACATCAAGGGTGAGGGCCGCACACTGCCGCCCGAGCTCAAGCTGTTTGGTGACGAGCTGAAGAAGCTGCGCGCTCAGTACAAGAAGAAGATCAACGGCATGGTGGTCGAAGACAACTGGTCCTTCACCAAGGACTGGGATGAGACCCAGTGGGACGACTGGATCCACTGCTGGCTCCGCATCAAGCTGGACTGCGCCCACCACGAGGATGACGAGACCCTCATCATCACGGACTGGAAGACGGGCAAGTTCCGCGCTGAGATGAATGAGGAGTACGTCGAGCAGTTGGAACTCTATGCCTTGGCCGCCTTGTTGCTGCACGAGCACATCCAGCAGGTCAAGCCGCGGCTGGCCTACCTGGACCTCGGCATCACGTACCCCGAGGCTGACAAGCCGCTGATCTTCACGCGGGCCGACATCCCCAAGCTCAAGAAGCTGTGGGAGAAGCGGACTAAGGCGATGCTGAGCGACAAGCAGTTCGCGCCGCGCCCCAATGACAAGTGCCGGTTCTGTTTCTATAGATCTTCTAACAAAGCTAATGGGGGCGGTCAATGCAAATACTGACATGATCTACAAAGTTCAATGGTTCGGTAAGGGCGGTGTAGAGAAATCACACGGCTACTTTGCCACATCTGTTGGCAAGTGTGTCGTAGCAACTGACTATATGAAGTGGNNATTGGACGATTGGTAAGCGGATTTCAATTCGTTTCTATTCTGAATATACTACATTGGAGAATCTCAAATGAAAGACGTGATGGTTGACCTCGAGACTCTGGGCCGCCGTGCCGGTTGCTCGATCCTGTCCATCGGCGCCGTGGCCTTCGATGCCGAGACCGGCAAGCTGGGCCCTGAGCTGTACACGGTCGTCAAGGTGGCAAGCTGCGAAGCGGCTGGGCTGCATACTGACCCGGACACAGTGGCCTGGTGGGAGAAGCAGAACCCGGAGGCCCAGAAGGTCCTCAAGCAGGCGCGCGCCGCCCGTGGCAACAAGGCCCTCGATAAGGCGTTGATTAGCTTCAACGAGTATCTCGCCCAGTTCGGCCCCAAGGCTGTCCGCGTCTGGGGCAATGGCTCGGACTTCGACAACGCGATCCTCATCAACTGCTACGCGGCCACCAACCTGACGGCTGGCTGGGAGTTCTGGAACAGTCGCTGCTTCCGGACACTCAAGGGCATGGCACCTCACATCAAGACCGAGCGCCAAGGCACCTACCACAATGCACTGGACGACGCCAAGACCCAGGCGCTGCATGCCATCAAGGTCCTCCAGCATCTTCGTGGAGCCAAGTGATGAGCGGGTTGGGTGACAAGACCTTGGAGATGGCCGAGCGGCTGGTTGCTGCGCAAGTGGACAACCAAGTCGCCAAGGCCAGGACCAGGCAGTGCGATCTCGGCAAGTTCGCCTCATGGGACGGCGAGACCTGCTTCGACTGCGGTGGCGACATCCCTGAGGAGCGCATCGAGATGGGCCGCGTTCGCTGCGTACACTGCCAGTCGGTGGCAGAGCGCAAGGGGATCGACTGATGGCCGGACCAGAGGCCAAGATCGAGCAGAAGGTCTGCCGGGAGGCGTTGAAGTTCGGGGTCAGGAACCTCAAGCTCAACGTCACCGGTCAGACCGGTTGGCCTGATCGCATGTTCCTAATACCAGGTGGCCGCCCGCTGTTCGTCGAGTTCAAACGACCGGGCGGCATTGTTTCACCCAAGCAAGAATACATTCATCAGGTGCTCAGGTACCTGGGGTACCAAGTGGAGATTCACGACGATGCAAACCGAGCTCTTCAAACCATCAAGCAAGCCTTGGACGCCGCACGCCTATCAAAAGAAGGCAGTCAAGTTCCTTCTCGAGCACGCCGCAAGCGCGCTGTTCCTGGACCCGGGTCTGGGCAAGACGTCAATCACGCTGGCTGCCATCAAGCTGCTGAAGCAGAAGAAGGTGCTTGACAAGGTCCTGCTGATCGCGCCGCTCCGCGTCTGCTACAGCGTGTGGCCCAAGGAGGTCGAGAAGTGGAATGACTTTGAGCATCTCAAGGTCGTCGTGCTCCATGGGCCGAACAAGGAGGCACTGCTGAAGGAGGATGCTGACGTCTACGTCATCAACCCCGAGGGCCTGGACTGGCTGCTGCAGGTCAAGAAGACCAAGGTGGTCTCACCCAAGACCGGCAAGGTCACCACGAAGGTCGACGTCGATCTGCGCCGCTGGAAGACCTTTGGCTTCGACACGTTGGTCATCGACGAGCTGTCCAAGTTCAAGCATACCAGCACCAACCGCTTCAAGTCCCTCAAGCTGGTGCTCAACACCTTCCGCCGCCGCTGGGGTCTGACCGGCTCACCGGCGTCCAACGGCCTCATGGATCTGTTCGGTCAGTGCTACATCCTCGACCAGGGCCGGACGCTTGGCCACTACATCACGCACTACCGCATGAAGTACTTCAACCCGTCACACGATGGCTTCAGCTGGGTGCTGCGTGAAGGAGCCGACGAGGAAATTTACGAGCGGCTGGCCCCACTGGCGCTGCGCATGGCGGCTGACGACTACCTCGACATGCCGACCTTGATCGAGAATAACATCCGCGTCGATCTGCCTGGTGACGTCCTGCAGGTGTATAGCCAGCTTGAGGACGACCTCATCGCCAAGCTGGGTGACGGCGTGGTCGTGGCCAGCAACGCGGCTGCCGCCAGCATGAAGTGCCGTCAGGTCGTCAACGGCGGCATCTACCTCGACCCGGACATCGAGAAGCTGGTCAAGGCACCGAAGTCCAAGCGCGAGTGGCTGAACTTGCACACCGAGAAGGTCGACGCCCTGGCTGACCTGATTGAGGAGCTGCAAGGCAGCCCGCTTCTCGTGGCCTACGACTTCGAGCACGACCTCGATCGGCTCCGCGAGCGGCTAGGTCAGGACGTACCCTACATCGGTGGTGGCGTGTCGGCCAAGCGCTCGGCTGAGTTGGAGAAGGCTTGGAATGCTGGCGAGCTGCCGGTGCTGCTGGGTCACCCGCAGGCTATGGCCCACGGCCTGAACCTGCAGGAAGTTGGCCACCACGTCTGCTGGCACTCGCTGACCTGGGACTTCGAGCTCTATGACCAGTTCATCCGCCGGGTGCTGCGTCAGGGCAACAAGAGCAAGAAGGTCTTCGTGCACCACATCATCGCCAAGGGTACGATCGACGAGGTGGTGCTGTCTGCCCTGAAGTCCAAGCGCAAAGGCCAGAACGCCTTGTTCGACGCCCTCAAAAAATTGCGCAAATAGTTGAAAATAGGTGTTTACAAGCCCACTGCGTTGCACTAGAATCTAATCACGGTCAACGCAATGGTGCTTGACTGAAACCTTGCTGAGGGGATTACCATGACCACCAAGACCTACGCTTCACGCGATTCTGCCACCTCCGCCCTGCGCAAGCTCGGCATCCAAGCCCGCGACTACGACCTCTTCATCACAAAGGTCGACGGCAAGTTCGAGTGCAAACTTGGCGCTGCCGCCGAGCACCTCGAGTCGCTCAAGAACCCGAAACCTAAGACCATCATCGAAGCTGCTGTCAAGGCCGCCAAGACTGAGAAGCCCAAGCGCGCTGGCATCAGCCAACTGGCCCGCGACCTGATCTTGGCCGGCCGCACCAACCAAGAGGTCTGGGCGATCATCAAGGACGCCTTTGGTCTCGACGACTCCAAGAAGCACTACCCGACCTGGTACCGCTGCGAGATGAGGCGCAAGGGTCTGCTGCCTAAGGAGGCTTGATCATGCTGAAGCGCTATCAAGTCATCGGCCTGTTGGCCGTCCTTGTAGTCGCCATGGGCCTGGTTGGCGCCGACGACTACGAAGAAGCCAAGCGCCAAGAGCAGCACTACTGTGACATGGTCCAGCTCTGGAAGCAGACCAATGGCGAGCAGGGTTGGCCAGCATTCAACGGCGAGTGCAAGTAATGGACACCATCGAGATTCGCGACGAGAGCACCCACGACGAGCAGCGCTTCCAGCTGTACATCGATGGTGGCCCTCGCGCGCTGCTGAAAAAACGCAACGGCACAGTTGAGCTCAACTGGCAGGTCTACGGTCCGCAGTACTGGCCCGAGGCCAAGATCCTGATGCAGGGTCTGCTCGAACTCTCCGTGCTGGCCGATCAACTTTCTGGAGATTAGTATGGCAAAGAAAACCACGGCGAGCGCGCCGGCCATCGTGCCGTGCCACGACCACCAACGCCGGACTTGCATCCAAGTGGGGCGGGTCAACGGTCATGTCAAATATATTCCGCTCGACGTCGGCGTGGGCCTCGAGGTCCAAACAATGTCGGCGGACGTGTTCGACCAACGGTACCAGCCGATGGTCAACTACCCCGCTGAGAAGGCCTGCCAGCTCTACCTGAGCTACAGCCAGAACATCGGGGCAACCAAGGAGGCCTTGGATTTCCTCGGCCAAGTCATCAACGTGTCTAAACAGGAGTTTGAAATGGCAACCGCCAAGAAGACCGCGGCCCCCGCGGAAGAGAAGCGTACGGCATCTAGCCGGCGTGCCACCAACGGAACCAAGGAGCCCGCCAAGGCCGGTCGTCGTGCAGTTGACCCGGTCGTCGCTCCCGCCAAGGAAACCAAGGCCAAAGCCACCAAGGCTCCGGCTGAGAAGACTGGTGAGAAGCGTGAGTCGGCTGCGCAGATGTTCCAAGACCTGATCATGGCCGGCAAGCTGACCGACGATCAGATCTTCGAGAAGGTCCAGGAGAAGTTCGGCCTGGACGAGAAGAAGCGTGGCTACGTCAAGTGGTACCGCAACCATCTGAAGAAGCAGGGTAAGAACCCGCCCGAGCCCAAGGTGACGAAGTAAGCAGCGCACGGCCTTGAGGCGCTGCCGCAAAGCGCCTCGCCCTTCCAATCATCTTTGAGGAGCCTGACATGGCAAAGTCCAAACCAAAGAAGTCAGCCGCGATTCCCGCGACTACGATACCACCCAACTGCATGAGGCCGGCCACGGCCGCACCCTGCACCGCGACTACTCCGCCCACTTCTGGCGCTGGAGCTTCGCCCGCCGCTTCGTCTCGGCCATGGACAATGTCCTCGAGGTCGGCTGCGGTGAGGACAAGCCGCTCAGCAAGATCCTGACTGGCGGTGCCGCCGCCCATGTCAACCACTACACCGGCGTCGACCTGAACAAGCTGAAGCCGTCGAACAGCCAGCGCCTGCAGTTCCATGGCGAGTTCAACTTCGTCGAGCGCTACAAGGAGCTGCTCAAGGCCCGCCCCGAGGGCTGGGACGTCGTCGTCAACTACGAGGTCATCGAGCACATGAAGGTCGAGCATGGCGCCAACCTGCTCAAGGCCATGTTCGCCTGCACCAAACCGGGTGGCGTGCTGCTCCTGTCGACGCCGGTCTATGACGGTAAGCGCCACGCAGCCAACCATATCCACGAGTACACCGTGCCCGAGCTGCAGGCCGCCATCGAGAAGGCTGGCTACGTGGTCGAGCGCCGGTTCGGCACCTTCATGGACATCAAGCACATCGGCAAGGTCGACCCCACCGGCTGCAGCAAGGCGGCTGTGCTGGAGGTCCGCAAGGCGTTGGAGCAGTACTTCGACAACGACGCGATCAGCAACATCTTCGGCCCGCTGCATGAAGACCACGCCCGCAACAACCTCTGGGTCTGCCGCAAGGCTGCCGATGGCAAGCCGGTCAAACCCGCTCGCAAGACTTCTGGAAAGGCTCCGTTCTAACATGATTGGCAACGTACAAGAATTTCACGAGAAGTTCGGCCTGCCGCTGGGCGGCACCGACAATCTCACGGGTGACAAGGGTGCGCAAGAATTCCGCCTGAAGTTCCTCAAGGAGGAGCTGACTGAGCTGGAAGAAGCGCTGGCTGAAGGCGATCGTGTCAAGGCCTTCGACGCGCTGCTGNNTCGACGCGCTGCTGGATCTGGCTTACGTGGCCTACGGTACCGCCCTCTTCATGGGCGTGACTCCTGGCCAGTGGCACGCTGGCATGCACGCTGTCCATTCCTGCAACATGGCCAAGGTCCGCGTGGCCAACGCCAACGAGTCCAAGCGCGGCAGCGCGTTCGACGTCCGCAAGCCGGAAGGCTGGGTCGGTCCCGAGGCTCGTCTCGAGGAGATTTTGGCATGGAACAAGTGAGCTGCAAGCTGACCATCTTTGAAGGTCCGGACGGTGGCGGCAAGAGCACGGCGGCTCAGGCCTACGCCAAGGCGACTGGTGCGCGCTACGTGCACTTCGCCTCATTGCCTCGCGTGTCGCGCAGCCTTGGCCGTGTGTACGTGGAAGCCATGCTGCCCGCGCTGCTCGGCTACCAAGACGTGGTCTTCGATCGCTGCTGGCTGAGCGAGCTACCCTACGGAGTGGCATTCCGCGAGGGCCGCGATCGTCTCACTCCCGCCAGCCGGCGGATGCTCGAGCGTCTGGCCATGCGCTGCGGCGCCGTGGTCGTCCGTTGTCAGCCTGAGTGGGAGACGGTTCGCGCCAACTTCTTGGGTCGCAAGAATATCGAGATGCTGGACAACGACAGCCAGCTCAAGACTGTCTACGACCTGTATGCGGAGCAGGTGACCGATCTGCCTGAGCTGATCTATGACTACACCCAAGACGGCATCTTCTCGGCGCCGCGCTTGGTGAACAAGGTTGAGAGCATGCGCTTCAATCGGCACCCGGTGCAGGCGTCGACGGCCGGCAACTGGGATGGCAGGTACGTCCTGGTCGGTGAAGCCTTCGCTGAGCGCAAGGACTGCGATGCCTTCTACCAGTGGCCATTCGGCTCGTTCAGCAACGAGGGCTGTAGCCAGTGGCTGACCGACAAGATCGACCTCGTCGATGTGGGCGAGGATGACCTGCTGTGGGTCAACGCGGATCAGGACGTTTCGTTTCTGTATGACCTCCAGCCGGAGAAGATCATTGCTCTCGGCAACTTGGCCTATGAGCGCCTGTACAAGCTCAAGATCCAAGCCACGGCGGTGCCTCACCCGCAGTCATTCAAACGGTTCAACAGCGGCCAGCGGTACCCATTGCTGGACCTCATCTAGGAGTGTAAACATGGATTTCTCGCGTACCTGGCTCAATGCCCTGAACGACATCTTGACCAACGGTGACCTGGTCAGCCCGCGCGGTAAGCGCACCAAGGAGATTCCGCAGCGCACCATCGAGGTGGACATGCGCCGCCCGGTGCTCCGCATCCCGGACCGCAGCCTGAGCTACCGCTTCATGGCGGCCGAGGCCTTCTGGATCCTGTCCGGTGATGACCGTGTCGAGACGATCGCTCCGTACAACAGCCGCATCGCTGACTTCTCGGACGACGGCGAGCGCTTCTTCGGTGCCTATGGCCCCAAGATTTCCGCCCAGCTGCCGTACATCATCGAGAAGCTCAACGCTGATGAAGGCAGCCGGCAAGCTGGCCTGACCATCTGGCGTGAGTGCCCGCCTCAGACCAAGGACGTGCCGTGCACAGTGGCCATCTTCTTCGCCATCCGTGGCGGCAAGGTCAATGCCCACGTGTTCATGCGCTCCAGTGACGTCTGGCTGGGTGTGCCGTATGACGTGTTCAACTTCAGCATGCTGGGCCACCTGGTCTGCGGCCTGCTGAACGAGCATCGCCCGCCGGCCGACTACGTCAGCCCTGGGACTCTGTTCCTCACAGCAGCCAGCAGCCACCTGTATGAGGTGAACTGGGACGATGCCAAGTTGTGTCTGGCCGCTGAGCCGTTGGATCAGCCGGAGACGCCTAAGCTGTTGTGGAATGATCCTCAGCATCTGATGAGTGAGCTCATGGCGCTGCGCGACACGCGCCAAGGCGATGAGCGCCGTTGGTGGGAGCGTTGAGATGAGGCCTAGCCGCGATGAATGGGCCATGAAGTTGGCCTTGTTGACCGCCCAACGGGCGACGTGTTGTCGGAGACAAGTTGGCTGTGTGCTGTTGAACGCTCGGGGCCACGTGTTGGCCACAGGCTACAACGGCGTTGCGGCTGGTCAGCCTCACTGTAATGAAAAAACTTGGGAGGCTGAGTGGACCGGGTTTGACATGGTCAGCGTAGAAGATTTCCACCACGCTTGCGCAGGAGCTACGTCACCCAGTGGAACGAACCTCGATGGGTGCCGGGCGATCCACGCTGAGCAGAACGCCCTGCTCCAATGCCAAGACATCTACCAGATTCACACCGCCTATGTCACGGCCAGCCCGTGCGTGACCTGCACAAAGTTGTTGCTCAACACCAGTTGTGAGAGAATTGTCTTTGTGGAGGAATATCCACATTCGACGGCTCAGGAGCTCTGGGAGTCGGCTGGGCGGACGTGGGAGCAGCTTCTTGTGGAGATTTGACCCTCAGGAATGACCCGAGGGATGTTAGAAAGGCCTAGGACTTGTTTGCCCTAGGCCTTTCTTATTTAACAGGTTCCTGCATGGTTCCTGTCAATCCCTGCTACTTCTTGGCTCCGGCGCGGGCGTAGAACAGGGTCCGATCGCCAAAAAGATAGAACCCGATGGCCGCGGCGAAGTTGTCCACAGTCGGAGAGCTCTGACCGGCTGAGGTCAGATAGGCCCAGGTCAACAAGACCACAAGAGCGACGGCTGGACGTTGGAGCCGAACAATTGCCTCCACCCACGGGTACGACGGGTTGGCACCGCCGGCGTTGTTCATGGCCTGGTACATTTCCAGATCGGCCTGGCGCATCTTCAAGTACTCATCCACATTGGCCGGCTTCATCTGGTCAGGTGCGATGAATCGGCTGATGAGGGATTTGCCCAGATCAACGGCCAACGGGCCGAGCGCGGCAAGAATGGTGACTGGATCCATTATGGATACTCCTTGAATGGTAGTTGAAAGTGCGGGCCGTCCTTGAATTTCTTCCAATCGCCGCCCCACTCCAGAGGAAGGGAGAGTTCGGCCGCGGCGCTCTTCATGGCATCCGCCACTTTGAAATAGAGCGGCCAATCCCAGCGGACGGTTCCTGAGACCATGGCGCCGAGATCAACCGCGTGCCCGGTCAGATGGCGGCTGTTCATGGTCTGGCTGGCACCGGCTGCCACGAGCTGCTCCTGCCGAGCTTTGGACCGAACCCCCTCGAGGACAGCGAAGTCCACAGTGCTCAGTTCGATGGCACGCTTAACGCATGCGACCAGATCGGGGTGGACCCCAGCAAGGCGGTCCAGGGACTTTTGGCTCAGCTTGAAGGTCATGCCAGTTTCCTTAGTTTGTAGAGGGTGCTGAGGTATAGCCCTTCCAGATCCTGAAGCAGGTTGTCGAGTGCCGGAAGCCCCTGGGTCAAGGCTTTGCGGTTCTTGTTGATCCAGACGAGGTCTTCCTCGAGGAGGTCGATGATCTTCGCGACTTTGGGCTGCTTGGCAAGAGCGCCGACCTCCACCAAGTCGAACGCCCCTTGGTGAGCTTCGACCAGCCCATCCAGAAGCGTGATGACACCTTCGTAGAAGTCGCCCAGGACGGTATGCCGAAATCCGGAGGTCTCTGCCCAGTGGGCAAGGTGCGCTGCGTTTCTGGTGGCGAAGACCCGTTCAATGAGATCGACGATCATTTGTCTGCCTTCTTATCGAGTTTGTCTTCAATCTTATCCAGCTTTTTGAATAGTGCCTCCACCGTGTGCGTGAAGTCGTCGCGTCGAAGGTAGTCTCCGGCGACGAGGATCTCGATCTCAGCTACTTTCGAGGCCAGGCGCGTGTCGGCCGTCTGGAGATCCTTGACGGCCTGCCAAACGGCATTAAGTAAGAATCCAATGAGGGCTCCGAATCCAGCAAGGAGCCAATTGATAATCGTTTGGTCCATATATCCTCAAGCTACCAGAAATCCGCTGAACTGATGGAGTGACGGACTGGCGACGATGCTCATGATCTTGCCGCCAGTGCCACCGTCGCATTGAACCTTGACAACAGCCGTGTTCCCAGCGTCCATATAAACCAGGCCAGACACCGTCGGCGTAAAAACCGCAGTACCTGTCACCGTGGTAATGTCGAAACCCTGCTGCAAAGTTTCGTTGGTGGTGACGATCTGGATGAAGGCGTAAGTTTGGTCGCTGCCGCCTTCGAGTCGAACGGTTGCGTTGAGCTGGTAGAAGCCGTCGGCCGGTGCAGTGAAAGTTCCGGTAGTCGTATCGAAGTTGCCGCCCGCGTCAAAGTCCTCGACGTCGAATGGAACCGTGTACAACGTGCCGTCACCAGTGACATTGGTGCGAGGAGTATTGTTGCGAGCGCGGAACGCCGATGACCCTGTCTGCTTTAGATTCTTGAACCCGTTGTCGATGACCGGCTTGTTCGACCGGTTGCCGGTGACGGTGTTATTGTCGCACCCGACATCCAACTTCACAGCTGATGTACTAAAACCTCGAATCACATTGCCGACGACCGCGTTGTTCTGCGAAGTGGTGACGCCGTTCGTGTAAAGATGGATACCATGCGCGCCTCCGTCGATGATGGTGTTGCCCGCAATTGTGTTGTAGAAGCAACCTGCCAAGTTATTCTGAGTCTTGATGCCCGGGAGGCTCGAGCCGGTGGCGGTGATTACATTCCCGGTGATGCTGTTAAGCTCCGCACCATCCATGCCGATGGAACCTACGCCGCCAGAGTTGCAATTACCATCCAGGCGGTTACCGCTAATCACGCAACGGTAACAGGCATTGTCCAGCGTGATTCCCTCGAAGCCGCTATTACGCACGATGTTGCTGGAGATCACGCTGTCTTTGGCGGCATTTTGAGCGATGCCAACTTCAGCGTTATCTGCGAGATAGTTATTGGCGACCATGTTGAACCGGCAAGTGCTTGACTGCCCGTCCAGGCCGATGCCATGACTGTTGCCTTGGTAGATGAAGCAGCCGTCAATCAGGTTGTACGAGCCGGTCACGAAAATCTGAGCAGCTCGTCCGTAGGTCGGATATGGAAAGTTGGAACGATTGCCGTCGAAATCCAAACCACTGATTCTGGCGTACTCTCCAGAGACATTCAAGATGTGTACAGGAGCATACCGCTTCAATACCGCACTGCGTTCGCCAACGATGTCAACGCGATTGCCAACAGTGAGAGACGAGGTGATCTTGTACGTGCCGCGCGGGAAGTAGACAGTGCCTTCAACTGCTTGGGCCGCGGCGATCGCACGCTGAATGGCAAGGGTGTCATCAGTCGAATTGTCCCCCTTGGCGCCAAAATCTGTCTTGACGTTGAAAACCTGACCCTCCATCCAGTCATGGAGAGTCGTCGCCACCGCGTTGGCAGCAGTTCGCTTCACGGCAACCAGAGCATCACCTTTCGCCAAATCAGAAGTGTCGGCCAGGTCGCCGCGGAGAGTTGAAATCGAAGTCACCGAAGATTCGGTGAACACGACGCGACCCTTGGTGTCAAGGGCTAAGAGAGAATAATCATCTTCGCTAAGATAAACGCGCGCGGGAGAGCCGTTGCGAACAATGTAACCCCCGGAAGTGCGAAGAGGCTGAGCTGCGGGGATAGTGCCGGCTTCGTCCCAATAGACACTTACCGGAGAAGTCTGCGGGTTCATGCCGGCTATCCCGACATAAATACTTCCGGCTTCCAGGGGAGTCCCATCTGAAGCAAAGAACTGTTGGAACGGTGAGGCGACTTGGTACATTATTTTGCTCCTTTAGCATTGAGGGCAGCTTGGACGCGAGCCTTGAGCTTACGGTTCTTCATTGTGGTGATCGATGCCTTGAGAAGGTGCGCTACCGGAACCGGAAGGCCGGTCGTGCCATAGCTGGCAACGGTATCAAGTGCAGTCAAGAGGGCGCTTGCTGTATTGCTGGTATTGACCGCTCCAGGCGGGGCAGTAGCCACATCCTTAGCAACGTCATTGATAAGCCGAATCTGTTCTGCGCCTTTCTTCCCGAAGATGAAATCGAGCTTGCCGGAACGGTCAAGGGACGCAACAGCTCGTTCCAGGGCAGGGGCGGACACCACCGGATTCCCGCGGACATCTCGCGAGGCGCCACCGAAGGCTTGATCCTGGATATGCCGAACGGTAGCGCCCTGCAGCTCTTTCCAGGCCTGCTGACCGCTCTCCCCTTCGGTTTGGAGGATGCGGCGGAGCTGGCGAACATCGTCCAGGCTGCCGTTCTTGATAGAGCGGTCGAAGACATTCTCCAAGGCAACGACGCGGTCGGCGCTGGTGCGCTTCATGCCAACCAGATCCTTGATCAGACCAACGTTCTCGTAGTCTGCTGCATACTTAGCCCGGGCGGCGCGCGCCTGCTTATACAAGTTGCCGCCAAGACCGTCGGTTGCTTGATCGACGGCTCCTTTGAGAATGGATGCCTGCCGGATGTTGGTTGCTTCCATGTCGGTGTTGCGGTTGATCGCTTGCCGAAAGGTTTCAGCGCGCTTGAGAGTGACCGGAGCCGCTATCAGGTTCCCGTTCGCATCTTCCGTGGCAATACCCAGTTTGATTGCCCAATCCTTTGCCGTCTTCAGA
>JRYH01001470.1_pt1 | contig 13413 bp, 11 predicted proteins | sample 235351 | NCBI WGS metagenome assembly JRYH01 (sample SAMN03074221, study PRJNA261480) | activated sludge metagenome | biome: Wastewater Treatment Plant; feature: Wastewater; material: Activated sludge; isolation source: activated biomass of a wastewater treatment plant treating wastewater... ... | reverse complement strand
AAGGAGCAGCGCAAGGTCGACGACTTCATCATCTATGCCGTCGCTGCCGCCGACCAGGCGCTCGCGGATTCCGGCTGGAAGGCTGACACGCCCGAGAAGCAGGAGACGACCGGCGTGCTCATCGGCTCGGGCATCGGCGGCCTGTCGGGCATCGCCGACACCTCGCTCCTGCTCAAGGAGAAGGGCGCGCGCCGCGTCTCGCCGTTCTTCATCCCCGGCCGCCTGATCAACCTCGCGGGCGGCTATGTCTCGATCAAGCACGATCTCAAGGGTCCGAACCATGCCGTGGTGACGGCCTGTGCCACCGGCACGCATGCGATCGGCGATGCGGCACGCCTCGTCGCGCTCGGCGACGCCGAGGTGATGGTCGCGGGCGGCACCGAAAGCTCCATCTGCCGCATCGGCATGGCCGGCTTCGTCGCCTGCCGCGCCCTCTCGACGGGCTTCAACGACCGCCCGGCGGAAGCCTCGCGCCCTTACGACAAGGACCGCGACGGATTCGTCATGGGCGAGGGCGCCGGCGTCGTCGTCCTTGAGAGCCTCGAGCACGCCGAGGCGCGCGGCGCGAAGATCTACGCCGAGGTGATCGGCTATGGCATGTCGGGCGACGCCTATCATATCACGGCGCCCTCCGAGACGGGCGACGGCGCCTTCCGCTGCATGCGCGCGGCCTTGAAGAGCGCCGGCCTCGCGCCCTCCGACATCGACTACATCAACGCCCATGGCACCTCGACGCCGATGGGCGACGAGATCGAGCTCGGCGCGGTCGAGCGCCTGTTCGGCAATACGCAGGCCAAGGTTTCCATGTCGTCGACCAAGTCGTCGGTCGGCCATCTGCTCGGCGCGGCCGGCGCGGTCGAGGCCGTGTTCTCCGTGCTCGCCATCCGCGACCAGATCGCGCCCGCGACGCTGAACCTCGAGAACCCCTCGGTCGAGACGGCGATCGATCTCGTGCCGAACACGCCGAGGAAACGCGAGATCAACACGGTTCTGTCGAACTCGTTCGGCTTCGGCGGCACCAATGCCTCCCTCGTCCTGCGTAAGGTCGCTTAGAGCGTTTTCGAGCGGCGTGAATCCCCGTCCGGCGTCGGATCCACCGTGGGTCAGTCAGCCGGCGTCCGGGGTTTTGCCACAATAAGCTCGGACTATCCGGCCCGCGTGTGGGGACGCGCAATCTGCCTGAAAATGCGAGACGGGAAGGGTCGATGAGCAGAACGCGCCGGGATGGTCCGCCTACGCTGTCACGGCGTGATGGCGTCCGTCCGAGAAGCCCGGCCGAGGCGCTCGAGCCGGGACGCGCCCCGCCGCGCCCGCATGGCGTTCGCCAGCGCGGAGACTCCCGCCTCGTGACCGGTCTCGCCCGCGTCGTGAGCAGCATCCTGACGGTGCTTCTTTTCGTCATGGTCTCCGCCGGCGCGCTGACGCTGCTGGTCGGCCACCTCTACACCCGCCCCGGACCGCTCACCGTCAGCCAGACGGTCGTGGTCCCCAAGGGGACGAGCTCGAACAAGATCGCAGACGAGCTCGAGCAGGAGGGCGTCGTTTCGAGCCGTTGGGCCTTCATGATCAACTACCTGGTGCAGAGCCGCCTGCACCCCGACACGGTTTCGCTGAAGCACGGCGAGTATCTGTTCAAGCCGGGCGCCAGCATCCGCGAGGTGATCGAGGTTCTCTCCGAAGGCAAGGCCGTCCAGTACAAGGTCACGATCCCCGAGGGCCTGACCAGCCAGCAGATCGTCGAGCGTCTCAAGAGCGAGGAGAACCTGTCGGGTGACATCACCGAGGTTCCTCCCGAGGGCGCGCTCCTCCCCGAGACTTACAGCATCGAGAAGGGCATGCCGCGCCAGGAGCTCCTCGAGCGCATGCAGCTGAAGCAGAAGCAGGTCGTCGAGCGCGCCTGGGAGCGCCGGCGCAAGGACCTTCCCTTCCGGACGCCGGAGGAGGCCGTGGTCATGGCCTCCATCATCGAGAAGGAAACCGGCCGCGCCGACGAGCGCGAGCGCATCGCCGGCGTGTTCGTCAACCGCCTGAGCAAGGGGATGCCGCTGCAGTCCGATCCCACCATCCTCTACGGCATCTACGGCGGCGGCGTGCAGTGGGGCAAGCCCATCATGCAGACCGAGAAGGAGACGAAGAACGACCACAACACCTATCAGATGAAGGGATTGCCGGCGACGCCGATCTGCAACCCCGGACGGCCCGCGCTGGAGGCGGCCCTCAACCCGTCCGAGCACGGCGAGCTGTTCTTCGTCGCCGACGGCAGCGGCGGCCACATCTTCTCGGCGACGCTCAAGGAGCACAACGCCGCCGTCGCCAACTGGCGCAAGACGGAGAAGGAGATCCGGGCCCGCCAGGGAGCCCGCGAGACCGCTGGCGTGGCTCAGCCTGCCGAAAACCCGGTCACCGAGCTTCCCAACCCGCCGGCCGAGGCACCGCCGGCAGGCACCACCGGGGCCAAGGCGCAGCCGGTCGCCGCCAAGGGCGAGGCCGCGTCCGCGCCGGCCACCGCCTCGACCGTTCCGCCCCCGGTGCGCAAGCCGAAGAGGCCTTAGGGTTTTTCGGTTTCGGATGGAATTGTCCCTCCTCACCGGGAAGCGATCGTCAATGCGGAGCATGGCTCCGCCATGACCATGCGGAGCATGGCTCCACTATGTCCATGCGGAGCATGGCTCAGCCATGATGGGGAGAGGTCGCGCAGCGAAGCTGCGCGGGTGAGGGGTTCGTCGCAAGACCATGCGACCAATCACCAACCTGGAACGTCCGATCCGATTCCATCGGATCGCGAGACGCTCTAGCCGCCGGCGGGCCATCCTCCCGATCGCCCGATCCCCTTGCGACCCGCGCCCGGCCCGCGTACCTCTGTCGCGCTGAGATTTGGCCTCCCGCGAGATCTCCCGACAGAAGGCCCGACAGTTCCCATGACCCTGCAGAGCATGACCGGGTTTGGCCGCAGCGACGGCGCGCTCGACGGCACGGCGTGGCATTGGGAGCTGCGCAGCGTCAATAATCGCGGCCTGGACCTGCGCCTGCGCCTGCCGCCCGGATTCGAGGCGCTGGAGCCGAAGATCCGCGACCGCATCGCCAAGTCCGTGGCCCGCGGCAGCGTCAACGCGAGTCTCAGCGTTTCGCGGCGCACGCGCACCGGCGAGGTGCGCGTCAATCAGGCAGCCCTCGACCGCGTCGTCGCCATCGCCACGCGCTTGAGCGAGGCGATCGGGGCCGAGACGCCGCGCGTCGAGACGCTGCTCGGCCTCAAGGGCGTGCTCGACATCGCCGACGAGGCGGAGGACGAGGGCGTCCAGGCCGCCGAGCAGGCCGCCATCCTCGCGGGGCTTGAGGTGGCGATCGCCGCGCTCGTGGCCTCGCGCGGCGAGGAGGGGATGCGGCTGAGGGACGTGGTCCTGCGCCAGGTGGACGATATCGCGCGCCTCGCCCAGGCCGTCGAGGCCGCACCCTCGCGCTCCGTCGAAGCCGTCCGTGGCCGGCTGGCCGAGCAGGTGGCGCGGCTCATGGAGACGGGCCAGGCGCTCGATCCCGTGCGCCTGCACCAGGAGGCGGTTCTGCTTGCGACACGCGCCGACGTCGAGGAGGAGCTGAAGCGCCTGCGCGCGCATGTGGAGGCCGCCCGTGCCCTCCTTGTCGAGGGCGGCGCCATCGGCCGCCGGCTCGACTTCCTGGCGCAGGAGTTCAACCGCGAGGCCAACACCCTGACCTCGAAGGCGGCCGACCAGGAGGTGGCGCGGGCGGGCCTCGCGCTCAAAGTCGTGATCGACCAGATGCGCGAGCAGGTCCAGAACATCGAGTAGCCAGATAGCCGCTGCGTTGGCTGAAGCTGGCGTCGGGCCCGGCCGCCCGAAATCGGAAGCAGACGCATGCTGGTTTTCCATTGATGGAAAACGTGGTCTAACCCCGCGGGTCGGAGAGACGCGAGGAGCAGGGGGAATGACCAGCGAAAAGCCAAAGATCGAGCGGCGCGGCCTGCTGCTGGTGCTGTCCTCTCCGTCGGGCGCCGGCAAGACATCCCTGTCGCGCGCGCTCCTCGATGCCGACCCCCACATCGCGCTCTCGGTCTCCGTCACCACGCGCAAGCCGCGCCCCGGCGAGGTGGACGGCCGCGACTATATCTTCGTGGACGAGAAAACCTTCAAGTCCATGGCCGAGAGCGATCAGCTCCTCGAGTGGGCCACCGTCTTCGGCAACTCCTACGGCACGCCGCGCGCACCCATCGAGCAGGCGGTCGCGGAGGGGCGCGACGTGCTGTTCGACATCGACTGGCAAGGCACCCAGCAGCTGTCGGAGCGCACGGCCGGCGAGCTTGTGCGCGTCTTCGTGCTGCCGCCGTCGGCGGACGCGCTCGAGCAGCGGCTCAGAACCCGCGCGCAGGACCCCGCCGAGGTGGTGGCCAAGCGCATGGCCGAAGCCTCCTCCGAGATCAGCCACTGGGCCGAGTACGATTACGTGATCGTCAATGCGGATCTCACCGAGAGCAGTGCCGCGCTACGCGCGATCCTCGCCGCCGAGCGCTTGCGCCGCGAGCGCATGACCGGGCTTTCGTCATTCGTGCGCGGATTGCAGGCGGCGCTGACCTGACGCGGTTTCGAGCAAAACGCCGTCCGCACCACGCGAGGTCATCGCGTCGAACAAGCAAAGAGGGCGCTTCGCATCCCGTCAGAGGCGGCGCTGCCGGCTCGCGTCTCTACGGGAGCTCGCGCCCATAGCTGATGACGGACAGAAAGCGGATCGGAAGCGTGATGAGCTCCTCCGGTCCATGCGGCGCATCCGCATCGAAGAACAGGCTGTCGCCGGGTTTCATCGGATAGAGCTTGTCGGCATGGCGATAGACCACCTCACCCTCGAGAACGTAGATCAGCTCGAGGCCGCCGTGCTGGAACAGCGGGAACACGTCCGATTCCTCGGTCAGCGTGATGAGATACGGCTCGACGACGACGGCGCCGGACACGCCGCCCGTATGCCCGAGAAGCTGGTACTGGTGGCCCGCGCGCGTGCCGCGCCGCTCGATCAGCAGCCCTTGGCCCGCGGACACGAACACAGCATCGCGCCGCTCCTCGAAGCGACGGAAGAGGGCAGTCACCGGTACGCCCAGCGCTTTTGAAAGTCGCTGCAGCGTCGTCAGCGACGCGCTGGTGACGCCGTTTTCGATCTTCGACAGCATGCCGAGAGACAGACCCGCCGCCTTCGCGAGATCGGATGCCGTGATGCCGAGCTTGTTGCGGAACGCGCGCACCTCACGGCCGATGGCGACCTCCAGCATATTGTCACGCGAGCCGGTGAGCGCGTGCGGATCCTGATCCTTGGGATCGACGGTGGCCAGAACCGCCGTGAACTCGTCGGAGCGCAGTTTTCGAATGCCTGGGCGGTACGGATCGTCCGTCGCGCGCGGGTCGTTCGGGGCGGCCTTCTCATGGCTTGCCGTTTTCTGGCTCATGCGTCCGTCGCCCCCAAACGTCTCTATCCAAAAAAAACCGCCCAAGGGCAGGAATGGCCAGGGACAAAAACGAGCAACCGAAGCTGGTTACCGCTCAAAAAGTGCCACCGACACGCCCATTCAACCACGATTGGCGTCGATCTGGCAACGTTGACGTCTGCGCGCCTGTCTCCCCCGACCGAACCGGTAACTACGCCACCAAAATTCTTAGTGTGCAAGCGCCGTTTGCTTCCTCCTATTCAAAAATAATTCTTGTGAAGGTGTGCGAAGGCGTCAGAATGTCGCGACAGGTAGGGAGATTCACCGTGTGCCAAGAACGGAGGTATCTCCGCTTAAGGTGCACACGCCCGGCGTACGAACCGGAGAGACGTCTTCCGACCTGCAAAAGCCTGCGAAACCAAGTTGCACAATTACAAAATACGAAGCGAGGAAAACGAACATGGGAAGCAAAACAACAGATGACCCGCGGAATATCCATCTTCGAGCCTGCTCAACCGGCAGGTCCCTCCCGGCGCGTCCCCGGACCGTACATGACATCAGTGGGAGCGCGCTGAAATGAGCGAAATGCACAACGATACCCTCGACTACGCAGAAGGCGGTCTCCAGTCGGGCACCAACTGGTGGGGTGCCTTCGTCATCGGCCTTGCCGGAACCATTCTGGTCACAGGCGCCGCGCCCGCGTTCCTGACCGTCTTCGGCGCCTCCTACATCCCCTTCATCACCTTCTTCACGCTGACCGGCGTGATACTCTGTCTGCTGCTGGCCGAACTCTCGGCCATGATGCCAGGGCGCACCGGAGGGTCGCCCTCCTATGCCTATCCGGCCTATAAGGATCGCTTCCCGCGCCTCGCGCCTCATGTGAACGGCATCACCGCCTGGATGTACTGGGTGGGCTGGATGCCGGTGGCGCCTCTCAATATGATTCTGGCCTCCTTCTACATCACCCACCTTCTGGGCCTGGACGCGACGAGCGGTATCACGCCGGTCAGCACGTTCATTTCCTACTGGACGCTGGCCATCACCGCTATCGGTCTGCTGCTGCTGTCGATCCTGGCCTATCTGGGCATCCGCTTCGGCACGGGCATGGCAACGTTTCTCGCCGTTCTGTCGATGATACCGCTGACGTTCCTGTCGGTCGGCTTCATCTTCAACATGGATGCCGCCAACTGGAATGAGCTGTGGGGCTTCAGACATCTTGATGGAAGCAGCTTCTGGGATCCCATGCTGGCCACCAATGGCGAGATGGTGTCGCCATGGATCATGTATATCGCCTATGCCTTCCCGCTTCTGTGGACGGTGATCGCCTTCGAGGCGGCGGCCTGCTACATCGGAGAATGCCACAACCCCGGGCGCGACGCGAAGATCGCCATGACGCTCGAAGGCGGGTACGGCGTCTTCGTTTACACCATGCTGCCGATCTCGTTTGTCGTCATCCTTGGGGCCACCGCGCTTTCGAACCCCGAGCTGGTCGATCCGAAGACCATGTTCGTGACCTTCGCTTCGAAGATCTTCCCGGGCGTGGCGGGAACGGTCATGGAATGGGCGATGGGCGTCATGCTTATCATCGCGCTCGTTCTCTCGGCTCTGAACTCGCTGATGGGGTGCTCACGCTCGCTCTATCAGATGTCGATCGACGGGCAGTTCCCGCGTTTCTACCAGCACCTCAACTCACATCACGTGCCCGATCGCGCCATGCTCACCAACGTGATCGCCAGTCTGGCGATTGCCTTCATGGGCGGCGCTATCGAGATCTACTCGTTCTCGAACGTCGGTTATCTTGGCTCGTTCGTGCCGGTGCTGATCGGTTACTATCTGCTGAAGAAGAACCGTCCTAACCTCAAGCGTCCGTTCAGCCTTCCGAACTACTTCATGTACATCTCTCTGGCGATCGCCGCGCTCTACTTCTTCGTCTGGCTGGTCGGCGGGGTTGTGTACTCGTACTACGGTGGACAGGCGATATACTACTTCATCGGCGTCTTCGCGATCTTCCTTTACCTGCCGCTCTACTGGTATCGGAAGTGGGAAGATCGCCGTGATGGCGTCGTCAGCTATGCTTCGCCGTGAGGAGTGTGAATAGCGTGTTGCACGAACTGATCGGGCACAGGCTTTTCAGCAAGGGGCAGCGCGACCGCGCTGCCTCTATGCACCACATCATGGTTGCATCCGAAGGCCGAAGCTTCAGTGACGAGACCCTCAAGATGGCGGCCGCCCTCCTTCCAGCCGAAGGCGGCCGCATCCTGGTTCTGACTGTTGCCCGTCTGTGGGGAACAAGTTGGGGCCTTCCCCATCGCGGCCTGCGCCCAACTCCCCGAGAGATGGATGAGCAGCGCAGCAATCTGGACTCGGCCATTGCCCGTCTGGAGAAGATGGGCATCGAAACGAGGGGGCACATCGTCACGACGCGACAGCCAGCGAGAAGCATCCGCAAGATTGTGGACGAGAGCGGGTGCGATGCCGTTGTCATGGGAGCAGATCCACGTCGCTCTGCTCTCGTGTCCTCTCTGATGTGGAGTCAGGAGCCGTACCGTGTCCAACGGGCGTTACGCGTTCCTGTCTATCTATCCTGTCCGGACACCAAGGCGCTCCCAACGCCCAAACCCGATCGCAAGCGGTCGGCTCGCAAGAAGCCGATCGGCCGCGCGGCGCCGACAGGCTCCTGAAACATGCCTGCTGCACCGCATGACCGACATGCGTTGTGGCGTTTCCGTCAGCCCTTCAGCTTCGTCCTGCGACGATGCTGGATTTGTGGCTGACGTGTTTGACTGCTCACCGAACCTGGAGAAATGACGTGTACAAACATATTCTGCTTCCGACTGACGGCTCTGAATTGTCCATGCAGGGTGTGGAGCAAGGAATGGCATTGGCCAAGGCCCTCAACAGCAAGGTCACGGTCATCATGGTTGCCTTGCCATATCCGCTGATGCATCCGGCGCCCGGTGAAACGTGGCGCAAGAGCCAGCACGACGCCGCCGAAGCCGCCTTCAAGACGATCAAGGACATGGCCAAGGCATCAGGCATCGAGGTGTCGACGATCACCAGTGTCAACGAATCGCCGGCCGACGCCATCGTGGAGGCCGCCGAGCAGCAAGGCTGCGATCTGATCATGATGTCCTCGCACGGGCGGCGTGGAGTGCGTCGACTGCTGCTCGGAAGCCAGACCGCCGCGGTGGTGAGCCACAGCCCGGTTTCGGTTGTCATCGTTCGCTAGCAGGCCGCTGACAGAAGGGCCGTGATGGCCGGCATCTCGTTTCGAGGGATCGATGGACGGTTGGCGCAATTGGGTCGGAACACCGGTCACGGGATCCGGACCAACGCCGCCGTCCATCCGATCAGCTTCGGCATCCCGATCAGAGTGCAGGCCATCGTCGCCAGGGTGAAGCCGTGACGTATCCCGTCAAGACCGCACACGTTCACGGTGCTCACCCCGGCGATCGGGCGCGGCTGGGGTCTCCGTCTCTCAAGGCGCGCCCGTCACCCGCTGTCGCCCCGATCCCCTCGAGCTTGAGCGCCAGCCGCTTGATGACGTGCCCGGCCTGCTCCCGAGGAGTGCGCAAACACCGTCCGCGCCAATCGCGCACTTCGATGAGGACGCGCCTCACCCCCTCGATGTCCTTCGGACGCACGTCCGCGGCGAGCGTCATGGCTCGCGCTCATGCAACCGAGCCCTTGCGCGTCGGAGGGCACACCGAGTGCTCCGTCTCGATGCGCGGCCATGAGGCAGCCGCTTTCGGTATCGCATGTCTTTCAACACCGCTGGCGTTTGTTTCCCGCCATGCGATGCCGCTCGATCATCCGCTCGTCAGTCGTACGGCAGCGGGTCTTTCTCGTCTCAATGCTTTCAATTTTCGACGCCAATTGAATGAACCGAAGGGGGGAGGACGTCTGGCGTCACGTGCCGCGAGTATTCTCGTGGGAATATTTCTTTCGTGGGAGTTGAATTCACGGAAAGTCACTGCTATTGTGTTTTGATTGAAACAACGCGAGCGTGGGGGTACCCGGCCGATGTGTGGAATTGTTGGACTTTTTATAAAGGACAAGGCGCTCGAGCCCCGGCTCGGAGAGCTGACGGCCGGCATGCTGGCCACCATGTGTGAACGCGGGCCGGATTCGGCCGGGTTTGCCATTTACGGAGCGCCGGAAGCGGGCAAGGGCAAGGTCACGCTGCAGTCCCCGACGCCGGACGTGGATTTCAAGGGACTTGCCAAAGCCATTGAGAGCGCGATTGGCAGCAAGGTGACGTTGGACGTGAAGTCCACCCACGCCGTGCTGACCTGCGACGAAGGTAAGATCGAAGCAGCGCGCTCTGCGATCCGCGAGCAGTTCCCGAACGTGCGCCTCATGGGCCGCGGCGAGGCGATCGAGATCTACAAAGAGGTCGGCTATCCCACCGAGGTCGCCAAGCAGTTCGATCTCGCCAAGATGACCGGCACGCATGCCATCGGTCATACGCGCATGGCGACCGAGAGCGCCGTCACGACGCTCGGCGCGCATCCCTTCTCGACGGGCCCGGACCAGTGCCTCGTCCACAATGGATCGCTCTCCAACCACAATAACCTGCGCCGCGAGCTCAAGCACGACGGCATGACTTTCGAGACCGCCAACGACAGCGAGGTGGCTGCCGCCTATCTGACGTGGCGCATGAATCAGGGCCTCAACCTCGGCCAGGCGCTCGAGAAGAGCCTTGAGGATCTCGACGGCTTCTTCACGTTCGTTGTCGGCACCAAGAACGGTTTTGGCGTTGTGCGCGATCCGATCGCCTGCAAGCCCGCCGTGCTGGCCGAGACCGATCAGTATGTCGCCTTCGGATCCGAATACCGCGCCCTTGCCGGATTGCCCGGCATCGAGAACGCAAAAATTTGGGAGCCTGAGCCCGCCACTGTTTATTTCTGGGAGCGCTGATTACGATGCGATCGATTGATCTGGAGAAAACGCCGCTCCGCGAGCTGAATAATAATCTGCACCAGCTCAAGGATGGCACCAACGAGACCGAGTGGGATGTGCTGAACCCGCGTGGTCAGCATGCGATGGCCGTTGGTCTCGACGCGCCGGTCACGGTGAACATCCGCGGTTCCGTCGGCTATTACTGCGCCGGCATGAACAAGCAGGCGACCGTTGTCGTGCATGGATCCGCCGGCCCTGGCGCCGCGGAGAACATGATGTCCGGCCGCGTGGTGGTGAAGGGCGACGCGAGCCAGTACGCCGGCGCGACGGGTCGCGGCGGTCTGCTTCTCATCGAGGGCAACGCATCGTCGCGGTGCGGCATCTCGATGAAGGGCATTGACATCGTCGTCAAAGGCAACATCGGGCACATGTCTGCTTTCATGGCCCAGACCGGCAACCTCGTTGTGCTCGGCGACGCCGGTGACGCGCTCGGAGACTCGATCTACGAGGCTCGCCTGTTCGTCCGCGGCAAGGTGAAGAGCCTCGGCGCCGACTGTATCGAGAAGGAGATGCGCCCCGAGCATCACGATGCCCTGAAGGCGCTCCTCGAGAAAGCCGGCGTCAACGGAGTGAAGACGTCCGAGTTCAAGCGTTATGGCTCGGCACGCAAGCTCTACAACTTCAACATCGACAACGCGGACGCATATTGATATGAGCTATCATAACCCCCCGACCACGCCGCGTAAGTCAGCGCTTTTCGACGACTATACGCTCTCCGAAATTCGCCGTGCTGCCCAGACGGGCATCTACGACATCCGCGGTGGCGGCTCGAAGCGCAAGGTCCCGCACTTCGATGACCTCGTGTTCCTCGGCGCCTCCATGTCGCGCTACCCGCTCGAGGGCTACCGCGAGCGTTGCTCGACGGCAGTGACGCTCGGCACGCGCTTCGCCAAGAAGCCGATCGAGCTCAAGACCCCGATCACCATCGCTGGCATGAGCTTCGGCGCACTGTCCGGCAACGCCAAGGAAGCGCTCGGACGCGGCGCCACGATCGCCGGCACGTCGACCACCACCGGCGACGGCGGCATGACGCCGGAAGAGCGCGGCCATTCGGAGAAGCTCGTCTATCAGTACCTGCCCTCGCGCTACGGCATGAACCCGGACGACCTGCGCCGGGCGGACGCCATCGAGGTCGTGGTCGGCCAGGGCGCCAAGCCCGGCGGCGGCGGCATGCTGCTCGGCCAGAAGATCTCCGATCGCGTTGCCGAGATGCGCACGCTGCCCAAGGGCATCGACCAGCGCTCGTCCTGCCGCCATCCTGACTGGACCGGCCCGGACGATCTCGAGATCAAGATCCTCGAATTGCGCGAGATCACCGACTGGGAGAAGCCGATCTACATCAAGGTCGGTGGCGCGCGCCCCTACTATGACGTCGCTCTGGCCGTGAAGGCGGGCGCCGACGTGGTCGTGGTGGACGGCATGCAGGGCGGCACGGCTGCCACGCAGGAGGTGTTCATCGAGCACGTTGGCCAGCCGACGCTGGCGTGCATCCGGCCCGCCGTTCAGGCGTTGCAGGATCTCAACATGCACCGCAAGGTGCAGCTCATCGTCTCCGGCGGCATCCGCAACGGCGCGGATTGTGCCAAGGCGCTGGCGCTCGGTGCGGACGCGGTTGCCATCGGTACGGCGGCTCTGGTCGCGCTTGGCGATAACGACCCGACCCTCGAGGAGGAGTACCGGAAGCTGAACACCACGGCCGGCTCCTACGACGACTGGCACGAGGGACGCGATCCGGCCGGCATCACGACGCAGGATCCGAACCTTGCGATGCGCCTTGATCCTGTGAAGTCGGGCCGTCGCCTGGCGAACTACCTCAAGGTGATGACGCTCGAGCTTCAGACCATCGCACGCGCAGCCGGCCACAATCACGTCCACAACCTCGAGCCGGAGGATCTCTGCGCGCTCAACATTGAGGCAGCCGCCATGGCGCGGGTGCCGCTAGCGGGAACGAGCTGGATCCCGGGACAAGGCAACTTTTAAACACGGCTCCAAAGCACTGCTCCTCGGATCCCAGATCCGGGGAGCACGTCGTAAAAGCTAAAAAAAGCGGCGGCTTCCAGGGGAAACGTTAACCCAAGCATGGGGAAAACCATGACACACGATCTCGCCACCATCGACAAAGAGAACGAAATTCGCGCTGCACAGGATCTCTCCCTGATCGCAAAAGATCGGGGCATTCGCTACTTTCTGATCTCCTATACCGATCTTTTCGGCTACCAACGCGCAAAGCTGGTGCCGGCAACGGCGATCGCCGACATCCAGAAGGGCGGCGCAGGCTTTGCCGGTTTTGCGGGCGGCTTCGACATGACGCCGGCGCATCCCGACACGCTGGGCATCCCCGACCCCTCGGGCCTCATCCAATTGCCGTGGAAGCCCGAGGTGGCCTGGGTTCCCGCCGATTGCATCATGGATGACAAGCCCGTCGGCCAGGCGCCGCGCGTCGTCCTCAAGAACGTCGTCGCCCGCGCCGCCGAGCTTGGCGTTCGCGTCAAGACCGGCGTCGAGATCGAGTTCTTCCTGATCAATCCCGACGGCACGCAGGTTTCGGATTCCTACGATACCGCCCCCAAGCCTTGCTACGACCAACTCGCGATCATGCGCCGCTATGACCTCATCTCCGAGGTCTGCGACTACATGAACGACCTCGGATGGGAGCCGTATCAGAACGACCACGAGGACGCCAACGGTCAGTTCGAGATGAACTGGCTCTTCGACGACGCCGTGCCGACGGCGGATCGCCATGCATTCTTCAAGTACATGCTGCGGACGATCGCGGAAAAGCACGGCATGCGGGCAACCTTCATGCCGAAGCCGTTCGCCACGCTCACCGGCAACGGATGCCACGCCCATATTTCCGGCTGGGACGTCGCGACCGGCAAGACCAGCACGTTCTACGACAAGAACGACCCGATGGGCCTGTCGAAGGTCGCCTACAACTTCATGGGCGGCGTCATCAAGCACGCGTCGGCGCTGACGGCCCTCACCAACCCGGTGGTCAACTCCTACAAGCGCATCAACGCGCCGCG
>JRYH01000476.1_pt1 | contig 13421 bp, 12 predicted proteins | sample 235351 | NCBI WGS metagenome assembly JRYH01 (sample SAMN03074221, study PRJNA261480) | activated sludge metagenome | biome: Wastewater Treatment Plant; feature: Wastewater; material: Activated sludge; isolation source: activated biomass of a wastewater treatment plant treating wastewater... ... | reverse complement strand
ATTCATCTTTGAAATCTCCCCACCTATCGCCAAAGACATCTACAGCAAAGAACCTGAATTGAGCCCATAATTCTATGGGATCATCGTCTAATGGTGTGCCTGTTAAACCAAATGTATATTCCGCATAGTTTAACATCTTTAATCTTCGAGAGCTGAGGTTATCACGACCTCTCAGTCTTTGACATTCGTCAGCGAACACCGCAATCCATTCTTGACTTCTTAGGTATTTGATATTGTCATCTAATCTCTCGTAACTCAAGACCACCACCTGCTGTCTCAAATGCGGGGCGAATTGAGCGATTGAGTCGAGCCAAGGGTCTTGTATATTAGCGGCAGGGACGACAATCAGCGCTTTTCGGGTAGTATCCCCCGTCAATATTCGATCTAGCAGCCCCAGCGTCACTATTGTTTTACCTGTGCCCTGCTCCATATAGTAGGCGCCGTGTTTAATATTGAGCCCCCACTCAACGGCTTCTTCTTGAAACGGGTCCAGCGTTAAGCCTATTAAGGACATGGACTCTAGCCTCTTCGTATGTGGTTATTACTGCAGCGACACCACCTGCTTTTTTGATCTTATCGATAATGTCTAATTGAAGAGCACTGGGTTTGCCCTTAGGTGTCTTTACTTCAAATGCGAAGAAGTGACCTTCACAGCATCCAATCAAGTCGGGTATGCCAGCTTGCTGGAAAGGGCCACCCCATATCTTAACCCAGAAACCGCCGAAGTCCTTTTCAAGACTCCGGCGGATTTTTTGTTGAAGCCGGCTTTCGGGCTTCTTAGTCAATATAACCAGCTTTGGTCAAAGCTTTCAGAACAGCATCACGTTTCTTTTTGATGGTGTCATACTTTTTGAGATCGACTTTAATCTCATAGTCTTTGATGATCTGACGAAGATCAGAGGCTTTAGCGGACATTACATCTTCTGGAGAAATGTATTCTTCCTCTTCTTCTCCGTCCTCTTCCTCTTCACCGTCTTCGTCTTCCTCCTCTTCACCATCTTCGTCTTCTTCTTCCTCGCCGTCCTCGTCTTCCTCTTCTTCTCCGTCCTCTTCCTCTTCGCCGTCATCTTCTCCTTCTTCTACTTCGTCAGCGTCATAGAATTCAGAGATGCGAGCATAGTCTTTGTCGTTGTACTCTCGCATAACAACGGAAACTCCGCACTCCATATCAATCAATTCATCAAGATCAATATCATAGACAGAGTCAGGCACATCCATGCCTAGTGCTTCAAGAATTGTACGAAGAGTCCACAATGACTGTTTCTGAAGTGAACTGGTGTGGTAGATGATCCTACCTTTTTGTTTGCCTTCCATCACTTCAAATTTCCAAGTGAGTTTTGGTTCACCTGAACTTTCTGAAGTACCCTGTTCGACTTCTTTGACTTTTACCCGATAGTCACCCTCGGGCACCTGACCACCTGACTCGACGCCTTCAAAGTCGACTGAAAGGATGTTTTTCTTTTTGGTGGTTTTTCGGCTACGACGTGCCATTGCTTTCTCCTTTGGTTGCAGCAACAAGTTTATCAAAAGTTGGGTCAATCAAGACCTCGGGTATGTCGGTTGTACGCGGCTTTCTCACTTTCGTGATGTAAACCGGGTTGGGCCCGACACGAAGCCCAAACTCAGTTTTCTTTGTTTCTTTGATCTTTCCTTTGTTCTTTCCAGTTGTCGCCCTAATGCGTTTGATGGTCTGCTTAATGAATGTGTTGCAAATGACTTGTGCATCAGCATTCATGTGCTTCGCCACTGATGGCATTAAATTCGGGCCCACCTCTGGAGTCAATACCCCTTCGACATCTTCATCTTCATCAATATTAAAAGTTCTATCTTGTGCGATGAAGACTACATGCATGGGTAAATCCCTAAATGCAGTCAACCAATACTTCAACTTGGAGGATACATCACCCCAAGCTTGTTTGGTCATAGAACCCCAGTGGCCAGCTTTAGAGATGTCTTTAACCTTAGACTCGATCATCATCTGTTGTAGTTGGCTCACAGTGTCAATAACAACAGTTTTGTAGTCATGGTCTCCCTTCTTAAGATGCCAATAGATTTGCTCTAGGTGATCAAAATCCCGAAGTTCTGTGTAATAGGCATCTTTCACGTCCGAAATACTATTGGTCCCCTCATCCCTTACATCTATCAACAGCAACGGGGTTGGGAAAGTACCAGCGAATGTGGTTTTCCCAGTACCTGATTTTCCATACAGCACAGCCTTAACAAATAGGTCTCGGCTTTCAATTCGATTAGCGCCAATTGGGTCACCTTTAACTCTTGACTTTTTGGTGGCTTTTTTCTTAGTCGCCGGTGGTCTCTTTCTCTTCAGCGTCTTTTTCCTTGCTGGACGTCTCATATTCTCGCTCCTTTACGAAATCAACGTCTGAGTCATTTAACTCAGCTTCACAAAGATGTTTATACTCACACCACGAGCAGTGTCGGCCTATGTGCCTAGCATGGTCAAACTCTTGGCGTTCACCTATTTCTTGAGCTGTGACGATGAAGTCATCTAACACCATCTCAGCAACTGACTCTTTGATAGGCACGAATATTCGTTTGAATTGATCATCTAACCGATCAACCATTCGTTGACGTTCTTCCTTATAGGATTTGAGGTCAAAATCATTCTCTTTAAGAAATTCATCGAAGATGTGGGGAAGAGTTACTAGAGAGTTGACTCGTGCGATTTCACCAGTCTTCTCTGTCAGCTGTGGCCGTGTAGGCGCTTTCGATCGAATATAATCAAAGCAAGCCCCGTCAATTTCCCCCCAACCCAATTCTTTGATGGCAAAGTCATACAGAAATATCTGAACGCTTTTCCAACGTTCATCATCTCCTGGTAGATTTTTGAATGATTTAGTTTCTCTTAGCCAAAGAGTCTTGTCTTTTCTTCGACGAGCGAGTGCATCTATTTTACCAATGAGAACTATGTCATCAGCAATTTCAACTTCAAAATCATGTTCAGCTTTGACCCCATTGATCTTGATGTACCCCATGCCATCTCGTTTATGAGCTTGAAAGTAAGCCGTCATAATATCAAAGATATCTTGGACTATGTTCCCATATTCCTCTACTTCTTCTTTGAAAAGCTTACCCTGTTTCTTTTCGTAAGATTTCAAAATCTTCCATGGGTCTTGACCATTTATGTTAGCCTCAACCATTTCATGTACAATAGTTCCGAACATGAGTGGTCTGGCTTTTTTCTTGGGTCTTAGCTTTTCGATGTAGCGATAATAATGGGACTTCTTGCAGTTCCGCCACTTTTTGACACGGCTGTGACTAACTTTCAAGGCTACCATTTTTTCCTCCCACAAATTCTTGGATCATCGGGAACACAGGGGCTATAGCTATACTACATTCCTCCGCTACTTGTCGATGTTCTTTTTGCGTCGATGGGTCAGTGCGTAATTGGATATAGTGTATCCAACTCCTAAGAGTTCCACTCATGTACATAGTGGTTGGTGTCAGTCCCTCCGGTAAAAAGCATCTGGCTTGTTCTTTAGCAATCCCTTGGCTTAATGCCCACCTATAGTTCTCGCTAGCTAAGAACTGCTGTTCAACTTGCCTAGACTTAAATAGTTCATCTAAACCCTGATCGTCTGTCTCTAGACTGTTTTGTCGATTTTTACTGTCTTGAAGTCTAGCTTCTCGTTGAACTCCATCGAAGCCAACAACTTCAGCATACCTTTGGGAAAATTCCTGGAAGCTGAAACTTCTATGCCGTAGGATTTGTCGGCCAATGTCCCTCGTAGTCTTAATCTCTAGACATAGACTCCCCATCTCGAATGGTGACCAATGATGGTGATCTATGAGATATCTAAGAAGTTTATACGAAGTCCCATCATTCTGTTGGTTACCGGGATTTGACACCCGAGCACAGTAAGCGATGAATTGAACCAAGTCCTTCATCCCTAGTTCTTTGTACGGTGCTGTGCATGCAATCAGTTTTACATTTGCCATTTTTTACCTCCGCCCCAAGGGCCTACTTCTGCTTCAGCGATAATCGGCACTTTCATATTGATTTTGAAGTCATCAAGTAAATCAGGGTGACTCATCGCCTCAAGCACTCTGGGAACAACTTCATCGAGGTATTCATCCTTTACTTCCATGAGTATTGAGTCATGAACAGTGCCGACGATATGGAAGATACCGCGTTTGTGGAATTCACCATGTAACTGAATAGCTGCCATGAGGTTTAATTCATTAGCAAATGACTGGACAGGTGAATTGATGGCTTGACGAAGAGCCTCTTGCTTCTCGTAGCTATCTTCGAAATCTTGAGCTCTAGGCAATCTGCGCCGCCTGCCATTATATGAAGCGACAAAGCCATTCATTTGAGCGAACTGTTTTTGTCTTGTGTGCCATTTTAATAGGCCTGGGTAAAGTGAAAAGAAGTTCTCACGACTAGCTTGTGCCTGCTTATCATCGACTTTAACTCCGTAGTTATCCCTAGCATATATCTTGAACTTTCGCCACCACATACCATAGAGATACCCGAAATTCACCGCTTTAGCTTTCTTGCGTAGTTCTTTCCATCGATAGTCAATTTCAACAGCTTTGTCTGGGCCCATCTCAAGTAGGATGTCAACAGCTTTTGAATAAGTTGGCAATTTCTTAAGGCGTTTATACTTCTTAGCTGTCTTTTTAACAAGTTCAGCTTCCCCGCCCCCTCTAGCCAATTCACTGATTGCTGTCATCCAATGTATATCAGCATCTTCATTAAATAGCCTGAGCATGTTAGGCTCACCCGACATATCGGCTGCAATTCTCAGTTCAACCTGTGATAAGTCAGCCTCTACAAGTGTCCACCCCTTAGGTGCTGTTATCAATGTCCTTATAGTTTTATCTCGAGGAACTTGTTGAAGATTTGGATTTTCACAAGATAATCTACCAGTGACCGTCCCATGTATCTTAAATGATGGGTGCAACCTTCCATGTATGAGGTAAGGCTTCCAGCCATCTATAAACATTTTGAGTTGCTGGTCGTCGTGTCGATATTGAAGAAGGGCTTCAGTCGCTGGATGGTCAATCCGTTTGAGAACAGACTCAGACGTACTGGGTTTACCCCCAGCAGTTTTATCTAAAGGTTTAATGCCAAGATCTTCGAATAGGAGTTTAGCCACTTGCTGAGGGCTACGCCAGTTGATGTCGGGCCCATACTCGCTTAGCTCATCAAGTGATTTTTCAACTCTAGCGCGTAATTCCCGTTCTACTTTCTTCATACGCTTAACATCTATTTTAACACCTCGATGCTCAGCTTGCACAAACATGTTGGCCGTGGGCATGATGATTTTTCGGAATGTCTTATTCAACATCCTGTGTCGCTTTAACTCAGGACTGAATTTTTTCCAAAGCTTCCTGGTGTAGTATAAGTCATGGGCGTGATACTCAGCGAGTTTTTCAATGGTGGTATGGCCCGTCTTTTCACTAAGATCAATATCATAATCAGGAGCTCTACAATAAAGTTGAGAAAGCATCTTCAGGTCATGACGCATATTTTCGTCAAGCACATAGTGGGCTAGCATTGTGTCAAAGTAGACTGGCCAATCAACATCGAAGTGAACCTTCATCCACAATGAGTCAAACTTCCCATTGTGCATGATTAGCTTTAATTTCTTTCTAGCCCAACTATCAACCCAATCGACTATCTTTTGAGCTTCAGGCCCCTCATAGTCTGGGTGACCAAAAGGTATAATCCATTGAAATCTTTTTGTGCCAAACCCTATTGAAACTATCTTAGCATCTTCTGGAAATGGGTAAAGCCCGTTTGTCTCAATATCGAATGAAACAAATGTCTCACCCGCTAAGTCAACCTGCATTTCTTGAAAGTCTCGAACGCTATTAACAAGTTGGATATTTAGATTTCGTTCTTTAGGCACTCCACCAAAATTGACGATATCTAATAGAAGTTTTAGGTCTGTTTCGATGAAAACTTCTTGGTTAGGGTCACGGAGAGCATAAGATGGATGGTAAGTTGGTAGGTAAATAACCCCATCTTTTTCTATTGGTTTACCTCGTTTTTGTTTAATTCCCTTCTCACCGATAACAGCTTGCATAGCAACATTGCCAAGCATGACGATATATCTGGGCTTCACCAAATCTATCTGCTTTTGCAACCAATACCCGCATTCCCGTATCTCTCGAGTGCGTGGGGTTCGATTGTCAGGCGGGCGGCATGATACTGCATTAGTGATAAATATTCGATCCCTAGGCAATCCTACACGATCTAACAATTTATCTAATAGCTTACCCGCTCTACCCACGAACGGGGTGCCACTGTCATCCTCGCGTTGGCCAGGCGCCTCCCCTACGATCATAATATCACAAGGAACTGGACCTTTGCCTAAGAGGCAAACAAACTCAGCTGTCGAGTGTAGTGGGCATCTCGTACAGTTCTGATCCCGAATTTTTTGTAAGCGTTTGTAAGACATAGCCTGAGGGTGTCACTCTGTAGCAGTTAATACCAATGTTGATAAGGTAAGCCAACCCGCTCATATCTCGATAGGTTGACTCATAGAAGAACCGAGTAATCGGTGATTGGTTTATGTGATCTGCACAGTCTGGGCATGGAGAACACGTGGAATACATATCCATCCCTGGCCCCATTATAACACCTTTGGGAATATGTTCGATTGCATTCCTCTCAGCGTGAACAGCTTTTTCGCAACCCCCGTCGAGTTTAATAGGGCAGTCTGCACCTTCGCAATGAGGTTCACCAGCTGGAGCCCCATTATAGCCTATCGAGATTATTCGATTATTTGCAACCAGAATAGCTCCAACTGATTTTCTTTGACATGTTGATCTCATAGAGACAACCCTAGCTATCTCCATAAACATCTGTTGCCTACTTATTCTCACTTTCACCTCCAAAAAGTTGAATGTAATCATTTCGGAAAAGGTGTAAGCTGCCTATGTGCATAATCAGCTTACCAGGCTTAACAGCTAACCATCTCCGATCTTTTGCTGCTAGTTGCTCAAGAACCCAATAGAGTAATCTTACCGTAAGGTAGATATCATCTTTGAAATGTCTCATGAAATCACATGATCTAATCCAATAGGTTATGTCCATTTCACCGTTTCGCATCAAGAAATGATACCCTATTGTGCAGGGAACTCTTCCCCCAAATTTAACCCCAGTATCCTCTGGAAACCAGACGGGTAAGTATGCTTGTCGAGTCAGAGGTTCTCGCTTTATTAGAGAGATAACATCATTCAAATCCCCATAGTCAAATCTAACACCTTTTCTTACTTCAGCTTCTTGCTCCTCAAGTTCATCATAATCAGCATAACCTCCTGGAAGATAGCCAGCATAAGTTGGCCAATACCGCTCCATGTATGTATGACTAAATTGATTATCATACATCCGAAACTTATCAGCGCTATTACTCCATGGCCAATTCCTCCACTCATTACCTGGATTAAGGGGGTCACCAGCTACTCGTTCAAGAAAATGATCTTCAGCCCATGGCAGATTTGGCTGAACATTCTGTTGGAGCGCTATGATATTGGGCGTCCCATTAATCGAGACTGGGGAAGAAAAAGAAATGTGACTCACCTCATACATAGCCATCTCTGGTTTCTGCTTAATGTCAACCCCTTGCCATTTTTCTGTGTGTATTAATTGACCATCTTGTTTCAACAATTCTTGGCAATAGACAATAGCATGAGCTAGCCCTTCGGCTTCAAACATTTTGGCGCTTGACATAATCTTCTAGATACCTCTTGAGTTTCTTGTGGCGATCTAGCCACTTTCTGATTTTTGCAGCTGACTTGTATTTTATCACTCGTTCGCTAAGAAGATACTCAAATGATCTAACAGAAGAGTGATGGAATTTTCCATTGTTCTGCTTAATCATGTAAAGCTCTAACTCCCACTCGCCAACCGCATTCAACCAATAGCATGTATACATTGGATGAACAACTAAGCTTGGAAAATAGAAGGTGACCTGATCTGGCTCCGCTTGAAAATGATCAAACATGGGCAAGATCACTTTGTTGAAGAAGATCAGGTCACCTCTAAATTTCTGTATAACTTCGGTGGTTCGATATAGGAAGGTGATATCCCAATAGGGATGGCTATAAGCTAGAACCCCAGCAGTCATACAGAAATCATTTGCAGTCCAACCTTTCTTTTCATCACCGTGTAAACTGAAAGTGACTGAGTTTTTACTCTTCTTAGCAAGTCTCTTCTCAAAAGCTTCAATAGCTCTATCAATAGACTGTTGGTTTAGATAGTACCTTTTCAACTGTGCTATCTTTGTATTCGTGTAGTTGCAATCTTCAAGTTGGAACCCAGACATATCTCTAAATTCTTCAATATCAATGGGTCCCCACTCAATGTGCCTATGCACCTCTCGTGATGAAACTTTGTAATCACATGGAGCGTGCATTAGTTTTCTGCAAAATTCCGCCCAGTTGGTTTTCAAAGTACGCTCTTGCATAACTCTAAAGCCTGCTCCTTAGTGAAACCCTCTTTCACAAGGGCATCATATTTTTCTTTTAGAAGTTTGGCCTTAATCTGCTCAAACTCAACGTGACTATCGAAGTGTCTTTTGATTTTCTCAAGAGCACCTTGTAATTCGTTGCCAGTACCCGCTATTGCTGAAATCTTATCGTTCATGCAAGCCCCTCCATACTTGGCGGAACCCAGCCTTCTGGTTTAACCACATCAAAACTCGAAGCTCGCTTCGATTGACTCGGGTCTGTAGCTCTTACTTTTTTCATATTCGATTGATGAACCCTATGCCAAGCTTCGTCAAAATCAAAGCCATGAAGATGAGCTGTCCCAAGAGCAACATACACAAGGTCGACCAATTCCTTAAGAGATTGCTGCTTCGTGAAAGACGTTTGTTTTGATGCTGTGGCTTCAAGCAAATACTCTTTCATCTCTTCTTGAAGAAACTTAAGTCGGAAATCCAATATATCTTTCGGCAAGGCCCTTGGTGGGCCATAGTACTCCAGACCAAACTTCTTGTGAAATTCACGGATGTCTGTGAAATAGGATCTTTTACCATCGATGTAATCAATCACCCAATTAATGGGGTCACCTATTCGATAAATGTAGGTTGCATTACCTAAAGCCCATTGCTCATACAGTCGACATAGCTCGTTATAGTTCTCTATCAACCAAGCTACGTATTCCTCTGTGTCGCAGTCATTGTCTGAAACAAATGTGAAATCTGCTGAGGGGTGGCAGTAGATTAACACTTGGTTCGGTGTATAGAACTTATCGAGCTGCTCATCCGTTGGCTGGATTTGACCTCGTAATTTCCCATAGATAGTCTGACTAACGCAAGGATGTCGATCAAAAATAGTATTGTCTTTATCAAGATATCTATCAATCCTATCCAAAATATCAGCGTCATCCTTTGGCGGCCCCTCACTTCCTTGGACTTTCATCCCAGTAGCGGATGATAACGCAACTGCTAATGTGGATTTACCGGCTCCATCTACACCTTCTAAGATGATATTCATAGATCGCATTGTCCTCCTACGCATGCTAGTTCTTGGCTTCCTGTTGTATAGTCTTCCTGCTCAAACTCAGCAAGTTTACTCCAGTCTACCTCATTTGGCATCCTGGTTACAAAATCATTGAACTGTTCTTGAGTTATATCCTCATAAGGAGCTTGTTTATAGGAATGATCTGCATAAGGCAAGAAGGATATTCCGCCCACTTGATCGAAGTTATCCCAGACCCATGCCCCGACCGAAGGCCACTCCTTTTCCCTGACATTGATAGTGACTGATGGATTATGTTGACACCATTGGTCTCTGTATAATTTCCACAGTCGCAACATATCGATCGATGATACTTGATCCCTCGTCAGAGCCCCTTGTGGAGACATGATTGGGAAATCAAAGACGAATTGATGAGGGCCCATCTGATCTCTCTCATTTGGAAAACCCTGACTCTGCATAAAAAGACAAAGTGGATCTTTTTCATCTATGCGTATTCGTCGAATATAGAAGGGATTGTGTCTTGGGTGAATGCCGCTTGATGAATTGACAAGCTGAGAGACTGTTCCGGACGGCTTAACACAAGTAATAGCTGCTGATCTTTCTATACCTAGTTTGCTAGCTAGGTCTTTGTTAGTCTCAACAGCAACTTCTTGAAGTTCTTGCAACAGCACAGCGGTTAACTCAGTTGGTCGATTGATGAGTGGACAATCCATAATACCAGTAATGGATACTCCAAGTAACCTTTCTTCTTCTGAATTGGTTTGCCAGTCACTTCTCAAGTATCTGTAATTTGTCAGTGTACTTTGAAGAGTTCCAATGATAGTAGCTAGTCGGACCTTATCTATAAGATCATCTTTTGTATCTTCGCTTCGAGCCACTACCTCGCTTAAATTACAAAACTCCATCGGCCTCAGAATTATTTCACCGCATGGATTTGTGCCAAAGTTGATTGGTCCGCTTTTAGTTTGGACTACCCTTCCATGTCTCTCGCATTGATCTATGGTTGCTTGCCTATTGAAGATGCCACGCTCACCTGATTTAGAAGAGTATAAAGATAGCCATTCCTGCATGAAATGTCCGACTTCTGGTTTTTCTGTGTAAGCTGCTGAGTTATTTGCAAGTCTTCTGTGCGGATCGGTGTTCCACCATTGACCAGACTTAGCATCTCTCATTCGCTGATCGCTTAGGTTACTAAGTGATATAAGGGCTGATCGCCTAACTCCGCCTGATACAACGACTTCACCTATCTTGCACACAATATCGTGAACTTCAAGTGACTCGAGTTTTCTTCCCTTAGCATGATCGAAGATGCGGATGGTGAATTCAAATAGATCAACTAATGGCTGTGGGCCCGAAGCTCTGCCACCGAATGTCTTCAGAGGAGCGCCAGCTGGTCGAACTGCTGACACATCCCACTTCGGCACTTCTCCAGAATAAAGAAGAGCAATCAGTTGTTTATAGGCTTTAGCCCATCCAAGCTTAGAGTCTCTAACCCGGATAACTGAGTCAGTTGGATAAAGATTTTCTGGAACTTCTGGGAGTTTTGAGATTGCTTGTCGTTCAACAGAAAAACCAACCCCAGTTCCACACATGAGAATATAGACGATTTCATCAAATGCTCTAACATTGTCCATTGGTATGTAAGAGCAATTAAATCCAGAGATGTGGTCCCTATCTAAAGCTGGACCAGCTGTCATGAGCGCTCTCATAGACGGCATGACATTAAGACCATAAATCGAGCTGGTTAAATTGGCAAACAATCCCGGGTCTTCAAAGCCGAAATTTTCTTTAGCATGAGATTGCATGAATTTGATATATCGACCAACCGTCATATCCCAAGTTTCTCGTTGCTTAAGAGCATAATCCCATCTAGCATAAGTTCTGAGATGTATGATGTTTTGGTATTCACTTAGTAGCATAGCTGTCTCCGAAGACTAAAAAAGGGCGCTCGATGAAGAGCACCCTTTGATTGACCTGTAGCTGATTAGATACCAGTCCGACCTGGACCAGTAGAAGCTTCTTGCGGTGAGCTTTCAGGGAAATCAACTGGTTGTTGAACCAGAATGAAATCTGTGAGGAAAGTTTGGGCTTTCGCCATCAACAAGTCAAATCGATCCGCATCATACTTAATGAGACCGCTTGGTAGACGAGCTGATTGAGAGTTGATCATTTCGGTGACAAGCGACTCGAAAATCCGACGCATGTCCATGAGGCTCTCATTCTCGAGTTCTGGTTTTTCTTCTTCGGTTTCCAGAACAAATTCACGAGGATGAGTCTCGGGCAAGTCGAGTTGCGGTTGATTGACAACCCAGCCTTTATAGGCGTTCAGCAAATCGATGTATTGCTGTAGTCGATCAAGGTCAGCTTGAATAAAACCAGTGACGGGTGAAGACTGGGATTTGTTGATCTCTGAAATAACCCGCTCCGTTCTTCGATAGATACCAGCTACGTCTTGGTTTAGCACAGTAGCCATTATGGCCTCCTTCTGTTCATGAACCCTCGATTATTAACTCGCATTCGACTAACTGTAAATGGGCAAAAACCTTCGCATAAAAGTGGCCCAGCCGACACTCGGGGGAGAGAGAAGCATCGACTGGGCCTGCGGCGTACTGCGAACTAACGGGCAACGACAGCCGTTAGCGCTTGTTAAATTATTGCTGATACGACTATCAGTCAATGTCAATTGACTGAAGTCAAACCGTCGATATTATAGGGAACTCAACCTATAAAAAGAGGCAGCGGCGGCATGAGAATAATAACACGTGTTTGGAAACAGCAACCAGGTAGATACTTCTGCATATCAACAAAATCCGCATCGGGCGCTTGGAAAGACAATTTCTTTCGACGCGGAGAATTCAATAAGATAACTCCTTTCATTGAAGATAATTTAGACAAGAATGTTTATTGGTGTCCGCATGGTTTTGACAAAAGACACAGACACAAAGATCACGCAGTTTTACCAAGTCTACTATGGGCTGATCTAGACGAGACTGATCCCGACGAAATTTCTATAAGACCTACAATCGCATGGGAGTCATCTCCTGGTCGATATGCTGGTTTGTGGTTGTTGGATAAAGAAATTGATAGTGACGATATAAATAGGGCTCTTACCTATGAAGTTGGAGCTGATAAGGGTGGCTGGGACCTGACTCAAGTTCTACGAGTTCCAGGTACTAAAAACTACAAATATCAATCGCAACCAAAAGCGCGTTTATTATGGAGTGATGGGAAGACCTACCAATTAGCTGACTTAAAAAGAAAGCTTAAGAATGCTGAACCAACAACTTCTAATGAAAAGCCCGCGGATGTTTGGAAAAAATACGAACGCAAGTTGCCAAGGTGGGTGAGAAAAGAGATACTCAACGGTAGACCAGTTCGCGGGAAAAGAAGCGACATGATCTGGAAAATTGAACATGCGCTTATTGATGCTGGTGTTCCACTAGATGATGCAATCATCATTATTCAAAACTCAGAGTGGAATAAATTCGCTGGTCGTCGGGATGAAGAAAAACAATTACGAAGAGAATTTGAAAAGATAGTTGGAGAACGGCTGAAAGCCCCTGAGTCCGAGAAACCAGCTGAATACAAATTCTTGAATGTTACTCTTGATGAAATAGAAGAAAAACCAATAGATTGGCTTTGGTACCCCTACTTAGCACGAGGGGAGCTCACCATTTTAGAGGGTGACCCTGGTGTTGGTAAATCCTACTTGATGCAAATGATTAGCAAAGCCATCTGTGATGGTGAGAAATTACCGACATGTCGAAAACCGATGTCACGAAAGATAAAGGATAAGGTTGCTTACTTCGACGTAGAAAATAGCGGACCAGTTTCTAAATCACGAATGATGGCTAATGGACTTAAGAACCTTAAGAATTATATATTGGAAGAAGAACCATTTAGCGTAGACGATGATGACGCATGGGATGAAGTACTCGAAGCTATTGAGAGGACTAAGCCCGCTC
>JRYH01003964.1_pt1 | contig 13454 bp, 10 predicted proteins | sample 235351 | NCBI WGS metagenome assembly JRYH01 (sample SAMN03074221, study PRJNA261480) | activated sludge metagenome | biome: Wastewater Treatment Plant; feature: Wastewater; material: Activated sludge; isolation source: activated biomass of a wastewater treatment plant treating wastewater... ... | reverse complement strand
CGTAGTCGATGACGGCTCCGTTCGTGTCCTTCTCGGCGAAGAAGATCGCCTTGTGCCGGGCCACGGCCTCCGCAACCTCACGATCGGCGATCGCGTCGACCACATGCCCATCGTCACCAAGGCGAGCCACGTCGTGCCAGTGGCGCGCAAAGCGGTCGGCGCCGCGAAACCGCCCCTGCAGGCAGAACACATGAATGGCGGTCGCCTTCTCCCAGAACGTGCGCGCAATCCGCATGACCCGGGGCGTGGCGGTTGGAAACGAAAGCTGCGGGAGATGTCCGGCAGCATCGCAGGCCACGGCACGCTCTTCCCAGGGTTCGCCCGTCGCACGCGCCCCGAACTCCAGCCGGACCGTGGGCAGCACGTAGCCCGTGCCCGCCGCCAGTGGTTCGTAGTCGAGATAAATGGTATCGCCCTCAGCCCGAGCCCTGGCGGGCAGGTTAGTTTCTGCGACAGCCGACGCGATGGTGGGCAGGGCGTCGTCCTGCGTCCACCGCATCAGGCGTGCACGGATCTCCTTGGTCCACTTCTTCTCCTGGCTCGGATTCGGCGGCAGAGCTTCGGCTGCCGCCCCCACGAGGTCGGGTGCGATAGCGCGAATGTCGTACGTAAGGTCGACGTCCTCGGAGAAGCGGCGGATCACCCCGTAGGCTTTCGAGAGCGACGTGCCACCCTTGAAGACGAGGTCAGGAGCGTGCTTCGAGGCGAACAGGGCCGCGAGCGACCACACGACCCAGACGTCCTTCTCGAGCAGATGCACGGGACGGCCCGAGGCGGCGGCCGCAACCTCGAGAGCATCCCGGCGATCGTTTTCGGAGAGCTGTAGGAAGGCGTCAGCCATTCACCGCCAGCCTGCTGACCTGTTCGGCCAGCCACGTCGGCAACCGCGAGCGTGCGGCGGCGATCTCCTGAAGCGTGCCCGGTGGCAGGCGTTGCCGCAAGGTGCGCAGCACTGTCTCGGTCTGTCCCTCGCCGAGCCAGGCTAACGCCCGGATCGCTTCGCCGGCAGGTCGACCGGCCAGCGTCAATTGCCATCGTGGCGCATGACGCAGCTCGACGGTCTGCTGGCCAACCTTGAGAGTCCGCGTCCTGCCCGACGTCAGGTACACGGCGCGCACCGGCACCTGCGTCGTGAGTCCCAGGGCGTTGGCCGCTGTTGCGCCGTGCGAGGCAATGGTCTCGCCCTTGGCTTCGGCAATCGCCTGCACCAGATGCGCAACCGACGGCGGCCGCTGGCCGAAGCGGGTCTCGACCGGCCGCACGTAGAGGCCCCGCCCAACCCGCAACAACTGCCCGCGCTTCACCAGCCGCGACAGCGCCTGGTCCACTGCGGCCCGGGTGCCCAAGTGCAGCAGCTCCTTGGCGGACACCGAGGCGCCCTCCGGCAGCCCCGCCACCTGTTCTAGAATCTGTTCCGCCAGTCTCAGCACGCTCTCGCCTCCAGTGTCAGAAATCTAAGAACATTTCTGACCATTCGCAAGGGGAGAGTGCAAGTGAATCACGGAGCATTATCCGATTGCCGAACGGAATCAGGCATATTTTCTATATAGTTAGCCGCCATGGGCACATGGGTAAGGCCCCGCTTGACATTTAGGACCTGTTGGGCTATATTAGGTCCCAAATTCACCCAGGAGATTCCGATGGCCGGTCTTCATTCGTCATCCGCCCTGCAATCCAAGCCCCACGTCCACATCGATGGTGATCTTTGTCCGCTTTGCGAGCAGACAATCCCAAACGACCGGCTTGAAGACGTCAACAAGCGCATCCAGGCAAGGGACCGTCAGCTGCGGGCCGAAGCCGATGCGCGGGTGAACGCCGAGGTCCAGTCTGTCCGCGCGCAGGGCGAGGCCGCCCTCGAGGCAGCCAAGGCCCAGTTCGTCGCCCGTGAGGAAGCAGCCCGGAAAGACGGCGAGGCACGGGCGGTCGCGAGCTTCGAAAAGCAGATCGCAGACGCCGCCGCCGCCGTAAAGGCGGCCGGAGAGCGGCAGGCCAATCTTGAGGCCGAGCTCGGTCAGTCCAAAGAGGCTTTGGCCCAGACTGTCGAGAAGCTGACCGCTGACTTCGCTAAGAAGGAGGAGGCCGTCCGCCTGGAGGGACGTGCTACGGCGGTCACCGAAATGAGCGCTACGCTTTCCGAAGCCAGGGAGGCCAAGGCAGCCGCAGAAGCGAAGGCAGCCGAAGTCGAAGCGCAGAAGGCCGAGACCGAAAAGAAGATGTTGGCGTTGCAGACCTCGCAGGAGGAGACCATCAAGGCCCGGACCGCCGAGGTCCGCGAAGCCATGGAGAAAGCGAACGCGGAAGCGGTCAACGCCGAGCGGGCCAAGAACTTCGAGGAGAAGCTGAAGCTGGAAGAGATGGTCGCCGACCTGCAGCGCAAGCTTCAGAACAAGTCGACGGAGGAACTCGGCGAGGGCGCTGAAGTCGACCTCTATGAGGTCCTGAAGGCCGAGTTCCCGAACGACGACATTCAGCGTGTCGGGCGCGGCAAGCCCGGCGCGGACATTATCCACAAAGTCCGCCACAACGGCGCGGTCTGCGGCACCATCGTCTACGACTCCAAAAATCACAAGCAGTGGCGCAACGAGTTCGTGACCAAGCTCCGTCAGGATCAGATCGCCGCGAAGGCCGAGCACGCGGTGCTCGCGACGCACGTCTTCCCGAAGGACCGCAAGCAGCTCCACATCACCGACGGCGTCATCCTGGCGAACCCGGCCCGTGCGGTTGTGATCGCCATGATCCTGCGCCAGCAGGTGCTCCAGGTGCACTGCCTCAAGGTCAGCAACGAGGAGCGTGCCTCGAAGACCGAGGAGCTCTACGCCTTCATGACTTCCGATCGCTTCGGCCAGTTTCTTTCCGCCATCAACACCACCACCGCCCAACTCGAGGCGCTTCAGGTGGCCGAAAAGAAGTCACACGAGAACACCTGGAAGAAGCAAGGCGAACTTTTCCGCGGCATCATCCGCAACTGCGCTCAGCTCGATGAAGAGGTGGCCCGCATCATCGGTACAGCCGCGGCGAGCACGTCATGACTAACCCGGAACCCAAAGGCGCCAAGGTCGTCGGGATTCAGGACCGGCGACTTGGCCCGACGGTCCTGAGAACCTACCGTGCAAAGTTCGATATCGACGACCTCGTGCCGAACGAGCGTCAGCCGCGAGGCGGCTCCAAGGAAGACGAGGAGCTGCAGCGGCAGATCGAGGCCAACGACGGCATTTTCGAGCCGCTCCTTGTCGAACCCCATCCCGATATTCCCGGTAAGTTCCGGATCATTGACGGCGAACGCAGGTGGACCAATTCGAAGCTCCTGGTTGAGCAGGGGCGTGATCAATACCGGAAGATCCCCGTAGAAGTCACCGACCGGACGCTGACTGACGAGGAGCGTCTGCGCGTCTGGATCTACATCCACCGCCAGCGCAAGGAATGGGATGCCCGCGAGAAGGAAATGGTGGCCTACCGCCTAGTCGAGTTCATGGGCCGGGCGAGCGCCGCCAGCATCCTCGGCATCTCGATCCGCGAACTCGACAAGCTGGTCGAAGTATTCGAGCTCTCCGAGCGTTTCGAACATTTGCGGGAGAACGGCGCCGGCATCAGCTGGGCGCGCGAGCTGCTCGGCGTCAACAAGAAGCTGCTTACACCGAGCGTCGTAGACGCCGTAGTCGATAAGGTCAATCGCCAACGCATCACAAACTCAAAGGATCTGCGGAAGCTTCGAACCATCCTCGTCGACCCGGTGGCCAGGGAGAACTTCATGTCAAGTGATGGCGACCTCGAGACGGCGATGATGCGCGTCGCCCCGCACGACAAGAAGCGCGATCCCGACTTCGTCTCCAATCTCGATGCGACCGTTCATTCGATGAAGCAGCTGCCCTGGATGGCGCTCGAGGACATGAAGGGAGATCCCGATCTTCTCAAGAAGATTGAGGACGCCGAAGCACTGCTGCGGAGCCTGCGACAGAACCTTTTAAAGGAAAAATAAATGCAATGAGCTCAGCGCCGGAAAGTGTCGACATAGCGCAGAAGCCCGAAGCGCCCAGTTCCGGCGCCGCAGCCGTGTCCCCGCTGCGCAAACGCAGCCTTAACGGCGTGCCTTACGAACGTGCTCCGGAGATTGAGGCGCTGATCGCCGACCTTGCGGTCCTGCCGCGCGACGAGCTCGTTGCCAGGGCCGAGATCAAGAAGCGCTCCGACCCCGGCTACGTCCCCAGCGAATGCCTCCTCTACTTCGTGCGTGCGAGCCGCGCCGACAACAACGAGCGGTGGTTCGAGCGTCTCTACCGGATTCTGGCAGAGCGGATTCTGCGCAGCCTTCCGAGGGCCGAACACCCGGACGGCAAGACCGAGGCACTGACGCGCGGAGTCGTGCGGGACAAGGTTTTTGCAAGGTTCACTGAACTTCTGGCTGCAGATCGAGCCGGCTACATCGACAAGCTCGACTTTTTCGAGATCCGTTTCGATAACGCGTTGGCAAACCTGAGGCGCGATGCGCAGACGCAGGCCTGGCGCGACGAGAACCGCTCCAAGCCCCTCGAATATGATGAAGAAAGCGGTGAGTTGTCTCCTGAAGTCGAAGCGGCTGCGGGAGTCCACGACCCATTTGCCGCTTCAGAATTCGACGATCCGGCCTACCGGTCGCGCCTCGACGCAGCGATTGAGGCTCTACCAACAGAACAAAGCAGGATCATCGAAATGCTCAGACAAGGCTTCCCCATTGACTCCAAAGAGCCCGGCGTCATGACCATCGCGAAGGCGTTGGGCCGGTCAGAAAAGACAATCCGGACCTATCGCGACAAAGCCTTCGCTGCCCTTCGCTCCGCTATGACGGAGGGAGACGGGCAATGAGCGCTGACAACGCACGTCCATCCTGCGAGTCTGTGCTCGACGCGTTCGCAGTCGAGAGCGAGCATGGCCGGGCGACCTTGCAGCGCTATCTCGAGCTTTACCCAGAATATGCTGGGGAACTCATAGACCTCTCCCGCGAACTCAGCCGCGCCGGAGTGAACGACATGGAGCCGCTTTCGCCCGCCGATCAATCATTGATCGACGCGGCCTGGGGGCAGCATAAGGCGGCCGTCTCGACGACGACGGCCGCCCCCTTGGCATCTTTGACAGTCGACGACTGGCGTGCTGTCGCCTCCGAACTGGATGTCCCCCGTCAGGTGGTAACCGCGTTGCGCGAGAAACGGATCGCGCTCGCGAGCATTCCGGTACGATTCCTAAAGCAGTTTGCAGACGCCACGAGAAGCTCGATCGACCAGTTGGAGGCGTTCTGGAGTGCGGATCAACTCGCCGGAGCGCGCAGCTATAAGGCGGACGGCAAACCTTCCATTGGTGATCAAGTCACTTTCGAGCAAGCGCTGATCGAAGCGGGCGTACCGGCTGAGAAGCGCGCCTCTTTGCTGGCCGAGGCAGACTGATATGGACAGCGTGGAGCTTGCTAGGCAAATCGCTGCCGGGCTTCACGCGCGTCTCGTCGCATCCGGAGCCGATCCGTGGTCGCCCTACGAGTTCGCTGTCGCGGAAGCCAAACGGCGCGGCATCGATGTCGAACCCACGGCTGCCGGCGCCGCTGTGCTGAACGGCGGCCGCGCAACGCTCATCGCAGCAGACAAACTCATCCTTCACGAGAATACGGGCACTTTGTTCGAGCGGGCCTTCCTCGTGGCGCACGAGATCGGGCATGCCGAGCTAGGTGATTCCGACGTAGAGCCGGCACCAACAATCGATCCGTCCCGCGCAGCCGAGCCATCACCGGTTGGAATGGATCGGGTGGTCGACTACGGGCGCAGGCAGCGCCGCGAAGTCCAGATGGATCTGTTCGCGCGCGAAATGCTGCTTCCCCGCAATGTCGTGCGAGCGCTGCACGACGACAACGGTCTCACGGCCACCGCCATTGCAGAGAAGCTTGGCGCCCCGTTCGACGCCGTCGCGCAGCAACTGCTCGATGCTCTGTTACTCCCTCCAGTGCCTCCGGTAACGGAAGCACCTCCAGCGGAGCGTCCGCTGAATTCGCTACAAGCCGTTGCTGCCGCACATCGCGGCGAAGCCTATCTGCTCGAAGCAGGTCCGGGCACCGGCAAGACGCAGACGCTGATCGCACGGGTCGAAGGACTTCTCGACGAGGGAGTCGATCCGCGTCGCATCCTCTTGCTGACATTCTCCAACAAGGCAGCCGGCGAGATGGCCGAGCGCATCGCCCGCAAGCGGCCTGAGGCTGCAGCCGCAATGTGGATAGGCACGTTCCACGCCTTCGGTCTCGACATCATCCGGCGCTTTCACGCAGAACTCGGCTTGTCCAAAGATCCGAGAATGATGGATCGTACCGAGGCGGTCGAACTCCTGGAGGAGGAATTCCCGCGCCTGCGTCTCGTGCACTACCGCAATCTCTACGACCCGACCCAGATCATCGCCGATATGCTGGCCGCAGTTTCGCGGGCTAAGGACGAAGTCGTCGACGCGGAACGCTACGCAGAGCTCTCCGCCGCCATGCTCGCGAAGGCTGAAGACTCCGAGGAGCGCAAGGCAGCCGCGCGCGCCGGAGAGGTCGCTCGCGTCTACGCCGCATACGAGGAACTCAAGCGCATGGCGCATTGCGTAGACTTCGGCGATCTCGTGTCGCTCCCAGTCAAGCTGCTCGAAAGCGAGACTGCCATTCGAGAGACACTTCAGGCCCAGTATGACCATGTCCTGGTCGACGAGTATCAGGATGTGAACCGCAGCAGCGTCCGATTGCTTAAGGCGCTACGGCCAACCGGACAGAACCTCTGGATGGTCGGCGACGCGAAACAGTCGATTTATCGCTTCCGTGGCGCGTCGTCGTTCAACATGACCCGGTACGGGAAAGAGGATTTTCCCGGCGGCAAGCGCGGTCGCCTCAAACGCAACTATCGATCGGTGCCCGAGATCGTGTCGAGTTTCTCCGGCTTCGCCGTGGGCATGCGCGCGGGCGACGCGGACAGCGGTCTCGAAGCGGAACGAGCGAGTAAGGGGATAAAGCCCGAACTGCGCACCGCTCAGAGAAATGAGCAGCAGCAGGTCGCCCTGGCGGACGCGATCGAAGAGCTCAGAAGCGAAGGCTACGCCTATCGGGATCAGGCGATCCTCTGCACCGGGAATGAAAAGCTTTCAACAATCGGGCGCAACCTCGAGCGGCTCGGGCTCCCAGTCCTGTTCCTCGGCAGTCTGTTCGAACGCGATGAGATCAAGGATCTCGCGTCATTGCTGGCAATCCTTGTCGATCGCCGTGCCATGGGCCTGGTGCGTGTCGCGTGCTGGCCCGACTTCAAGATCTCTTTCTCAGACGTAGCGGCTGTCCTGGACTACTTGCGGGCGACGGACCAAGCCCCGGGCCTCTGGCTTCGAAATGTAAATTCGATCCCGGGTGTCAGCGATACTGGCCTTGAGAAGCTCGCATCTCTTGCAAAAGCTCTTGATGGCTTCGACCAGACCGCCTCTCCGTGGACGGTCCTTGCGACGCTGCTGCTCGATCGCACGCGCATCGCCGCAAGACTTGGAACTTCCGCAAATCTCGCCGACCGCACCCGCAGCATCGCCATCTGGCAGTTTCTGAACTTTCTGCGGGTGCAACCATCGGGCCGGGGACTTCCTATCGCGCGCGTCCTGGACCGCGTGCGCAGACTTGTCCGCCTTGGCGATGATCGGGACCTGCGTCAGCTGCCGGCGGCTGCGCAACATCTCGATGCCGTGCGGCTTATGACCATTCACGGCGCGAAAGGTCTGGAGTTCGGCGCGGTCCACATTCCGGGGCTCAACAAAGACACGATCCCGCGGCCGGCACCGACGCCGCCTTGCCCGGCACCTGATGGAATGATCGAGGGTGCTGACGGGGGCGCGCAGCAGGCTTATGTGGCTGGACATGAAGAAGAGCAGGAGTGCCTTTTCTACGTCGCGCTGTCGCGCGCGCGTCATCGTCTTATCCTCTATGCGCCAACCGAGGCGAAGAATGGCCGCAATCGACCGCTGTCGCCGTTTCTTGACCGGCTGGGGTCCACGCTGACACGCCGAGCTGTCGTGCCGACGAGATCGCTGCCCATCGCAGGGGAAGACCGGGACATCGAACTGATCGTCGAAGGTCCCTTGCGGCTCGGGGCGCCGCAAATCGCTCTTTATGAGTCCTGCCCGCGCCGTTTCTTCTACACCCACGTCCTGCAGGTTGGAGGGCGGCGTGCAGCAACGGCTTTCATGCATCTGCACGAAGCCGTTCGGGTGGTCGTGGGGGAGGTCATTGCAGCAGAAAGTCCCTTGTCCGATCGGGAACTGGAGGACAGGACTGATGCTGCTCTTGCTGGCGAGGGCCTCGGCGATCACGGCTATCGTGCGGAGTTCCGCGACCTGGCGTTGGCGATGCTGCGCTTCTTCCTGGACACTCGCGCTGGATCGGTCGCCGAAGCGCCGGTCGCCCTCAGCCTCAATTTCGGCGGCGAAGAGATCATCGTCCGTCCTGACGAGATCCTTGTCCGGCCTGACGGCGTGCGCGCCGTCCGCAGGATCCGCACGGGCCATATGCGCTCGGACGAGAGCGATGACGTCGGCGCAGCCGCATTGATGCTGGCGGTCAGGCAGGCATTTCCCGGCGCCGTCGCTGAGCTTGTCCATCTCTCCGACCGCGAGACCCATCCGCTCGGCCTGTCTGAGCGGCAGCTGACGGGCCGGAAAGACAAGCTCGGGAAGTTCCTTGCAGATATCCGAGCAGGGCGTTTCCCGTCCGATATCTCGCCGAGGACTTGTCCGAACTGCCCCGCCTTCTTCATTTGCGGGCCGACCCCGGAAGGTCCCCTCCAGAAAATCTTCGCCTGATCTTACCGGTTAGCGGATCTGCTTCCGATTGAACCTTTAGAGCCGGGGTTTCGACCCGGAAAATCTAAGGGGACTCAATCCAATGAATACAGAACTGCTTGAATACGACGATGTCGGCGACGCCGTGCGTGAAGGCCGGTCGTTGCGTCCGGCGCGAGCCTACCGTTTCCTCCTCGCGCAGGGCGATCTCAACTTCGCCTCCCGCCAGGTCAGTGACCCCGTGCCGCTCGGCCGTCAACTGCTTGACGCTGCCGGACTGGACCCGCGCAAGGGCTACAGCCTGTTCGCGATCCTGCCCTCGGGCAGCTTCGAGGACGTCCGGCTTGATGAACCTTTCGATCTGCGCGAGCGCGGCGCCGAACGGTTCGTCGCGTTCATGACGGACCGCGACTTCAAGCTCACGCTAAACGGCAACGAGCTGCGTTGGGGCAAGCCCGTCATCAGCGGCGCGGTGCTCTACGGCCTCGCCAACCCCGGGGAGGGCGAAGCCATTTTCCTCGAGGTCCCCGGCGGCGAAGACCGGCTGATCGAGAAGAGCGAACTGATCGACCTGAGCGAGCCCGGGATCGAGCGGTTCATCACGGCGCCGGAGCGGCCCGTGACATTTGAGATCGTCGTGAACGCGCGGCCGCGCACGGTCGAGGCCCAGACCGTCACGTTCGAGCAGATTGTCCAGCTCGCCTTTCCGGGCCAGCACGACACGAACGTCGTCTTCTCGATGACATACCGGCACGCGGCTTCGACGCCGCATGCGGGTGAACTCGGGGCCGGCGGCTCGGTTGACGTCAAGAAGAAGGGGACGGTGTTCAATGTCACACGCACTGTTCAGTCGTAATAACGACCTCAAGCGCCTGCGCGACGAAGGCTATTTCGTCCAGCAGCAGGGCGGGCATCTCGTCATGCGCGAGGTTCCCTACGTCGATGCGCACCGCGAGGTGCGCATCGGCACCCTCATCTCCACCCTGACTTTGGCAGGAGATGAAACGCGTACGCCCGACACGCACGTCGTGCACTGGGACGGCGAGTTCCCCTGTCATGCGGACGGTGCGCCGATACAAGGCATCTCGCATGCAAACGGCGCATTCGATCTAGGCCACGGCCTAAAGGCGACACACAGCTTCTCAAGCAAGCCGGAGGGTGGCTACACCAACTACCACCACAAGATGACGAGCTACGCGAACATCATCTCGGGTCCGGCCGCAGTGCTGAAGCCCGGCTTGACGCCGCGCACCTTCCGGACGCCGGAAGAGGAGGAAAAGAGCGTGTTCAATTACCTTGAAACCGCTTCCGACCGCGTCGGGATCGGCGCTCTGACCCAGTTGCTTGCCAACGAGAGGGTCGCCATCATCGGCGTCGGCGGGACTGGCGGCTATATTCTCGATTTCGTCGCCAAGACGCCAGTACGCGAAATCCGGCTATTCGATAGCGACGAGTTCCTGACGCACAACGCCTTCCGCGCCCCGGGGGCGCCAAGTCTCGAAGAATTGCGCGAAGCCCCAAAAAAGGTCGATTACCTAAAGGGCATCTACAGCCGAATGCACCGAAACATCGTCGCGCACGACGTGGCGCTCGGCGCTGATACCGTCCATCTTCTCGACGGCGTCACATTTGCGTTCCTCTCGCTCGACGCAGGTGAAGCGAAGCGGTTAATCGTGGAGAAGCTTGAGGCGAGCGGTGCCTCCTTCGTTGATGTCGGAATGGGTCTCGAGCTGGACGAGGGATCGCTCGGCGGAATCTTGCGGGTGACTGCCAGCACACCGAGAAAGCGCGACCACATCAGCCAGCGCATCTCGTTCGTCGGCGGCGGCGAGCAAGACATCTACGCGTCGAACATCCAGGTCGCGGACCTCAATGCCCTGAACGCCGTCCTTGCTGTAGTGAAGTGGAAGAAGATCCGCGGCTTCTACCGCGATCTGGAGGCCGAGCACCACTGTACCTATACGACCGATGGCAACATCCTGATCAACGGAGACCTCGAGTGATACGGCACAAGCGGCTCGAACATCGTTTCGTTGAAAATATCCCTGACCGCCTTGAAGCAGGCATCCTCTACGTTTCGATGGAGTATGCAACGTCAGCCCATAGCTGCTGCTGCGGATGCGGCGAGGAGGTGGTCGCTCCTTTCACTCCGACGGACTGGAAAATGACCTTCGACGGCGAGACCATCTCCCTTCGCCCGTCGATCGGCAATTGGACGCTAAAGTGCCGCTCACATTACGTGATTGAACGAGGCAGGGTTATCGAAGCAGCTCCTTGGAGCGACGAGCAAGTCGCAGCCGAGCGCCGTCGTGATCGTGGCGCCAAAGAGCGGTTTTACGGGCATTCGCCGATCGGTAACGTCCCTGCACCCCCTCCCACCAGCAAGCCGACACAAAGCTTCTGGCGTTGGATCTCAGATTGGCTATCTCGCTGACCGCCTACAATAGGCCCTACATCGCCTTGTTCCGTGCACTTTCTACGCGACGCCCACGGAGCACGCCAAGAATTTGGTGAAGTCCGCGAAGGTCGACGACTGACGCCAGCGTCGCGCTCCAAGAGCGTCCCCAAAGAGGCCGGAATCGGTATTACCGCCCGCTGTCTTTGGGAAAGCCGGCGTAAGATCTCGGTAACAGCTTCTGTGCCCAAAGCGGAAGAGTGGGAGTTCACGTCTTGAGGCCGATACCCCTCGAGCGTCGACTTCCGCCCGTAGGACAGAGCGGACACGAGAGGTGGCGCATCCGCGAATTGTGTAGTTGGATGCATTCGTGCGCAAGATCATCCACATCGACATGGACGCCTTCTATGCGTCCATCGAGCAGCGGGACAATCCCGAGCTGCGCGGAAAGCCGGTAGCGGTCGGCTCCGCCGCCAAGCGCGGCGTCGTGGCGGCGGCCAGCTATGAAGCGCGGGATTTCGGCGTTCGCTCGGCCATGCCGTCCGCCACGGCGCTACGCAAGTGCCCGGAGCTCCTGTTCGTTCCGCCGCGGTTCGACGTTTACCGGGCGGTGTCGAACGAGATCCGAGAGATCTTCCACGCGTACACGCCGCTGGTGGAGCCGTTGTCCTTGGACGAAGCCTACCTGGACGTGACCGAGAACCTGCGCGGCATTCCGACGGCGTCGGAAACCGCAGCCGACATCCGCGCGCGTATTCTGGAGCAGACAGGTCTCACGGCCTCGGCGGGCGTGTCCTACAACAAGTTTCTCGCCAAGCTGGCCTCCGACCAGAAGAAGCCGAACGGTCAGTTCGTGGTGACGCCGAACCAAGGTCCGGGGTTCGTGGAGGACCTGCCGGTGGAACGGTTTCATGGCGTCGGGCCGGTGACGGCCGAGAAGATGAAGGCGCTCGGCATCCATACCGGCGCCGATCTCAAGCGGCAGACGCTCGCGTTCCTGGAGGAGCACTTCGGCAAGTCAGGGGCCTGGTACTACGGCATTGCCCGTGGCGAGGATAACCGGGCAGTGGTGCCGAACCGGGAACGGAAATCCTCCGGCAGCGAGACCACCTTCTCGGACGACCTGTTTGCTGCGGCCGACCTCGAGGCTGGTATCTGCGATATGGCCGACGACGTGTGGACATGGTGCGAGAAGACGGCCACCTACGGACAGACGGTCACGGTAAAGGTGAAGTATGCGGATTTCCGGCTGATCACGCGCAGCCGGACGGTTTCATCGCCAGTTACGACGCAAGCCAAGCTACGGGAGCTCAGCGTGGCATTGGTCCGCACGGTGTATCCGGTGACGGTGGGCGTGCGGCTGGTCGGGGTATCGGTCTCCAAGCTGACGAGCGAGGACCAAGCCATACCGCAGCTTGAGCTGGAATTGCTTCCCGAAGAGTGAGCATACAGCAAGGATCAGCGGGGGTATCGCCAATGATCGCAGATTTTTCATCCGCTGCTGTTGGGCGCCCCGCGGCCAAAAGGGCCGCGGTCGGCCCTACCGCGTGGCCCGTTGCGGCCCGGGCCACGCGCCCGAGCCCCGCGTCTTGCCGGAGGCGAGCCCGGCAAGAGCCACGGGTCTCGGCCCATGCGGGTGACGGACCTGGCGCAGGACCATGAGCATCAGGCGTCGGCGCATTCCTGCCGCGAGGTCCCGTGCCCGACGTCCAGCCGGCTGCCGTGGAGACGAGGCAGAGGGGGGCGGTGGTCGTCGTGACGGGCTTGAGGTGGCGAGAGAGAGGCTCTCGCCGGCCCGTCGCGGAGACCCGCGATGTCCAAATCCCCATCTTCTACTGGTGCCGGCGGCAACCGGCCCACGTTCTACGACGACATCACCAACAAGATCATCGCCGAGCTGGAAGACGGCCGCGTGCCGTGGGTGCAGCCCTGGGGCACGCCGTCCGCTAAGGCGCAGCTCGCGATGCCGAAGAACGCCTCCACCAACCGCACCTACTCCGGCATCAACGTCCTCATCCTCTGGGGCGCGGTCATCGAGCAGGGTTACGGCGGCCAGAGCTGGCTGACCTTCCGTCAGGCTCTTACTTTGGGTGGCAACGTGCGCAAGGGCGAGCGCGGCATCATCGTCGTCTACGCCGACCGTTTCATACCGGACAACGCCAGGCGATGCGCGGCGGCCGGCGGCGGCGAAGCCCGCGCCATACCATTCCTCAAGCGCTTCACCGTCTTCAACACCGACCAGTGCGACGGGTTGCCCGACGAGATC
>JRYH01003386.1_pt1 | contig 13460 bp, 5 predicted proteins | sample 235351 | NCBI WGS metagenome assembly JRYH01 (sample SAMN03074221, study PRJNA261480) | activated sludge metagenome | biome: Wastewater Treatment Plant; feature: Wastewater; material: Activated sludge; isolation source: activated biomass of a wastewater treatment plant treating wastewater... ... | reverse complement strand
ACGATAACCCGGCCTGCCGACGCTTGTTGAGCATGGCTCGCGCGATGGGGAAAGCTTCTGTGCTGTCACAACCACCTCCCTGAGGATGGCAACCCTCGAAGCAAGAATGTCGTGGGGTTTCCCCATGGCTCGCTTGCCCTCGAACAGCACCCATCTTCAGGTCCGACGGATTGCCGATTCCGACGAAACCGCGTCACGAGAACCCGTGCGCTCGCCTCCGTCAGACGACATCTGCAGTGGAACAAATATCAGGATCCTTTGTTTCGATCATGCCGGGCAGCGATCCACTGGCCGAGGCTCTTCAACTCCGTTGCGCTAAAGCCCGTGGCCATCGCATCGGCAACGCGCTGCGTCATCGCCCGTTCATCCGGGGTCATGGCCTTCGCGGGCCAGGACGATCGAAATTGCCCGCAGGCATAGCTGAACCCGGCCGCCCAGTCCCGCATGGCCATCTGGCTACGTCCGGACATCGCGCCCGTGAATTCCGCAGGCTCGTTCGCCTGGTCCACGCAGGCATTCGCGCGCATCAGGATCAGATCGGCGAAGCGCTGGATACTGTCCGGCGCCAGGTTTCCAATGGCGCTGCCGAGGATTTCGGGCAGCCACCTGTTGGGCGCGATCACCTTCGGCGCGATTGTGACGGACATCAGGAACCCGTCGATCCAGTCCGCCGTGATCGCCGAGCCTTTCACGAGGCGTGCCAGCTCACCCTTCCGCTCCGGCTTTGGCGCCTCTGCCTCCGCCTCTTCCGCCCATTCCCCGAGCGTGGCGCCCGGATTCACGTTCGGGTCGTCGAATAACCATGCCTCGATTGTCTGGTCGTGGACATCGGTCATGACCGGGATCTTCTTCAGATCGCGTCCTTCGAGGAGCGCCATCGCCGTGGCCGTGAAGCTGTTGGCATCCGGGTGGTCGGCTGCCGCCAGCACATCGGCCGCCCGCGCGACAAGCCGCGCCCAGAAGTCGCGCCGGGTCTCGAGCCATCGCCACGGCGCCGAGTCCAGCGCGCGCGGGCTGTGGCGGCCCTCGAGCACCTCATGCGCATGATCGCTTTCCTCGAACCAGCTCTGGACGATCTCATGGCGATCCCACCAGCCCTCGCTGGCATTGATCAGCTTGCCTCGCGCCTGCGCCGAGAGACCGCGTATGCGATCCGACGCGGGCAAGGCAGAGATCAGGGCTTCGGTCGTGACGGCTTCAGGTCGCAGCTTGTCGAGGCCGCAGAGTTCCGCCACCTCGATGAGCCCCGGGGCGGGGGGCAGCCCTGCTGCCAGGGCATCAGCCAGCGCCATGGCGAGGTTGCCTTCGAGCCAGGAGAGGGGCACCTTGACCGCGCCGGTCTCCTGGCTGATGCGGCTGATCAGCGCCTTCTGTTCGCTCGCCGACTTGCAGGGCACGGTATAGGCGTCCTTGACCCCGTGGCCCTGCTTGAAGAGCAGCATTGCGGTCTTGCGGCTTCCGCCCGATTGCAGCGCGATCATGACGCTTTGCGCGCCGCCGCCATCGGGCAGTGTGGCCATGACCGAATGGATGGTCCACGGCCTGGCTGAGCCGCCGGTCGCCAGACCCGACCGCATGGCGAGTTTCAATGCCTTGTCCACCGAGGCGCGGGCCTCGTCCTGAGGCATCCAGCTGCGCAGGATCACCATCTTGCCTGCAACCTCTTCCGACAGCGTGCCGGCGGTGGCGCGTTCGCTCAGCGCCCATGCAGCCGCAGCGCGGATCTGCGCTGACGGATCGAGCAGCCAGAAACATGCCAGCTTCACGTGGATCGGCTCCGATCGTCCAACCGACCATGCAATGACGTGCTGACGCATTGCCGACGGCATTGCCGGGAACGTCTCGGTCAGCGCTGCATGCAGCGCGAGCGCATCGCCCTCGGTCTGCTCGATCAGACTGCGGAACAGATCTTCCAGCGCCGCCTCCGCCGCGATAAAATCCTGCGGGGCAGGATCGGGCGCTGCGCGCATCATATCGGCGGAAGAAACCTCCAGAGATGCGGGTGCGGGCAGTCCGTTCCTCGTCCATGCGCTTGCAAGAAGCAGGCAGTGGAAGGGGCTCAGGCGCCCCTGGCCAGAAGCCAGTTCGACCGCGTCCGCCACCGCCTCAAGAAAGGCATCGCCGCGCTTCTTTCGGTTCTCCTTGGCGATACGCGCGGCACTCAGTGCCGATGCCAGCAATTCGGTGAGTGGCTCCAGCTCCGGGGCACTCTCCTCCGTGGCGCAGAGCTTCGCGACCAGACGCCCACCCAATGCAGGCCGATGCAGCATCGTAAAGCTTGCGCGGTCGAGAATCTCGCCGCGCGCGTTATCATCGTCCCGCAGCCGCGACAGTTCCGCCAATGCTGTCTCGATCGGTCCTTCCGACACGTATCCCTACTTTCTGAATCACGCCACCGCTGCCGTGGCCAATTTGTACCATCATTCTTACCTGCGGGACGACGAGCAACCCATCTCGACTATTCGACCGACTTTTCGATGAACCCGAGTGTGTTGGCGTTTTCGACCAGCGTTCTGACCTTTGCCCGATCGAGGCCAGAAGGGACCTCGGCTTCGATTTCGAGCCTCAACTTCACATCGCTACCGGGAATGATGGTGAGTTGTTCGACGATGGCCTCAACGATCTGGTGCATGTCCCGCGCCGGCCTGTCGGCAGATACCATCACCGTTCCGGCAAATCGGGTCGGCCTCTTTTCCGTGGTGGTGGATTCTGATGTACCGCCGGTGTTCTGGCTAACGCTAGTTTCCCCTGAGGTCTCGGTCGCCTCGTCGGGATTACCGGTCGGCTCAGGCGGCACTGGCGACGGTCTATGTGTTTCCGCAACATCCGGTTTCACAATAATGCTGTCGCTATCGATGACCACAACGGCGTTGCCAGCGTGTGAGATCGCGAGACCCAGATAGGTGCCTGTCTTCTCGTCCCACCGCTCGGCATAGGCAAAGGGGCCGGGCAGAATGCCGCTCACGGCAGCCTGCACGGCCTTGATCAGCACCTCCTGGCTTTTGATGCGCGGAAGATAGATGTAGCGATTGAGAAACTCTCGCAGTTCCTTCAGGGACAGATGGGGCTTGCCGTTCCAGATGTATTTCTGGAGATCACGGTCGAGGCGAGACGGCCCCAGTTCCACGAGCAAGCCTTCTTCGGCGACCAGCTTCTTGCTGGCGCGCGCCAGCAGCCCGTCCTGCGCCGGAATTTTGCCCGACACCCATTCCCAGTCAGCCTGGGCGCTCTCCTGGGTCGGATAGTGCAGATAGCACCATGCCTCTTTCAGGCGCGTCTTCATCGTCTCGTTGGCCTCCGACAGTTTTGTCTTGGCCAGCGCACTGTCGCTCTGGGTGAGGTTGAGCCGCTCGGTGTCACGGACGATCTCGCCCCAGGCAAGGGAGGCGCGCACGGCATCCTTCAGATTATCGAGTTGCCGACTTTCCGCAGCGATGAATACCAGCATGTTGCGATAGACGCGCGGCGTGCTGCCGCGCTGCATCAAGATGTCTTTCGCCTCGACCAGCGCGTCCGAACCGTCGCGCCCGTTATGCGGATGCTGGACCCCCAGCACAACGGCACGCACGCCGCCCGCCTCATCGGGGACTTCGGCTGACGAGGCCGGCGCGACCTGAACCGCGTCGAAATGCCCGCGATCGGCGAGGCCATTCACATATTTCCCGAGTTCCGCGTCGATTGTCACATCGACCAGTGCCGCTTCAATCTGTGCCGCCTTATCCGCTGCGATACGGTTGAGGCTCGCCGACATCGAGTACCAGTAGCGGCCAAGATCGGCGTGCATGAACTTGGCCTGATTGGTCAGCCGCCGCAACGCATCGCCGAAGATCGCCGGGCGTTCGCCGGGCTGAACGACCCCGAGATTGATCTGCTTGTCGTCGAGGCCGGTGTTCTGCTGCTGGTGTGTCGGCGCCGTGCCCATGAAAATTGCGCGGGCAACGCGCCGGGTCGCCGAGTAGCGGTTCAAATTCGGCGCCGACTGGTCGATCTTGTATGGCGTGGATGCCGTGCCATCGACATCGCCGGCGATGATCGACTGCCAGGTCACGTCGAGATAGTGTAGCAACTCCGGTTCAACGCGCGGTGAACTGACCGCCACACTGCCCGGCATGATCATCACCGATGGGTCGCCGCTCATCCAAAGCTCGTGAATGGCCTGTGCCATCAGGCGTAGCACGCCGCGCGTGCGCTGGAACTTTTCCAGCGATCCCCAACTCGTGTAAAGCTGGTCGAACAGCTCGGGATGGATCGGATAGGCCTTTTCCAGCTTGCGCCGGTAGTCCTCGTCGGCGCAGCCATGCGGGAAATCGTTGGCGTTCTCCCGATATAGCTTCGCAAACTGCTTCAGCGTGTTGTCGCGGTGGTGGAACTTGTCGCCGGAGATTTCCTTGAACAGCCGCCGCCGGACGATTTCGTAGCTTTCCTCTTGGCTTGCTGGCCGCCAAGACGATTCTACGCGGCTGAAGGTCTGCTTGAGGCGGGCCAGCGCCTCCTGACCACCTTCACCGCCGACTTCGATCTGCGACGCAGGAAGCGAGGCGACCAGCAGTGTGCCCGGACTGGCTTTGACCGCCTCGGTCAGCGACTGGACGAAGGACAGGTTCGCGTCGAACGAACCGGACGGCAGCCCCTCGACCTTGTAGATTTGCCGCAGATAGGCGACCCATTCGTCGATCAGGATCAGGCACGGCGCGTATGTCTTGAACAGCGTCTCAAGCAGGTTCGAGCCCGGCGCAATGCCGTTGGCGTCATTCTCCGCCACCATGTCGAAACCTTCCGGCCCGCCAAGCTGCCATGCCAACTCGCCCCAGGTCGTGCGGATCTTCCGGCCACCCTCGGCGTTCAGCACGTCCTGCGGCCCCCGCGATGTGCCGACCAGCACCGCGCGGCGGATAGCCTTCGGGACGCTCAGCCCCTGCTTGTCGAGCAACTGGTCAAGACCCGACAGGTCTTGCACCGGCGTCGGCCCCGCCATGTGGTAGAGCGCCAGCATCGAGTGCGTCTTGCCGCCACCGAAATTCGTCTGCAACTCGACAACCGGATCGCCGCCAGCACCCGCAAGGCGCTTGGCCGCACCGATCAGCAGCGTGCTCAAGCCTTCGGTCAGATAGGTCCGGCTGAAAAACTGTCGTGGGTCGCGATATTCGGGCGGGGCGCTGCCACTATGCACCTTGGCGAGGTCTGCCGCGAACTCGGCTTGCTGGAACTCTCCCGTCGCCACATCCTGATGCGGCTCGACCACCTCGCGCCACGGCAGCAGACCCGCCACCGTCTCGACCGAAATCTCAAGCCGCTGGCTTTTCCGCCGCTCTTCGTTGCGCGCCAGTTCGGTGAATTTCGTGCGCAGGATGGTGTCGCGCATCTTGCCAAGCTGGTCCGCCGCCTCGCCGGCACTGATCGCCTCCATCAGGCGGCGCATCGAATCCAGCGCGCGCTCGGCATCATCATAGGTGAAGGTCTCGTTGTGCGAGAGCTTGTTGCGCACATCCAGCAGTTCCGACACATAGGACCGCTCGGGGTGCCCAAGGACCGTGGCGAACGCCTCCTTCCAGAAGGCCATCATGGTCTTGAGCAGCCCCTGCTGATCCCAGCCCACATTCCCGGTCGAGTTCGGACGCAACCCCTGAACCCGCTGGACCACCTCAAGCTGCCAATGCCCCTTGATCGCGGTTTCCAGCCGCTTCTCGACGAACGGAACCAGCGCCACAGGGATCAGCTCCATCCCCTCGAATACATATTGCCGCGTGCTTTTGGCCATGTCCCGGCTCCCCTCACAATCCCATGCGGATCTGGCGATCCCCGCTTGTGTCGTGGATGGCGGCCGCGGCCCTGGTCAGTTCGGCCCAATCGGCGATCAGGGCGTTGTAGGCCGTGGCCTCCTTCGCATCCTTCCGCTTGTTGGCGCTGATGTCGTAGAGGCAGTAGGCGAGATCCTTCACGGCCTCGGCCTGACTGCCGATCTTTTTCAGCAACACGGCGGTATCATGCGAGATGCCATCTCTCTCATGCGCCTTGACGAGGTGCTGGAGGCATTCCCACACCGTCAGGTGGCCATCGCTTTCCGGCTCCCAATCCCCGGCAAGCTCATCACGCATCAGGATGCGGACCTTGCCCGCCGCGCTTTCCACGATCCCGGAATGTTTCACGCTTTCGACCGAGATGCCGCGCGCGCGGGCGAGGTTGTCGGCCACGCCGTAATCGCCCTTGCCGTTGCCGTTCTGCTGGAACCAGGTGATGGCAAAGCGGGTGTCGGCGTCGAACTCGCCCTCGATGCCGCCCAGATATTCGTCAAGCTCGCGGTTGATGAGTTGCAGCGCGGTTTTCACGCTCATCGGGCTGTCGTCGGATTCGAGCACCGCCTTGTAGCGCGAGAATACACCCATGCCGGGGCCGATGGCCGATTGCGGCATGTCGGCGGGGGCGATGTTGGCGGCCTGCAACTCGGCGATGGCCGGGGGCAGTTCGCGCTTCAGGGCGCGGATGAACTCGGCGCGGGTGATGACCTCGGCCGTGGCGTCCTTCTTGCGGCAGACGAGGACGACCGAATTGGCGAGGGCGTTGGTGCCCGAGGCAATCATCCGGTTCGCCATTTCAGTGCGCATGGGCCATGTGCCAACGACGGCGTAACCGGCCTCGACCACGGCTTGCAGGAAGGTGGCCCAGCCAGTGGAGCTGATGCCTTCTTGGTCGATCTCGCTCTGTTTGAAGGCGTAATAGATCGTGGCAGGAAACGCATCGGACGACTGTTGTGCCATATTTGCGATGGCCTTCCCCATTCCGTCCATAAAGAATGCCTCGGCTTTATCCTTTCCACCATGCCGGTAAGGCGTTGCAACCAGTTCTTCTGTCTTTGGTGTTGCGAGTATCCCGAAGATATCAGGATAAACTGGCTTCAATGCTGGTTTCATCCAGCAGAAAAAGAAATCCGACAGGTCGGCATAGCCTATATTGTCGTAGTAGGGTGGATCCGTGGAGATGACAGTTTCGGCTGGATAATCGACAGTTTGCGCATCATGATTGCGTTCCACTCCACTGGCGGCAGGGCTGAACCGTTCTATGACTTTTACAATGCTACCGAGACTGGTGCGGTAATCTCCTGCGGCATCGGCAAAGGCGTTATTCTCGCCAAAGTCCCAGATCATTGGAATCGCTTGTCTGCCGAACAGGTTCCGCACTTGTGTCTTTGATGTTTCCCATCGGCAGAGTGCATTTTGAATGTCGGACAGTCGGCTAACGCCAAATCCAAGATACACACTCACTGCCTCAGCATAAGCCTTTGCACCCCTGCCGCCGTCACGGAGTGGGGTTTCATCATTAGCGACTCCGGAGACAAGCGCATCGGCCTCGATTTGTGCCCGTGCTTCATGCACAAGATCGCTAAAAGTATTTAGCGTGACAAGTTGGCGGTCAGCGAATAGGTCGCCGAAATTGCTCAACCCATACTCGACAACGTTTGTTCGGCCCGGCCAATGGCTGATGCCGAGGTTAGGTTTAGTATCTGGAGTTACGGAATTCGCTATTTCTTCGTGTTCTTTCGTTGGCGAAAGAAATACCCGGCCCCTTTTACCCTCAGCCACTATTGCCATGAGGCGCTGAGACATAGCGCCGTCTTTGGCGGATTGGCGAATATATTTAAACGGCATCGCGGCTTTTGATACAATGCAAACGCCACCGGATCTATTGACCGTTCCTTCGGGGCCACCTTTCACGCAGCCTTTTGCTCTGTGGCGAACCTCAAAGCTATAGTTTCCATTTTCAACAATGGGTTCAACCCAAGCTTCCTGCCCTTTTTTAGTCGAAAGGTCGAAGCTGCGAACCAGCGGCACCTGCACATCCGAAAATGCCGGGTCCGGGCTGGGCACCGTGCGCGCCCAGATCCAGGCGATCACCGTCGCGCTTCCCCCACCGAGTTCCTTTGGCAGGTCCACCTGCGGGTAAAGATGCCCGATGCGTTCAAACGCCCGCTCACGCATCCATTCGCCGTAGTGCTTCACATCCTCGGCCAGCCCTTCGGCATTGCGATAGAACTGCCGCGCCTTGATACCGGGATGAATGGGGGCCATGTCCTTGAACTTCGGCGGGATCTCGATCATCGCCTTGCCGATCATCACCGCCACCGGGTTCAGGTCGGACCCATAGGCCGGCAGGCCCAGCCGCTGCGCCTCCAGCGGGATCGAGCCGCCGCCCGAGAACGGGTCATAGACCGGCGGCAGCACCCCGCCGCAAGACCGCCGGATTTCCGCCCGCGCGCGTTCCAGCACCTCTTCGTTGGTCGAGTTCTCCCACTTCACCAGGTCCTCGATGATGGCGAACAGCCGCTGGCGCTCAGCCTCCTGCGCTTCCGCCGTGGGGAACTGGTCGGGCAGGCTGGACGGATCATCCACCAGTTGCGCAAACAGCACCGCGCGGCAAGCCGCAAGAGGCCGCCGCGCCCACCACAGATGCAGGGTTGACGGGTGCCCATGCCGGATCGACTTCTCTCGCGCCGAGGCCGCGTTGATCGCCTCCAGCGGGATGGCGACTTCGATCAGTTTCTTCTTGTAGGGTTGGGTCATGCGGGCACCTCTGCCCGCTCAAGCAGGCGCTTTAGATTAAACTGGATCGCGGTGTGTTCGAACGCGGGTTCGTGATCCGACAACGCCCCCCGGACATAGTGCGGCTCACGGGCAAAGCCGCTGTCGATCTGGACGATGGCCAGGATGTATTTGCCGGGTTCGTGCAAGGACGTGATGATCTCCTGCCGGGTCAGCATCACCGTGTCGGCGCCGTCGATCCGGCCCTTGACCTCGATGAAACGCAGATGCCCGGCGCGGGGATCGAGCGAAGCGATGTCGTAGCCGATCTTCTGCGCGGATACGTCGGTGGGCTCGTTGCCCAAGGCGCGCTCGGCCGCCATGACGGCCTCCATCGCCGCAAGTTCGATCGCACGGCGCGCGGCGGGGTCTTCCGCGAAATGGTTCGGCACACCCGGTGAGGTGGGGGTCTGGCGCGCGTCCAGAAGCCCGCGCGGGATGACGACCATGCCGCCCCGCACGCGCGGGGGCTGCGATGAAATGAAACGCTCACGTTCGAGTTGATCCATGCGGCGTTTCTGACGTTCCGCCAGTTCCTCGGCCCGGCGCTGCGCGTTCTGCCAGTTGACCCGCGTCTTCTTGCCGGCCCGCTCCTCTTCCTTCAATTCGAAGGCGCGCGAGTCCCAATAGTTGATTTCCTTCTTCAGCCGCGCGCGGACTTCCCGCTCGACCTTTTCGATCTCGGGCAGGCGTCGCGCCTTGACCTCGGCGACATGGCGCTGGGCAAGCTCCACCGTTGCGAACCGGACAGCCGCTTTTTCCAGTTCGGTGGTCAGCCAGTCTTCAGCCAGGAGGTCGCTGACACTGGCAACCTCCTCGGCCGTGGCTGGTCGAAGGTTGAGGTGCGGCGCAATCCCCGCGTTGATGGTCTGGCCGGTCTTGTCGATAGCGGCGAACTGAAGCCGCTGCGAAATCACATGCGGCTTGCCGGCGCAGGTCACACGACCGTCCTGGACCGTGTGCTCCAGCAGGAAGATCGCTGACAATGCGTCGCCCGAATCCGTGTCGTCCACAAGGATCGCGCCTTGCCGCATGATCTGCTCATACTGTTCTCGGATCAGGCTGATCACAGCTTCGAGTAGTGGGTGGCCGGGGCAGACGAAGGCGGCAACGGGCTGCTGGTTGATCTTGTCCTTTTCGAAGCAGATGCGCTCATACTGCTTCTGGATCGGTGCCCCGGTGCCGATCTGACGATCACGCTCGCGGATGCGCGCGGGCACATGGGTGATCTCCCAGCGGCCCTCCTCGCGGCGCTTGAGACGACCGCCCAGATGCTGGAACGCTTCGACGAAGAAGCTCTGGATGTGGTGCGGCTGCAGGCGCAACGCTTCTGCGCGCTCCATTTCGAGTCGCAACTCCTCGACCTTCCCCTCCGGCATGGTGTCGTTGGACAGCGCCCGGCGGCGCAACAGTTCCAGCAGATGCCCCTGATCGACGGCGCCATCGACCTGCTGGAAGAGGCGCGCCTTGACGTCTTCCTGCTCGCCATACTGGATGGCTTCGAACAGTAGATCCTTGAGCGCCGTTCCCTCGAACAGCTCGCCAAGTACATCATAGACGCGCCCGCCGAGGGCTTCGCGCGCGGCTTCCAGCTTTTCAAGCAGCCGCGCATAAACCTCGCCCTCGCGCGTGTCGGCCGCGACGAGATTCCAGAGGTGGCAAACCTCGGTCTGGCCGATGCGGTGGATGCGGCCGAACCGCTGCTCGATCTTGTTCGGATTCCACGGCAGGTCGTAGTTCACCATCAGGTGGCCGCGCTGGAGGTTCACGCCCTCGCCGGCCGCGTCGTTGGCGATCAGGACCAGCATGTCCTTGTCCTGCATGAACCGCTCGACAACCTTGCGCCGTTCCTCGCGCGAGACGCCGCCGTGGATCACTTCCACGGCTTGCGTGTTACCGAGCCGCGCCCGCACCTTGTCGAGCAGGTAGTGCAAGGTGTCCTTGGGTTCGGTGAAGATGATCAGCTTGCGGCGATTGCCGGCGGCGTCGATCATGAGGTCGTCGTCAAGAATACGATTGAGCTGGCTCCACTTCGTGTCCACGCCCGAACGCAGCACGCCAAGTGCCATAGACTCCAGGCCCTTCAGCGTCTCAACCTCCAGTGCAAGTTGCTCGACCGTCTCGGCTGTTGTCGCGCCGGTCGAGATCAGATCCTCGAGCTCGTCTATTTCCTCCTGCCCGTATTCCTCGATGTTGCCCAGCATGTCGGTGTTGATAGTCGGCTCGTCGAAACCGGCCCGGCGGCCCTTGGCGGCAAGGCGCGCTTCGCCCAACTCGTTTTCCAGCCGTTCGCGCCGGCGCTTGAGCGACTGGTAGATGGCGGCCGGCGATGAGGCGAGACGCCGCTGCAGGATCTGCAAGGCAAAGCCGACATTGTTGCGCTTCTTCCCGTCTCCCTCGGCGAAGCGCTGCACACGGTTCATCTCGGTGCGAACATATTCGGTGACGGCGGTGTAGAGCGCGGCTTCTCCTTCCGAGAGCTGATACTTGACCGTGCGCGCCCGCCGCTCGGGGAAGAGCGGCCGGCCATCGAACTTGAGCAGTTCCTCCTTGGTCAGCCGCCGCATCATGTCTTCGGTGTCGGCATAGTGGACGCCGTCCCGGAACCTGCCCTCGAACCGATCGCCATCGAGCAGGGCCATGAAGAGCTGGAAATCCTCTTCCTTGCCGTTGTGCGGTGTCGCCGACATGAGCAGCAGATGCCGGCAGACCTGGCCGAGCTTCTGGCCGACCTGATAGCGCCGCGTATATTTGACCTCGCCCCCGAAATAGGTGGCTGACATGCGGTGGGCTTCGTCGCAAATGATCAGGTCCCATTCGCGCGCGCTCATGAGCTTCTCCTGAAGCTCCTCGTTGCGCGCCAGCGCGTCGAGGCGGACGATCAGCCGATCCCGGTCGCTGAACGGATTGCCTGACCGCGAGTTCTCGATCATGTCACGGGACAGGATGTCGAATTCGAGATTGAACTTCTGGCCGAGTTCGTCCTGCCACTGTTCGACCAAGCTGCCCGGCGCAACGACGAGACAGCGTTCGAGATCGCTGCGGGCGATCAGTTCCTTGATGAGCAGGCCTGCCATGATTGTCTTGCCGGCACCGGGATCGTCGGCGAGCAGGAAGCGAAGCGGCTGCCGCGGCAGCATCTCGCCATAGACCGCCGAAATCTGGTGTGGCAGCGGATCGACGAGGCTCGTGTGGATCGCCAGATACGGGTCGAAAAAATGCGCCAGCTTGATGCGGTTGGCTTCCGTCACCAGGCGCAGCAGGGCACCATCCGCGTCGAACGACCAGGGCCGTCCGATCTGCTCGACATCAAGACGATGCTCATCGTCTCGATAAAGGACAGCTTCGGCCACTGTGCCGTTGTGGTCGCGGTAAACGACATTAATGGCTTGGTCGCCGATCCAGTCCACCGACACGACTTGCACGGGTTGGGTCGAGGCAATTCCCCGTACCGATGCGCCGTTCTTGACGTCTTCAAGCCTTGCTGTCATCAGTCAGCACTTCCTTTCGGCACGTTCATAGTCGAAGCCCCGCCTTCTCCAGGGCGGCCTCCGTCTCCTTACGATTTACTGTCACAATATGCTGCGTATAGGCACTTTGCTTTGCAGCGTCGCCAAGCAAACCAAGCCGTTTCAGCACATAGAAAAGCATCGCGTAACGAACGGAAAGTGCGCCGTTGCCGCGGTCCAGCCCATAGTCTTTGGCGACGACCTTCTTCTGGCTCTCGGTAAGGGCAGGGTGAGGCCCGATAACTACGTCGAAGTAGTTGTTCCAGAGCCAGTCCTGATCACCGGCTTCGCCTGGTTCACCCTGCGAGCCGACTTCGAGGATGCGCGGCAACAGGAAGTCCTTGAACTTGTGCCCCAGGTGGCAATAGGCCCGCGCGTGCCAGCGGAAACCGTCATGACCGAAGGCATGCGGCGTGATCCGCCGCCAGATGGGCCCCGGCCGCATCTTGTTCATCGACTGGTAGAGGACCTCGATGGACACGCCCTCGCGGATGGCATCGAGAATCTTGCGCAGGACCGTGATGTCGATGTCCCGTTTGGGGGTCAGCGCGACATCGGCGCTGGGAAGCGATGCAATCCACGACTCGCTCGCAGGCACGGCGCCTTCGGCGACCGAACGAAGCTGCGAGAGATAGATGTAAGGGTCCGGCTCGAGGAAGCGCAGAACGAACTTCTCGGCGGCGACATAGCGTTTGGCGCGGGTATCATACTCCATGTTTCCCGGCGCGCGCTCCTGATAGAGCGTCAAATCCTTGGACGCCTGCGGCACCGACACACCGAACGTCTCAACGAGGTCGGCCCGGTTGATCGAGCCCTCCCAGAACAGTCGGAACTCAACGAACTCGAGCCGGCGCTCCACCCCCCATTTCAACGCTGTCGCGGCTTCTGCCATTCTTCCGTCTCGCGCATGTAGGTATAACAACTATATGGACATAGTGGTGCAATCCGTGTATTTACTACGCTCATTATGAGCATTCGTCAATGGGCGATCAGGCGCGAACAAGAGGGCTAAACATGCGACAGCGCAGCTTGGAACGTCAGATCGCTGGCTCGATTCTCGGCGCTGAACGGCGCCAGAAAGGAGGGTGGCGGTGAGTAGCGCGCATCGATCCACCCTAGTCGTTCACGGCCGTCTCGCCATGCGGGAGCGCCGCCTGGCGGCGGGCCGTGACGGTCGCCACGGCCTCCAAATCATGTCCTTCGAGCAGGCTGCCGTCCGGCTGGCGGGCGGCTTCGCCCGCCCCATCGACGACGAGAGCCTGCGCGCAGCCATCCTGGTGGCCTTGCCTGCCACGCCGATGGGGGAGATGGAGAGCATCAAGGCTCTTCCCGGCATGATCGACGCGGCGGCCGACACGCTCCACAAAGCCTGGCGCGC
>JRYH01001075.1_pt1 | contig 13489 bp, 10 predicted proteins | sample 235351 | NCBI WGS metagenome assembly JRYH01 (sample SAMN03074221, study PRJNA261480) | activated sludge metagenome | biome: Wastewater Treatment Plant; feature: Wastewater; material: Activated sludge; isolation source: activated biomass of a wastewater treatment plant treating wastewater... ... | reverse complement strand
CTCATGCCCATGCTGAGCCCTGAGAGGCCGAGGTCACGGGCGAGCTTGGCCAGGAAGGCGAAGTGGACGGCGGGCTCCTCCTCGACCGGCGGGATGCACATGAGGCCCGCGATGTCGAGGCCGAGGTCACGGCAGTGGGCGAGAAAGGCGGCGGTGTCCTTCGGTGCGATGCCGGCCTTCTGCGGCTCCTCGCCGGTGTTGACCTGGATGAAGAGCGCGAGGCGCTTGCCCAGGCGCGCCTGCTCCTCGGCGATCGCTTTGGCGATCTTCGGGCGGTCGACGGTGTGGATGGCGTCGAACAGCTCGACGGCCTCGCGGGTCTTGTTGGACTGGAGCGGGCCGATGAGATGCAGCGCGAGGTCTGGGTAACGCAGGCGCAGCGCCGGCCATTTCGCCTTGGCCTCCTGCACGCGGTTCTCGCCGAACAGGCGATGGCCGGCGGCGAGCACAGGGAGGATGTCGTTGGCCGCGAAGGTCTTGGTGACGGCGATGAGGTGCACGGAGTCCGGGTCGCGGCCGGCCTCCCGGGCCGCGGCGGCGATACGGGTCTGGATGTCGGAGAGGGCGGCGGCCGGGTTATGGGCGGAGGTCTCGGTCTTGGGGTCGGTCATGGGCCGGGTTTTAGCGGATCTCGGTCCGATGCGCATCGGCGCGACGAATTGGGTAAGAATGCATGTATTTTACCCATATGAGGCTGGTTGTGGGTCGCGGCTACCCATGTCGGCCCGTATATGGGTAAAAAACTCATATTTTTACCCATATCTAGGGTGATGTGGGTAACGGCTACCCAGGTCTGGATTTTGTGGGTAAAAAACGCGATTATTTACCCATGTCAAATCCCTTCGATCCCAACCGGCCTTTCAACGATCTGCCCGCCCTGCCGCCGGGGGTGGAGCTCGAGTCCCGTGCCGTCCTCAAGACCTGCGTCAGCGCGCGGACGAAGCTGGCTGCGCTCAAGGAGGCGGCGGCGCTGATCCCCAACCAAGACGTGCTCATCAACTCGATCCCGCTGCGGGAAGCCAAGGACAGCTCGGCGATCGAGAACATCGTCACGACCAACGACAAGCTGTTCCGGTTCGTCAATGCGGATGGGACCCAGGCGGACACCGCGACCAAGGAGACGCTGCGCTACCGCACGGCGCTTCTCAGGGGCTACGAGAGCCTCAAGGCGGGCAGGCCGCTGACGACGAAAACGGCGGTCGACGTGTGCCGGGCCATCAAGGACGTGGACCTCGATATCCGCCGCACCTCGGGCACGAACCTCAAGAACCAGCACGGCAAGGTCGTCTACACGCCACCCGAAGGCGAAGCGGTGCTGCGCGAGAAGATGGCCAACTGGGAGCGGTTCATTCACGACGAGTCCGATCTTGATCCACTCATCAAAATGGCGGTGGCGCACTATCAGTTCGAGGCGATCCATCCTTTTCCGGACGGCAACGGCCGCACGGGACGCGTGCTCAACATCCTGTTCCTGATCGAGGCGGAGCTGCTCGATCTACCGATCCTCTATCTCAGCCGGTTCATCAACGATCGGCGGAGCGCGTACTACCGGCTGCTGCTCGAGGTGACGAGCCAACAGTCCTGGGAGCCGTGGGTTCTCTACATGCTGCATGCGGTCGAGGAGACCGCGGACTGGACGCGCGGCAAGATCTGGGCGATCCGCCGTCTCATGGATCACACGGTCCGCTACGTCGCGACGGCGCTGCCGAAGATCTACAGCCGCGAACTGGTCGAGCTGTTCTTCGTGCAGCCCTATGTGCGCACCCAGAACCTCGTGGATGCGGGTCTTGGGACGCGAAAAACGGTTTCCGGCTATCTCGGCCAGCTCGTCAATGCCGGGGTTCTGCGCGAGGAGAAGGCGGGCCGCGAAAAGCTCTATGTCAATGTCCGCTTCCTGGATCTCCTGACGAGCGACAGCAACGATTTCGCTCCGTTCTCCGAGGCGTCCGCCGGGGCGTGAGATGGCGGGCTTCGGGTCCTGGCCGATGCGCAGCATCGGCTCCGGACCCGGCGACAGGAGGCTCGCTTGACCGGCTCGCTCGTTTCGGGCTCATTAGCCGGCTAAATTCACCCTAAGATCCACGAAAGTCACATGGCCACCGAACGGTACAACGCGCCCGCACGCGAAAAGCATTGGCAGAAGGTCTGGGAGGAGGGCGAGATCTTCCGCGCCTCCGACGATCACGCCATGCCGAAGAGCTACGTGCTCGAGATGTTCCCCTATCCGTCGGGGCGCATCCACATGGGGCATGTGCGCAACTACGCCATGGGCGACGTGGTGGCCCGCTTCAAGCGCGCCGGCGGCTTCAATGTGCTGCATCCGATGGGGTGGGATGCGTTCGGCATGCCGGCCGAGAATGCCGCCATCGAGCGCAAGACGCATCCGGCGACGTGGACCTACGCCAACATCGAGACGATGAAGGGCCAGCTCAAGTCGATGGGCCTCTCGCTCGACTGGAGCCGCGAGCTCGCCACCTGCAGCCCGGACTACTACAGGCATCAGCAGACGCTGTTCCTCGATCTCCTGAAGAAGGGGCTCGCGTATCGCAAGAGCTCGAAGGTCAACTGGGACCCGGTCGATCATACGGTGCTCGCCAACGAGCAGGTGATCGACGGACGCGGCTGGCGCTCTGGCGCTCTGGTCGAGCAGCGCGAGCTCACGCAGTGGTTCTTCAAGATCACCGCCTATTCCGACGAGCTGCTGGACGCCCTTTCGACGCTCGACAAATGGCCGGAGAAGGTTCGCCTCATGCAGGCGAACTGGATCGGCCGCTCGGAAGGCATGCTGGTGCGCTGGGCGCTCGATGCCGAGACGGCGCCCAAGGGGCACGAGGAGCTCGAGATCTACACGACGCGGCCGGATACGCTGTTCGGCGCCTCCTTCATGGCGATCGCGCCGGACCATCCGCTGGCGCGGGCAGCGGCCGAAGGCAACCCGGAGCTTGCCGCGTTCTGCGACGAGTGCCGGCGCATGGGCACGTCCGTCGCCGACCTCGAGAGCGCGGAAAAGCGCGGCTTCGACACCGGCATCCGCGCCGTGCATCCGTTCGATCCCGACTGGACGGTGCCGGTCTACGTCGCGAACTTCATCCTCATGGACTACGGCACGGGCGCGATCTTCGGCTGTCCCTCGGGCGACCAGCGCGACCTCGATTTCGCGCGCGCCTATGACCTGCCAGTGGTTCCCGTGATCCTGCCGGCCGGCGCGAAGGCCGAAGGGTTCACGGTCGGCGATACGGCCGTCGACGGCGACGGCACGATGATCAACTCGCGGTTCCTCGATGGTCTTTCGACCAAGGATGCGTTCGAGGCGGCGGCGAAGAAGCTCGAAGGCGAGACGCTCGGCGGCAAGCCCGTGGGCCAGCGCAAGGTCAACTATCGCCTGCGCGACTGGGGCATCTCGCGGCAGCGCTACTGGGGCTGTCCGATCCCTATCATCCATTGCGAGGACTGCGGCATCGTGCCGGTGCCGGCCAAGGACCTGCCGGTCAAGCTTCCGGACGATGCGACGTTCGACAAGCCCGGCAACCCGCTCGACCGGCATCCGACGTGGAAGCACGTGGATTGCCCGACGTGCGGCAAGCCCGCCCGGCGCGAGACGGACACCATGGACACGTTCGTCGACAGCTCGTGGTACTACGTGCGCTTCACGGCGCCGCATGCCGACAAGCCGGTCGATGCGGACGCGGCGAACTACTGGCTGCCGGTCGATCAATACATCGGCGGCATCGAGCATGCGATTCTGCATCTGCTCTATTCGCGGTTCTTCTATCGCGCCATCTCGGATGCGGGGCATGGCACCAAGAACCTGCGCGAGCCGTTCGCCGCCCTCTTCACGCAGGGCATGGTCACGCACGAGACCTACAAGTCGGAGGCCGGGGCGTGGCTGTTGCCCTCCGAGATCCGGTTCGAGGGTGAGGGCGACCAGCGGCATGCGATCGAGATCGCGACCGGCAAGCCGGCCGTGATCGGCGCAAACGAAAAGATGTCGAAGTCGAAGAAGAACCTCGTTGACCCCGACGACATCATCGAAGGGTGGGGCGCGGACTGCGCGCGCTGGTTCATGCTGTCGGACAGCCCGCCCGAGCGCGACGTGGTGTGGACGGAAGCGGGCATCCAGGGCGCCGGGCGGTTCATCCAGCGCGCCTGGCGCGTGATCGACGACCTGGCCGACAAGGCCGCGCCAAAGGGTACTGCTCAGCCTCAGCACTTCTCGCCCGAAGCGCTCGATTTGCGCCGCGCGGCCCACAAGGCGACGCATGCCGTGGCCCAAAGCATCGAGGCGCTGCGCTTCAACGTGGCTGTCGCCCAGATCTATGAGTTCACCAACGTTCTTTCGGGTGCTTTGGCGAAATTCGCCGCCGCGGCCAAGACAAGCGAAGATTTCGCCTGGGTCCTGCGCGAAGGGGGTGAACTATTCGTGCAGATGATCGGTCCCATGATGCCGCATCTCGCCGAGGAATGCTGGGCGCGGCTCGGATACAACACTTTGCTCGCCAATCAGCCTTGGCCGGCGGTGGATGCCGGGTTGCTCGTTGACGATAAGATCACCATTGCCGTACAGGTGAATGGCAAGCGCCGCGACGAGCTTTTGATCGCGCGCGACGCAGCCGAAGACGAGGTCAAGGCGGCCGCGCTGAAGCTCGATCCCGTGGTGCGGGCGCTGGAGGGACGGCAGCCGAAAAAGATCATCGTGGTGCCGCAAAGGATTGTGAATGTCGTTGCCTAGAGCGGAAGACGCTCCGGGTCTTTGAAGGGGCCGACGCTTCGGGGAGCGATCGCGGCGGCCGAGGGGCAGGCGGGAGCAATGCGTTCGAGCGTTGGGACACGGAACGCTTGGGTCCGGGCGGCATCGGGCCGGACAGTATCGCGGCTGGTGCTGGCTGCGGTTCTGGTCGTCCCCTTTCTGACGGCCTGCGGCAACGCCGGCTTCCGGCCGCTCTACGGTTCGGCCGGCATCGGCGCGCATGCCGACGAAAAGCTGGCCAAGATCTCGGTGGCGACCATCCCGGGCCGGGTCGGCCAGCAGATCCGCAACGAGCTGATCTTCCATGCCACCGGCGGCGGCGGCGAGGTGCAGCAGCCCGAGATGCGGCTCGAGGTCGCCATCCGCGAAAGCGTGACCTCCACCCTCGTGCGCACCGACGGCGATGCCGGCAGCCAGGTGTTCAGCGTGGAAGCGAAATTCCAGCTCGTGCGCATCTCTGACAAGTCGGTCGTGCTCTCGGGCACGAGCTACGGGCGCGCCAGCTTCGAGCGCAACCCGTCGATCTTCTCCAACGTGCGCGCGCGCGAGGATGCGGAGAACCGCGCGGCCAAGGTCGTCGGCGAGGACATCAAGGCGCGGCTTTCCGCGTTCCTCGCGGGCACTGCCTAGCTCTCATGGTTGCCGTCAAGGCGCATCAGGCCCAGGCGTTTCTTTCCTCACCCGACCCCAGGCTGCGCGCGGTGCTGTTCTTCGGCTCCGACGCGGGGCTCGCCGGCGAGCGCGCGCAGGCGTTCGCAAAAGCGGCTGCCCTCCGCTCCGACCCGCCGGGCGAGCTGATCCGGCTCGATGAAGCCGATCTCGACGGCGATCCCGATCGGCTGGCGGTGGAGCTCGGCACCGTGCCGATGTTCGGCGGGCCGAAGGTCGTCCGCGCCACGGCCGGCCGGCGCCTCAACGCCGCCGTCCTGAAGCCGCTGATCGAGGGCGGGGCGCTCGAGGGCATGCTGGTCGTCGAAGCGGGCAACCTCAAGCCGGACGAGCCGCTCCGGGCCTTGTTCGAGAAGTCGCCGGTGGCGGCGGCCGTCGCCTGCTACAGCGACGGCGCGCAGGATCTCGAGACGCTGATCCGCGAGATGACGCGGGAGGCGCGCGTGACGATCTCGGCAGATGCGCGGCAGGCGCTGATCGGCCGGCTCGGGGCCGACCGCGCGCTCTCGCGCGGGGAGATCGAGAAGCTCTTGCTCTATGCGGGGCCGGGAGCGGACATCGGCGTCGACGACGTGGAGGCGGTCGTCGGCGACGTGTCGGAGCTGGCGCTCGAGCGCATCACGTCCGCTGCGGCGTCGGGGGAGGTCCAGCGGGCGGTGGCCGAGTGCGGGCGCGCGGTTGCCTCAGGTGAGAGCCCGCAGGCCATCATCGCCGCCACGCAACGCCATTTCCAGCGGCTGCACCGCGTGCGGAGCGCGGTCGACCGGGGCGGTTCGGTCGAGGACGCCTTGCGCCAGATGCGCCCGCCCTTGCATTTCAAGCAGAAGGACGCGTTCGCGGCGCAGTGCCGGATCTGGACCACCCCGCGGCTCACCGAGGCGCTGAAGCGCATCTCAGGCGCCGCGAAGGCGGCGCGCCTCGCCGGCACGCTGGACGAGGCCATGGCGGAGCGGCTGGTGCTCGGGCTTGCTATGATGGTGCGGGGCGGCGCAGGGCCGGGCCGCGGGCGGTGAGGGCAGGGTGGCCCGGGTTTTTGATCGACACCGTGTCGTGCCCTCACCCGCAAGCGATGTCCATGCGGAGCATGCCTCCGCCATGACCGATCGCTTCCGACCTCTCCCCACCGGGGAGAGGTAAGAGAGGCGCGACCCACTTCACCTCTCCCTGACGGGGCGTAGCGAGCGGGTGAGGGGGCACTGAACGGCTTCAGCACATCGTTTCGTTGCGCAAGCAAGGGCCGGCACTATAGTGCGCGGCTGTCATACGAGGCGAAGGGGAGAGACGGGATCATGCCTGGCACTTTCGATGTGGTCGCGATCGGCAACGCGATCGTCGACATCATCGGCCGCTGCGACGACAGCTTCCTCGACCGCCACCACGCGCCCAAGGGCCACATGCGCCTCGTCGATAGGGAGACGATCGGCGCCATCTACAGGGATATGGGCCCCGGCATCGAGATCTCGGGCGGCTCGGCGGCGAACACCGTGGTCGGGGTGGCCTCGCTCGGCGGGCGCGCGGCCTTCATCGGCAAGGTGGCCGAGGACGAGTTCGGCCGCATCTTCCGCCACGACATCCGCGCCGCCGGCGTCTCGTTCAAAACGCCGGCCGTGGTCGACGGTTCGCGCGCGACGTCGCGCTCGCTGATCCTGGTGACGCCCGACGGGCAGCGCACCATGAACACGTTCCTCGGCATCAGCACCGACCTCGACCAGGGCGAGGTCGATCCGGAGGTCATCAAAGCCTCCAACATCGTCTATCTCGAAGGTTATCTGTTCGATCGGGACGAGGCCAAAGCGGCGTTCCGCCAGGCTGTCGACATCGCCAACAAGGCCGGCCGACGCGTTGCGCTCACGCTTTCGGACTCGTTCTGCGTCAACCGGCACCGGGCGGAGTTCCTGGCCCTGATCCGCTCCGGCATCGCGATCCTGTTCGCCAACGAAAGCGAGATCCTGTCGCTCTACGAGACGAACAGCTTCGACGAGGCGGTGAAGAACGTGGCGCGCGATACGCGGCTCGCCGTGCTGACGCGCAGCGAGAAAGGCTCGGTCATCGTCTCGGATGGGGAGCCGGTCCAGATCTCTGTCGAGCCGGTGAAGAAGGTCGTCGATACCACCGGCGCCGGTGACCTTTACGCGGCGGGGTTCCTGTTCGGGCTGGCGCGGGATTTCGATCTCAAGTCGGCGGGGCAACTCGGAAGCTTCGCGGCGGCGGAGATCATTGGGCAGATGGGCGCGCGGCCGGAGGTGAAGCTCGCGCATCTCGCGCGGATGCGCGGGTTCATTGGCTGACCGCTGCCCCAGGGCCGGTGGGCGGCGGAATTCGGCGCGAGGCCGACCTCATTTGTTCTCCCGACATACAAGGCAAGGACTCATTTTCGCAACAACTCTCAGCCTGACTGTATTTCCTATTGGGTTTGCTCGTTTTTTGTCCTTGGCAAAAGGGGGCGAAAGTCATCAAGATTCACCTTAATCGAATCGCGATGAATGGACCCCCGGTCATGTCTTCCGACTTTACCCGCCGCGGCCGACCCAGAGGCAGCGGCCTCGACGATCGGGTCCAGCTTCGCCGCATCTCCGCCCTCCTCGAAGCCGATCCGGCCCTCAAGCCGACGACGGCCATCAAGGCCATCGGCGTTTCCGATCCCTCGACGATCCGGAGGCTGAGGGACAAGCTCAAGGCCGATCTCTCCGGCGCGCCGGTGCCGGTCGCTGCGCCGTCGTCCGCCGCCCGGGGGCGAACGGCCGAGCTTTTCGAGGCCCGCGGGAGGGGCGCCGCGGCGCGTCAGGGCAGGACGCCGGCCGATGCCGTCGCGGGCGGACTGGCCATCCCGGCCGACCCCGCGCCGCGGGATCAGGATCAGGTGTCGTGGTTTGCACACTGGTTTGCGTTCGGGCTGCTCGCGGTCTCGTCGACCGTCGAAGCCCAGTTGGCCGTCATGGACGATTTCCTTCGTGCCCCCCAAGTGACATCGGCGTTGCGTCACCAGCTCCTCGTCAACGAGGTGGCCAAAGCGTTCTGTCCCAAGCGTACGGATGTCCGTTCAACTCTCCACTAACATTGCCCAGACGAGCACTTTCTTCAGGCCGCATCCCAAGCGGCCTTTTTTCATGCCTGATCGCGGCTGTTTCGGAGATGCGGCGTGGCCTGCATGGAGACGTTAGTCTGTGAGGCCCCTGGATGGCCGCCTCGTCGTGGCGAAGCCGCGCTCCGCGCAGACCCGGCGGCCATGGTGCGAGGGGCGGACACAGGCGATCGGCGGTTGCCGCTACGGTAAGACCGTCGGGATCTCAGACGGCGACGGATACGCTGGTCTCCGTCCCTACGCCTCGGCCCAGTCGGCGAGACGGCCGAGGAAGGCGAGGCAGCGCTCGATCTCGCTGATCGCGATCCATTCGTCGGCCGTGTGGGCCTGGGCGATGTCGCCGGGGCCGCAGACGACCGACGGGATGCGGGCTGCCTGAAAGAGCCCGGCTTCGGTCGCGTAGGACACGGCGCTCGTCGCGTTTTCCCCGGCGAGCTTCAGCGCCAGCGCGACGATGTCCGAGGCGGTGTCGGCGGCGAACGGCGGCACCTGGTTGGCGCGGCGGATGGAGATGGTCGCCTCGGGCGCGATGGCCTGCATGTCCGGCAGGCAGTCCGATTGCGCGAAGGCGACCAAGCGATGCTCGATCGCTTCGATATCGAGACCCGGCATGGCACGGATGTCGAACACGAAGCGGCACGAGGCCGGCACGATATTGGTCGCGATGCCGCCTTCGATCTCGGTGACCTGCAGCGTCGGATAGGGCGGGGTGAAGCGCGGATCGGGCGGCAGGGCCTGAAGCTCCCGCTCGATCTCGCCCAAGGCGCCGATGAGGCGGGCTGCGACCGAAACGGCATTGACGCCGAGGTGGGCCATGCTCGAATGCGCGGCGCGGCCCGTGACCTCGACGATCCAGCGCACGGGGCCCTTGTGGGCGTCGACGACGGCCATCGACGTCGGCTCGCCGACGATCACCGCGCGCGGCTTCGGAAGACGGTCGCCCAGCTCCGCAATCATCGGGCGCACGCCCGTGCAGCCGACCTCCTCGTCGTAGGAGAAGAGGAGGTGGAGCGGCACCTTCAGGCGGCGGCGTCTGAACTCGGGCACCATGGCGAGCACGCAGGCGAGATAGCCCTTCATGTCGGCCGTACCGCGGCCGTAGAGACGGCCCTCCTCCTCGCGCAGCGCGAAGGGATCGCTCGTCCAGGCGGCGGGGTCGGCGGGCACGACGTCCGTGTGCCCCGAAAGGCCGATGCCCGGGACGCCGTCGGGGCCGATCGAGGCGAACAGCGACGCCTTCTCGCCGTCGTCGGTGGGCACCAGGTGCGAGGTCACGCCCGCGTCCGCGAGATAGGCTTCGACGAAGCTTATGAGGGCGCGGTTGGACTTGTGGCTCGTCGTGTCGAAGGCGACGAGGCGTGCCAGGAGATCGATCGCGGATCTGGTTTGCGGAGGCGGCATGGCGGTCAGTTCACGCTGCGCGTGGCATAGGGGCTGTCGAGCGAGAACGCAGGGATCGCCACGTCGAAGAGCTGTCCCGCCTCATCGGTCATCTGGTAGCTGCCGACCATGATGCCCGAGGGCGTCGAGAGCGGGCAGCCGGAGGAATACGTGAACGATTGGCCGGGCGGGATGACGGGGGTCTGCCCGACGACGCCGGGGCCCCGCACCTCCTCGGTCCGGCCGTTGGCATCCGTGATGCGCCAGATGCGGCTCTTCAGCTGCACCGTGTGTGCGCTCTCGTTGGCGATCTCGATCGTGTAGACCCAGAAAAAGTAGCTCTCGTCGGGCGTGGATTGCTCATCCGAGTATTCCGGCATGACGCGGATGCGGATGCCGTCGGTCACCCGCTCGTATGGGATTTCGTCGCTCACAAGGCCGGTCCATTGCTCGTTCTTCGCGAGCGAGCTTTACCACGGCGCGGCGCGGCGGCGTCAATGTCTTTGGGCGGCGGCGAGGGCATAGAAGGGGCTGTTTGCGCTGCCCCTCTCGCCTGCTGGTGGGGGTTCAGTGCCAGCCTGTGATGTGTCTGGACCCCGACCTGCGTCGGGGTGACGTCGAGAACGGCAGACGGACTGCCGCAAATGATCCGTCATCCCGGCATCATGGCGGAGCCGTGCACCGCATGGACGGCCGGGATCCAGACACCCGAGACACTGCGCGGCGACGGGAGTGCGGGTGGCCGGTCCCTGACCGGGAAGCGATTGCAACTCGTTTCCGGGCCACTTCCTAAGGGAGAGGCCAAGAGGAAGCGCGCGGAGGCGGCGCCACCATGTCTCTCTTTCTCCGTTCTTACGGGGAGGAATTGGCCATAGCATCGGGGGGTGCCCCTCCCCGGGAAGAGGAAGCTCAGCCTGCGCGGGCGGCCGCCACCGCGGCCTCGAGGTCGGCGAGCAGGTCGTTCTGATCCTCGAGGCCGACGGAGAGGCGCAGCATGCCGTCGGTGATGCCGAGCTCGGCGCGGGCCTCGGGGCCGATGCGGAAATGGGTGGTCGTCGGCGGATGGGTGATGATGCTTTTCGCATCGCCCAGGTTGTTGGAGATCTTCACGATCCTGAGCGCGTTCTGCAGGCGGAAAGCCGCCTCCTTGCCGCCTTCGACCTCGAAGGCGATCATCTGCCCGCCGCCCGTCATCTGCTTTCTGGCGATGGCCGCCTGGGGGTGGTCGGCGCGTCCGCAGTAGATGACGCGCGAGACGCCTTTCAAGCCCGCAAGCGCGTCGGCGATGACGGCGGCGCTGGCGCTTTGTGCCTTCACCCGGATCGGCAGCGTCTCGAGGCCCTTCAGCATGACCCAGGCGTTGAACGGGCTCAAGGAGGGGCCGGTCTGGCGGATGAAGTCCTGCAGGTGATCGGTCAGGAACTTCTCGCTGCAGAGCACGGCGCCGCCGAGGCAGCGGCCCTGGCCGTCGATGTGCTTGGTCGCCGAATAGACCACGACGTCGGCGCCGTGGGCGAGGGGGCGCTGCAGCATGGGCGTTGCGAACACGTTGTCGACCACGGTCGTGATGCCGTTCTCCTTGGCGAGCGCGGAGACGGCGCCGATGTCGACGAGGTCGAGCGTGGGGTTGGCCGGCGTCTCGAAGAAGAACGCCTTCGTGTTGGGACGGACGGCGGCTTTCCAGTTCTCGATGTCGCGGCCGTCGATCAGCGTCATGGCGATGCCAAAGCGCGGGCACAGGGTCTCGACGATGTAACGGCAGGAGCCGAACATGGCGCGCGCGGCGACGATATGGTCGCCGGCCTTCAGGAACGACAACAGGCTCGCGGTGACGGCGGCCATGCCGGTGGCGGCGGCGCGGGCCACCTCGGCGCCTTCCAGAAGGCGCATGCGCTCCTCGAACATGGTGACCGTCGGGTTGGCGAAGCGCGAATACTGGAAACCCGGATCCTCGTTCTTGAAACGCGCTTCCGCCTGCTCGGCGGACTTGTAGACGAAGCCCTGGGTCAGAAAGAGCGCTTCGGAGGCCTCGCCGAATTGGGAGCGCAGCACGCCGCCGTGCACGAGCTGCGTCTCGGGGCTCCAGCTCGCGGGGTCGTCGGAGATCGTCTTCTTGTCTGTGGTCATGGGGGCGTCCTTCGCGTGTGCGGCCCTTCACAGGGCACAAAAATAAACCCGGTTGTCCTCCCCGCTTCCCTGAGCTAGGGCGGACCTCGAACCGGGTCACGCGCATCAGCCCCTCTTTAGCGAGTTGTTTAACGTGGCTGCAAGCCGGCCGGCCAAATCACCACGCCGCCCGGGATCTTGCGATCACGATGCGGGATAAGGCCCGATTAGCCCTTCCGGGCTCTTGGCGTCAAGGGGCGCTTGCGGTTACTGGGTCTCAAGCGAGCGGGCGGAGGAGTTAACGCGATGGCTCAACCCTCTAGAATTGCGGCCTCCGACGGGGACGCGCTCATCGGAGCCGCGGCGCCCGACGGCATCCTGCCCGTGCAGGCCATCCGTGTGCTGGTTTCGGCGGGCGTGCTCAAGGCGGCCGAGCCGCTCGACGCGGGACAACTGCAGCCCGCAAGCGTCGACCTCAGGCTCGGCCCACGCGCCTATCGCGTGCGCGCGAGCTTCCTGCCGGGCCCTGGCGGGAGTGTTGCCGAGCGGCTCGAGGCGCTCAAGCTGCATACACTCGACCTCTCGGAGGGCGCGGTGCTCGAGACCGGGTGCGTCTACGTGGTGCCGCTCATCGAAAGCCTCGCCCTGCCGCAGGCCATCGCCGCATCCGCCAACCCCAAGAGCTCGACGGGGCGGCTCGACGTGTTCACGCGCGTCATCGCCGACGGGGTGTCGGCGTTCGATCTCGTTCCGGCGGGCTATGCGGGGCCGCTCTATGCCGAGATCTGTCCGCAGACGTTCCCCATCATCGTGCGCAAGGGCTCGAAGCTCTCGCAGCTCCGCTTCCGGCACGGTAATCCGCGCGAGACGGACGAGGGGCTCCTGAAGCTCCAGGAGCGCGAGACGCTGGTCTCGGGGGCGAGGGCGGACATTCACGACGGCATCGCGCTGTCGGTCGATCTGGCGGGCGACGCCTCGGGCCTCGTCGGCTATCGCGCGCGGCGGCACACGGGCGTTGTCGACGTCGACGTCAAGGGGGCGTGCGCGATCGCGGATTATTGGGAGCCGGTGGTTGCCGACGCGCGGCGTCTGATCCTCGATCCCGACCAGTTCTATATCCTGGCCTCGAAGGAAGCCGTGCACATCCCGCCGACGCACGCCGCTGAGATGATGCCGTTCAACCCGCTGGTCGGCGAGTTCCGCGTGCATTACGCGGGTTTCATGGACCCGGGCTTCGGGCATCGGGCGGCGGGCGGAGCGGGCTCACGCGTGGTCTTGGAAGTGCGCTCGCACACCGTGCCGTTCATCCTCGAGGACGGCCAGATCATCGGCCGGCTCGTCTACGAGCGCATGATGGAAGTGCCCGAGACGCTTTACGGCCGCGATCTCGGCAGCCACTACCAGGCGCAGGGGCTCAAGCTCTCGAAGCATTTCCGTTAGAGAGTTTCCGTTTCAGATGGAAACAGTGGTTCGACATGCGCAACCCGTCTGGACTCCGGCCTTCG
>JRYH01002563.1_pt1 | contig 13501 bp, 11 predicted proteins | sample 235351 | NCBI WGS metagenome assembly JRYH01 (sample SAMN03074221, study PRJNA261480) | activated sludge metagenome | biome: Wastewater Treatment Plant; feature: Wastewater; material: Activated sludge; isolation source: activated biomass of a wastewater treatment plant treating wastewater... ... | reverse complement strand
GAAGGAGGGGACGCGTTTCAGCCACGCGGGGGCGATCATCGAGGGGAACCGGGGGACGCACGCGGGCAAGGTGAGGGCGCTGCGGGAGGCGGGGGCGACGGTGGTGGACGGGTTCGGGGATCTGCCGGGGGCGGTGAGTGATGTGCTGGAGCATGTGTGATGTCCCTTCAAGATGAGTTCCACATTGCAATGCGGCGCATCTATGACGAAGCGAGCCGAATTGGCTATCGGCCGACCTACTTTCTTCAGATGGTGGAACGATACGGTGGGCTAGACGCAGCCAAACGGCTCCTTGCAACGGCGGAGTCTCAATCTGGATTTACCCGCCTATGGGAGCTTCGTCGGCTGGATTTGTCCGTAGAGGCACTCGCGATTGACCAACGCTTTGAGTCGCTTTTCAGCGATCCTGAGATTCGGACTGCGCGTGACCGACTCGATAGGTACGGATACAAACCGGAGAAGGAACAGATGTCCGAGACCTGGAAGACCGGGATTACGAGCATCAGGCCCAACGAGGTGCGGGTGCGCGGGTACGACATCGCGGAGTTGATGGGGCGTGTGTCGTTCGGGCAGGCGGTCTACCTGATCCTGCGGGGTGAGTTGCCGGGCGAGGCCGTGGGGCGGTTGATGGACGCGATCATCGTGTCGAGCATCGACCACGGGGCGACGCCGCCGAGTGCGCTGGCCGCGCGGACGGTGGCGTCGACGGGGGCATCGCTGAGCCAGGCGGTCAGCGCGGGGATCAACTCGATCAACCGGCACCACGGTGGAGCGATCGAGGACTGCGCGCGGCACCTGTCGCGGATCATCGACAAGGCCGGGGCGGGGGCGGACGGGGCGACGATGCGGGCGGCGGCGGGGGCGTATCTGGACGGGTTGAAGGCGAGCGGGCAACGGATGGCGGGGTTCGGGCACCGGGTGCACACGGCGGATCCGCGGACGGCGAGGTTGTTCGAACTGGCTGCGGAGGCGGGAGTGTCCGGGGCGTATCTCGAGGCGGCGCGGGCCGTGGAAGCGGTGTTCGCCCAGAACGGAAAACCGCTTCCGATCAATGTCGACGGGGCGATCGCGGCGGTGCTGGCGCAACTGGGGTTTGAGCCCTCGATCATGAACGGGATGTTCATGATCGCGCGGGCGCCCGGGCTGGTGGCGCATGTGGCGGAGGAGCAGAGCCGGATGAAGCCGATGCGGAAGATCGACCCGGAGAACCACGCGTACGACGGCCCGGGGGCGCGGGATCTGCGATAAGATCTGCGCATGCTCCCGATCGTCGCCGACCAACTCGACGGGGTCCGGGCCGCGTGCCTTGCGTACGGCGTTGCCCGTCTGAGTCTCTTCGGCTCGGCCGCGGGGGGGGCGTTTGATGTTTCCCGGAGCGATCTGGATTTTCTCGTCGAGTTCCTGCCCTGCACACCCGCAGAGCATTACGAGCGGTATTTCAGCCTCCGTGAGACGCTGATCCGGCTCTTCGCGAGGGAGGTCGATCTCATCGAGTTCAGCGCGATGCGGAACCCCTACCTGATCCGTCGGGCGACGGAGACCTTGGTGAGCCTCTATGCCGCGTGACCCCGAGAAGTATCTCTACGACATGAAGGACGCGGCGGCGTTCCTGCTCGGCTTTGTGGAGGGTCGGTCGCTCGACGATCTCCGGTCCGACCGGGCGTTCCGCTCGGCCGTCGAGCGGGAACTCATGATCATCGGCGAGGCCCTTTTTCAGCTCGACAAGACCGTGCCAGAACAGGCCCTCCGGATCAGTGAACATCGGAGGATCATCCATTTCCGGCATATCCTCGTGCACGCCTACGACCAGGTCGACGCCGCGATCATCTGGGCTGTGCTTACCGAGAAACTGCCCATCATCAGCCGAGAACTCGACGGGCTCCTGCCCGATCGGCCTCCTGGAGCCCAGTGAAAATGCCCGATTCTGTGAAGAAGATCTCCGAACTGTTCCCCAGCCTGATGCAGATCTCCGACGCCTCGCTCCGCGCGAAGGTCGCCGCGGTGTGGGAGGAGGCGCTCGCCTCGGGGGCGGAAGGGAAGGGGTGGTCGGCTGAGGAACTGCGGAAGATCCCGTTCACGCTGCTGGCGGGGGAGATCGACCTGCGGTATGTGGAGCACCTGAACTCGTGCGCGAAGCAGTGCATCGCGATCGCGGGGGTGCTCGGGGAGGTCTTCGGCGACCGGATCCCGATCCACATGGATCACCTGATCGCGGGCGCGTTGCTCGCGGATGTGGGCAAGCCGCTGGAGTTCGACAAGAACGCGGACGGCTCGCCGAAGAAGGGACGCTTCGGGGATCTGCTGCGTCACCCCTTCAGCGGGGTGGCGCTGTGCTACAAGCACGGGATCCCGGCGGAGGTGATGCACATCGTCGCGACGCACAGCCACGAGGGGGACAAGGTGCAGCGGTCGATCGAGTCGATCATCTTCCACCACGCGGACTTTGTGGACTTTGATATCGCGAAGGCCCTTGGGAAGAAGTAGCCCGGGAGGGCTGCTGTCGCGGCGAGACTCAGATCCCCTTCGCCCGGCTGTGGCGGGCGATGCGCAGGCGCGTCCGGGCCCGCTCGCGGGCGAGGCGGATGCGCTCGGCCTCGTGGGCCTTGTCGGCATCGGGGGCCATCTGCATGCTCTCGGCCTCGTCGAGCGCCTTCTGGGCCTCGCTCTCGGCGATGGTCTCGGCGGCCTGGGCGTGCTCGGCGAGGATGATCAACTCGCCGTCGCTCATCTGGACGAACCCGCCGTCGACGAAGTAGGTCCGCTCCGCGCCGGCGTGCGTCGAGGCGGGGAACTTGAGCGTCAGCTCGCCCATGCCGAGCTTGGCGACGATGGGGGCCCGCCCGTGCTGGAAGCCCATCAGCCCGTCCCACAGGGGGACATTGGCGTACTCGACCGGCTCGTCGAGCAGGCTCGAGGCGGGGGTGACGACGCGGCAGCGGAAGGTTCGGTCGGACACGGTCGGCTCCTCGTGTTCAGGGGGCGATCATAGCCCGGGAGGCCGTACCCTGTCCCGGATGAAACCCCGACCCGGAGCCACCCTGATCGTGCTCGTGCTGCTTCTGGCGGCGGCGGGGGCGGCGCGGCTGGTGGTGGGCGGGGAGACGCTCGGGTGGCCCGATCACCCGGAGGTGTGGGGGCTGCGGCTGCATCGCCTGGCGGCGGCGGGGATCGTGGGCGGGGCGTTGGCGCTGGGGGGGCTGTTTCTTCAGTCGCTGCTGCGGAATCCGCTCGCGTCGCCCGACCTGATCGGTCTGGCGCCGGGAGCGGGGTTCGGGGTGATGCTCGCGACTTACCTCAACTACCTGGCGACCGGGGAGCTGACGCGTTGGACGGGCGTGGCGGGGCCGGCGCTGCTGGGGGCCTTGGCGGCGCTTGGGCTGGTCTACTTCATCAGCCAGCGGCGGGGGCTGATCGACCCGGCGGCGATGATCCTCGTGGGCGTGATCGTGGGGCTGGTGTTCGGCGCGGGGACGGTGTTCCTGCAGTTCCAGATGCCCGACCGGGGGCAGTCCGCGGTGCGGTGGCTCATGGGGTCGATCTCGGACGAGACAAGCGGGCCCCAGCTCATCGCCGCGGGGGGGCTGGTCGTCCTGGCGGTCGCGGGCGCGGTGTCGGCGGCGCGGCTGCTGGACGCGGCTTCGCTCGAAGAGGACGAGGCGCGTTCGGTCGGGCTGCGGGTGGGGCGTGTGAGGGCGGGGCTGTTCATCGCGTCGGGTGCGCTCGCGGCGGCGGCGGTGGTGCTGGCGGGTCCGATCGGATTCGTGGGGCTGATCGCGCCGCACGCGGCCCGGATGGCGGGTGGGCCTCGTCACGCCATGCTCTCGGTGAACTCGATGCTGGCGGGGGCTGCGCTGCTGATCGCGGCGGATGCGCTCGTCAAAGGGATCGACCTCGGGGCGGGGCGGCTTCCGGTGGGCGTGCTGACCGCGGCGCTGGGCGGGCCGTTCTTCATCGTGCTGCTGGCGTCGCGGCGCGGATCGGCGTAAGCGTTGCGCCGGCTCAGGCGGCCCGTGGACGCGAAGGCCTGGTGATCACACCCCAGGCGAACCTGGCGAAGGAGAGGGCGAGACGGCCCGACACGACCACGCCTCGGCGGGCCGCGTGCCACAGCAGCACGGCGCGCAGGCGGCGGGTGGCGGGGTCCTCGCGATCCACAGAAAGGGCCTGGCGGATCCAGTAACGGGCGCGGGCGATGCGGCCCTGGCGCAGGTGGGCGACCGCGAGGTTGTGCATCGCGGGGATGGACCGGGGGTCGAGGCGCAGCGCGCGGCGGGCGGCGGCGAGGCCGTCGTCGATCCGCCCGGACTCGAACAACGCGACCGCGAGGTGGTGCCAGCCCATCGGGTCGTTCTCGCGCGCGGCGGTGAATCGGGCGAAGACGCGGGCGGCGTCGGCGGGTCGGGCCGCGTCGAGCAGCAAACAGCCCAGATCGTCGAGGTCGTCGGGCTCGAACCGATCGGGCTCCTGCCGCAGGCGGCGGAGTTCGGCCTCGATCAGGCGGCGGGCCCGGTCGAGATCATCGGGCTCGCCTCGCTTGATGAGCATGGTCGCGAGCCGGCGCGCGGAGTGCCCGTCGGTGGGGTCGAGCCTGACGACGAGGCCGAACTCGACGATCGCGTCGCCCACGGCGCCGGCGCGGACGAACAGCTCGGCGAGGGCGGCGTGAGCATCCGCGTTGTCGGGCTCGAGTTCGAGCACGCGGCCGTACTTCTCTCTCGCCTCGGCGATGCGGTTCATCTCGAGGAGGAGGTCGCCCAGATCGAGCAGCGTGTCGATGTCGCCCGGGTCCTTCCTGAGTTCGCGGAGGTAGAGCTGGCGGGCCCGCTCGTGGCGCCCGGTCTGGACATACGCCGCGGCGAGGCGGGCCTCGACCCGTGGAAGGTCGGGGTTGAGGCGGGCGGCCTCGCGGAGGCACCAGACCGCCTTGTCGTGCAGCCCGCGGTCCATGAGTGACTCGGCCATGGCGGCGTAGAGCTCGGCGTGGTCGGCGTCGGCCTGCTGCCCGAGGTAGAACGCCTCCTCGGCCTCGTCGTGGCGCTCGAGCGCGGCGAGGGCCTCGATGCGGAAGACCTGGATCTCGGCGAGGGCGGGGTCGAGCGACCAGGCGGCGTCGAGCCGTTCGAGCGCCTCGGCATGCCGGCCGGCACGGACCAGGGTCGCGCCGGCAAGGAACGCGGCCTGGACATTCTCGCGGTCGAGTTCGAAGGCGTCGGCGAAAGCCTTGTGGGCGTCTTCAAAGCGCCCGGCGGCGTCGAGGGTCAGGCCGAGGTTGAAATGCCACTCGGGCTGGTAGGGGTTGAACGACAGCGCCGAACGGAGTTCGTTCTCCGCCTCGTCCCAGCGGCCGAGTTCAAAGAACTCGTGGGCCCGCTCGACTCGCTGTTCGGCCTCCGACCAGTCGTTCACGCCTTGCTCCGTCTCCGGCGTTCCGCCCCGGGGTGACTCCGTCGTCCCCGCCCTGCTTCCCCTTCCCAGAGAAGCGACTTTGCCCGGCCTTTCTTTCCCGTTCCGCCCGTGTCTTTCTCGCTCCGCGCTTGTTTCCTTTCAACCCTCGCGGGTTTCCTTTCTTGACGAGGCCCAGACAAATCTCCCGAGAATCGAGCGGGCCCTGCCCGGGAGGATCTCCGGGGCCGCTGGGGCGTTGTCCGGTAACGCCGCGATCGCCTCCTCTGCATCGGCGAAGCCGGCGGCGGGATCAAGCCCTCGGTCGATCCAGTCCATCCAGCGTCGGTCCGCCGTTCCGCGGGCCGGGGCGGCGAACACCTCCCGCTCCTCGGCGGGGAGGCCCGTCAGAAGCGTCCAAGCAATCGCCGCGATGGAACGGAGTTCCTCGCGGCGGGTCTCGTCGATCTGGGTGGGGCGCTCGATGGCCCTCTCGAGCCCGTAAAGCTCGATCAGCAGCGTACCGCGGGAGTTCACCAGAACCTGGGCCTCGGTGATGGGGCCGTGGCAGACGCCCTGGGCGTGGGCCGCGGCGACGGCCTCGAGGAGTTGGCGGACGGCCCGGGCGGTCTCGGGGAGGCTGAGGACCCCTGCCTTGGTTTGCCGGAGCGAGGCAAGCGTGACGAGCGTCTCGTGGTTGCCGGGATAGGCGGCGGCGGCCCAGCAGCGGCCGGGGCCGTCGCGGCCGATCTCTTCGAGATGGAGCGTGTGGGGCCTCCGCACGCCGACGACGGCGCGAAGGTGCTGCCAGAGCTGGGACTCGCCGGGATCACTCGGAACACTGAAGAGATAGAACAGACAGTCCACGCCCCGGCGGATGTCGAAGGCGAGGAATCGTTCGGCGAATCGGTGGCGGCCGAGCGGGCGCACCAACCGCTTGCCCCCGATGAGGGGCATGTCGGAGAGGTCGATCTCGCGTGAATCAGAGAGAGATGGACGCGTCATTGCAGCCCGATTTCCTCGCCCCGGGGCCTCCGCCCGGCTGTACCTTGAGCTTGCCGAGGCGGCGATCCGTGCCGAGCCCCGGTCCAGACGACCAAGATGGAGTGTAGCGGGGCGGGTGAGGGGCGTGTGCCGAGACCCGTGCATTTCCCTGATTCCCGGTGGGAATTCGGTTCGGTTTTTACTCGTATGTCACAAGCCGGGCTGGCCCGTTGAGCGTGGCCGTGGCGTGGGACTCTGCTTGGTCAGGCAGCCAGCGGCCGATGGCGTCGTCCATGTGAAGGAGGAGCAGCGTGTGCTGATCGGGGAGGTGGCGCCGAGGCGGGGTGAAGGTCGACCCGGCGTAGCGTGCGGTGGCCGAGAGCCTGACCTCATCGATCATGCCTTGGAAGTGGCTCATCGCGCCGCCCTGATTGGTGACATCGGCGCCGATCACGAGGGGTAGTGCGTTGGTCTTTCGGACGCCCGAGGCGGGGTTCGCGTCGGCGAGGGCGCCGTCGAGATAGAGCCGGACCTCGCTCCCGTCGTAGACGCCGGCGATGTGATGCCAGCGCCCGGCTTCGAGGACGCTCTGCTTGATCTCGGCGACGCGGTAGGCCCCGTCGAGGTGGACGGCGAAATGGGGCTTGCCGTCGCTGACGAACAGGCCGAACTCGCTGCCCTCGGTCTTGGTGATCAAGCCGGTGCGCCCTTCGAAGGCGTCGGCGTTGAACCAGCACTCGAGGGTCAGCGGGCCCTCTGGGATCTCGATGGCCGCGCTGGGCACCGACGCATAGGCCTCGCCCGCGAGTTCGAGCGCCCGGTCGGGCGAGCCGGTCGAGAGGGTGCGGAGGTCGAGGTCGAGCGGGTACTCGGCGCGGATGGTGGGGATGCTGTAACGATGCCCCGGGGCGAGCATGTCCATGTCGATCACGATCTCGGCGGGCCTGAAGGACGCGTCGAGGGCGTCGCCCTGACGCTCGGCGCGGAACTTGAAGGTCCGGGTCTCGCCCGCGGCGAGCACGGCGTGATCGTGATCGGGCCAGAAGATCCAGCGGCTGTCGGCGGTGTCGGGGAGGATGGTCGCCTCGACGGGACGCGGGGCGGGATTGGTGACGGAGACGGCGAGTTCGGCGTCGCACCCGCCGTCCATGCCGAGAGAGATAGGTGCGCCGAACGCGGGCTTGATCGCGGCGAGTCGGGCGGCGTCGTCGGCGAGCTCGCCCGTGATCTCGCGGACATCCATGACCTCTCCGACCGGGATGGCGGCGTGGGCGACCTGGTTGTCACGCACGGTGACGATGTTGAAATGGTGCATCCAGCCGGCCTCGGGGACGGTCGCGTTCTGGTGCCCCCCCACCGTCGCGAGGGTGACATAGTCGATCCCGTCCTTGGGATCGAACCGCATGCGGTGGATGTGCCCGGCGAAAACGGCCGAGACATTGCCGGCGTCGACGAGGGCCCGGTGCACCTTGTCCCAGTCGTCGCCGTACTGCCCGCCTAGCCAGCGGGGGTGGTGCAGGAAGAGGAAGATGTGGTCGGCGTCCCGGCCTTTTTCGAGCATGGAGCGGAGCCATGTGAACTGCTCGTCGCTCATGCGCTGGCACTCGGCCTTTCGGAAGTTCTTCTCGCCGGTGTCGGGGTTGCCCTCGTCGGAGTAGAGGGCGATGAACATGCAGTTCTTGTGCTCGAAGGCGTACCAGAGCGGGCCGAAGTGCATCTCGTAGTTCTTGTCGTGCTCGCCCTCGGGCTTCTCGCCCTCCGGGCCCCGCCAGTAGACACCGTGGTTGCCCGCGACCGGGAACCAGGGGCAGAGCAGCTCGTCCATGACCGACTTGAACTCGCTCATCTGGCTCATCCACTCGGGCTCTTCGTTGTAGCCCTGGATGAGGTCGCCCACGGTGATGACGAAGTCGGGCTCGAGGAGGTTGGTGTCGCGAACCGCGTCCTTGAGCACGCTCACGCCGTCGGCGGGGCCCCCGGTGCGGTCGCCGTAGACGACGAAGAAGAAGGCGTCCTCCTCGCTGGGGAGGGGGAGTTGGACCGGGCTGGTCCGGCTGGTCCAGAAGCGGTCGGGCTCGCGGCTGACGGGGTGCTTCTCGCCCTGCTTGTGCAGGTGCCGCGTGTGGTGGTGGTCGATGTGGAGGTCCTGGGCCGGGGCGGCGAGGGCGGTGGCGGCGAGGAGGGCGATGGCGGCGAGGCGTCGGGGCATGGGGGTCCTTCCTGCTGAGGAAGCCGGGAGCCTAGCGGGAGATTGTGAGGGATTGGCGAAGAAAGAGAGAACTGTCGGCAAAGTGCAACCCGCGGGGTCGGCTGCGGGTAGCCCCCACTGCCGGCGATCTATTTTCCGATTGCCCAGTCACGCCGGCGGAAACGAGGTCGGGATGGCGACGCGTTGGATGGACGCGGGGGCGTGGGGTGCGCGGGCGGGCGCGGCGGGTGGAGTTGCGCCGGCTGCTGAGTCGGGCGGGGCCTCGGTGCGATCGGCCCGGGCGTTCACGCTGATGGACCTGATCGTCCTGGTTGCGGCGGCCGGGCTGGTGGTGTGCCTCGGGGGCGTGATACTCGGTCACAACCGTGTCGCCGCCGGGCTGACGGGTTCGCAGGCGAATCTCCGGCAACTGGGGCGGGCGAGCGGGGCGTGGGTGGAGGACCACGAGGGACGCCTGCCGGGATATGACTGGGAGGGTAGCGATGGCTTTCCCCCGCGCCGCTACGACATCGGTGGCGGTCAGTACGCGTTGGCTCGCAACAACCTCGAAGGCGCGCAGGTCCAGCTCGCCGCGATCCTGCGGAAGTTGACCGGGCGTTTCAACGGCGAAGATACCCGCATTCTGGTCAACTTCGATCGGGTCCCCCACCGGCGGTATCTTCATCTGCCGATGACCGAGTATCTCGGGGGGACGCAGCCGGACCCCGTCGCGGTCAGTCCGCTGGACACGCACCTGCAAGATTTCCAGGCGAACCCGCTCGACTATCCGTCGCTGCCGGGCGGGGCGGGCCCCGATTTCGTCCCCGAGGCGAACTGGGCCAGGAGCCAGGTAATCAATCGCTGGCCCTTCGCGTCGAGCTACCAGAGCACGGTGTACGCGTGGTCGCCGAGCCGACCGCACCCCACCGATGGGCTGGCGCTGGTGCCTGCGCCGGACGACTCGCTCTTGTTCTTGGTCCGGAATCCGCAGGGGTTCGCCCCCCGGCCGCTGTCCGGGGTTCGCTTTCCCTCGCTCAAGGCCTTCATGTTCGAGGAGTACGACTACTCCCAGGGGCTTGGCGTCAATGGCCGCATCTTCGCCGACCCCGAGGCGAGCGTCAATGTGCTGTTCTTCGACGGCTCGGCCCGGCGGATCGCGACGGCGGACGCCAACCCGGGGTGGGACGCGTCCGATCCCTGCAACATGAGTATCTCGGCCCCGCGGCGGCACCGCGCGATCGACACGCGGTTCTTCCCCGACTACCCGCCCGATGCGCTCTATCCGGGCTACTACCGCTGGACGCGGGGCGGGCTTGAGGGCATCGATGTCGGCGCGGGAGAGATCAACACGAGCGCGTGGTGCGACTGAGCACCTCTGCAAGTCGACGGGAGACCAGACATGACCACCAGATTCGCGATGCATCACGCCGCAGCGCTGTTGACGCTGTCGATGGCTCCGCCCGTGCTTGCCGGCATCGACCCGTGCGACCCGGAGTACTTCGCCGTGCTCGGGGCGGCCTCGTTCACGCGGGATGTCGAGATCGCGGGCGATCTGCTCTTCGTGCTGGACGACTCGGTGCACGGGCAGAGCGAGACCGGGCTGCGCATCTTCGATATCACCGACCCGGGCGACCCGACGCTGCTCGCCTCGTTCCCGACGCCCGGGTTCGCGTCCGACATCCACATTGCGGGCGGCACGGCGTATATCGCCGACGGGGCGGTCGGCGGGCTTCTCATTCTGGATATCTCGGACCCCGCCGCGCCGATCCGCCTCGGCTCGATCGACACGCCGGGCCCGTGCCTGGCCGTGGATGTGCGCGGGGCGGTGGCGGCGGTCGCGGACGGGGACCATGGGATCCGGCTGATCGCGGTCGGGCTGCCCGCGAGCCCGTTCGAGGTCGGTTCGCTCGACACGGAGGGGATCGCGACGGATGTGCTGTTCGAAGGCGGGACGCTCTTCGTCGCCGACAGGCTGAACGGGCTGCTCTCGGTGGATATCAGCGACCCGAGCGCCCCCGTCCTGACCGGGCAAGTCGGGACCCAGGGCTCCGCGTTCGGGCTGAGCCGGTCCCCCGTTGACGAGACCTTGTATGTTGCCGAGTACGAGGGCGGCCTGCTTGTCGTCGACATCTCGAGCCCGGATTCGCCTTCGCCGATCGGCGAGGTGGACACCCCAGGCTCCGCCCGATCGATGTTGGCGGTCGGCACGGATGTCCTCCTGGCGGACATGGCGTCCGGGCTGCACCGCGTCGACGCGAGCGACGCGATGTTCGTGGGCATCGCCGAAACTTTCCCGACTTCCGGCTCGGCGATGGCGGTGGCGCTCGCGGGCGAGATCGCGTTTGTCGCGGACAATCAGGGCGGCGTTCTGGTGCTCAACCTTCAGGAATGCGATGTCTGCCTCGCGGACTTCGCGCCCCCGTTCGGATGGCTGGACCTGGACGACCTCTCGGCATTCAGGTCCAGCTTCAACTACGGATATCCTGACACCCGGGCGTGGGAACTCGCTGAGCCGCTCGATGTCGGCGACATGGCGGACATCGTGGCGTTCGTGACGAGTTTCAGCGCGGGGTGCCCGTAGCCCCCGGGTGCTTGGGGTGCGAGCGGCTGGCAAAGCCCCGCAGGTCAACTCCGGCAGCCGAAAGGAGGAATCATGGGCTTGCAACGACGCGTAACTATGAATGGGCTGATGTGGCTGGTGGGGTCGGGGGTGGGCTTCGCCTCGGCAACCTCCGTCATGGCAGAGGTCCTGTTCGTGGACCAGCGTGTCCAGGGCGGGGCGGGCGACGGCTCGAGCTGGGCGAACGCGTTCGCCAACCTGCAGGACGCTCTCGAGGCGGCCCGCATCGAGGCCGGGACGGTTGACGAGATCTGGATCACCTGGGGGACCTACAGGCCGGCCCCTGTAAACGGCGACCGAACGGTCTCGTTCGAACTGGTGGACGGCGTGGCGCTGCTGGGCGGCTTCACAGGTGTCGAGGCGACGCCGGAGGAGCGACCGGCCCACGACATCGGGACCTACCTCTCGGGCGACCTGAACGAAGACGACGCTCGCGACGCCCAGGACGAGTGGGTCGCGTCGACGCGCGACGACAACTCGTTCCGCGTGCTCCGGTACGAGGGAAGTGAGGCGGTCAGGCTCGATCGCCTCACGATCTCGGGTGGGAACCAGGAGGTCTCGACGCTCTCTTCCAACGGGGGCGCGGCGTTGCTGACCTTCGGCGCACCGCGTGTCGACCTCACCGACTGCCAGATCCGGGACAACACCTGCGCCGCTGTCGCAGGGGCGGTGTTCATGAGCGGCGCCGCGGAGGCGGTGGTCGAGCGTTGCGTCTTTCGGCGCAATGAGAGCGCCGTGCTTGGGGGCGCGGTCTTCATGGCCCGCAGCCTGGCCAATGAGAACCGCCTCGAGATCATCGACTCTGACTTTGAGCGGAACCGGGTGACGGGCCGACTCCCCAACGACGCGCCGACCCGTTCGATCGGCGGCGGGGCGATCTACTCCGGGGCAAGCGAGACCGTGCTGACACGCAGCGTGTTTCGCTGGAACAGCGCCGAGACTGTCACTGTCCTGACCGATTTCGATGAGGCCCAGGGCGGCGCAGTCCTGGTGGAGATCGTGCAGTCAGCCCCTGCGCCGGGGCAGGTGAGGATCGAGGCGTGCGAGTTCCGGGAGAACTCGGTCGTGGCGGGCGCGGGGCTAGGCGCATTCGGGGGCGCGGTGCACATCCGGAACGCCGGGGCCGAGATCCTCGACAGCGTGTTCGCCGAGAATGAAGCCGAGGTAGCGGACGGGATCGCGCAGGCCTCGGGCGGCGCCGTCAACATCCGCAACCTTTCGGGGCCCCCGGGAGGCACAGTCACCGTTCGCCGGACGCGTTTCGAGGCAAACCGGATCGCTGGCAATGTCGTCGATCTGTCGATCGGTGCCGGGATCGCTGTCGTCGGCGGCGACCGCCTGGACTCCTGCCTGATCGAGGAATCCGCGTTCCTCGACAATTTCGTGCTGGACGGGGGCGCGGACACCCGCGGAGCCGGCGCGTATCTCGCGGCGGACTCGGTGGGCGTCGCCGGTTCGGCGTTCGAGCGCAACGGGGCGACCGCGATCTCCGATTCTCCGGCAGGCCTCCCGCCGGGGGGCGCCCTGGCCGTCGATGCGCTGGAGGCGGAGGTCAGGGACTGTTCGATCACGGACAACCTGTTCCTGCTGAGCGTTCCTTACGGCTCGGAGGACTTCTCCCCCGGCGCGGCGGGGCTGGTCGTCGACGCCCCGCGAATCACCGTGGACCGCACTCGGATCGTCGACAACCGGGCGGGGGTCTTCCTCCCCGACCCGGGACAGATCGATCGCATCGCAGGCGGCGCGGCGTTCGCGACCGGGTCGGCCACGATCGCCAACTCGCTCATCGCGGGGAATAGCGGACGCGAGGCGGGCGGCGTCGTCATCGCGTCGTTGCCGGGGGCGATCGGGTCGAGCATCATCAACACCACTATCGCCGGCAACGAAGCCACGGGCGAGGGCCCCGGGGGCGTGTACAGTGAGCACCCGCTCGTGCTCGCCAACTCGATTGTCTGGATGAACCGGGCCGAGCGAGCGTCGGCGATCGACCGCGAGATCGAGCTCGCGCCTGGGTCCTCGGCGGAATTCTGCCTCATCGGGGGGTGGGACGGCTCGCTTCCCGGCGCCGAGAACCTCGACGCCGACCCGCGGTTCGTCGAGCCGGCGTTCCACGATTACCGCGTGCAGCCCGGCTCACCCGCGATCGACTCGGGGAGCAACGAACTTCTCCTCCCGGGGCTCGACGCGTTCGACCTCGCGGGCGGGGCGCGCAGGGTCGATGATCCCGCATCCCCTGACACGGGAGCCGGGCCGTCGCCCGTGGTGGACCGCGGGGCGTTCGAGTTTGCTCCCGGTCTGTGCGGGCCGGCGGACCTCGCCGAGCCGAC
>JRYH01007743.1_pt1 | contig 13509 bp, 10 predicted proteins | sample 235351 | NCBI WGS metagenome assembly JRYH01 (sample SAMN03074221, study PRJNA261480) | activated sludge metagenome | biome: Wastewater Treatment Plant; feature: Wastewater; material: Activated sludge; isolation source: activated biomass of a wastewater treatment plant treating wastewater... ... | reverse complement strand
CCCAACATGCTCGGCGTGCAGGCGATCGACGTCGAGCTCGGCGAGTTGGTGAATTACATCGACTGGGGGCCCTTCTTCCAGACCTGGGACCTCGCCGGTCGCTTCCCCGCCATCCTCGACGACGAGGTGGTGGGCGAGACCGCGCGCAACGTGTTCGCCGACGGCAAGGCCATGCTCGAGAAAATCGTCGCCGACGGGTGGCTGCAGGCGAAGGCGGTGTTCGGCCTGTTCCCCGCCAACGCGGTGGGCGACGACATCGAGCTCTACACCGGCGAGGACCGCAAGCACCTCGCCATGGTGTGGCACGGTCTGCGCCAGCAGCACGAGCGCCCGGCCGGCAAGCCGCACTGGTGCCTGGCCGACTTCGTCGCGCCGAAGGATTCCGGTGTGCCGGACTGGGTGGGCGCCTTCGCGGTGACCGCCGGCCTGGGCATCGAGGCCCGGGTCGCGGAGTTCGAGGCCGCGCACGACGACTACCACGCGATCATGCTCAAGAGCCTCGCCGACCGCCTTGCCGAGGCCTGCGCCGAGTGGCTGCACGAGCGCGTGCGCCGCGAGTGCTGGGGCTATGCCGCCGACGAGACGCTCGACAACGAGGCGCTGATCGCCGAGCAGTACCGCGGCATCCGTCCGGCACCGGGTTATCCGGCCTGCCCGGACCATACCGTCAAGGGTGCGTTGTTCGAGCTGCTCGATGCGCGGCACAATGCCGGCATGGAACTGACCGAGAGCTACGCGATGATGCCGGCGGCGGCGGTGAGCGGTTTCTATTTCGCCCACCCCGAAAGCCACTACTTCGCCATCTCCAGGATCGGCCGCGACCAGCTCGAGGACTGGGCGCGCCGTACCGGCATGGACGTGGACGAAGCGGCACGCTGGCTCGCGCCGCTGCTGTGACCGATGCGACCCGGCGCGTGCCGTCGACGACGGCGCTCGCGGCCCGGGTCGCCATCCTGTGGACGCTGTTCCAGCTCTGGGTGGCTTCGCCGCTGCCGCTGAGCCTCGGCGTCGGTCAATTCGCCGTCGGGCAGCTGCGCTCGATCCATCTGGCCTTCGCGCTGCTGCTGTGCTTGCTGCTGGTGCCCGCGCATGCGTCGTCGTCGATCGCGCGCCGGCTCGACCCTGCGCTCGGGGGGGCGGCAGCGCTCTGCGCCGCCTATGGATTCCTCTTCTACACCCCGCTCAGCGCTCGCCCGGGCGACCCATGGGCGATCGACGTCGCGGTCGCGCTCGGCGGGCTAGTGTTGCTGCTCGAGGCGGTGCGACGCCTCCTCGGCTGGCCGCTGCTGGTCTTCCTGCTGGTCCTGCTCGCCTACGTCCAGCTCGGCCCGCTCGCCCCGGACCTGATCGCGCACAAGGGCGCCTCGCTCGTGCACATGATGGACCGGCTGTGGCTGGGCACGGATGCAGTGTTCGGTGTTGCGCTCGGCATCTCGGCCGAGTTCATCTTCCTGTTCGTGCTGTTCGGCGCCTTGCTCGAGTGCGGAGGGGGGGGCGCCTTCTTCATGCGCAGCGCGCTTGCGCTCGTCGGCCACATGCGCGGCGGTCCGGCGAAGGCGGCCGTGGCCGTGTCGGCGGCGACCGGGCTGTTCTCCGGGGCGTCGGTGATCAACGTGGTGTCGACCGGGCCGATCACGATCCCGCTCGCGAAGCGCGTCGGCTATGCGCCCGACAAGGCGGCCGCGATCGAGGTCGCTTCTTCGGTCAACGGCCAGGTCATGCCGCCGGTGATGGGGGCGGCGGCCTTCCTCATGGTGGAGTCGGTGGGCATTCCCTACATGGACGTGCTGCGCCACGCGCTGATCTCGGCGCTGGTGGCCTATGTGGGCCTGCTGATCATCGTGCATCTGGAGGCGGTCAAGGCGGGGCTCGAGGGGCTGCCGAGTCCGCGCGTGCGCTGGCAGGTCTCGCTGCGCCGTATCTTGGCCGGCCTGGCACGCGGCGCCGCTGCGCTGGCCGTGCTCGCCATGCTGGTGCCGCTGGTGCGCGCGACGGTGCCGGAGGCGGGGGCGCTGGCGGTGGCGGGCGCGCTCCTCGCCGCGTATCCGCTGCTGCTGCGCTTCGCCGCGCGCGGCGCCTTGCCGGTACCCCTTCCGGCATCCGCGGACGGCCCGCCGAGTCCGCCCGCCGAGGTCTTGCGCGCGGGCCTGTATTTCCTGCTGCCGGTCGGCCTGCTGGTGTGGAACCTGGTGGTCGAACGGGCAGCGCCCGCGTTCTCGGTGTTCTGGGCGCTTGCGCTGCTCGCGGTCATCGTGCTCACCCAGCGGCCGCTGCTGGTGCTGCTGCGCGGCCAGCCGCGCGCGGCGCTGCGCCCGGCCTGGCGGCAGGGTGTGGCCGAGCTTCTCGACGGCGTGTACGCCGGGGCACGCGGCATGCTGGTGGTCGCGGTGGCGACTGCCGCAGCCGGGGTGGTCGTCGGCGTAGGGGCGCTGAGCGGCATCGGCCTGGTGATGACGGAGGTCGTCGGGGTGCTCGCCGGCGGCAGCATGCTGATGGTGCTCGTCCTCGTGGCGATGGTGTGCCTGATCCTGGGCATGGGCCTGCCCACCAGCGCGAACTACATCGTGGTGTCGGCGCTGATGGCGCCGACGATCGTCACCCTGGGCGCGCAGTATGGCCAGCCGGTGCCGCTCATCGCCGCGCATCTGTTCGTGTTCTATTTCGGCCTGCTGGCCGATGTGCTGCCACCGGGCGGCCTGGCGTCGCACGCGGCGGCCAGCATCGCCGGGGCCAATCCGCTGCAGACCGGCGTGCGCGCCTTTCGCTATTCGATGCGGATGGCGGTGCTGCCCTTCATGTTCGTCTTCAATCCGCAGCTCCTGCTGATCGGTGTCGATCATCCGCTGCACGCCGCACTCACGGTTGCCGCGGCGACCCTGGGCGGCTTCGTGTTCATCTGCTTCAACCAGGCCTGGCTGCTGATGAAGACGACGGTGGCCGAGCGCCTGACCCTGCTTCTGGCGTCGTTCCTGTTCTTTCACCCGGGCATGTTCGTCGAGCCGCTGCGGCCCGCCTACCAGCGCGCGGAGGGCGGGGAGATGGCGACGGTGATCGAGCGCGCCGCCGAGGGCGCACAGCTTCGCCTGGTGTTCGAGCGCGCCGTCGAAGCGGAGGCGCCCGCGCTGCGGGTCGTGATGCTGCCGGCCGCGGCGACGCCGTCGTGGTCCGCGCGCTTCGAGGCGCATGGCATGCGGCTGGTGCGCGAGGCATCGGGTGCGCGGGTGGCCGAGGTCGCCTTCGGCAGCCCGGCGGAGCGGGTCGGCGTCAGGGCGGGCGATCGCCTGGTGGCGGTCGAGCGCGAACGAGGCGGACCCTCTGTGCAGTGGCTGTACGGGCTCGCGCTGGCGCTCGTCGCCTGGGTCTGGCGCCGACAGCGCCGCCGGCTCGCCATCGGTTGAGGGGCGCGGGCACGGCGGTCCGAAGCGGCCGCCGGTGGTGTTCGGTCCTGGCGGGGGCGCTTCAGCCGGGCCCGCGGGGCAGGTGCGCAGCGAGCGCCGCCAGCGGGCCAGGGCGGCCGAAGTGGTAGCCCTGGAAGCGGTGGCAGCCGCTGCGGGCGAGGAATTCGAACTGCGCCTCCGATTCGACGCCTTCCGCGATCACCCGCAGGCCCATCGTCTCGCCGAGGGCGATGATGGTGCGCGCGATTGCGGCGTCGTTCGGGTCGCTCAGCACGTCGCGGACGAAGCTGCGGTCGATCTTCAGGTCGGTCAGCGGCAGGCGCTTGAGGTAGGTCAGCGAGGAGTAGCCGGTGCCGAAGTCGTCGAGCGCGAAGCCGATGCCCAGCGCCTGCAGCTGCTGCATGCGCGCGACGACCGCCTCCATGTCCTCGAGCAGCATGCTCTCGGTGATCTCGATCTTCAGCCGCCGGCCGGGCACGCCGGTACGGGCCAGGGTGGCGGCCACCACCTCGGCGAAGTCGGCCTGGCGGAACTGGCGGGCGCTGACGTTGACCGCGAGCTCGAGCTGCGCCAGGCGCGGATCCTGCGCCCACGCCCGCAACTGATGGCAGGCGGTGTCGATGACCCAGTTGCCGAGCGGCACGATCAGGCCGCACGCCTCGGCCACCGGGATGAAGCGCTCGGGCGAGAGCGCGCCGTGCTCGGGGTGGGTCCAGCGCAGCAGGGCCTCGGCGCCGACCATGCGGCCGCCGGCGTCGAACTGGGGCTGGTAGTGCAGGGCGAACTCACCGCGCTCGAGCGCCAGGCGCAGGTCGGCTTCGAGCCGGGTGCGCTCGCGCAGGCGCGCTGCCATCTCCGGGCCGAAGAAGCGCAGGCAGTTGCGCCCGCTCGCCTTGCTCTCGTACATCGCCATGTCGGCGTGCTTGAGCAGGGTCTCGGCGCTGTCCTCGCCCGCCCCGAACACGACCGCGCCGATGCTCGCCGACGTCCTGGCCTCGAAGCGCTGGAAGGCGTAGGCCTGCTCGACCACGGCGAGGATCTTGCGTCCGACGTCGGCGGCCTGCTGGCGCGCCGCGTCCTCGTCTGTGCTGAGGTCCTCGAGCACGACGACGAACTCGTCGCCGCCGAGGCGCGCGACGGTGTCCACGGCGCGGACCGTGTGCGTCAGCCGGCGCGCGACCTCGCGCAGCAGCTCGTCGCCGTGGTCGTGGCCGAGGGTGTCGTTGAGCGTCTTGAAGTCGTCGAGGTCGAGCAGCATCAGCGCGCAGCGCGTGTTGCGGCGTGAGCTCGCCGCCATGGCGTGGCCCAGGCGGTCGGTCAGCAGACGTCGGTTGGGAAGCTGGGTGAGGGGGTCGTAGTAGGCGAGGGCATGGATGCGGCGCTCCGCATCGCTGAGCTCCTCGACCTGCGCATGCAGGCGGGCGGCCTGGGCGTCGAGCGATTCCTGGTTGCGCGCGAGCTGTCCGCGCATGTCCTCGAGCGCCGCGCCGAGCGCGGAGATCTCGGCGATCCGGGTGTGGGGCGCAGCGGGCACGGAGAAGTCGAGTTCGCCCATGCGCCGCCCCATCCGCGCCAGCGACTCGAGCGGCGCCGCGATGCGCTGCGCCTGGCGGCGCGCGACGAGGGCCGCGATTGCCAGCAGCAGCACGACAGATCCGGCGAGACCCTGCACGATGCCGGCCCAGTCGGGCGCGAACTCGGTGGCCGGGGCCAGGGTGAGGATCCACAGCCGGTGTTCGCCGAGCGGGTGGGCGTCGACGGCGGCCAGCCACGCGCGGCCTCCGGCCTCGACCCTGCGCGCGGCGTAGCCGCTGCGCCCGCCTTGGCGCCATGCGGCGAGTGCCGCGTCCACCGCGGGCAGGCCGAGCGCGCTGGCCGGCAGCAGCAGGATGCCCTGCCATTCGGCATCGCTGACGCCTTCGGGACGGCGCGGCAGCCCGAGCACGCGCTCGTCCTCGGTCAGCACCATGGCCATGCCGTCCACGCCGATGCGCGCCTCGCGGGTGGCGACGGAGAGGTCGGTTAGCTTGACGTCGAAGCCGAGCACGGCGTCGCTGCCGTCGGCGAAGCGGAAGCGGCGCGACACGGTGATGCCGGGGTCGCCGGTGGTGAAGAAGGTGTAGGGTTCGGTCCAGTGCGCCGCCGCCGCGGCCGATGCGATCGCGCCCGCGTACCAGGGGCGGGTGCGGGCGTCGTAGCGCAGCGTCTTCCAGTGTTCGGTACGCGTGCCGTCTGCGGCCTGCTCGAGGATCAGGTGGCGTTCGCCCCATGCGACGAGGTCGGTGCGCCGGCTGCGCCAGCTGCCATCGGGCTGGCGCAGCAGCATCCACGCGCGGCCGTCGTGGCTGCCGAGCACCACCGAGCTGAGCTGCTCGAAATGGCGGAGCATGGGCATGAAGTGGCGCTCGATGGATTCGGGCTCGGCAAACGGGGGCGGCTGCCCGGCCATCCAGTCGCTCGCCGGCAGGAGCATGCGGGCAGGCTCGGAGACGGTGGCGTCGAGCGCGTCGCCGACCTCGTGCGCGACGCGGGTGAACTCGCTCGCCGCGAGGCGCTGGTGCAGCGGCAGCAGCCCGAGCACCACGAGGGCGGCGGCGAACAACAAAAGCGCGCCGCTGGCGATCAGCAGCAGTCGGGTGAAGATCACGCGTCGCAGCGTGGTGTCGGCGGACATGCGGGAGGTGGACTCAGGTTTGGTGCTGGACTGCATTGTCCATGATGCCCGCGTCGGCGCCGCGAGGATGTGAGATTCGCCCGGCCCGCGTCCAGAAAACGGCAGGCTGCCGCCCGGCGCGCGCGTGTATCATCACGAGTCGCTTATTCATCAGGGGCTGCCATGGCAACCGTCGAACTCACCGCCGACAACTTCAACGAGACGCTCGAGAAGAGCCCGATCGTCTTCATCGACTTCTGGGCGGCCTGGTGCGGCCCGTGCCGCAACTTCGCGCCAACCTACGAGGCGGCGTCCGAGGCCAACCCCGACATCGTGTTCGGCAAGATCGACACCGAGGCCCAGCAGGATCTCGCCGCCGCCTTCCAGATCCGCTCGATCCCGACCATCGCGGTGATTCGCGAGGGCGTGATGGTGTTCCGCGAATCCGGTGCGCTGCCGGCGAGCGCGCTCAATCAGGTCATCGAGGGGGTGCGCGGCCTGGACATGGATCAGGTGCGCGCCGAGATCGCCGCCCAGCAGGCGGGCGATCAGCAGGCCTGAGCACGCACGGCCTCCGGTCGCGGGGGCAGGCAAGAAGGACGCGGCGGCTGTCGCGTCTTTTTTTTGCGCCGCCATCAGGTGCCCGCACCGGCGGCGTCGGCCTGCGTCAGCGCATGGGCGGCACGCTCGCGGATCGCCTGCATCGCCGGGTGGGACAGCCGGCGCTCGGTGGTGATCGCGAACACCCGCGCGCGCGCGTCCGGCACCTCCCCGAGCAGGCGCACCCCGTACTGCCTGCACACGTAGTCGGTAATCGTGGTGGGCGCGGCGAACACGCCATCGCCGGCCTGGCCGAAGGCCTTCATCAGCGCGCTGTCGTCGAATTCGGCGGCGATCGCAGGGCGGATGCGCATGCGTTCGAACCATTGCAGCAGCGCGCCGCGGTGGGCGACGTCGGCGCCCGGCAGCAGGAAGGGCGCGCCGTCGAGCATGGCTGGCAGGCCGCCTTCGCGTGCGGTCGGCGAGCGCCGGCGCGGCGAACACTGTCAGCGTGCTCTCGCCGAGCAGGTGCTGTAGCCGCGCACGCTGACGTCGGGCGGGATCGGGCGGTCGGCGATCACCAGGTCGAGGCGGTGCACCGCGAGCTCGGCGAGCAGTTCGGCCAGCGGCGCCTCGCGGCACACCAGCCGGCCCGGGCGCTCGAGGCGCAGGGCAGGCTCGATCAGGCGGTGCACCATCGATTTCGGCATCGAGTCCGGGATGCCGATGCGGAACGGCAGGCTGCGGCGCAGGCTGTCGTCGCGCAGTGTTTCCACGATCTGGTCGCCGAGCGCGAAGATCTCCTCGGCCCGGCCGAGGATGCGCTCGCCCGCCTCGGTCAGCGCCAGGCGGCGGCCGCTGCGGCGGAACAGGGTGACGCCGAGCGCGCCCTCGAAGGTGGCGAGCTGGGCGCTGATCGAATGCGGCGCCAGGCCGAGCACCCGCCCGGCCTCGGCGATCGTGCCCACGCGCGCCACCGTCCAGAAGTAGCGCAGGTGCTTGTAGTTGAGCTCCGTCATCGGCTGAATTCCGTCATCGCGGCGACGCCATCGTTCCGTCTAAAAAATCGATTCAAGTGCCTATATTAATCGACTTTTTATGGCGCCCCCTTTCCCCTAGGCTGAAGTCATCTGCACGGCCGGCCCGGTCGCTGCAGCCGACACGACACCGAAAGGAGACCGCACCATGCGCCATTACGAAACCGACAGCTCGCCCGCCGCCGCCCGCCTCCTCGCCCTCACCATGCTCGCCGACGGCGGCCTCGACCGCAACGAGCTCGACGCCCTGATGCGCTCCGATCTCGTGCGCCGGCTCGGCATCGGCACCGTCGAGTTCGAGCGCATCCTGCGCGAATACTGCGACGACCTGCTGATGGGCGCGCACTACCTGGACGGCATGCGCCTGAAGCTCGCCGACGAGGTCTTCGAGCTGCTGCTCGAGGACGTCGCCGATGCCGCGCTGCAGCGCGCGCTGCTGCGGACGATGCAGGACATCGTCGCCGCCGACGGCGTGGAGACCCCGGCCGAGGTCGAGGTGCTCGCCCGCGCGCTGGCGAAGTGGGGCATGCGCCCGCACGAGGGCGCGTTCAACTGAACAGGCGCACCGAGGACGGAGCCGCCCCGCGGCGGCTCCGTCTGCCGCCACCGCCACCGAGGAGGCCATGATGGCCGGCACCAAGCCCGCGTCCCGCTCCCCCCACGACAACCACCTCGGCGAGCGCGTCGACGACCCGCTGATCGACCGCCTGCACTGGGTCATCCGCCAGGCGATCCGCGTGCTGGCGGTACTGATGGTGGCGGTGATCCTGTGGACGGTGGCCGACGTCGTGCTGGTGCTCTACGAGAAGCTGTCCGACCCGCCCTTCCTGCTGCTCGACCTCAACGACATCTTCGTCGTCTTCGCCGCCTTTCTGGCGGTGCTGATCGCGATCGAGATCTTCGTCAACATCACGCTCTACCTGCGCGACGACGTCATCCACGTCAAGCTGGTGATCGCCACCGCGCTGATGGCGATCGCGCGCAAGGTGATCGTGCTCGACCTGGCCACGCTGGCGCCGACCTATCTGTTCGGCATCGGCGTGGTGGTGCTCGCGCTTGGTGTGACCTACTGGCTGGTGTCGGCGCGGCCGGGAGACTGAAGGCCGCGTCCGCGGTTCAGTTCGGGCGCGGCCTCATTCGAACAGCGCGCCCACGCTCTGGCCGCTGTGGATGCGCTCGATCGCGGCCGCGAACAGCGGCGCGACGTTGAGCACGGTGAGCTTGTCGAAGCGCTTCGCGTCGGGCAGGGTCACCGTGTTGGTGACCACGATGGAGTCGAGCGCCGCCTCGCCCAGGCGCTCGACCGCCGGTCCGCACAGCACGCCGTGAGTCGCGGCCGCATGGATGCTGCGCGCACCGGCGGCCTTGAGTGTGGCCACCGACGACACCAGGGTGCCGGCGGTGGCGATCTCGTCCTCGAAGATCACCACGTCGCGCCCGGCGACGTCGCCGACCACTTCGCCCTGCTTGACCGCGGTGTCGGACACGCGGCGCTTGTCGATGATCGCCATCGGAATGCCCAGCCGCTCCGAGAAGCGCCCGGCGCGCTTGGCGCCGCCGGCGTCGGTGGCCACCGCCACCATGTTCGACAGGTCGTGGTGGCGGCGGAAGTGCTCGGCGATGGTCGGCACCGCCGTCAGGTGGTCGACCGGCACGCTGAAGAAGCCATGCACCTGGTCGGCGTGCAGGTCCATCGTCAGCACGCGGTTCGCGCCGGCGGTCTTCAGCATGTCGGCGATCAGCCGCCCGGTGATCGAGATGCGCGGCGCGTCCTTCTTGTCCGAGCGCGCATAGGAGTAGTACGGGATCACCGCGGTGATGCGCTGCGCCGATGCGCTGCGCAGCGCGTCGAGCGTGATCAGCAGTTCCATGATGTGCTCGCTCACCGGCTCGGTGAAGGACTGCACCACGTACACGTCGCGTTCGCGCACGTTTTCCTGCACCTGAACGCGCAGGTTGTCGTTGGAGAAACGGGAGATGTCGAGCTGGCCGAGGCGGATGCCGAGCCGTTGGCAGATTTCGCCGGCAAGTTCCCGGCTGGCGTTGCCGGCAAAGATCTGGAGGCCGTGGCTGATCACGGGATGTCTCGCTTATGTGAATTGGCTGGAATGAGCCGGCCGGAGCCGGGGCTGCATGCGTGGCGGCGCGCACCAGGCGCGCTCTCTTTTACTCCGACTCCGGTCTTGGGGGAAGAGGGGGCGGCAGCGTACGATGCCGGCTGGAACGCTTTCCTGCCGGGTTTTGCCGATGTCCGTTCGATTTGCCGCAGTTGCCTCCGCTGCCGTTTCCCCGGCCGTCCCTGCTCCCGCGCGGCCTGTGCCCGCCCGCCGTGCCTTGCTGTATTGCCTGATTCTTGCCGCGGCGCTGGCCGCAGCCCTGCCTGCGTCTGCAGCCGATGCCGTCACGCCCGACGGCGGCATCTATCGCGGCGGCATGCGCGACGGCAAGCTGCACGGCCAGGGCCGCATCGAGTGGCGCAACGGTGCCTACCGCGAAGGCGCTTTCGTCGAAGGCCTGTCGCACGGCAGAGGCATGGCGGCCGGTGCATCGGGCTGGCGCTACGAAGGTGGCTTCGACAACGGCCTGATGCAGGGCAAGGGACGCATGCGCTTCGCCGACGGCTCGGAATACGAAGGCGAATTCCGCGCCGACGAGTTCGACGGCCACGGGCGCTACGCCCGCGCCAATGGCGAAGTCTACGAAGGGGGCTTCAGGAAGGGCCGCTTCCACGGCGAAGGCCGCCTGGAGCTGGCCGACGGCCGCATCTACATCGGTCGCTTCGAGGACGACGAGCCGGTCGGCCGCATGCTGGTCATCCACGACGATCGCCGCTACGAAGGCGAGCTCGCCGATTGGGAGCCGAACGGCCAGGGCCGCTTCACCGACGCCCAGGGCAACGTCTTCGAAGGCACCTTCGCCGCCGGTGCGCTCAGCGGCAAGGGCAGGGCGAGCATGAAGAACGGCGCCCGCTACGAGGGCGATTTCGACAACTGGCGCTTCCACGGCCAGGGCGTGTTCCGCAATGCCGACGGCGACGAATATCGCGGCGGTTTCGCCTGGGGCCTGTACGACGGCGAAGGCACGATGACGTATGCGCGGCCCAAGCCGGACGGACGCGCGCGCGACAGCGGCACCTGGCAGCGCGGCAAACTGCATGACCCGGCGGTCGAGGCGCTGCGCCAGCGCAAGGTCGAAACCGCGCTGTACGCCCAGCCGGCCCTGCTCGAACGCCAGCTGCAGGCCCTGCGGCCGCAGGATCCGGCGCGCATCGACCTCTATCTGCTGGCGGTGGCGGGCGACGGCCGGGAAGAAGTGTTCCGCCGCGAAGTCGAGTTCGTGCGCAGCCAGTTCGACCGCGACTTCGGCACGACCGGCCGCTCGTTGACCCTGGTCAACAGCCGCAGCAGCGTCGATGCCGTGCCGCTGGCGACCCGGACCAGCCTGCGCCGGGCGTTGCGCGCAGTGGCCGACAGCATGGACGTGGAGCAGGACATCCTGTTCCTCTTCCTGACCAGCCACGGCTCCGACGCGCACGAGCTGACTTTCAAGCTCGCCGGCATCGACATGCCCGACCTGCCGGCCGCTACGCTGGGCGAGATGCTGCGCGAGAGCGGCATCCGCTGGAAAGTGGTGGTGGTGTCGGCCTGCTACTCCGGCGGCTTCGTCGACGCGATCGGCGACGAAGGCACGCTGGTCATCACCTCCGCGCGCCACGACCGGACCTCGTTCGGCTGCGCCGACGACAACGACTTCACCTATTTCGGCCGCGCCTACTTCAAGGAATCGCTCGCGCCCGGCGTGTCCTTCATCGACGCCTTCGACAAGGCGCGCGGTCTGGTGGAAACCTGGGAGCGCGAGGACATTGCCGGCATCCAGGGCGAAGGCGGCGCGGGCGAGGAACTGGCGGAAGAGGAGCACTCGCGCCCGGTGATCGTCGCGCCGGCACCGATCCGCGAGCAGTTGCGGCGCTGGCGGGTGCAGTCAGCGGAGTAGCGAAATGGTGGCGGGCTGCGATCTGCACGATCTACCGCAACAAGGCCTCGCCTTCATCCACGAAAGCCCGCATCAGGTGATGCGCAATCGCATACGGCAGCGGCGCCGACAAGCCCTGGGCGTGGGTGCCGGCCAGCATCTCGGCGACTTCGCTGCGGCTGAACCAGCGGGCGTCGTCCAGTTCGGTGGTGTCGATGATGATGGCCGTGCCCTGCGCCTGGGCGAAGCAGCCGATCATCAGCGACGAGGGGAAGGGCCAGGGCTGCGAGGCGAAGTAGCGCACCGTGGAACAGGGCACGCCGGCTTCTTCGAGGATCTCGCGGCGCACCGCATCCTCGATCGTCTCGCCCGGCTCGACGAAGCCGGCCAGCGTCGAATACATGCCGGCGGCAAAGCGCGGCTGGCGGCCGAGCAGGCAGCGTTCGCCGTCGATCGCCAGCATGATCACCACCGGATCGACGCGCGGGAAGTGCTGGGCGCCGCAGGCGTCGCAGTCGCGCCGCCAGCCGCCCGCGACCATGCGGCTGGGTGCGCCGCACTGGGCGCAGAAACGATGGCGGCGGTGCCAGTCCAGCACCGCCTTGGCGCCGCCGAGCTCGCCCAGCAGCGCGTGGTCGAGCTCGCCCTGCATCGCCACCGCGCGCAGGCTTTGCAGCGCCAGCCCCGGCAGGCCGGCGACGACATCGACCAGCCCGGCGCCGAAATCCAGCGCGAACAGCGCCGCGCCGTCCGGCAGCCGGCCCATGAACACTTCGCACACGGGCTCGCTGAGCTCCGGTGGCAGCACGGCTCGCAGTGCGGCCAACTGCGGCGCCGAGAACAAGGCGTCGCACTCCACGCCCCGCTGCATCAGCAAGGGCTCGTCGCCGCCGTGGATGACGAAGCGCGTATCCGCCGCCTGCCTGGCCTGGTGCACGTAGTCTTCGTCCTGGCGCTTGTCGGACAGGCGGTCCAGCGGGTTGAAGCCGAAGCCTATGGCGGCGGAGCGGTCGTATGCGTGCATGGGAATACCGGAGCGTTCAGGCGGGATAGAGCAGGAAGGGCCGGCGGACCTCGGTCCAGGCTGCTTCGTCGGCGCGCGCCGGGCCGTCGAGGTCGGCCGGTACGGCGGCGGGGTCGTCCACCCATTCGCGCAGCAGCGGCGAACCGTTGATGAGATCGATCGCCAGGCGCTCGAACTCGTACTCGTAGCCGAAGTCGCGCCACAGCGGATAGTCCGGCCACAGCCGGCGGATGGCCTTGAACGCCAGCACCTGCAGTCGCCACGGACGAAAGGCGGCGTGGTCGTAGTGCGCCAGGTCGTCGACGTGGATCTGCACGCCCTTGCACAGCTTGCCGGCATGCTTGTGGAAAGTCGGCTCGAACCAGCATTCGCGCAGCACGCAGCCGCGCAGCCAGTCGGGCGCGAGTGCGCGCATCTCGGCGAGCAGGGCGCGGGCGTCGAGGTCGGGGGCGCCGAACAGTTCCAGCGGGCGGGTGGTGCCGCGGCCTTCGGACAGCGTCGTGCCTTCCAGCATCACGGTGCCGGCATAGGCGCGCGCCATCGACAGGTTGGGTGCGTTGGGGCTGGGGTTGATCCAGCTGCGTTCACCCAGCGGCCAGCCGTGGCCGGGGGCGTCGTCGGGCTGCCAGCCTTCCATCTCGATCACGCGGCAATCGACGTCGAGCTTCAGCGTGGCGACGAACCAGCGCGCCAGTTCGCCCATCGTCAGGCCGTGGCGCATCGGCAGCGGGCCGGCGCCGACGAAGCTTTCCCAGCCGGCGCGCAGCAGCGTGCCCTCGACTGGGCGGCCGGCCGGGTTGGGGCGGTCGAGCACCCATACCGACTTGCCGTGCTTGGCCGCTTCCTCCAGCACGTAGCGCAGCGTGGTGATGAAGGTGTAGATGC
>JRYH01006102.1_pt1 | contig 13513 bp, 9 predicted proteins | sample 235351 | NCBI WGS metagenome assembly JRYH01 (sample SAMN03074221, study PRJNA261480) | activated sludge metagenome | biome: Wastewater Treatment Plant; feature: Wastewater; material: Activated sludge; isolation source: activated biomass of a wastewater treatment plant treating wastewater... ... | reverse complement strand
AGCAGGATGTTCGACTTCGCGAGCTCGACGTCGTTGTTCTTCGCCGCGTGGTTGAGGCGCTTGTAATGATTGTGAACCGCGACCGACAGCACGCGCTTGGCGTGGAACTGGCCGATGACGTACGAATCGAGAACCGTGCAGATCTCCTGCGGCGTGGGCACCCCGTCGCGCGACTTGACGAGCGTGTTCTTGTTCTCTTCGCGGATGATGTCCATGCACAGCTCGACGCATTCATCGCAGATGAACACGGTCGGGCCGGCGATCAGCTTCCGGACCTCATGCTGGCTTTTGCCGCAGAACGAGCAGTAAAGGGTGTTCTTTTCCTGAGCCATTCTGTTCTCTCATCCGCGTCGGGATACGCCGGAACATCCGGAAAAAACCAAGGCCCGCTGGAGCCTTACGAAGCAGTCACGGCCAACCCGCCGTCAGCGCACACCATCGATGCACCCGATCACAGCACGCTAGCGTCGCCGAGATCAAGATTCGATTAATGTCTCTCCGAACCCGAGCCGTGTCTCGCGCTTTGATGACTGCGAGGTTACGGGCGTTTCCCGGGTTGCGGATCGGACCGAAACAGGATCTTAGCCTTCCAACCTTGCGTGGCCCCAATGCGGCCACGCGCACCAGCAAACAGCCAGCATAGCCAAACCCCACGCGTGGGGAACCGCCCCCGCACCGCATGCGACCGAAGGGCACACACGCCCGGGAAAGCCCGCGATTTCCGGAGCTTAGGCCGGCTTCTCGGTGCCGATCGAGATCTCGGCGTCATCCCGGCTGTTGAGCACCCGGTCGATCAGGCCGAAATCCTTCGCCTGCTCCGCCGTCATGAAGTAATCGCGATCGAGCGTCTTCTCGATCATCTCGTAGGTCTGGCCGGTATGCTTAACGTAAACCTCGTTGAGCCGGCGCTTCATCTTGATGATGTCTTCAGCATGCCGCTCGATATCGGACGCCTGGCCGGAGAACCCGCCGGACGGCTGATGCACCATGATGCGCGCGTTCGGCAGCGCGTAGCGCATATCCTTCTCGCCCGCGCACAGCAGGAGCGAGCCCATCGAGGCCGCCTGCCCGATGCAGAGCGTGGCGATCGGTGGCTTCACGAACTGCATGGTGTCGTAGATCGCCATGCCGGCCGTCACGACGCCGCCGGGCGAGTTGATGTACATCGAGATCTCTTTCTTGGGGTTCTCCGCCTCGAGAAAGAGAAGCTGCATGCAGATGGAGGCCGCCATGTGGTCCTCCACCGGCCCGGTGACGAAGATGATCCGCTCCTTGAGCAGGCGCGAGGGCAGGTCGTAGCCCCGTTCGCCGCGTGCCGTCTGCTCGACGACCATGGGCCAGAAGGAACCGGTGAGAGTGGCGACGGGATCGCGCATGGGACTATTCGCTCCTTGGATGGACCGCACCCGTCACAGGGCCGCGGCTTCAAGCCCCCGAATCGCGGGCGGCAGGCGAGACAACAGATCAGCATAGGGGCGGGCCACTTCAAGCCCCTCACCCGAGAGCGGCGAGGCGCCGGCGCGTGCCCCGCCGCAAAAGGAGCGAGCCCACGCCCGGACTCAGGCCTCGTTGGCCTTCTCCAGGCTGTCGAAAAGCTCCTGGCGCGAAACTTTTTTCTCGGCCGGCTTGACGAGCTCAAGCACGAAATCGATCACCTTGTCCTCGAAGATCGGCGCACGCAGCTCCTGCAGCGCACCCGGCGTCTTCTCGAAATACTCGTAGACGTTCTTCTCCTGGCCGGGGAAGCGGCGGGCCTGCTCGAGGAGCGCGCGGCGCAGCTCGTCCTGCGTGACCTCGATCTTGTTCTTGTCGCCGATCTCGCCGACCACGAGGCCGAGCCGCACGCGCCGCTCCGCGATGGCGCGGTACTCGGTCTTCGCCTCGTCCTCGGTCTTGCCTTCGTCGGCAAACGTCTTGTTCTCGCGCGCGAGCCCATCCGTCACCTGCTTCCAGATGACCTCGAACTCACGCTCGACGAGCGTCGGCGGCAGATCGAACGTATGCGCGGCCTCGAGCGCATCGAGCAGCTCGCGCTTGAGCTTCATGCGCGAGGCACGGTCGAGCTCGATCTTGAGCTGCGCCGACACGATATCCTTGAGGTTGTCGAGGCTCTCGGTACCGAGCGACTTGGCAAACGCGTCGTCGATCACCGCTTCGACCGGCTTCTCGACGTCCTTCACCGTCACGGTGAACACGGCGTCCTTGCCCGCGAGGGTCTCGGCCGGATAGGCGGCCGGGAAAGTCGCCGCCACGTCGCGCGTCTCGCCGGCCTTGACGCCTTTGAGGCCCTCTTCGAAGCCCGGAATGAAGCCGGCATTGCCGAGCACGAGCTGCAGGTTGTCGCTCGTACCGCCTTCGAAGGCCTCGCCGTCGATGCGTCCGATGAAGTCGATCGTGACGCGATCGCCCTCCTCGGCCGCGCGTCCCTCCTCGGAGGCGAACGCCTGATTGCGTTGGGCGATCTCGGCCAGCGCCTTGTCGAGCTGCTCGTCCTCGACGTCGGCGACGAGCCGCTCGAGCTTCAGCGTCTTGAAGTCCGCGAGCGTGACCTCGGGCAGCACCTCGAAGCTCATCTCGTAGGCGAGATCCGCCTTGCCCTCGACGACCTGCTCGATCCCCTGGGCGTTCTCGGCGAGCGCGATATCCGGCATCATGGCCGGACGCTCGTTACGGTCCTTGATGGCCTGCGTGCTCGTCTCGCGGATCGTCTCCTGCAGCACGTCGTTCATGACCGAGCGGCCGAAGACCTTCTTGATGTGCGAGATCGGCACCTTGCCCTTGCGGAAGCCCTTGATCTGCACCTGATCCTTGATGCGGTCGAGATGCGCCGCATAGCGCTGATCGAGCTCGTCCGCGCCCACCACGACCTTGAGCTTCCGCTTCAAGCCTTCCGAACTCGTTTCCGTAACCTGCATGACGTGCTGCCTTCGCTTCGCTCGAAATCTGTCCAGCCCCGTTTCGGGGCGAAATGCTGTCGCCGGCCCTGCGGCCAGGTCCTGGTGCGGGCGGAGGGACTTGAACCCCCACGACTTTCGCCGCTGGAACCTAAATCCAGTGCGTCTACCAGTTCCGCCACGCCCGCGTTACGTCCAAGACGGTTGCGATTCCCTTGCGGAGAACCACAATTCGCGTCTTTTTTCAAATGGCTGGGGTTACGACAGCCCTAGGCCGGGCCCCTTGCGCGGACCAGCCAATTCAGGCAGCCGGCCCCGCCCGGACCCGAGGGTCGCGCCAGGAACTCGGACATATACCCGTCGCCCCGCCCAAAGATCAATCGCGAATGTTTCCGGCGCCGCCATTGGCATTCTGCGCCCGAAGCCCCCGCATCCACCCGTCCTTCGATCACGAGCTTTCGGCGCCTCTCGCGATTGCGAGCCTCCGGCACCCCTTGCGATTGCGAGCCTCCGGCTCGACGCGGACAGGGACCCCCACACGTCCTTCTCCCATAGGGAGAAGGTGCCCCGTCGAGCCGGAGGCTCGCAATCGAAAGACGGGGCGGATGAGGGGTCTTGGAGGCTTTGCCCTGGCTCAATCGTCCGGCGGCGGATCAGAAAAACCCGCGTCAGTGCGTCCAGGCGCCAATGCGGCCGAACTTGAAATTGTCCGCATAGGATTTGCGGACAAGGCCGCGCGGCTTCGGCTCCTCGAGACGATACGCAAGGCCATTGCGCTCCGCATAGGCGATCGCCTCCTCCTTGGTGTCGAACTCGAGGCGAACCTGCGTGCGCGTATCTGCCGAGCTGGTCCAGCCCATCAGAGGCTCGATCGAGCGCGGCACGACAGGCTCATGCTCCACCACCCACTCTTTCGTGCGGGCGGTGCCAGACTGCATGGCGGTCTTGGCCGGCTTGTAGATGCGTGCCGTCACGGCGTCCTCGCTGCTTTGCTGCCTGGCGTTGATGTACCCCTCGCCCAGGCCTCCGGCAAGATCCCGGAGACGCCTCACGGCTTGATCATGCCCGGCGCCAGCACGTGGCGCAGCGCGACGTTGCCGCCGATGACGATCACCGCGGGCGAGGTGATGCCGTTGGCCGCGACGTCGTGCGGAAGGTCGCCGAGGCGCGTCTCGAGGATGCGCTCGTCGGTCCCCGTCGCATGAGAGATGACGGCGGCCCGCGTATCGGCCGCAAGACCGCCGCGCAGGCACGCCGCCACGATCTCGGAGAGCTGGGCCAAAGCCATGTAGAGAATGATCGGCTGGCCGGTTGCCGCGAGAGACTCCCACGCGCGCGCCGCCGTCGCATCGTCGGCCCGATGACCGGCGGCGAGAATGACGGCGTGGTTCGTCTCGCGCGTCGTGGCCGGGATGCCGGCGAGCGCCGGAGCGGCGAGGCCGGCCGTGATCCCCGGCACGATACGGAACGGCACGCCCGCCTCCACGAGCGCACGCGCCTCCTCGCCGCCGCGTCCGAAGACGAAGGGATCGCCGCCCTTGAGGCGCAGCACGCGCCGGCCTTTCCGCGCCTCCGCGATGATCCGCACATTGATGTCGCTCTGGAGCGGCGAGGGCCGTCCGCCCCGCTTGCCGGCAAAATGGATCTCGGCCTCGGAACGCGCGAGCCGCAGGATGCGCGGGTCGACAAGCGCATCGTGCACGATGCAGTCGGCCGAGCGCAGCGCATGGATCGCCATCACCGTCAGCAGACGTGGATCCCCAGGGCCGGCACCGACGAGCCAGACCTCGCCCGGCGCCATCGCCGGGAACTCGGGAAAAATGTCGCTCGGGAGATCCATCGGTCGGCTTTGCGGAAGGACTACATGGCCGCACCCCACGGGGCGGGCCAATTGCGATTGGAGGTAGCCTTTGGCCGCGCTGGCTGTCAAACAGACGTCGCGCGCGCCTCCTGCACGCGACCTCCGGACGATCGGCCTATGGTATCCTCGCTCCCTCGCCTCACGCTGATCCTCGGCGGCGCCCGCTCCGGCAAAAGCCGGTTCGCGGAGACGCTAGCCACCAGCACGCCCGCCCCGTGGCTCTACATCGCAACGGCCGAAGCACGCGACGAGGAGATGCGCGAGCGGATCGCCCATCACCGAGGCCGCCGGGGCGCCGGCTGGACGACGATCGAGGGCCCGCACGACCTCGCGGGCACGCTCGCGGCGCCCGGCACGGACGCCTCCGTGATCCTCATCGACTGCCTGACGCTCTGGCTTTCGAACGTGATGCTGGCGGACGGCGACGTCGAGCGCCAGCAGACCCGCCTCCTCGCTGCGCTCGCCGCGGCACCTCGTCCCGTCATTGCGGTCTCGAACGAGGTGGGCCTCGGCATCGTGCCCGACAACGCCCTGGCCCGCGCGTTCCGCGACGCCCAAGGCCGCCTCAACGCCGCCGTCGCCGAGCAGGCCGAGCATGTGATGCTGATGGCCGCGGGGCTGCCTCTGACGCTCAAAGCGCCTTAACTGGCGTTGCCGCTGGCGGCGGACACGTCCAAGACCCCCTCATCCGCCCGCTCTTTTGATTGCGAGCCTCCGGCTGTCTTTTGATTGCGAGCCTCCGGCTCGACGCGGGCACCTTCTCCCCATGGGAGAAGGAAGCGAAGGGCCGAACCCTTCACCCTCCGTCAGAGACAGCCTCCGCCCCCCCCTCACGCGGCTCCGCGCCGCGGCCCGCGAACCGGCTCGTCAGCACGTAGAACACCGGCGTGAAGACGAGGCCGAACAGCGTGACGCCGAGCATGCCCGAGAACACCGCCGTACCGAGCGACTGGCGCATCTCCGCACCCGCCCCCGTCGCCAGCACCAGCGGCACGACACCGAGGATGAAGGCCAGGGACGTCATGAGAATGGGCCGCAACCGCGTCCGCGCCGCGCTCACGGCGGCCTCGTAACGGCTCTGGCCGCTGTCCTCCGCCTGCTTGGCGAACTCGACGATGAGGATCGCGTTCTTGGCCGCCAGTCCCACCAGCACGACGAGCCCGATCTCGACCAGGATGTTGCGGTCGAGCCCCATCAGGTTGACGCCAAGCATGGCCGCCAGGATGCACATCGGCACGATCAGGATGACCGCCAGCGGCAGCAGCCAGCTTTCGTAGAGGGCGGCAAGCACCAGGAACACGAACACCACGGCGAGCCCGAAGGCGATCCCCGCCGTGTTTCCGGCGAGCTTCTCCTGCAGCGCGATCTCCGTCCACTCGAAGCCGAACCCGGAGGGCAGCCCCGCCTCGACGAGGTGCTCGATGGCGGCGATACCCTGGCCCGACGAATACCCGCGCGCGAGCCCCACCTGCACCTCGGCCGCCGGGAACAGGTTGTAGCGCGGCACCCGGTAGGGGCCCGTCGTATCCGAGAACGTCGCCACCGAGCCGAGCGGCACCATCTCGCCCGAGTCGCTGCGCGTCTTGAGATTGGCGACATCCCGCAGCGTCTCGCGGAACGGGTTGTCGGCCTGCGCCGTCACCCGGTACGTGCGCCCCAGGATGTTGAAGTCGTTGACGAACGCCGAGCCCATGTAGACCGAGAGCGCTTCGAACACGCGCCCGATCGGCACGCCGAGCTGCTCGGCCTTGGTGCGGTCGATTTCGGCCCAGATCTGCGGCGTGCGCGTGTTGAAGAGCGTGAACGGCTGCACGATGCCCGGCACCTGTGCTGCGCCGCCCGCCACCGTCCAGGCCGCACCTTCGAGCGCGGGATATCCCCGCCCGCCGCGATCCTGCACATAGCCCTTGAGACCGCCACCCGTGCCGATGCCCGGCACCGAGGGCGGCTCGATCACGAGAATGAACGCATCCTTGATCTGCGAGAGCTGCGCCCTGAGATCGGCCACGATCTCGTCCTTGGTGATGCCGAGCTCCGCCCGCTTCTCGAACGAATGCGGATTGACGAACACCACCGCCGTATTCGGCGCATTGGTGAAGGTGGCCCCATCGAACCCCGCGAAGGCCACCGCATGCGAGATCCCCGGCCGCGACAGGATGAGCTCGGTCGCCTGCCGCATCACCGCATCCGTCCGCTCGAGCGTCGTGCCCGGCGGCAACTGGAACGCCGTGATCAGATACTCGCGGTCGAGCTGCGGCACGAGCCCCGTCGGCGTCGTCGCGAGACGGTCGTAGGTGAGGAACAGCAGGCCGCCGTAGATCATCAGCAGCACGAGCGGAAGGCGGATCAGCCGCTTCGTGAGCCCCGCGTAGCCATGCGACAACCCCTCGAACAATCGGTTGAAGCCGCGGAAGAAGAGCCGCACCGGCGCGCCGAACGCCCGCACCATCAGGCTCTTCGGCCGGTCGTCGTGCACGTGCGGCTTGAGCAGCAAGGCCGCGAGCGCCGGCGAGAGCGTGAGCGAGACGAAGCAGGAGATCGCCGTCGAGGCGGCGATGGTGATGGCGAACTGCTTGTAGAACGTGCCCTGCAGGCCGGAGATGAAGGCCGTCGGCACGAACACGGCGATCAGAGTCGCGGTGATGGCGACGATAGCGCCGCCGACCTCATCCATCGTGTAGTGAGCGGCCTCCGTGGGCGAGAGCCCCTCGGCGAGCTTCCGCTCGACGTTCTCGACGACGACGATCGCATCGTCGACGACGATGCCGATCGCCAGCACGAGGCCGAACAGCGACAGCGTATTGAACGAGACCCCGAGCGCGCCCATCACCACGAACGAGCCCACGAGCGAGACCGGAATGGCGATGATGGGAATGACGGCGGCGCGCCAGGTCTGCAGGAACAGGATGACCACCAGCACGACGAGCACGAGCGCCTCGGCGAACGTCATCACGACGGCATCGATGGAGGCGCGGATGAACTCGGTCGGGTTGTAGACGATCTGATAGACGAGCCCCGGCGGGAAGTCCTTCGCCAGCGCCTCCATCTCGGCCTTGACCGCCGCCGCCGTAGCGAGCGCGTTCGAGCCCGGCCGCTGGAACAGCACGATCGCCGTCGCCACCTTGTTCGAGAGGTAGGCATTGACGGTGTAATCCTGCGAGCCGAGCTCGACGCGGGCGATGTCCTTGATGCGCACGACCTCGCCGCTCTCCTCCGCGCGCACGACGATGTTCTCGAATTCCTCGGGCGAGGAGAGCCGCCCGAGCGTATGCACCGAGAGCGTGAACGCGCCTGGCGAGGAAGCCGGCGGCTGGTTGATGGAGCCCGCCGCCACCTGCAGGTTGGCCGCGCGGATCGCCGCCACCACTTCCCCCGCGGTCAGGTTGCGCGAGGCGACCTTCTCCGGATCGAGCCAGACGCGCATCGCATAGTCGCGCGCACCGAACACGCGGCTGTCGCCGATGCCGTCGATGCGCGCCAGCCGGTCGCGCACATAGAGCGTCGCGTAGTTCGAGATGTACTGCTGATCGCGCGAGCCGTCCGGCGAGATCATGTGCACGACCATCATCAGGTCGGGCGAGGCCTTGAGCACGGTGAGGCCCAGCCGGCGCACGTCCTCCGGCAGCCGCGGCTCCGCAATCGAGACGCGGTTCTGCACCAGCACCTGCGCCTGGTCGATGTCGGTCCCCGGCTTGAACACGACGCTGATGGAGAGCCGCCCGTCCCCGGTCGATTGCGACACGATATAGAGCATGTTGTCGACGCCGTTCACCTCCTGCTCGATCGGCGCGGCGACCGTCTCGGCAATGACGGCGGCGGAGGCGCCCGGATAGGTCGCCGAGATGTTGACCGTCGGAGGCGCGATCTCGGGATATTCCGCGATCGGCAGCGCCCCGCCCGCGATGACGCCGACGATGGTCAGGATGACGGACAGCACGGTCGCGAAGATCGGCCGGTCGATGAAGAAGTGCGAGATGCGCATGGGTCACGTTCCGTGGGCGGTCTCGCCCGTCTCGTCCGAATGTCCGCCGTCCTGGTCCTGTGAAAGTCTAAGGCGCGGGCGGCTTGATCTCGCCGGCTTCCACGGCGACCGTCGCACCCGGCCGCACCATCGGGTTGGCGAGCCCTTCGATCACGATCTTGTCCGTCGCCGAAAGCCCGCCTGTGACGACGCGCAGCCCGTCCGCGATCGGCCCCAGCGTCACGGCCCGTCCCGCCACGACCCCATCCTCGCCGACGACGAAGACGATCTTGCGCATCTGGTCGGAGACGATGGCGCTGTCGGGCACGAGCAGCGCGTCCATCTCGCCGCCGAACAGCCTCAGGCGCGCGAAAATGCCGGGCGCGAAGAGCTGATCCGCGTTGGCCAGGATGGCGCGCCCGCGCACCGTGCCCGAGCGCGGGTTGAGCTGGTTGTCCACGAAATCCATCGTGCCTTCGTGCGTCCAGTCGGTCTCGTCGGAAAGGCGGATCCGCACCGGATTGGCATTGTCCCGTGACGAGGCACGCTGTCCGGCCGAGGCGAGCCGCGCATAGCGCAGATAGTCCGCCTCCGAGACATCGAAGAGGAAGTGAATGGGATCGAGCGAGACGATCGTCGTGAGAAGCGTCGTCCCCTGCGCGCCGCCGATGACGAGGTTGCCGATATCCACCTTGCGGTCCGAGATGCGCCCGGAGATCGGCGCCCGCACCACCGTCCACTCGAGATTGAGCTCGGCCGCCTTGAGGTTGGCCTCCGCCACCTGAAGCTGAGCTTCCGTCACGGAGAGATTGGCGCTGCGCTGCGTATAGTCGCGCTCCGTGACGGCGCCAGACTTCACGAGCGGCGCGGCCCGTTCCACCTCGCTCGTGGCCAGCGCCACGGTCGCCTTGGCCCGCGCGATCTCGGCCCGCGCGCTTTCCGCGGCGATCTCGAACGGGCGGGGGTCGATGGTGAAGAGCGGATCACCCGCCTTGACGACCTGGCCGTCCTTGAAATGCACCTTGTCCACGAACCCCGAGACGCGCGGCCGCACCTCGACGGTCTCCACCGCCTCGAAGCGGCCCGAATACTCGTCCCATGTGGTGATGCGCTTGGCGATCGGCGTCGCGACCGAGACCGACGGCGGCGGCATCTGGGCCAGCGCCGCAGACGTCGCGGCGAGGCACGCGGCCGCGACCAGGCCCAAGAGCACGCGGGGCGGCACCTTTGTTGAGAAGGACATGATGAGACGTCTCGTGGGGTTCGAACAAACAGGGCAACCGCGCCGGCACGCGAAAGCAGAGCCGATGAAGGCCGGAACAAGATCGGGGCCGTGTTGATTTATACGGGCTCGACGTGAAATCCCAGAGCGATGAGACACTGAAATCCGTGCACGGCCTGATCTCTCCGGCGCGCAGCCGGCCATTCCCGTCCGCAATCGTCCGCCCCCTGCCGTCCGCCATCGCAGACAGGCGCGATGCGCCGTCCACGGTCGAACCCTGGCCAGATCCCGCGATCTGCGGTACGGGAAAGCCGGGACAGGCGGCCGGATATCGGCACTGAAGGCAATCAGCAACGCAACCAGAGAGTGGCATCGTGACGGGCACGAAGTTTGATCGGCGCCAGGTCCTGGCGGGCGCGGCGGCCTCGGCATTGGCCGGCAAGTGGACATTGACGGCCGCAACGGCCGCCGAAGGCATCGACGCCGGCGCGGTGAGCACGTCCCGCTCCGCGGGCCTCGCACTCGGCCCGGCTGAGCGCTTCTCTTTCGATATCCTGGCGGCGCGGGCGGAGCGGGAGGCAAAAGAGCCCTGGCAGGAGAAGCCCCGCATCGCCGGCGCCATCGTCGACCGCATCGATTACGACGCCTATCAGAAGATCCGCTTCCGGCCCGAGATGAGCCTGATGATGGACCCGGCGCACCAGTTTCCCATCCAGCTCTTCCACGTCGGCCGCATGACGCCGGACACGGTGCGGATCCATCTCGTGAAGAGCGGCGGCGAGGCCAACGAGATCCTCTACAGCCCGGCCCTGTTTGACAGCCCGGCGAGTCACCCGGCCCGCGAGCTGCCGCCCGACATCGGCTTTGCCGGTTTCCGCGTCATGGCGCCCGATCTCAAGACGGACTGGCTCGCCTTTCTCGGCGCCTCCTACTTCCGCACCTCGGGCCCCTACAATCAGTACGGGCTTTCGGCGCGCGGCCTCGCCATCGACACGGGCCTCTCCACGCCGGAGGAGTTTCCGAAGTTCACCGAGTTCTGGCTCGATGCCGGCGCCAGCGATAGCGAAGCCTTCGTCCTCTACGCCTATCTCGACAGCCCGAGCGTCACGGGCGCCTACCGCATCACGTCCCGGCGCACGCTCGACGACCACAACATCGCCCGCATCGATATGCAGATCGAGAACCGGCTCTTCGCCCGCCAGGACATCACGCGTCTCGGCATCGCACCGTTCTCCAGCATGTACTGGTACGGCGAGACGAGCCGCCGCCAGGTCGTCGATTGGCGCCCCGAGATCCACGACTCGGACGGGCTCGCACTCTGGACGGGCTCTGGCGAGCGCATCTGGCGCCCCCTCAACAACCCGCCGCGCGTCATGAGCAACGCCTTCGTCGACAACGACATCCGCGGCTTCGGCCTGCTCCAGCGCGACCGCGACTTCGTGCACTACCTCGACGACAGCGTCTTCTACGAGCGGCGCGCCTCCGTGTGGGTGGAGCCGATCACGCCCTTCGGCGAAGGCGAGGTGCACCTGCTCGAGATCCCGACCGACGACGAGATCCACGACAACATCGCCGCCTACTGGTGGCCGAAGGAGCCGCTGAGGGCCGGCGAGACGCGCAGCTATGCCTACCGCCTGCGCTGGCTCGACGACATCCCCTTCCCCCGCTCGCTCGCCAAAGCGACGGCGACGTGGACGGGCATCGGCGGCCGCCCCGGCCACAAGCGCCCCGAAGGGGTCCGCAAGTTCGTGGTCGATTTCCAGGGCAGCGTGTTCCGCGGCCTCGGCCGCAACGACGGCGTCGAGATCGTCGTCACGCCTTCGCGCGGCACGCTGAGCAACAGCTATTGCCACCCGGTGGTCGACCAGCGCGAGCGCTGGCGCGCGTTCTTCGACCTCGAAGCGACGGGCGACGAGCCCGTGGACATCCGCATGTATCTGCGCAAAGGCGAGCGGGCTCTGACCGAGACCTGGGTCTTCCAGTACTTCCCCGAAGCGGCGTAACGCACTTCCGACGCGACGGACCGACCGGCTTGCCGAAAAAGAGGCGGTCCCACAGGAGCCGAAGACCATCGGCCCTTGTACGTCTCCACGCGAGTAGGCGTGCCTACTTGGCGGGGCCGGTCTCCACCGGCGTGTCGAGGCTCTCCTGCCCCCACTCGGCCCACGATCCGTCATAGACCGCCGCGTGGCTCTGCCCCATGACCGCGAGCGCGAGCGCGAGCATCGAGGCCGTCACGCCCGATCCGCACGTCGCCACGACCGGCTTCAGCGGATCGATGCCGGCATCGGCGAAGATCTTCTCGAGCTCGTCCTTCGCCTTCAGCGTGCCGTCGGCGTTGACGATGAGGGACGACGGAACGTTCCTCGCGCCCGGCATATGCCCCGGCCGCAGGCCCGGACGCGGCTCGCCCTCGCTCCCCTCGAAGCGTCCCTGCGGCCGCGCGTCCACGATCTGCATGGCGCCCTTGGCGACATAGCCCCGCATGTCGTCGAGATCGCGCACGAGCGAGGCGTTGAGCAGCGGCGTGAAATGGCGCGCCGTGCGCGCGACGGGCGCCATGTCCTCGAGCGGGCGGCCTTCGGCCTTCCACTTCTTGAGCCCGCCGTTCAGCACGGCCACATCCTGGTGGCCCATGGCGCGGAACGTCCACCACACGCGCGCCGCCGAGAACAGCCCGGTGCTGTCGTAGACGACGATGCGCATGCCGTCGCCCACGCCCATCTTCTTCATACGGGAGGCGAACTTCGGCGTCGGCGGCAGCATGTGCGGCAGCGGGTTCTTCTCGTCGACGAGGTCGTCGATGTCGAAAAAGAGCGCGCCCGGAATGTGCTCGGCGAGATATTCCGCCTTCGCATTGCGCCCGGAGCTCGGCATATGCCACGAACCGTCGAGAATGATGAGGTCTGGCGCGTCGAGATGCTCGGCAAGCCAATCCGTCTCGACGATCCAGTTCTTGGCGGTCAGCGGCACGAAAATCCTCCTTGGCGATCGAATTCGCCGTACCCTAAAGGGAGCCTGTGACAGCCGCAAGTCGCGCCCTCGGCCGCCTGGCCAAAGGTCGCGCCGGCCCCGGCGAGCCGGTCCGCGGGATCGGAGCAGGACCTAGCGCGCCCCGATCCGCCCCTTCGTCTCCTCGGCCCACGTGGAGAAACGTTCCTCCGCGATCGCGGCCCGCATGCCCGCCATGAGGTCCTGGTAGAAAACCGTATTCACCCACGACAGGAGCATCGCGCCGAGATACTCGCCGGAGCGGATCAGGTGATGGAGATAGGCGCGCGAGTAGGTCCGCGCCGCCGGGCACGTGCTTTCGGGATCGAGCGGGGCCGGATCGTCGGCATGCACGGCGTTGCGCAGGTTCACCGGCCCGCCCCAGGTGTAGGCGAGCCCATGCCGGCCGTTCCGCGTCGGTAGCACGCAGTCGAACATGTCGATGCCCCGCCGCACCGCCTCGATCAGGTCGAGCGGCGTGCCGACGCCCATCAGGTAGCGCGGCTTGTTCTCCGGTAGATAGGGCAGCGTCGCCTCGAGCGTGGCCAGCATGAGGTCGTGCCCCTCGCCGACCGCGAGCCCGC
>JRYH01018642.1_pt1 | contig 13526 bp, 14 predicted proteins | sample 235351 | NCBI WGS metagenome assembly JRYH01 (sample SAMN03074221, study PRJNA261480) | activated sludge metagenome | biome: Wastewater Treatment Plant; feature: Wastewater; material: Activated sludge; isolation source: activated biomass of a wastewater treatment plant treating wastewater... ... | reverse complement strand
ATCGTGATCGAGGTGGCGTACTCGCCGGCCTCGTTGCTGACCGGGATCAGATCCTGGTAGATGATCGGCGCGAACTTGCGGCGCCACAGCGTCGCCTCGATGTGGGTGAGCTGGCTCTCCAGGAATCCCAGGGCGTCGGCGTCAGTGATATGCATGGTTCAAGGCTCCCTATCCGGATCGTGCCGGGTGGGGTGTGGAATGAGATCAGGCGCGAAGTCTGACGCTGACCGGAACGAGTTCATTGGCGAGGCCATCGGCCATCGGCACGATTCCGGCCAACTGAGTGGCCGTGTTCGTGTCTGCGTCGTTCCTCACGCGGCCGAGTTCCGATCCGCCGGCTCCCGCTGTGTGACGCACATACAGCGGGATGCCGAGGGTGACCGCCGTCTCGGGTCGCAGATACACGACCCCGAAATCGATGATCGATACCTCGGATCCGGCCTCGTGCTGAAGCACGCCAGCAGCATTCGCGACATCATCCTGGGTACGCACCGAAACTCCGAGACCATCGATCCCGACTCCCGCAGAACCCACAGGCAGAGCGGCGCTTCCCGGCGTCGCGCCTTCCATCACGAATCGCCCGAACGGAATCGTTTCCGTCGCGACCGCCGAGATGATGTTCTTCAGCTGCCCATCGACGACTGCGCCCTCGACGGCAACGGGATGAGTGAGTTCGACCGTAGTCTGTACCGGGGGCATTACGCGCGTCCCTCCCGCTTGTAGGCGTCAGCCACCCGCTGCATGTACGCCATGCGGGGGTTGGCCTCAGCATCGTCCGTTCGACCCGTGTCGAAGAGCTGCTTCGCGACGTCCTGCGACTGCGATCGCGGCTTCGAATCGGCCAACTCGACCCGGGCATCGAAGGCCGCGTCGATGTAGGCGTCGCTCTTGTCGGTGAGGTCGAGCTTGATCGCCTCGAGCGCGGCCCGCTTGATCTGCGCATCACCGAGCGACGTCGCATCGAGTTCCGGAGCCAGCTTTCGAGCCCGGTCGAGCAGGGAGGCCCGGGCCTTCACGGCAGCATCGAGCGCCTCGGGCTTGAGCGAATCGTTCGCACCCTTCAGCTTCTCCTCGGCGTCGTCGGCGCGGGCCTGCGACTTCGCGAGCTGCTCTTCGAGATCCTTGACCTTGTCGCGCAGTTCTTCGAGCTCGCTGTCTCGCGCCTCGATCGTTGCCTTCTGCGCATCGCGCAGGGCCTCGAAGGCGCGCGCGGCCTGATCGGTCATCTCGACCGGGATGCCGTTGCAGTCGATGGTTCGGCTCATTCTCTCGCTCTCCTTCGGCGGCTCTGAGGCCGGCCCGTCGTGAGTATCATGCAAACGGCACGCGGATCCGCAACGCCCCCGGTCCACGAGGGCCACATGGTTGGCTCGGATGTTGGTCTGGATGGCGTCGAAGGGTTGTCCGTCCGGTGTGACGCCCGAGACGACCTCGACGTCCGTGTCATAGCCGACAGACAGCTCGACCTTGCCTGCGTTGGCCGCGAGGATGCCGTCTCGGTGGGTGAGACGGACTGTCGCGGTCACAAACTCGCCGTCGCGTCCGATCGTGTCGCCGACATGGCCGACGACGAGATCCTTGGCGTTGTCGGGCGTCACCGCGGCGTCCGGGTGCTCGATCGTGATGGGTTTGCCGGCCAGCGAGTCCAGGGACGACGGCCGAAAGACCTCTTCCTCGGGCCGGTATACCCGCACGACGGCGTCCGGGGCGAGGGCCGGGAACTTGCCGGGCAGCTCGGCCGATCGGTACTCCTGAATCCCCGTACGCGCGAGCCTCGCCTTCGCAACGAGAAACCCCTCGTCGGTCGTGCGGAAGTCGGTCAGCGTGATGGCGTCGGCCAGTCGCATTGCCGGCCATCATGCAACCGGCATCGGATCCCGCAACCCTAGACGTCGGGGATGATGGGACGGGCCACGCACCGGCACTGGATCGCCTGGGAAGGGTGCCCGCCATCCGCAGGGCCTCCAGGCGGCGGCGAGTCCCACCGGAACCGCTTGCCGTTGCGCGCCCGGTGCGATCCGCGGACCCTCTCGTCACCAACCGTCTCCCAGATGTACTCCTCGATCCCGAGGCTCGTCTGCCGCTGCCGGTTGATCTCTCCGTTGAGCTTCGCGGTCTGGTCCCGAGCGATGAGGCGAGCTTTACGTTCGGCGACCTGCCCGGCCTCTTGGATCTGCGCGATGATCGAGCGAGCGTCCGTCCGACCCTGCACGACGTTCTCAAAGACGAGCGTCTGTACCTTGTCGAGCAGATCCTCGTTCACCGACTTGATGAGTTCCGCGTTCTCGACGCTCTTGAGCCGCACAGTCTGGAGCAGGCCGGACTCGTCGAGCACGCCAAACAGGTCCACGCCGAACTGGTCCTCGATCATGTCGAAGAACATGCGGCGATTGCGCTCGTTGACGCGGCCCGCGATCGCGTCTGATAGCACCTGCGCCCGAGCTTCGGTGAGCTGCGCGTTTCGTAGTCGCATGGCTCGAAACGCTCCGCGTAGGTCGTCGACAAAGTCGTCGCGGACCGCCGTGTCGGTCGTCAGGAACTCGTCCTCGGACTGACGCAGGATCGGGAAGATCTCCTCGGCGATGCCGAGCTGAAGCGTCCGCACTATGATCCGTAGTTCGCGCTCGAAGAAGCGACGGTCGGCTTGCGACTCCCGGATACCTCGGCCCTTTCGTTCACGCGGACGACGACGGCGACGCGTCCCGGCGAAGTCCTGTCGCGCGCGAATGATCTCGGCGAGCGTCATGCGTCTTCGGGTGCAGGGTCGTCGGGCGGCTCAAACTCGGGCTCGGGTGCGTTTGTGCGAGGCGGCTGCGTCGGAGGCAGCGCCACGGGCGGAGGTAGGCTTGAGATCTCTTCCAACTCGGCCAGGAAGTCCTCGTCGATTGCCGAATAGGTGCCTTCGATTTTGAGCTGACGTGCGATGGTGAGTTCGTCGACGACGCCCATGTCGAAATAGAGCTTGTCGCGGTTGGCCCTCTGCGCCTCGATCTGTGCGACTTCGAAATCGGACTGCTGATACAGGTTTCCGAACTCGAATCGGATGTCGTCCGGGATCTCGCCGAAGAGCGAGCGAAGCATGACTTCATCGAAGAGTGCGAGGCGCGCTCGTAGGTACGTGTTCTGGCGGCCGCGAATCATGTCGTAGAAGTTGCGAAGGTCGCCCTCGCCGGTCGCGTTGAGGCCCTTTGCCGATGTTCCGAGAAGCCTCGTCACGGGGATGTTCGCGCCCGACGCAGGCAGTACGACGAACTGCTCGAACAGCGCGCTCAATCCCTGCACGATGGCGTTCTGCTTCTGCTCGTAGTCCTCGTTCGCGTCGACGATGATCGCCTGGTAGATGCTCTTCATCGCGTCGGACGTGGCGATCCGCTTCTGGATCGTCGACGTACCCTCCGGCGTAGAGAGCATGTGATGCAGATTCGGGATCTTGTAGACGTCGATCTTCGCCTCGGTGACGAGGTCGGCGATACCGCCAATCACCTGCTCGGCGTCGGCGATCACGTCGTAGATGCGCTCGATGCGCGACCCGCCCCACCAGAGCGTTTGCACCATCTCGCGCCACGGCAGGCGCAGCCCGTGGAACTTCACGATTCGCGAGCAGTGCACTCGATCGAGGCGTGAGCCGACGATCTGATAGTGGACCGGCTGCCGGAAGTGGACCGACGTCGGATCCTGCACGAGCAATGCTTCCTTGCCGCCGTGCGGGATGAGACTGCCCTTGTCGAGCGCGTGGACGAATCGCAGCGCGCCCGGTCGTACCTGTTCGGGCTTCAGCTCTTCGTGAAGGTCGCCCGTTCCGTCGACCGACATGAACAGTGCGCCGCCTCCGAATAGGTCCGCCCACTGAATCGCCTCGCGGGTCGACTCGCGCAGATCCAGGCGGGCTTCCTCGTCTTCGATCTGCTGGATCATGTCGGGGTCGACGCCATCGAAGTATCGCCACTCGCGGGTCATCTCGAAGGCGGGAATGTCGGTGATCTGCGCCGCGAGCCAGTTGGCCCGGTACATATCCTGTAGCTCGTCGTGCGTGCGTCGGAAGAACCGGAATCTCCGATTGCCGGGGGTGCGGCTATCCGCACGTCCGCCCTGTCCCGTGACGAGTGATTGCAGGCTGTCGGCCGTGCGGCCGTGATCGACGGTGAGGCTGGGTGTGTCGTCTGCCATGGTGTCAGTATCCAAACGGCGCGCCGGAACGCCAACGGGAGGGGTGTGGGCGGGTCAGTCGATCCACGACCCGTAGAAGTCGCCGAGCCCGAGAATCAGGTCGTGAATCGCGTCCATCGTCGGGTCGACCTGGTCGTCCCATTTGTGCGTCATCTCGCCATTGAACGCCGCGAACTCGGCCATGTACTCCGAGAGCCACGGGCACGAGATGACGTCGGGATCTGGCAGATGCACGCGGCCCGCCTGGATCGACGGAGCCGACGAGTGCGCGCGCACGAGCTTGTTCTCCTTCGGGCCGCGCGGAATCGGGATGATCGGAATCGAAGTCTCACGGCTCAGCTCTTGGATGAGTCCCGTACCGCTCGCCTTGTCTTCGACGCACAGCGCGGACGGCGAGGGGACTTCCTTGCCGAGCGGTTGCGCGCGCCACTTCTGCCACAGCGCCGAGGCTTGCATCTTGAGGTCGGGAGACGCCCATCGTCCGCGGATCTGATCGAGCAGATAGATGCCGTCGCCGGCCACGCCCCAGACTTGAAACACCGACCAGTCGTTATGTTCGGCGGTCTTCATGGCCGTATCGGCGTAGATCTTGACCATCGAGAGCTTCGGCAGCTCGCGCCAGAACCGCCACCACTCGCCCTTGAAGATCGTGCCCCCGAGCACGGTCGGCTCCTGCATCATCTGGCCCGCGAAGGTGTACGGGTTCGCGTCGCGCCACGCCTCGAGCTCGTGAACGGGCTCCTTGAAGGGCCAGTAGGAGTTCCCCTCGTCATCGAGCGCCGGGATCTTGATGTGCTCGAAGTCGAGGCCGCCGATCTTCCCATCGAGGGCGAAGGCGGCGGGGTCCTCGACGTGGAGGCGCTGCATGATGATGATGACCGGGGTGTCGGGGCTCGCCTTCCGGGAGCGCACCGTGTCGGAGAGCTTTCGGTTCGCCGCCTTGAGCTTGGCCTCGCTGAACGCGTCCTCGGGCTTCAGGGGATCGTCGATCAGGATGGCGCCCTGGAAGCCGTCGGCCATGTGGCCGGCCCGGAAGCCCGTGATGGTGCCGCCGAGAGCCACCGCGTAGCAGCCGCCCGCGAGCTTGCCGTCAATCTCGATGTTCCAGCGCTTCTTGGCCTTCGAGTCCTTCCGGATCTCCCTCGGCCAAAGCGCCTGGTACTCCTCGGAGGCGATGAGATCCTTCGTCTTCGAGGAGTTCAACTCGACGAGGGAGTCCGCATAGCTGAGGTGCAGGAACCGACACCGCGGATTCTTCGCCAACGCCCAGGCCATGAAGTTGATGACCACGAGCTCGGTCTTGCTCGATCCAGGCGGGACGTTGATGACGAGGTTCTTGCGCTTCCCCTCGTAGACGTCCTGTAGGGCGCGGCATAGCTCGACGTGGTGCCAGTTGACGCGGAACGGAACGGCCTCGCGAACCCGGAAGAAGTAGCGCGAGAACCAGAGCAGGCTCCGCTCGCAGCACTCCTTTGCCACCTGAAGCTCGTAGATCGGGACGTGCTCTGGCTGGAGGCCGTAGGCTTCGGGGCGGAAGTCGAGTGCGGCGGACATGGGCTAGAACTTCTCAGACTCGAGCTTCGCCATGACGGCGAGGGCGGCCTTCGGGCTCAGCGGTGGGAGCTGCTGTACGGTCACGCTGCCCTCGACCTTGCTCTTGTCGATGATTAGGCCGAGCAGCTTCGCCTTGCCCATCGTGGCGGCCACGGCAGCTGACCGAGACGGATCGCGATCCATCGCGGCGGCGCGTGCTTCTTCGAGCTCCATGACGAGCGATTCGACGGTGATCTCGTGACGCTTGGCGTGGCGCTCTTGGAGGGCTTCGACCCTTGCGGCGACCTTGGGATCAGCGAGCAACCTCGATGCTTGCGACCAAACCGCCTCCGGTTTCCATTTTTGGGAACGCGGGTACGCCTTGCGATATGCCTTCGAGGCGTCTGAAAGCTCGATGTAGAAACGCGCGAAAGCGTCTCGCTGCGGGGACAAGCCCTTGCCTTTCGCCATCACTCACCATCCAGACTCGGCGGCGTGTACTCAACCTGAACGGTCTTGCGTTCGAGGGTATGCCGATGCTTCACGCCCCGGCATCCGCGGCCTGATCGCAGCGAGCGGCAGACGGGATCCTTGGCGTCGATGTGCGCGGCGCATCCGGCCTGTGTGATCCACACGTCGTGATCAGGGCAGCGGCGGAGGTGAGCTTCAAGGGTCGTGGGCTCGGTAGCCGCGAATCGTTGACGACTCGGCTTCCAGATGCGGAGCTTCGGACGATCGAAGCCCTCGGCCGGCTGCGGCCGGAGGTGCTCGGGCATCGCCTCCAGGTCGCCGAGCGTCATCAGGACCACGCGGACGACAGGATCATCGGGCCGGACGGATCGCCTCGGATCGACGCGCTCGATGCGTTCGACGGTGCGCGACGGGAGCTGGGCCGCCACGTCGAGATCTCCGGTTCGGAGCCCGAGGGCTCGGCGTCGGTAGCGCACGCTGCGAGCGATGCGCGTGATGATCTCGAGCTCCCGCGCGGTGAACCGAGTGGCTGCCGATGCCGGCTGCTGGCGCGCGTCGGCCACGACTGGCGTCGATGCTCTCATACGAGATCCCCCGGGACTTTAAGCTGACACGGCCGATCGATGCCGTCAAGCCGACCCACTCTCCCGCCGCAATCCGCCACGAGGCTGGCGAGGCTGGCCCCTGTCGCGCGTTCACTCCTCGACTGGGCCCTCATGGCTGCGCGCCTGCGATCGACGCTCTCAGGGCCGTACAGGGCGTCGGGTTCCCTGGGGATCTCGTGATAACACGTTACTGTGTTACGCATAACACCACCCGCGGGCGCATAACGTTGTGGGACAGCGGATTCCTTAGTGATTCCGGCAGGTTGCGGAATATGGTCCCACGTGTCCCACGATTCAAACGGCATGGGACAGGCTTCCCCGCGGGATAACCGTTTAAAAACGCCTACTTACTACTATACTGTCCTGTGTCCTGTAGATATGTATAAGAACAAACGCTATACGCGAGGCCCCGCGGGTGGTGGATTACCCGAGGGGGCGTTCTGCCCATCTCATGGGGCTGTGTTTCAGGCTATGGGACAGAGCTGGTGGACTCTAATTTTTGCTTGCGAGATCAGCAGGTTACATCGTGAGTTGCCGTCCCGCAGCTGTCCCATACGGGACAAATTACGGGACAGTCGGGGTCATAATCTTATTCAATCCGATCTAGCACCATTTAACGACACAGATATCAGCTGGATACTGCCAATAGCTGATGAGTCGAGGTTGCAAGAGCTTTGGGTCCGTGCGAATGTCCCGGTTCATCGACCGGAGGTTGCATCATGGCTCGTGAAAACAGGGTCCGATCGTTGGCGGAGGTGCCGCCGTGCATCGCATCTGAGGTACGCCGAGCAGTCGTCTACGAGCACAGAGACCGCTTCATCGACGCGGTGCGGGAGTCTCTACTCCGACACGTTCCGAGCGAGTACAATGGGCAACCGAGGACTCGGGTCTTCCTTCAGGTCGCCCATCGCGACTGGCTCCGGAGTCTCGGCGGCATCCCTGCGACGGCGATCAGCGGCGTCTACGGCCAGCATATGTCGATGATCGGGGCGATCAAGCTTGCCCAGAGGATTTACGAAGAGACGGGTGACGACGGCCCGCTCGAGGCGCTGCGAGGGCCCATCGGTCCGCGCACCTACCAAAGCAACGACGGCACGCTGTACAGGATCGAGCGGATTCCGCCGGCAGAAGGCGAACCGGAGACCGAATCTGAAAGCGGTAAACCGCAACATCTCGTGGCCGCATACGAGTTCGATGATTCCGGATCCGGGCGGATGACTTTCAGGTTTCCAGTCAGCATCTGCCGCCAGATCCGAGAGGTGTGTGACGAGACCGGCGAGACTCAGAAGCAGGTGGTGTTGCGCGCCCTGCGCGAGATCGGTATCGAGGTGGACCCGGTCGACATGATGGACGGCAGGACGAAGAGGTACCAGCAGATGAGATACGGAGACGACCCCGCCCCGCAGCCGCAAGCCGAAGAGACGCGCACCGACGATGACCTGCCCATCTAGTGGCCGCGCCGACGGTCGCTGCCGCGCGCGAGCGGCTCAGGACAGTCGATCTCGTCGAGTCCCTGACAGGCCCGCTACGGGGGCCAGACGGCCAGGGACGCTACTCCGGCCGGTGCCCGGTCCACGATGACCGCACGCCATCCCTGCGCGTCTTCGGCGACACCGCCGACGAGGGAGGGTACCTCTGCTACGGCTGCGGGATCTCGGGCGGGTCGGTGGTCGATCTCTGGATCGAGCTCCATGGCGGCGACGTGCGGGAGGCGATCCGGGCGATCTGCGGCGGATCGGTGCCCGAGCGGCAGGCGCGCGCGGCCCGGCGCCCCGAGGTCGAGCTGCGGATCCCGCCGCCCTGGGTCGAGATTCCCGACGAGCTGATTCCGCGGCCCGGGGATGCCGTCGTACTCGAGCGCACGCAGGGCGACCCGGTGACAGTTCGGCCGGCCGTCGTGCACGTCTACCGGGATGCGGGCGGCGTCGCGCGGTCGCTCGTGCTGCGGGTCGAGCGGGGCGGCGAAAAGACGTTCCGGCCGGCTCAGCTCGGCGAGGACGGCCGCTGGTGGGCGGTAGCGCCGGACGCCCCCCGAATGCTCTACGGCCTGCCTCAGCTCGATATGGCCCGGCAGGTGGTCGTCGTCGAGGGTGAGAAGGCGGCCGACGCGGCCCGGGCGCGGCTACCGGACCTGCTCGCGGTCGTGACGTGGCCGGGTGGGTCGTCGAGCGTCCACTCGGCCGACTGGAGCCCGCTCACGGGCCGCAGCGTGGTGCTCTGGCCGGACGCGGATGACCCCGGACGCAAGGCCATGGAGGCCGTCGGTCGGCATCTCGCCGCGCTCGGGTGCGAGATCAAGATGGTCGAGCCGGGGCCGGACATGCCGGCGAAGGGAGACGCGGCGGACCTTGATCCCGAGATGAGGATGCTCAGGTGGATCCGGGACCACGCGGCGCCGTGGGAGCCGCCGGAGGAGGAGCCGCTCGAAGAGATCCCGGAGACGGCGGAGGTCGAGCCAGCCCCCGATCCCGTGTTCGCCGACCCTGACGACCTGGTCGCCGAGATCCGCCGCCGACTGCCGCTGACCGTCCTCGGCCAGGCTGAGGGCCGGGGATACATCCTCAAGCACATCGACGACCGGATCGTCGTCGCGCCGCTGCATCAGCTCGGCCGGCGCGACATGCTGACGACGATCGCTCCGAGTGACTTGTGGCGGGAGCTGTTCGGAGGCACGGGCGAGGACGGCAAGCCGATGGGCTGGCAGTCGATCGCGGGCGCGGCCCACGACTATCTGATCCGCGAGCTCGAGCGGCTGCCCACGTTTCGGCTGCGGCACATGCGCGGCCGCGGAGTCTGGCGACACGCCCGGCAGGACGGGGGTGAGGCGATCGCGTGTCACCGCGGCGACGTGCTGGATCTCGACGGTGAGCAGATGGAGTCGAGCTGCGTCGATGGGATCGTATACGAGTCGACCTCGGGCCTGCCCTGGACCGACAAGGAGACGACGGACGCCGAGGGCCGCGAGCTGATCTCGATCCTGGAGTCGTGCTCATGGGTCGGGCCGTCTGATGGCCTGATGCTGGCCGGCTGGATCGCACTGGCCCCTATCTGCGGCGTGCTCGATTGGCGCCCGCACGTCTGGGTGACCGGCCCGAGTGGGTCCGGCAAGAGCTACGTGCTGGCCGAGATCGTCGAGCGGGCGCTCGGGAAGGACTGGCCGATCCGGGTCTCAGGCGTGACGACCGAGGCCGGCGTGCGGCAGTCGCTCGGGCTCGACGCGCGGCCGATCATCATCGACGAGGCGGAGCCGACCGAGCGAATCAAGCGCGGCATGATGGACCTGCTGCGCAATAGCTCGACGGGCGATCTCGTCGTCAAGGGCTCGACGAGCGGGGTGCCGCAGGTGTTCCACGCGCGCAGCATGTTCCTGCTGTCGTCGATCAACACCTCGCTCGCAAAGGCCGCCGACGAGTCGAGAATCCACCGCGTGCAGATCCGGCGCGCCTTCGACGCCGACTCGGACTCACGATTTCAGCGGCTACGGGAGCGCTCGTCGGCGCTACTGACAGGCGACTTCGCGACACGCCTGATCGTCCGTATGGTACGTCACGCACGCGAGACGCTGGAGTCGATCTCGGTGATCGAGGACGCGATCGCGACCCAGTTCGGGACGAGGCGCATCGCCCAGCAATTCGGCGCCCTGCTCGGCGGGATGCACATGCTCACGTCGACTGTCCCCTGCACGGCCGCCGAGGCTGCCGTCTACGCTGGATTCGTGCCGCAGGGCTCGGTGGATGCACAGATCCACGACGACGACGCGCGCGCGATGGTGCGCCGGGTCCTGGCTTACCCGGTGGACGTGTCGACGAGCAAGGCCGGCCGGCTCCGGGTGACGATCGGCGAGCTGGTCGACCGACTGGGCAAGATGCAGGGCGCCGGCGTCCATCCGATCGCAACAGATGAGGGCGAGGACGCGCTCTCGCGACATGGGCTTCGGATCGTCAAGACGCAGGGCTCGCTCCTGCGCGGCGTGCGGGTCGCCGTCGCCAAAAAGCACGAAACGCTATCGAGCGCCGTCCTGGCCGGCACCGACTGGCAACACAGCTACGTCGACCGCCTGCGCGACTTCGAGTCGGCACAGGACGACGGCGGCCGGATGCGATTCGGCGGCGTGCGTCACTACACGATCTCGATCTCGATCGAGGAACTACTCGACGAAGACCCGATCGGTGATGCGCTGGAGGACGAGGGATGAGTCACCGCGCAAGACGCGAGCGCGAAGGCGCGACGCTGAACCGCATCCGCGAAGAGCACCAGGTCGACACCGGCGGGAGGCTGTTTCGGAACAACGTCGGCGAGGCTGTCTTCGAGGGCCGCGACGGCCGCAAGCGCCGTGTCCGCTACGGGCTCGGCACCGGGACGAGCGATCTCGTCGGATGGACGCCGCAGAAGATCTCGCCCGAGATGGTCGGGCGCACGGTAGCCGTGTTCACGGCCTACGAGGTGAAGCGCGGGAGCGATCGCTTGACTCCCGATCAGGAGCGTTTCCTGCGCGCGGTCGAGGCGGCGGGCGGGATCGCGTTGACGGTCGAGGAGCCGTGAGGCGTGATCCAACTGCGCCCCTACCAAGAGCAGGCGATCGACGGCCTGCGGTCATCCCTTGCTGAGCAACGCAGGCAGGGTCGCAAGCCCTCGGCGATTCTCACGAGTCCCACCGGCTCCGGCAAGACCGCAATGGCTGCCTTTATGGCTTCACGCAACGTCGCCCGAGGCGGGACTCTGGCCTTCATCTGCCATCGCCGCGAGCTTGTCGAGCAGACCTCGATGACGTTCGAGAGCGTTGGCCTACATCACGGGTTCATCGCCGGCGACTACCCGCGCCGTGCGAGTCGGGTGCAGATCTGCTCGGTCGGCACCCTCGCCCGCCGCGTGCACCGGATCCAGTCGCCCCGGGTCGTCATCTGGGACGAGTGCCACCATGTCGGCGCCCGGACGTGGGCCTCGATCCGCGAGGCATGGTCGGATGCGTGGCACATCGGATTGACTGCGACCCCCCTACGCCTCGATGGCAAGGGCCTCGGCTCGTGGTTCTTTGATCTCGTCCACGGCCCCAGCGTTGCCGAGCTGATGGCATCTGGTCACCTCTCGACCTACGACGCCTACGGGCCGCCCGGCAACGTCCACGCCGAGGGCCTGCACAAGCGGGCAGGCGACTTCGTCCGCAGTGAGGTCGAGGACGCGCTCGACCGGGGCGCCATCATCGGCGGGATCGTCGACAGATGGCTCGAGCACGCGCAGGGGAGGCGGACCGTCGTCTTCGGCGTGACCCGCAAGCACTCGCGCCACATCGCAGAGCAATTCGTCGAGCGCGGCGTCCGAGCAGTGCACATCGACGGCGAGACGCCGAGCGCCGAACGCCGGGACGCCCTGAGAGCCTGGGCGCGACGTGATATCGACGTAGTCTGCAACGTCGAGCTATTCGGCGAGGGCTACGACCTGGCCGCCAACTCAGGCGACCCGGACGCGGTGATCGAGGCGGCGATCCTTGCGCGTAGGACGGCATCGCTCGGGCTACACCTCCAGCAGATCGGCCGGGCGCTGCGGCCGCAGGATCGCCCCGCAATCGTGCTCGACCACGCCGGCAACATCGCGCAGCATGGTCTCCCCGAGGACGAGCGCGAGTGGTCGCTCGCCGACGGCTACCGCGCGCCCGACCAGGGCGAGGGCGAGACGAGCTACCGCTCGTGCCCGGAGTGCTTCGGCATCGTCGCGCGCTACAAGCCGCGGTGCCATCTTTGCGGCTACGTGTTCCCGCCCCCGCTCGGCCGAAAAGTCGTCGAGGTCGAGGCGCCACTCGAGCGCATCGCGTCTGGAGTGGAGACGGCCGAGCAGCTCCGCCTTCGATTCGGGGGCGTCTACTCGCTGCGGGAGATGCGGCAGTAGGACGCGATGCCCGGCTTTCGACCACAGGCGCCGGGCGGCCTGCGAGGAGCGGTGATGAGCCGCGGGTCGATGGAATCCTACTCGATACCGGGGAGCGGGCTCGTATCGTCGTCTGCGTCACCGTCGATGATGCGCTCGAGGGCCGCGATGTCGTCGGCCACGTCCTGGAGCGTGTAGCCGCGCGGGATCCGCTTGGCCGCCCGGAGCCGCTCGAGTTCGCGTCGTGCCACTCGCAGCATTGCCGGCTCGTCTTTGCTGATCTTGATCATGTGTCGTCCTCTTGGTTATGCCGGCACCGCCGACGGAAATCCTACTCTGCGCGCAGACGCGGCGCGACTCTCGCTCTAACGGCCTCGGGATCCAGGCCCGCAGCCTCGATCCACGTATTCGAGCGATCAGCGCATAGCACCCAATCGATCGCGTCTCGCCGTTCGATCTCGACCTCGCAACGGATTTTGTACGGCGGCTTGCGCGCCTCTTGGATGGCCGCTGATACGACCTCGATCGCGATCCGCCTAGCATCGTTGGCAGTCAGCATCGTTTGTCACCTCCATCATGGATGGCCTTGCCTCGCCTCGCCCCGCCTTGCCTCGCCGCGCCCAGCCCTGCCCGGCCGCGCCGTGCCCAGCCGTGCCTCGCCCCGCCGCGCCTGGCCGCGCCGCGCCTCGCGGCGTTAGTTCACTCCCAACGAGTGCCCTCGAACTTCCCGAACATGCCCCGGTAGGTCCCGAAGCCGATCGCGATCCCGCCCTCGATCAGAAGCTGGCGGATCTCCGACTCCTTCACCGACGAGTTTGGAACGATCCGTACCGTAAAGTCGAGCGACCACGGAAGCGGAAGAAGCGGGCGCTCCTTCGGATTCGGAAT
>JRYH01000371.1_pt1 | contig 13531 bp, 12 predicted proteins | sample 235351 | NCBI WGS metagenome assembly JRYH01 (sample SAMN03074221, study PRJNA261480) | activated sludge metagenome | biome: Wastewater Treatment Plant; feature: Wastewater; material: Activated sludge; isolation source: activated biomass of a wastewater treatment plant treating wastewater... ... | reverse complement strand
CTCGCCAGCTTGACCGAGAATTCCGGGAATCTATGCAACAATTGGGTAATCATGACGCCCCGGAGGATCAGCGCCCGGTGCAGCTCGACCACGCCGGCATCGTGGCGCTCGTCGGCCGGCCCAATGTCGGTAAATCCAGCCTCCTCAATCGCCTTGTGGGCTGCCCGCTCAGCATCGTCACGCCCAAAGTGCAGACCACCCGCCGGCGGCTCGCCGGCATTGTCGAACGCCCCGCGGTGCAATGGGTCCTGACCGACACGCCCGGCCTGCTGCCGGCCGCGACCAACGCTCTGGAGCGGCAGATGATGCGCACCGCGCAGGCAGCACTCGCCGAGGGCGACCTGGTTCTTTTGGTCGTCGAAGCCGGCCGTTGGACGACCGGCGACGAACGTGCGGCGCGCTTGGCGCGCGCTGCGCGCAAGCCGCTGCACGTCGCGGTGAATAAAATCGATCGCCTGGCCGACAAACGGCGGTTGCTGCCGTTTATCGCCGCGCATATCGCGCCGTTGCAGGCCGCGGCGGTTTACCCGGTCTCGGCACAAAATGGCGACGGGATCGCCGCACTCGAAGCCGGACTGAGCGCGGCGCTGCCTCCCGGGCCGGCGCTGTTTCCGCCGGGGCAGATCGCCGACCGTAACGAGCAGTTCATCGCCGCCGAGGCGGTGCGCGAAGCTTTGATGCTGCGCTTGCACCAGGAGGTGCCGTACCGGCTGACGGTGACGATCGAGCGCTGGCGCGAGACCCCTGGGTTGATACACATCGACGCGGCGATCTTCGTCGCCAAAGAAAGCCAGAAAGGCATCGTCATCGGCCGCGGCGGCGAAGTGCTGAAACAGGTCGGGAGCCGGGCCCGGGTGAAGCTCGAAAAGCTGCTCGGCCGGCAGGTGATGCTCAGGTTGTGGGTACGGGTGCGCCGTGACTGGATCGATGACGCCAAAGCCGTTACCGAACTCGGCGCCGGCGATTGAGACGGAGCGTGTGCCCGGCGGCGGCGTGCATTGGGTACTGCACCGCCGGCCGTGGCGCGAATCGAGCCTGCTGCTTGAAATCTGGAGTGCCGAGCACGGCCGTTTCGCCGCCCTGGCGCGCGGTCTGCGCGGGCGGCGCGCCGCCTGGCGGGCTCTGCTCCAGCCGTTTCAGCCGCTCATTTTGCGTTATGCGACGCGCGGCGAGTTGTGGCCGCTCGCCGCGGTCGAGGACGCCGGTCCGCCGCTCGCCCTGCGCGGTACCCATTTATGTTGCGGATTCTATGTCAACGAATTGCTGCTCAGGCTCTTTCAGCGCCATGACCCGCACCTCGATTTCGACCCGCACTACCAGCGGGTGTTGTACCGCCTGGCCGGCACCGCAGTGCCGCCCGACGTCGCCCTCCGGGAGTTCGAGTACGCGCTGTTGACCGCGATCGGTTACGCCCTGCAACTCGACCGCGATGAACTGAGCGGCCAGCCGCTGGAGGCAGCGGCCGATTATGTTTACGATCCGGACCACGGCCTGCGGCAGGCGCCGGCCGGCGGTGGACGGCGGGTCTACAGTGGTGCGGCGCTGCTGGACATCGCCGCCGGCGACTTTACGGCCCGCCGGACACGGCATGAAGCGCGGCATCTGCTGCACGAGGCGCTGGCGCCGCATCTTGGACCGCGGCCGCTGCACAGTCGCCAACTATTGGCGGCAACAAGGGGTTTGATCGAATCCGGTCACTGAGCGCGGTGGACATGGAATGAAGCATGCGAGGCAGACGATGAATGGGAAAGATAAAGATGGCGCCGGGCCGGACGAACGGTTGCGTCTCGGGGTCAATATCGATCATGTCGCGACGCTCAGGCAGGTCCGCGGTACGCCGTACCCCGATCTGCTCGCCGCCGCCGAGGCCGCCCGCCGCGGCGGTGCCGACTTGCTGACGGTCCATTTACGCGAAGACCGCCGCCACATCCAGGACGCCGATGTCGCGGCCCTCCGAGCCTGGGATCTTTTGCCGATGAACCTGGAAATCGCGATCACCGGGGAGATGTTGGCGACCGCCGCCGCGACTGCTCCGGCCTGGTGTTGCCTGGTCCCCGAACGGCGGGCCGAGGTGACCACCGAAGGCGGCCTCGACGTCGGCCGGGCACTGGTCGCAGTCAAAGACGCGGTCGCCCGTCTGCACGCGGCGTCGATCCGGGTGTCGTTGTTCATCGATCCCGACCGGGTGCAGATCGACGCCGCCCGGGAGTGCGGCGCCGACGCCGTCGAACTGCACACCGGCCGTTACGCTGACGCCCCCGCGGTGTTGCGCCCCGGCGCCCTGGAACAGATCGCCGCGGCGGCGGCGCACGCCGCGGCAGCCGGCCTCGAAGTGCACGCCGGCCACGGTTTGCACTACGACAACGTCCAGCCGGTCGCGGCATTGCCTGAGATCGTCGAATTGAACATCGGCCACGCGCTGGTGGCGCGCAGCGTCTTTGTCGGTCTGGAAGCGGCGGTCAGGGAAATGAAATCATTGTGTACCCGGCCGGTGACGGGTTGAGCGGCGTCCTTGCGGCGTCTTGATGGAAGGGAATCCTTAGCCGCCGGTCGGGTCGCCGTCCGCCGGGGTGGGAGGTGCGCCGCGCAGGGTCGCGATCACTTTCAAGCCACAGGCCAGCCAGCGCTGGTAACATTCGGCAAGATGGTCACGATCGGCGTTACGCAGCGCATCTTCGAGTTCCAGGCACAAGCTGCGCAGGGCGCTGGCGCCGCAGTAACCGCAGCCGCCAATCATCCGGTGCACCTGCGCCGACGTTGCTTCGAGATCGCCGGCGGCGAGATGCTCGTCGATCAACGGCATCCGGTGCACCAGATCCTCGACCAGCATGGCGCGCAGTTCCTCGAGCATGGCTTCATCGCCCAACGTTGCGGTTTTCGCGGCATCGTCGTCGAACAGGGGCAGCAGGCTGAGGTATTCGTCTTCCTCGGGTGCGGCGGCCGGCAGGCTGCCGTTCAGGCGTCGGGTCAATGACAAAGCGAGGTGCGCCGGCGCCTGTTCGAGCGGCAAGGACGCGGCGAAGCCGGCCGCACCCAGACGATCGGGATCGAGCCGCAGTTCGGACTGGAACAGGGCGATGGCTTTGCGATGCTCGAGGTGGGTATGGTGCGCCAGCCACATCGCCCATTGCGACGGGCGCCGCAGGCAGACGAGCAGCAGATCGCCGGTGGCGACCGGGGCGCCGGCCAGCGCCGCGAAACCGCAGGGCGCAGAGCGCAGCGGCGCACCGGCTAACGCCAGATGGGCGCGCAGTGGAACGGAGCGCAGCGGCTGGTCATCGACAAAAAGCACGGCGTCGCTGGACATGGTTTGTCGCTACTTCCTTTTTGAGCTTTTTAATCACAGCTTATCCGGCGCCGCCCACGGCGACCGATTCGCTTCAACCCGTGCCGGCCCCCGGACACCGCCCGACCGAATGGGAAATGCAAATTTCGGGCCTGAAATGGGGCCCGTGGTCACTGCCGGCGCTCGATCTTCGGGTTCTCTGCCCGGTCACCGGCGAGGCAGGCTGGCTGCCGGCGTGCGATGACGGCACCTGGATCTGGCGGCAAAACAGCGCCGTCACCCTGCGCGGTGGCTACCGCTGGATCCCAGGTCAGGTATTGCACATCAGCACCACCCCTATCCCGCCCGCCGCCCCCCCACCAGCCCCCCTCGTTTCGCCGGCCGCCGGCACCGGTTCCAGGACCGGTTCCAGGACAGTCATGGATCCGGTCACCCATTCCACAACGGATTCTGGGACAACGGATTCTGGGACAGTCACGGCCTGCGTCCCGGGGCAGGTATCGCCGGCCGCTTCCGCCGGCAGCGCGGCCGGCTTCGATCTGCGGGTGGACTTCGAAAAGAACACGCCGGCGTCGTTTTCCTGGTGTCTCGCGGCGCACGGCACCGGTTTCGGTGGGTTGTCAGTCGTTTGGCCGGTGGGATGGGGGGCGCCACCGGCGCTGGCCGGGGACTGGCATCTTGCCGCCGGCGGCGACGAGAAGGGGGGTCAAGCGCAACTGGCGCTTCGTCACGGGCAGGTCGAGAGCGCCGCGGGATGGCTGGCCGGCGCGGATCTGACCCTCAATGCCGCAGGGGAGGTCCGCCGCGACGAGACGGGTTGGGCCGGCGCGTTACGCTTCGCGCTTGGCCCGGGGGAAGTGCTGCTCGGTGACGTGTATCTCACCGCCGGTGATGCGCCGCTGCGGCTGGCGGTGGAGGGGCGCTACGACGACGCCGGCACCTGGTGTGTCGAGCGCTGGGTTTTTACCGATCCGGCCGGGATCGAGGTCAGCGGCGCCGCGTGCGGCGACCGTTCCGGCCCGGCCGAGCTTCGCCTGCGCTTCGAACCGTTCGATATTGCGCCGCTCCAAGCCGGATATTTCGATGGCTGGCTGGCCCGCCGGGGTTGGCGGGGTCTGGCGCTCGGCGGCCGGGCGGCCGGGCGGGTGCAGTGGCGGCGCGCGACGGGCGTCGATGCCGATTTGGCTCTCGACGGGATCGGTATCGACGATGCGGCGGGGCGCCTGCGTCTCGAGGCGCTCGATGCGACGCTTGCCTGGCGCGGCGGCGGCGAGCGGCCGGCGCTCAATCAGGCGCGCTGGGACGCCTTGACCATCGGTGCCTTGGCTTTCGGCGGTGCCGAGCTACGCGGCGTGGCGGCGGCGCACACCTTCGCGTTGACCGCGCCGCTGCGCTTGCCGCTGTACGACGGCGCTTTGCGTATCGACCGGTTGGCGGTCAGCGCCCCGCCCGGCGAGCCGCCGGCGGTCGGTCTGGAGGCCGAATTGGAAAGCCTGGATCTCGCCGCCTTGTCGGCGGCCTTCGGCTGGTTGCCGTTGACCGGGCGGGTGGCCGGGAAGCTGCCGGGTGCCCATTACCGCGATGGCGTACTGGCCCTCGACGGCGAGGTTCGATTCGATCTGTTCGGCGGCCATGTCCTGCTTCGGGGATTGTCGATCGAGCGGCTGTTCGGTACCCTGCCGGCGCTGGCCGGCGACCTCGACATTGCGGCGATCGACTTGGAACAGTTGACCTCGGCGCTGCCGATCGGATCCATGACCGGCACGCTCGAAGGCCACCTCAGGCACCTGCGCCTGCTCGATTGGCAACCGGTGGCGTTTGACGGCTGGCTCGGCAGCGCAGCGGGGCAGGGCGGGCGGATCAGTCAACGGGCGGTCGATTCGATCAGCCGCCTCGGCGGCGGCGGTGGGGTCAACGCACTGGTGCTCAGGCTGTTCGAGACGTTTCCGTATCGCCGCTTTGGGCTGGGTTGCCGGCTGCGCCAGGGCGTTTGCCTGATGCGCGGTGCCGCGAGGCGCGAAAGCGGCGGTCCGGAACAAAGCGGCCCGTTCGCGATCGTCGAAGGCCGCGGTCTACCGCGCCTGACCGTGATGGGCCATGAGCGCCGGGTCGATTGGCCGCGCCTGCTCGACAACCTGAAGCGGCTGGTCGCCGGCGAATTGCCAGCCGGCGCCGGCCAGCCATAAGCGGCCATACCGGGGGGACTGGGAGCTTGGTATCATGGCACCTGTGCCACCGGAAAGCGTCTGACTGCTTCCCGCTCCCCACCCGCTATCTGGAGCTTCGCCGCCATGCCATCGAATCGCCAGCCGCCTGTCCGCCACGCCGCCCTACGCCTCGCTGGTCGGTTGTTACCCGCCTTGCTGGTGTTCGCCTGGCTGGGTTCTTGCGTCACGATCAATGTCTATTTTCCGGCCGCCGCCGCCGAGCAGGCCGCCGATCGGATCATCCAGAACGTGCTCGGGGCGCCGCCCGAGAACGGCACGAGCCAGAGCGACAACGGGGCGCCAGTTCAAGATGACGGCGTTCGCGCCCAGGAGCGGGGACGGCTCTCGCTGCTTGATCTCCTGATCCCCGCGGCGCACGCCCAGTCGGGCGCCGATCTCGAGATCGATACGCCGGCGATCCGGGCGCTCGAACAGCGGATGCGCGATCGCCAGCAGGCCGTGCTGGCCCCCCATTTTGCGACCGGGGCGCTCGGTTTCGGTCAGGACGGCCTGGTCGCCGTGCGCGACCGCACGGCGTTGCCGCTCGCCGCCCGGCGGGGGGTCGAGGCCGAGGTCGAGGCGGAAAATCAGGACCGTCAGGCGTTGTACCGGGAAATCGCGGTGGCCAACGGTCATCCGGAATGGGAGGATGACATCCGCCGGACGTTCGCCCGGCGCTGGATCGCGATGGCGCCGGCCGGCTGGTACTACCAGAACGAACAGGGGGCATGGACGCGGAAATAGCCGCGCCGCAGTGCGCTGAGCCCGGTCTTGTCGAAACGGCGATCACCGGGCTGACGCACGACGGGCGCGGCGTCGGCCGGACGGAGGGCAAAGCGCTGTTCGTGCACGGCGCACTGCCCGGCGAGCGCGTCACTGCTCGCCTTTATCGCCGCCACCGCCGCTACGACGAAGCGGAAATCAGGCAGGTCATCACCGCCTCGCCGCACCGTGTCGCGGCCCGTTGCGCCCATGTCGCGCGTTGCGGCGGCTGCGCCTTGCAGCACCTCGACCCGGCGCAGCAGATCGAATTCAAACAACGCCAAGTGCTGGACGACCTGCAACGGATCGGCAACGTCACACCGGACGAAGTTGCGGCGCCACTGACCGGGCCGCAATGGGGCTACCGCTATAAGGCGCGGCTCAGCGTCCGGCGGGTCGAGAAAATGGGTCGGGTGCTGGTCGGCTTTCGCGAGCACGTCGGCCGCTGGGTCGCCGATGTCGAACACTGCCACATCCTGCACCCGGCGATCGGCGAAAGAATCGGGGCGCTGGCCGAACGGCTCGGCGACCTCGAGATCGCCGCCCAGATCCCGCAGATCGAGGTTGCCTGCGATGCGCAGCGGCGGATCTTGATCGTCCGGCATCTGGCGCCACTCGGCGCGGCCGATCGCGAAAAGCTCGCCCGTTTCGGGGCTGAGCACGGAATCGAGTTCTGGTTGCAAGCGGCGGGGCCGGACAGTGTCCAACCGCTGGCCGGTGAAGCCCGGCCGCTGAGCTATAGGGTCGGCGAGCCGCCGGTCGAGCTGCACTTTTCGCCGGCCCAGTTCACGCAAATCAACCCCGCAGTCAATCGCCGGATGGTGGCGCAGGCGCTCGATTGGTTGGAACCGGCGGCCGGCGACGAGGTGCTCGACCTGTTCTGCGGTATCGGCAATTTCGCATTGCCGTTCGCCGCTCGCGGGGCGCGGGTCACCGGCGTCGAGGGCGCAGCCGACGTCGTGGCTCGGGCCAATCAAAACGCACTGCTGAATGCCTTGGCCGAACAGGCCCGCTTCCACCCCTTCGACCTCCGGCTCGATCCCGGCCGTGAACCCTGGTTCGGTCCGGCCGGCAAGGTCATCCTCGATCCGCCGCGCAGTGGCGCTTTGGAGGTCATACCGTGGCTGGCCGCGACCGGGGCCGCCACAGTGCTATATATCTCCTGCCAACCGGCCAGCCTGGCCCGCGACGCCGGCGAACTGGTCCATCGCCACGGTTATCGCCTGGCCCGGATCGGCGTCGCCGACCTGTTTCCACACACGGCCCATATCGAAACGATGGCCCTGTTCCGGCTGGCTGGGCGGTAAAGCGTGCGGCGCGATCGTTCGCCGGGAATGGCACCAGGGCCGCTGCTGATCGGTTTGCCGGCGGGCGATCCCGATGCCGCCCTCCTCTGTCATCCCTGGGTCGGTGGCGTCGTGTTGTTTTCTCGCAACGCCGGTACGCCAAAGGAGATGCGAGATTTAACGGTGGCGATTCGCGCCGCGCGCCCCGGCCCGTTGCTTGTCACCGTTGATCATGAAGGCGGGCCGGTGCAACGTCTGCGCCAAGGGTTTACGCGGTTGCCGCCGCTCGCTAGCTATGGCCGTCTCGCCCTGAGCGACCGGAGAGCGGCCCGGCGCGCCGCTTACGCTCACGGCCGGGTGACCGCGGGAGAGTTGCTGGCGGTCGGGATCGATCTCGCCTTCGCCCCGGTGCTCGATCTCGAGCGCGGCAGCCGGGTGATCGGCGAGCGTGCCTTGGCTGCCGATCCGGCGCTGGTCGCCGAACTCGGCGCGGCGCTGATCGCCGGTCTCAGGGCCGGCGGCATGGCCGCTGTCGGCAAGCATTTCCCCGGCCACGGTACGGTGATCGAGGACAGTCACCATCAAGGCGTGGAGGATCCGCGCCCTTTCGCCCAAATGGCCGCCGCTGATCTTCTGCCGTTTCGTGCCCTTGCCCGGCAGTTGCCGGGCATCATGATGGCCCATGTCGTTTACCCCGAGGTCGATCCGCAGCCGGCCGGCTTTTCGGCGGCCTGGATCGGCCGGGTGCTGCGCACCGCCTGGGGCTACCGCGGCGTCGTCATTTCCGATGACCTGGGGATGGCCGGCGCCGCCGGCGCCGGCGACTTGTCGGCCCGCCTCGACGCGGCGCTGGCCGCCGGGTGCGACCTCGCCCTGGTCTGCGACCCGGACGCCAGTGCGGCGCTGCTCGCCGCCCTCGAGGGGCGTCCGGCGCCCGCTGCCCGCGCCGCGGTCACCGCCCTCAAGGCCCGTTCGCCGCGCCGCTTCGGCCGTTCGCTGCGGCACTGGCAACGCCGCTTGGCCGCGTTGGCCGGGCCGTGAGGGCCGCTGGGCTCCATCACGGCGAGCGATCCGACCGCCCTGGTGTCATCGAAAATTCAAGAAAAAGACAGGTCCGGGGGCTTGCAAGTCGGCCCGAGTCGTGGCATCTTGACAAACAGGCCGGAATGTGACGAAAATCGGCACAAGTGGCCGTCGGGTGTCAGTCGGATCGGTCGCTGCCCGCAAGCGCGGTGCCGCCAGTCCGGTCCATGGCGATATCCCGGACGACCGGAAATAACCCAGGCACCGCCACGAGGGCGGGCCGACAGGGTGAGTCAAGCATGTCGAGGAGCGACTTCATGGAAGACACGTTGATTCTGTCCACGATCGGACTCAGCGATAAGGACCAGGCGGTTCTGAAGTCGCTGTTTTCGCTGGTTTCCGACGATCTCGCCAAACCGTGGCGCATCGCCGAGGATCTCAACGCCGATGTCACGCTGGTCGACGTCGATGACGAGAACGGTCGCAGCGTCTGGGAGAAACTGGCCGCCGAACCGCACCGCAAGTGCGCCGCGCTGACCCGGAACCGGACCTTCAGCGCGCCGTTTCTGCTCCGTAAACCCCTGCGCAGCAAGGATATTCTCGAACTGCTCAACGATTACGCGGTGGCCAGCCATGGCCCGGCCGAGGATGGCGCCTGGCGCTCGCTGGTGCTCAGCCACAAACAGGATCACTACACGCTGGCCGAGCACCTCAGGCGGCGGAGCTGGAACCAACCGGTGCTGCTGCGCCGGATCGGCGCCCCGGATCTGATCATCGATGTCGGTTCCGGCAGTTGGTACTCCGAGGCGCCGCTGGCGCGCCTGACGGTGTATTTCCATGATCAGTTCGCGGCCGAGGAAGCCTATCCGCTGAGCCACCGGCAGTTACTGGAAGTGACCTCCGGCCTGCCGCGCAATCCGCTGATCGATCTGCAATGGCAGTCGGCGCTGCAGCTCGGCGGCGGCCAGCTTCACCCCGATCTGACGCCCGACCGGCGGGTCGGCCTGCTGCGTCTGCCGCCCCAGGCCCGCGAAGATGCCGAGCATCTGCGCCTCGCGGAACAACTGACCACCGGCCCGCACACACCGCGCCAATTGGCTGCCGAGTGCGAGGTCGTGAGCGATGAAATCGCCCGCTTCTTGAACGCCTGCCTGTATTGCGGCTGGTTGATCATTGACCGCACAGCACAGGCTCCGGTCCCGGCGCATTGATCCTGTTGTCCTCGCGGCATTCCCCGGCTTTGCCGGGGGAGCCATGTGCCGTTTGATTCTTCCGGGAATCGCCTCCGTTCCCGTACACATTTCAGTACACGATAGGGTCATGTAGGGGGCGGCCAATGGTTGCCGGGGCGCGCCGGCATACGGCTATAATGGCGCGCATGCAAACGAGTCGCGGGCGCAGCGGCCGCCAAGGCAATTACCGGTGCGCGATCTACCCGGGTACCTTCGATCCCATCACCAACGGCCACAGCGATCTGGTTGCCCGTGCCGCGCGGCTGTATGACCGCCTTATCGTGGCGATCGCCGAAAGCCCTCACAAGTCGCCGCTTCTGACGCTCGATGAACGGGTGGCTTTGGCGCGCACGGTACTGGCCGAGCATCGCAACGTGGAGATCATGGGCTTTTCGACGCTGCTCGCCGCTTTCGTTCGCTCCCAAGGGGCCGGCGTTTTGCTGCGCGGCCTGCGTGCGGTTTCGGATTTTGAATATGAATTTCAACTGGCCAGCATGAACCGCCACCTGGTGGGCGAGGTGGAAACGGTATTTCTGACGCCGGCCGAGGAATACAGTTTTATTTCGGCGTCACTGGTCAAGGAGATCGCCCGCCTGGGCGGCGATATCGACGAATTCGTCCACCCCGCCGTCAGCCGGGCGCTGGCCCGCCGTTTCGAGGAGCACAACGGTGGCGCTCAAGATTGAGCAAACCTGCATCAACTGCGATGTCTGCGAACCGGTGTGCCCCAACCAGGCGATTGCCCTGGGCTTGGAATATTACGAAATCGACCCGGCGCGCTGCACCGAGTGCATAGGGCATTACGCCGTGCCGCAATGCCAGGAAGTATGCCCGGTCGAATGTATCGTTCCCGATCCGGAGCGCCGTGAAAGCCGCTCGCAATTATTAGCTAAATTCAGCCGTTTGCACGACGGTGAAAAGGATGCCGCGGCATGAATAGAAACCGGATTCCCCCCGCTCCGCCGAAAGTGGCATGGTGTTGGCTGCTGTTGACCGCTGCGCTGTTTTCGGCGGCGGCGGTACCGGCGGCGGCACCGCGCCACGCGGCGATCGCCAGCGCCCATTATCGGGCCACTGCCGCCGGCCACGAGATACTCGAGGCGGGCGGTAATGCCTTTGACGCGGCGGTGGCGGTGGCCGCGACGCTGGCCGTGGTCGAACCGTCAAGTTCGGGTCTGGGCGGCGGTGCTTTCTATCTGCTGCACCGGGCATCCGACGGCAAGATCGTGATGATCGACGGCCGCGAAACGGCGCCGGCGGCGGCGCACCGGGATATGTACCTCGATGACAACGGCGATGTCGATCGCGACCTGGCGGTCAACGGCCCGCTCGCCGCCGGCATACCGGGACAGCCGGCGGCGCTTGTCTGGCTGGCTGAACACTACGGCCGCTTGCCGCTGACTAAAAGTCTCGCTCCGGCGATCCGCATCGCTCGTGATGGTTTCGCGGTGGATGATAAATACCGGGCGTTGTTGGCCGGACGCCGCACCGTCATGCAGCGCTGGCCGGCGGCGAGCGAGATCTTTCTCGCTGCCGGTGAAGTTCCGGCCGCCGGTGCGCTGATCCGCCAGGAAGATTTGGCCCGCACGCTCGAATTATTGGCTGCCGAAGGCGTCGCCGGTTTTTACCGCGGCCGGTTTGCCGCGCACCTGGTCGCCGGCGTGCGCGCTGCCGGCGGCATCTGGACGAGCGATGACCTGGCGCGTTATACCGTCAAGGAACGCGAACCGCTCGTCATCGATTACCGCGGTTACCGGGTGATCACCGCGCCACCGCCGTCGTCCGGTGGTATCGCGCTGGCCGAGATCCTGAATATCGTCGAACCCTACCCGCTCGATGCGATGGGCAAGGTGCCGCGCGCCCACCTGCTGGTCGAGGCGATGCGCCGCGCCTACCGCGACCGCAGCATTTATCTCGGCGATCCGGATTTCGTCGCCGTCCCGCAGCGCCTGCTGCTCAGCAAGGATTACGCTGCCGGACTGCGCGCCGCGATCCGCCTCGACCGCGCCACACCGAGCGACCTGATCGCCGGTTTTGCCGATGCGCCTAAAGGCACCGATACCACGCACTTCTCACTGCTCGACCGCGACGGCAACCTGGTCGCCGGCACCTTGACCGTGAATCTGCCGTATGGCTCGGCTTTTATGGCGCCGGGCAGCGGTTTTCTGCTCAACAACGAGATGGACGATTTCTCGGCCAAGGCCGGCGCGCCTAACGCTTTCGGTCTTTTGGGCTATACCGCCAATGCGATCGAACCCGGTAAGCGAATGCTTTCCAGCATGAGTCCGACCATCGTCGTCGGCCCGCAACGCACGGCGGTGCTCGGCACGCCGGGCGGCAGCCGGATCATCACGATGGTGCTGCTCGGCGTCCTCGATTTCGTCGCCGGTCACGGCCCACAATCATGGGTCGCGCTGCCGCGTTTCCATCATCAGTACTACCCCGACGAAATCGGCGCCGAACCGGACGCTTTCGACAATGCCGAGCGCGCCGCGCTCGAAGCGCTCGGCCATATCGTCAACGCCGGCGGCCGCACCTGGGGCAATATGCACGGCGTGATGTGGGATCGCGCGACCGGAGAAGTCAGTGCCGCCAGTGACCCGCGCTGGGCCGCCGGTAAAGCCGAAGTCCGTTGACCGAACAGGAACTCATCCAACTCGTCCTCGGCTTTGGGCGCACCGACGAGTCTTACCTGCGCTGGCACGCCCGGCGTTTCGTGTTGACCAAACAACTCGTCGAGTCCAGCCTCGCCGGCCGCGGGCCGCAGCGTATCCTTGACATCGGCGCCCACTGGTTGCACCAGGCGGTGCTCTACGCCGCCGCCGGCCACCGGGTTACCGCCGCCGAAATCGCCGGTATCCCGAATATGGAGTCGGTGCAGACAATGGCGGCGGCGCACCACATCGAACTCTACACGATTTCCGACCTCGCCCGGCAAGACGTTCTCGACGGCCTGCCCGAGGCGTCGTACGATCGGGTGCTATTCACCGAAGTCCTCGAACACATTACCTTCAACCCGGTGGCCATGTGGCAGGCCATACGCCGCGTTTTGAAGCCCCGGGGTAAAGTGATCGTCACCACGCCGAATTATTATTTCAGTCGCTCCCGGGCCTGGGATCCGGGTCGCTTTATCGGCCGGATGGGCGGCGGCATCACGGTCGATGACATCGTCGGCATGATCACTTATGGCCACCATTGGAAGGAATATAGCAGCCGCGAGATCATTCGTTATTTTTCGCTCCTGCCGTGCGGTTTTCGGGTCGCCGATATCCGCTACATCAACGTCAACGATCACCACCGGGCGGCGAACCGCAGCCTGGTCAACCGCAGCTTGTCTGTTCTCGAACGGCGGATCGGCATCCTGCGCGACACGATTTACGCCGAAGTCGTGGTTTCCTGACTTGCCGTATCACCACCCTTCCACAGACGACTGGGTTTATGCAACTATTGGGTGTAGGCTCGATCGCAGCATCCCTGCTGCTCACGGTCCTGAAAGACCGATCCCGGGTCATGTCCCATGATCATACCCCCTTCCTAACCTTCCCCCGCAAGCGGGGGCAGGGACAAGGCGGGATCCCGCTTGCAGGGATGTGCTTTTATTTCCCCTTTGCATGTTTTATGATCGTACCCCCTTCCTAACCTTCCCCCGCAAGCGGGGGCAGGGACAAGGCGGGTTCCCGCTTGCGGGGATGTACTTTTATTTCCCTCCCCCGCTTGCGGGGGAGGGTTAGGGAG
>JRYH01002569.1_pt1 | contig 13538 bp, 11 predicted proteins | sample 235351 | NCBI WGS metagenome assembly JRYH01 (sample SAMN03074221, study PRJNA261480) | activated sludge metagenome | biome: Wastewater Treatment Plant; feature: Wastewater; material: Activated sludge; isolation source: activated biomass of a wastewater treatment plant treating wastewater... ... | reverse complement strand
ACGCCGAGCGCGACCGCGATCGGGACGTTGAGCAGCACCAGGCCGAGCACGCACGCGAACAGGAGCAGCATCTCCACGTTCGATTCTCCTTGTCTTGTCTTTCTTCGAGTGTTTCGACGTTCGATCGGGCCTTCAGTGCGAGGCCTCGCGGGCCGCGCCCTCTGCCGTCGCGCCGTGTGCGTGGTCGGCGCGCGCCCAGGCCAGCGCCTCGGGCAGGGTCAGCAGCTCCGCGATGATGATCAGCACCGCCGAGATCGGGATCACCGACTGCACCCAGGACACCGGGATGTCGGGCAGGCTGACCAGGGTGTCGGTGGCCAGGATCTCCAGCACGTACCAGCCCATGTAGCCCAGCAGCGCGAAGAATCCGATGACCAGGATCTCGACCACGATGGTCACCGCCAGCCTGGGGCCGGGCGGCATCATCGCGACCAGCTCCGGGCAGCTGATGTGGCCGCGCTTGGCTGCGGCGTAGGCGGAACCGTAGAAGGTGAGCCAGGCGAGCAGGATCGACGCGATCTCGTCGTACCAGACGAGCGAGGCGCCCATCGTCCGGTACACGACGCCGACCGTGACCTCGACCGCGAGGACCACCATCAGCACGATCACGACCCACTCGAGGATCTTTTCGTAGCCTTTACGAAGGGCTTGCATCGATTCTGTCTCCTGGCTCTTTCCGTTCTATGCCTTCAGCGCTTCACTTGCCCAGGGCGATGGCCTTGTCGACCAGCGGCTTGGCGCCTTTGACCGAGTTGCCGAACTCCTCGTAGATCGCGCCGCTGGCCGCGATGAACGCGTCCTTGTCGACCTCGTTGACCTGCACGCCGGCGCCCTTGATCGTCTTCAGCAGGTCGCCTTCCATGCGGTCGGTGGCCGCGTAGACGGTGGCCTGGGTCTCCCGCGCGGCCGCCTCGAGCTCCTTGCGGATGTCGGCCGGCAGCTGCTCCCACTTGCGCTTGCCCGCCACCAGGTAGGCCGGCGCATACACGTGGCCCGACAGCGACAGGTACTTCTGGACCTCGTGCAGCTTGGCGCTGACGATCTGGGTGAACGGGTTCTCCTGGCCGTCCATCACGCCGGTCTGCAGCGCGGTGAACAACTCCGAGAACTTCATCGGGCTCGGGTTGGCGCCGTAGGCCTTGAACATCGCCACGCGCCACTTGCCCTCGGGCACGCGCAGCTTCACGCCGGCCAGGTCCTCGGGCTTGACGATCGGCTTCACGTTGCTGGTGATGTGCCGGTACCCGTTTTCCCAAAGCGCGAGCATCTTCAGGCCCTTGGCCTCGACTGCCGGCGCGAGCGACGGCCAGAAGATCTCCTGCTCGATCTTGGCCAGGTGCTTGCGGTCCTTGACCAGGTAGGGCATCTCGAACATGCCGAACAGGTCGACTTCGCTGCTCATGACCGTCGACGGGATCGACATGTCGAGCGTGCCCAGCTTGATCTTCTGGAGCATCTCCTTGTCGCCGCCGAGCTGGCTCGACCCGAAGATGGTGACCTTGACCTTGTCGCCGAGCTTCTGCTGCACGCGCTTGGCAAAGTCCTCGGAAGCGATCTGGTACAGCGAGCCGGGCTCGCCGACGTGGCCGAGCTTGAGCTCGATCTGTTGAGCGGCGGCGGGCAGCGCGAACGCGGCCGCGCCGCCGGCGATTGCCGCCTGCAGCAGCAGGCGGCGGGCGGACTTCATCGTTGCTTTCATCGTCTCCTCCTCCGGAGTGTCTGCCCCTTTTCGGGGCGGTTCAGTGATCGTCGGCGCCGGTCCGGCTGCTCAGGCAGCCTTGGCGCTGGCCGGCGCCGCGGGCGCGGTCGCGGCCAGGTGCTCCATCGCCGCCAGCACGCCGCCCTTGCGGTGCGGCACGCCGGCCAGGCCCAGGCCCATCTCGACGCCGGCGAGCGTGCCCATCAGCGTCAGGTCGTTGAAGTCGCCCAGGTGCCCGATCCGGAACACCTTGCCGGCGACCTTGCCCAGACCCTGGCCCAGCGACATGTTGAAGTTCGCCAGCACGATCTTGCGGAAAGCGTCGGCGCTGTGTCCCTCGGGCATCACCACCGCGGTCAGCACCGGGCTGTACTCGGCGGGCTCCAGGCAGAGCACCTCGAGGCCCCAGGCGCGCACGGCGGCGCGGGTGGCCTCGCCGTGGCGCTTGTGGCGCGCGAACACGTTGTCCAGTCCTTCTTCCTGCAGCATCGCGATGGCCTCGTGCAGGCCATAGAGCAGGTTGGTGGCCGGCGTCGACGGGAAGAAGCCGTTCGCGTTGGCCGCGATCATCTCGTTCCATTCCCAGTAGGCGCGCGGCAGCTTCGCGTGCTTCGAGGCCTCCAGCGCCTTCGCGCTGATCGCGTTGAACGACAGGCCGGGCGGCAGCATCAGCCCCTTCTGCGAGCCGGACACGGTCACGTCCACGCCCCACTCGTCGTGGCGGTAGTCGGCCGAAGCGAGGCCGGAGATCGTGTCGACCATGAAGAGCGCCGGGTGCTTCGCGCGGTCGATCGCCTTGCGCACGTCGGCGATCCGGCTGGTCACGCCGGTCGAGGTCTCGTTGTGGACCACGCAGACGGCCTTGTAGCGATGCTGCGAATCGGCGGCCAGCTTCGCCTCGATGGCCGCGGGATCCGCCCCGTGGCGCCAGTCGCCGGGGATGAACTCCACGACCAGGCCCAGCCGCTCGGCGAGTCGCTTCCAGAGCGAGGCGAAATGCCCGGTCTCGCACATCAGCACCGTGTCGCCCGGCGACAGCGTGTTGACCAGCGCGGCTTCCCAGGCGCCGGTGCCCGATGCCGGGTAGATGACCACGTGCGACTCGGTCCTGAAGATCTTGCGGATGCCGGCGAGCACCGACTTGCCGAGCTGCTGGAACTCCGGCCCGCGATGGTCGATCGTGGGGTAGTCCATCGCGCGCAGGATCCGGTCGGGCACGGTGCTGGGCCCCGGAATCTGCAGGAAGTGCCGACCGGACGGGTGGCTGTTGAGCGCCAGGCCATTGGACAGTTTCATGGTCGCCTCGACGGGAAAGAGGAGCATTGACGATTGCGGAGACGCATTTTGTATGCAAAAATTTGGCCGCGCAACCGGGATTTTCCCTTAAATCCGCCCCCGTTCCATATTCTGTATGCAAAATTCCCTCGTGCAGTCGCTCGAGATCGACAGGCGCCCGCTGCATGAGGAGGTCGCTGACCGGCTCCGCGCGATGATCACCGAGGGCGGGCTCGCGCCGGGCGCGCGCCTGAACGAGCGGGTGCTCTGCGAGCGGCTTCGCGTCTCGCGCACGCCCCTGCGCGAGGCCTTCAAGGTGCTGGCCGCCGAGCGGTTGGTGGAACTCAGCCCGAACCGCGGGGCGAGCGTCGTGGCCCTGTCGCGTTCGGACGTCGAGCAGCTCTTCGAGCTGATGGGCGCGCTGGAGGGGCTGGCCGGCCAGCTCGCGGCCGAGCGGCGCACCGAGGCCGAGCTCGCCGAGATCCGCGCGCTGCACTTCGAGATGCTGGCCGCGCACGCGCGGCGCGACCTGCCGGCCTATTACGACCTGAACCGGCGCATCCACGTCGCGATCAGCCGTTGCGCGCGCAACGACATGCTCGCCGAGACCTACGACAGCGTGAACACGCGCATCCAGAACCTGCGCTTCCGCTCCAACTTCAACCAGGACAAGTGGAGCCACGCGGTCCGCGAGCACCAGCAGATGCTGGAGGCGCTCGAGACCGGCAATGGCTCCGCGCTCCGGGCCCTGCTCGAGATCCACCTGCGCAACAAGCGCGACGCGGTGCTCGAGCAGTGGCCGGCCATCGACTCCGCCACGACATGAACGCTCCCACCCCGGTCCGCATGCTGCGGACTGCCTCGCTGGACCGCAGCCGCCTCGCGCAGCGGCTTCGCCGCGTGCTGCGCGGCGACGTGCTCTTCGATGCCGCCTCGCGAGGCCGCTACGCAACCGACGCCTCGATCTACCAGGTCGACCCGGTCGGCGTCGTGGTGCCCGCCGACGAGGCCGACGTGGTCGCCGCGATCGACCTGGCCCGCGAGATGCGCGTGCCCATCCTGCCGCGCGGCGGCGGCACCAGCCAGTGCGGCCAGACCGTCGGCGAGGCGCTGGTCATCGACAACAGCCGTCACCTGAACAAGGTGATCGCCTTCGATGCGCAGGCGCGCACCGTCGAGGTCCAGCCCGGCATCGTGCTCGACCACCTCAACGCGTACCTCAAGCCGCACGGCCTCTGGTTCCCGGTGGACGTGTCCACCTCGGCGCAGGCCACGATCGGCGGGATGGCCGGCAACAACTCCTGCGGGTCGCGCTCGATCGCCTACGGCAACATGGTGCACAACGTGCTGGGCATCGAGGCGATCCTGTCCGACGGCGTGTCCGAGTACTTCGGTCCCTTCGGCGTGAACGCCGGGCGGGCGATGGCGTCCGGTCGCGCCGGCGAGCTGGTCGCGCAACTGTTCGCGCTCGGCGCGCGCGAGCGCGACGAGATCGCGCGCGTCTGGCCCAAGGTCCTGAGGCGCGTGGGCGGCTACAACCTCGACGTCTTCAACCCGCAGTCGGAACGGCCCTACACCGACGACGGCTCGGTCAACCTGGCGCACCTGCTGGTCGGCTCGGAGGGCACGCTGGGCTACTTCCGCCGGCTGGTGCTCAAGCTCTCGCCCTTGCCGAAGGCGCGCGTGCTGGGCGTCGTCAACTTCCCGACCTTCTGGGCCGCGATGGACAGCGCCCAGCACATCGTGAAGCTCGGGCCCAGCGCGGTCGAGCTGGTCGATCGCACGATGATCGAGCTCTCGCGCGCCAACCCTGTGTTCCGGCCCACGATCGAGCGCGCGCTGATCGAGCGCGAAGGCAAGCCGCCCGAGGCGATCCTGCTGGTCGAGTTCTCGGGCGAGGACCGCGACGAGCTGCTCGCCCGGCTCGCGCGGCTGGTGGAGCTGATGGGCGACCTGGGCCTGCCCGGCAGCGTCGTGGAGATGCCCGACGAGAAGGCGCAGAAGGCCTTGTGGGACGTCCGCAAGGCGGGACTGAACATCATGATGTCGCTGAAAGGCGACGGCAAGCCGGTCTCCTTCATCGAGGACTGCGCGGTGCCGCTGGAGCACCTCGCCGAGTACACCGACCGCCTGACCGACGTGTTCGCCAGGCACGGCACCCGCGGCACCTGGTATGCGCACGCCTCGGTCGGCACGCTTCACGTGCGGCCCATCCTCGACATGCGCCAGGACGGCGCCGCGAAGATGCGCGAGATCGCCGAAGAGGCCGCCGAGCTGGTCCGCCATTACAAGGGCGCCTTCTCGGGCGAGCACGGCGACGGCCTGGTGCGCACCGAGTGGGTGGGCTGGCAGTTCGGCGAGCGGCTCACCAGGGCCTTCGAGGAGGTCAAGGACCTGTTCGACCCGCTGGGGCTGATGAACCCGGGCAAGATCGTGCGCGGCACGAAGATGGACGACTCGAGGCTGTTCCGCTATCCGCCGGGCCACGCCGCGCTGCCCCTGTCCACCGCGCTCGACTGGTCGGCCTGGGACGTGACCGCCGACCCGGTGACCGAGCAGGTCAGCGCGCCCGGCACCGGCGGCGATCCGGCGCGCGGCTTCGCGAAGGCCGCCGAGATGTGCAACAACAACGGGCACTGCCGCAAGTTCGACGCCGGCACCATGTGCCCGAGCTGGCGGGTCACGAAGGACGAGAAACACCTGACCCGCGGCCGCGCGAACACGCTGCGGCTCGCGCTGTCGGGGCAGCTGGGCCACGAGGCGCTGACCTCCCCGGCCATGCGCGAGACGATGGACCTGTGCGTGGGCTGCAAGGGCTGCAAGCGCGATTGCCCGACCGGCGTCGACATGGCCCGGATGAAGATCGAGTTCCAGCACCACTATACGAAGAAGCACGGCCTTCGCCTCAAGGACCGGCTGATCGCCTACATGCCGCGCTACGCGGCCTGGGCCTCGCGGCTGCGCTGGCTGCTGAACCTGCGCGACACGCTGCCGGGCGCCGCGCGCCTGTCGGAGAAGCTGCTCGGCTTTTCGGCGAAGCGCAGCCTGCCGCGCTGGCGCGGCGATCCGTTCACCGCGGATTCGGGGCTCGACGCCTTGCCGCCTGGCGCCGCGGCGGGCGAGGCCGTGGGCGAGGTGGTGCTGTGGGCAGACACCTTCGACAACTGGTTCGAACCCGACAACCTGCGCGCCGCACGCAGGGTGCTGCAGGCCGCCGGTTACCGCGTCCACGTGGCGCGCGCCGCGGCCGACGCCGATCCTGCGCGCCCGCTGTGCTGCGGCCGCACCTTCCTGTCCGCCGGCCTGGTCGATGAGGCGCGCGCCGAGGCGCGGCGCACGCTGGCCGCGCTCGCGCCCTACGTCGAGCGAGGCGTGCCGGTGGTGGGCCTGGAGCCCTCCTGCCTGCTCACGATGCGCGACGAGTTCCTGGTCATGGGCCTGGGCGACGCCGCGCGCCGCCTGGCCGGACAGGCCCTGCTGTTCGAGGAGTTCCTCGCGCGCGAGCACGCGGAGGGTCGCCTGTCGCTGCCGCTGCAGGCCTTGCCCGAGCGCACCGCGCTGCTCCACGGCCACTGCCACCAGAAGGCCTTCGACGCGGTGCGTCCGATCGAGACCGTGCTGAAGCTGGTGCCGGGCCTCGAGGTGAAGACGGTCGAGTCGAGCTGCTGCGGCATGGCCGGGGCCTTCGGCTACGAGGCCGAGCACTACGAGGTCTCGATGAAGATGGGCGAGCTGTCGCTGCTGCCGGCGGTGCGCGAGGCCGGCCCGGACACGGTGGTGGTGGCCGACGGCACCAGCTGCCGTCACCAGATCGTCGACGGGGCGAGCCGCGACGCGGTGCACGTGGCGGTGCTGCTCGACCGCGCCCTGGACGGCAGCGGCCGGCGGCCCGCCGCGCAGTAAGTGCGACAAGGCGCTGCCCGTCCCCGCAACCGCTTCGACCTCGCCGAGGTCGGCGGCGCGTTCGGTGACCTCGGCACGCTGATTCCCTTCGTGGTCGCCTACGTGGCCGTGCTGAAGATGGATGCCACGGCCGTGCTGCTGCCTTTCGGCGTGGCGCTGCTGGTCGTGGGCGCGGTGTTCCGCACGCCTTTCCCGGTCCAGCCGATGAAGGCGATCGGCGCCACCGCGCTGACCCAGGCCGCGGTCTCCGGCGGCCTCACCGGCGACGCGGTCGTCGCCGCGGGGCTGGTGACCGGGCTGATCTGGCTGGCGCTGGCGGTGTCCGGGCTGGCGGCGCGCCTGGCCCGCCTGGTGCCGCGCGCCGCGCTGCTCGGCGTGGTCATGGGGCTCGGTTTCGCCTTCATGCTCGAGGGTGTCCGGATGATGGCCGGGCAGTGGCTGCTCTCGGCGGTGATGCTGGCCGTCACCTTGCTCATGCTTTCGCGGCGCTGGCCGGCAATGCTGGCACTGCTCGCCGTCGGGGCGGCGATCGCGCTGCTGCGAGACCCCTCGCTCGCCGCCCGGCTCGGCGATCAGCAGGCGGCGCTGCGCTGGCCCGCCTTCGCCTGGCCCGGCCTGTCGGCGTCGGACCTGTGGACCGGAGCCTTGCTGCTGGCCTTGCCGCAGCTGCCGCTGACCTTCGGCAACGCGCTGGTGGCGATCACCGCCGAGAACAACCGGCTGTTCCCGGACCGTCCGATCGACGAGCGCAGGGTGGCATTGTCCACCGGCCTGATGAACCTGCTGGCCAGCGCCGGCGGCGGCGTGCCGATGTGCCACGGCGCCGGCGGCATGGCCGGCCACGTGCGATTCGGCGCCCGGACGGGCGGCGCGGCGATCATGCTCGGCGCGGCGCTGGTCGTGCTCGCGCTCTTCTTCGGCGACGCCATCGGCCTGCTGTTCGAGCTGGTGCCGGCGCCGGTGCTGGGTGTCATCCTCTTCCTCGCGGGGGTTGAGCTCGCCCTCGGCAGCCGCGATCCCGAGGCCGAGAAGACCGACCGCTTCGTGTTGCTGGCCACCGCCGGCATCGCGACCTGGAACGCGGGCGCTGCGGTCCTGTTCGGAATCGCCGCTCATCACGCGGTCCGCGCAGGGTGGCTCAGGCCCTGATCGCGGCGGGCGAGTATCCTTTCAGGCCCTGCCGGCCGGAAGAGCCGCGCAGCCGTCCGCGAACGGCGTCCGGTCGCTCGCGCGAAGCACTCAGACACCCGCACAAAGCACTCACGGAAAGCGTTCAGCCATGGATCCGAACCTTCGCAAGGCCGCCCTCGAATACCACGAGCAGGGCCGGCCCGGAAAGCTGTCGGTCACCGCGACCAAGCAGCTCGTCAACCAGCGAGACCTGGCGCTCGCCTACTCGCCCGGGGTCGCGGCGGCCTGCGAGGAGATCGTCGCCGACCCGGCCAACGCGTTCCGCTACACCAGCCGCGGCAACCTGGTCGGCGTGGTCACGAACGGCACGGCGGTGCTGGGGCTCGGCAACATCGGGCCGCTGGCTTCCAAGCCGGTCATGGAGGGCAAGGCGGTCCTGTTCAAGAAGTTCGCCGGCATCGACGTCTTCGACATCGAGCTCGCCGAGCTCGACCCGGACAAGCTGGTCGAGATCATCGCCGCGCTCGAGCCGACCTTCGGCGGCATCAACCTCGAGGACATCAAGGCGCCGGAGTGCTTCTTCATCGAGCGCAAGCTGCGCGAGCGGATGAAGATCCCGGTCTTCCACGACGACCAGCACGGCACCGCGATCGTGGTCGGCGCCGCGATGACCAACGGTCTCGCCGTGGTGGGCAAGAAGATCGACGAGGTCAAGCTGGTCTGCAGCGGCGCCGGCGCGGCGGCGCTGGCCTGCCTGCAACTGCTGGTGGACCTCGGCCTGAAGCGCGAGAACATCTGGGTGGCCGACATCGCCGGCGTGGTCTACGAGGGCCGCACCGAGCTGATGGACCCCGACAAGGCCCGCTTCGCGCAGAAGACCGACAAGCGCACGCTGGCCGAGATCATCGACGGCGCCGACGTGTTCCTCGGCCTGTCCGCCGGCGGCGTGCTCAAGCCCGAGATGGTCGCGCGCATGGCCGCGCGGCCGCTGGTGTTCGCGCTGGCGAATCCCACGCCCGAGATCATGCCCGAGGAGGTGAAGAAGGTCCGCGACGACGCGGTCATCGCGACCGGCCGAACCGACTATCCGAACCAGGTCAANNCCGTTCATCTTCCGCGGCGCGCTCGACGTGGGCGCCACCACGATCACCCGGGAGATGGAGGTCGCCGCGGTGCAGGCGGTGGCCGAGCTGGCCCGGGCCGAGTCCAGCGAGGTGGTCACGGCCGCCTACGGCGCGGTCGGCACCGGCTTCGGCCCCGAGTACCTGATTCCCAAGCCCTTCGACCCCAGGCTGATCGTGAAGATCGCGCCGGCGGTGGCCAAGGCCGCGATGGACAGCGGCGTCGCCACCCGCCCGATCGCCGACTTCGACGCCTACCGTTCGCAGCTCGAGCAGTTCGTCTACCACTCGGGCAACTTCATGAAGCCGATCTTCTCGACGGCGCGCCGTTCGCCCGACAAGCGGATCGTGTATGCCGAGGGCGAGGACGAGCGGGTGCTGCGCGCGGTCCAGGTGGTGGTCGACGAGAAGCTGGCCCGGCCGCTGCTGGTGGGCCGTCCGGCGGTCATCGAGCGGCGCCTCGAGCGCTTCGGGCTGCGGATCCGGCCGGGCGTGGACTTCGAGATCGTCAACCCGGAGTGGGACGAGCGCTACGGTCGCTACTGGCGCGAGTACCACCGCCTGACCGAGCGCAAGGGCGTCACCGAGGAATACGCGCAGATCGAGATGCGCCGCCGCCTCACGCTGATCGGCGCGATGATGATCCACATGGGCGAGGCCGACGGCATGGTCTGCGGCACCTTCGGCCACTACTCGCTGCACCTGCACTACATCGACCAGGTGATCGGCCGGCGGCCGGGCAGCACGGTCTATGCGGCGATGAACACGCTGATGCTGCCCAACCGGCAGGTCACGCTGGTCGACACCCACGTGAACGTCGACCCCACTGCCGCGCAGCTGGCCGAGATCACCCGGATGGCCGCCGACGAACTGCTGCGCTTCGGCATCCGGCCCAAGGTGGCCTTGCTGTCGCACTCCAACTTCGGCACCTCCAACCAGCCGAGCGCCGAGAAGATGCGCGAAGCCCTCGCGCTGCTGCGCGAGCAGGCGCCCGAGCTGGAGGTCGACGGCGAGATGCACGGCGACGCCGCCCTGGACAGCGAGCTGCGCCGGCGGATCATGCCGCGCTCGACGCTGGCCGGCGAGGCGAACCTGCTGGTGCTGCCCGGCATCGACGCGGCCAACATCTCCTACAACCTGCTCAAGACCGCGGCCGGCAACAACGTGGCGATCGGGCCGGTGCTGCTCGGCGCCGCGCGCCCGGTCCACATCCTGACCGCCTCGGCCACGGTGCGCCGGATCGTCAACATGACTGCCTGGACCGTGGTCGACGCGATCGCCGAGCGATAGGCGATCGCCGAGCGCCAGGCGAGCGCCGGGCGGCCCGTCCGCAACGGCCGGCCCGCCGTTCGTCGGCACGCGGCGCCGCAGGGCGCCGTTCGTGCCGGCCGTGATTGACCTGCCCGGGGCCGGCTCTTAGCCTCGGCAGGTCACATCTCCGAAGCACGACCACCCCACCATGTCCCTGGCGCAGGCTGGCACCGCGACCGCTCGCGACGACCGCGACGACGACGAAGCGCCCATCGACCCGGCGCGTCGCTCCGCGCTGTTGCAGGACTGCAGCGGGATGGTGGTCTCGCGGCTGTCCGGCGCGATCGCCGAGGCGCTGAAGAAGGTCGGCGACGACCTGACCGCGCTGGCGCTGCGCAACAGGGATCCTGCGGCCCAGCAGGCGCTGCTCGATGCGGTCACGCTGGTGCGTCGCCATCATGCCGACATCGAGGTCCGGTTCCGGGAGATGTTCGCCGACATCTTCGCGCGGCGGATCCACGGCGACGACGACGGGCCTTCCGACGCGCCGGCGGGCGGGCTGGCCCTGGTCGACGACAGCGTGATCGAGGAGAAGATCGCGATCGACCGGATCATCCAGCGCGCGCGCAGCAAGCTCGACCCCGACGAGGTGCTCGGCATCCGGGCGCGGCTCGGGGTCCTGGCGGCCGGCGACTGGTTCGACGAGGACAATCACCCGGCTGCGCCCGAGGCGGTCTTCGAGGCGCTGCGCCGGACACTGGCGCAGCTCAACGCCGAAGCCGGCGTGCGCGATGCGCTTCTGGACGCGATCGAGCCCCATGTCTCGTCGAACCTGGGCGCGATCTACACGACGGTCAACGAGCGTTTGCGCAGCAACCACGTCCTGCCCCGCATCCGGCCCCAGGTGGTGACCGCGAAAGCCCAGGCCCGGCGCGCCAAGGCGGCCCAGCCGCCCGCGCCTGCGCAGGACTCCGCCGCCGAGGCGCCGGTGCTCGCGCCGGCTGCCGATCCTGCGTTCGAGGCCGTGCCGGCTGGCGAGGATGCGTTCGCTCTGCTGGCCGCGCGGCTGGCGGACGGCACGACGCCGGCGCGGCTCGCGGCGGCGCGCCTGCTCGCGAATCCGGCCAGCTTCGGCGCGGGCAAGACGCCGCCGCCAGTCGAATCCGGCCTGCTCGAGTCCCTGCATGCGATCCAGTCCGGCTGCAGCGGGAGCGGCGCGGGCGGCCCCAGGCTCCTGGACGAGATGCTGGAGAAGGGGCGCACCATGGGGTCGCCGCTGGACCAGCTCACCGTGGAGATCGTGTCGCTGGTCTTCGATCATCTTTATGCGGATCGACGGCTGCCCGACACGGTGAAGCAGCAGTTGCTGCGGCTGCAGGTGGTCGCGGTGAAGGCCGCGCTGATCGACCGCAGCTTCTTCGCCAGCCGCCGGCATCCGATGCGCCGCCTGCTGGACGAGATCTGCCGCGCGGCCAGCGACCCGGATGCCGATGTGGGGCCCGATTCCGCGCTGGTCGGCGGCGTGGCCGAGATTGTCGACTGGCTGCTTGCCAGCTTCGAGAGCGATCTGTCGGTGTTCGACGACGCCGCGATGCGCCTCGACCTGCTGCTGTCGATCGAATCCCAGCGCCGCATGGAGCGCGACGCGGCGCTTGCCAGGCAGGCCGAGCGGCTCGAGGCGCTCGCCCTCGCGCAGGAGCAGGCCAGGGCCGAGATCCGTGCGCGGGGAGGCGACTCGGCGCCCGCCTTCATGGTCGATTTCCTGGATCGCAGCTGGTACAGGGTGATGGCGATGCTGCGGGTCGAGGACGGCGAGGAGGCCTGGCGCGACGCGCTGGCGAGCATCGACGCCCTCGTCTGGAGCGTGCAGCCCAAGGAGTCTTCGGAGATCCCGCGGCTCGCGAGCCTCTTGCCCAAGCTGATCGCCGAGCTGAACCAGGGCCTGGCCCGGGCGGGCGTCGACAAGAGCGACCAGGAGCGGTTCTTCAACGAATTGCTCAGGCGGCACGGCGAGGTGATCCAGCGCGCCAAGGCGGGCGCCGCCGGGCCCGCCAGCCGCCCGCCCGTCTTCGCGCAGCCGGCCGAGCCGCCGAGGGAAGCGGTCGCTTCCAGGCTCGCCGAGCCGCCGGTGTCCCCGGAGATCGCCAGGCAACTGGGCGACCTGCGCCGCGGCGACCCTCTGGAGTTGCTGGAGCCCGACGGCGCGCGGCGCCGCCTGAGGATCTCCTGGATCAGCCCGACCCGCCGGCTGTTCGTGCTCACGCGCCACCCCGAGGTGGCGCGGCCGGTCGAGCGCGCCGAACTCGCGCGCTGGCTCGCCACCGGCCGCGTTCGGCTCGCCGACGCCGAAACGGCGATCGAGCGCACGATCGCGACGATCGCAGCGGGCAAGGTCGCCCCCCCCACCTGATCGCGTCGCGGTCGTTCCCTGGGCAGGGGAAGGCGTTTACCATGCCCGCATGACCTGGCGACGCCTTCTCTCTCTCTGCCTTTTCGTTCTCGCGCTCGCTTCGGGAGCGTGCTCCCCGCGCGTCGATTCCGGCCTCGCCGGCAACGAGATCGCGCTGAAGGCCTTGCCGGCCGAGGGGCAGGCCACCTACGCGTTGATCCGGCGCGGCGGGCCGTTCCCGTACTCGAAGGACGGCACGACCTTCTTCAATCGCGAGGGTTTGCTTCCGGCGCGGCCTCGTGGACACTACAAGGAATACACGGTGCCCACGCCGGGGTCGCGCGATCGCGGCGCCCGCCGCATCGTGGTGGGCGGCGACCCGAAGGCCTCCGGCGACTTCTGGTACACCGACGATCACTACCGCAGCTTCAGGCGGATAAGGGAGTGAGAAGATGGGTGCGTTGAGCAACATCCCGCCTCATGCCGTATTGCCGCTGGGCGCCTACGACGGCGACTCCCTGAAGCGAGCGGCCGAGCGCGCCGACCAGCGCCTGCTCGCGGTGGACCTGTCCGGCGCCACCGACCGCGACTCGGTGATGGGGGCGATCGCCGACGCCTTCGCGCTGCCCCCGTACTTCGGGCGCAATCTCGACGCGCTCTACGACTGCGTCACCGACCTGCAGCCGCTGGCCGACGCCGAGCACCCGGGTTTCCTGGTGATCCTCCAGAACCTTCCCGACACGCGGAACTTCGGGCGCGAACAGCGCAA
>JRYH01007250.1_pt1 | contig 13539 bp, 10 predicted proteins | sample 235351 | NCBI WGS metagenome assembly JRYH01 (sample SAMN03074221, study PRJNA261480) | activated sludge metagenome | biome: Wastewater Treatment Plant; feature: Wastewater; material: Activated sludge; isolation source: activated biomass of a wastewater treatment plant treating wastewater... ... | reverse complement strand
CGTCGCGAAGGTGAGGCCGAAGACGATCGCGGTCGACAGCTGGATCCACCACTGGGTGGACGGCGCGCCGACGGTCACCTCGCGCGAGATGAAGTCGATGTTGACCCCCATCATCATCGGCACCAGGCCGAGCACCGTCGTGACCGCGGTGAGCAGCACGGGCCGCATGCGCTGGGCGCAGGTGCGCAGGATCGCCTCGCGCGGCGTGCGCTCCGTCTTGCGAAGCTGATCGAACGTATCGATCAGGATGATGTTGTTGCTGACGACGATGCCGGCCAGCGCGATCACGCCGATGCCGTTCATGACGATGCCGAAGGGCTGGTCGAGCACGAGCAGGCCGATCATCACGCCCACCGTCGACATCACCACGGCGGAGAGGATGAGGCCTGCGCTGTAGAAGCTGTTGAACTGCGTGACCAGGATGATGGCGATGAGGAAGAGCGCCGCCATGAACGCGTTCACCAGGAAGGCCTGCGATTCCTGCTGCTCCTCGTCCTCGCCCTTGAAGGTGACGCCGACGCGGGAATCGAGCTCGGCCTCCTGCAGCCAGGCGCGGATCTGCTGCACCTTGTCGTCCGGCAGCACGCCGGGCGCGACGTCGGCGCGCACCGTCAGCACGCGCGCGCCGTCGACCCGGTTGATGAGGCCGACCTTGGGCTGCGCGCTGCGGTCCACGAAGTTGCTGATCGGCACGAAGCCGCTGCTCGCCGGCACCCGGATCTGGTCGAGCTCGTTGATGCTGCGCGCATCCAGCGGATAGCGCGCGACGATGTCGATCTCGTCCTCGGCGTCGTCCGGGCGGAACTCGCCGAACTTCAGGCCGCGCGTCACCAGCTGAATGGCATTGCCGACCGTGGTCACGTCGACGCCGTACTTGGCGGCCTGGGCGCGGTCGACCGTGATCTCCCACTCGATGCCGGGCACCGGCCGGCTGTCCTCCACGTCGACGACGCCGTCCAGGCTTTCGACGAAGCCGCGCAGCCGCTCCATCGCCGGGCCGAGGAGCTCGGGGAACTGCGAGGAGAGCTGGACCTGGATCGGCTTGCCGACCGGCGGGCCGCCTTCCATCTTGCGCGGCTCGATGAAGATTCCGGCGAGCCCCGCCGTGCTGTCGCGGATCTCGTCCAGGATCTCGTCGGCCGGGCGCCGCTGGTCCCAGTCGACGAATTCGAGCTGGACCGTGCCGATCACGTCCTCCGACAGCTCGCCCTCGGTGTTGGCGCTGGCCAGGGTGACGGTATAGACGGAGTCGAACTCGTCGCGCTCGGCATCCATCGCGAGCACCTCGGCCTCGACCTCCCGCATCAGCGCGTCGCGCTCGTCGATCGACAGGTTGCCGCGCCCGTGCACCTGCAGCATCGCGACGTCGGGCTCCACCTCCGGGAAGAACTCGATGCCGCGCCCGAAATTCGCGTAGGCCCACCAGATGCCGACCAGCACGAGCCCGGCGGCCAGCACGACCAGCCCCGGACGGCGCAGCGCGCCGGAGAGCACCCGGACATAGAGCCCGATGAAGCCGCCGATGCTGCCGAGATCGTGCTCGTCGCCGCGGGCGAGCGCCTTCATCCGGCCGGGGTCGGCCACCCCTTCGCGCCGCCCGAAGCTGGCGCCCAGCACCGGCACGAAGATGAGGGCCATGGCGAGCGAGGCGAGCAGGGTCGCGCTCACCGTGATCGGCAGGAACTTCATGAACTCGCCGACCACGCCCGGCCAGAACAGCAGCGGCACGAAGGCGGCGCCCGTCGTCGCGATGGAGGAGATGATCGGCCAGGCCATGCGCTTGGCGCCGAGGCCGTAGGCCTCGCGCGGCGGCAGCCCCTCCGCCATCTTGCGGTCGGCGAACTCGGCCATGACCGTGGCGCCGTCGACCAGCAGCCCGACCGCGAGGATCAGGCTGAACAGCACGACGATGTTGATGGTGAGGCCGAAGGCGGCGAGCGCCAGTATGCCGATCAGGAACGAGCCCGGGATCGCCACGCCGATCAGGATGGAGCTGCGGAGCCCGAGCGTGGCCACCGTCACCACCATGATGAGGACGATCGCGCTGACCAGGTTGTTCTCCAGGTCCGTCAGCATGATGCGGATGTCGGTGGAGCGGTCCTGCGAATAGGTGACCTCCACCTGCGCGGGCCAGTACCGGCGCTCCGCCTCGACCGCCGTCTTCACTTTCTCGATCGTGTCGATGATGTTCTCGCCGCTGCGCTTCGAGATCTCCAGCGCGACGGCGCGCTTGCCGTCGATCCGCGCATAGCTCTCGGCGTCCTTGTAGGTGCGGCGCAGCGAGGCGACGTCGCGCACCCGGACCACCGCGTCGCCGCTCGCCTTGAGCGGCATGTCGAGGATGTCCTGCGCCGTCTCGAACAGCCCGGGGACCTTGATCGCGAACCGGCCCTGGCCGGTGTCGAGATTGCCGGCGGCGACGAGCCGGTTGCTGCGGCCGACCAGCTCGGCGATGTCGTTCGGCTTGAGCCCGTAGCTTTCGAGGAGGAGAGGGTCGATCACCATCTCGACCTGCTCCTCGCGGTCGCCGGCGAGCTTCGCCTCCAGCACGCTGTCGATGCCCTCGATCCTGTCCTGCAGCTGCTCGGCGAAGTCGATCAGGGTGCGGTGCGGAAGGTCGCCCGACAGGCTCACCACGAGGACGGGAAAGAGGCTGAAATTGACCTCGTGGACCGTCGGCTCCTCGGCATCCTCCGGCAGCTCCGCCTCGGCCTGATCGACCTTCTCGCGCACGTCGAGCAGCGCCTGGTCGATGTCGTAGCCGGCCTCGAACTCGAGCAGGACCGAGCCGCCGCCCTGATAGGCGGTCGAGCGCATCTCCTTGACGCCTTCGACCGCGCGCAGCTCCTGCTCCACCGGGCGGAGCAACAGGCGCTCCGCGTCCTCCGGCGAGATTCCCTCGTGGGCGAGCAGGGTGTAGACGATCGGGACCTCGACGTCCGGATCGGATTCCTTGGGCATGGCCTGATAGGCCAGGAAGCCCGCCCCCAGCAGCAGGACCAGGGACAGGATGACCGTGCGCGAGCGGGACAGCGCGGCGTCGATGATCGCGTTCATCGTCGCATCGCCCTCACGACGCCGGCACGGCCTCTTGCGGCACCGCCTCCACCTTCTGGCCGGCGGTCACGAACTCCTGGCCCACAGTGATGAAGGTGGCGCGGTAGGGCAGCCCGGCGAGCCAGACGCCGTCCGGCCCGTCGGCGATGATCGACACCCGGTGAAATTCCACCACGTCGTCCTCGTTGACGAGCTTGACGCCGAGCGTGCCGTCGTCGGCCAGGGTGAGAATGGCCGGCGAGACGAGATGGGCGGAGACCGGATCGAGCGGCAGGCGCAGCTCGCTCGAGATGCCGTGGCTCAGACGACGGTCGGGGTTGGGCACCTGGAGCTCGACGCGGAAGGTGCGGGTGGTCTCGTCCGCGGTGGTCGAGACGTACCGGATGGTGCCGTTCAGCACCGTGCCGTCGATCATCCGCGCCGTGCCGCTGTCGCCGACCGAGATCGCGCCGACGTCGCGCTCCGAGACCTGCCCCACCACCAGGATCGGATCGAGATCCACGATGGTCGCGATCGCGTCGCCGATCTCGAGGAAGTCGCCGATCTCGGCCGGGCGCTCGTCGACGATGCCGTCGAACGGCGCCTTCACGGTGGTGTAGGCGATGTCGATCTCCATGGCGGCGACGGCGGCGCGCGCAACCTCGAGCTGGGCCCGCGCCTCCGCCACCGCGGTGTCGGAGCGATAACCCTTTGCCGAGAGCTGGTCGGCGGCCTCGAACTCGATCTGCCGCTGGTCGAGCAGCGCCTTGGCCTGGCGCAGCCGCGCCAGGCGGTCGTCCTGGGACAGCTGCAGGATCACGTCTCCCGCGGCCACGGCGGCGCCCTTTTCGACCATGATCTCGGCCACCGTGCCGCGAGTCTCGGCGCGCAGCTCGACGCTGCGCTCCGCCTCGGTGCGCCCGCGCAGCACGATGTCGGCCGTGTGCGGCTTCGCCGTCTGGCTGCGCACGCGAACCCTGGCCAGCTGCTCCGGCTCGGTCTGCGGTTGCGCGGACGGCATCTCTGCGGCCCCCTCCGGGGTCGCGATCTGGCCGGACAGGATCCAGGCGGTGGCGGCGACGGCCACCACGGCGGCGACGATATAGGACGACTTCATGGCGCTACTCCGCCACCAGGGCCGGCGGCGCGGCCGCGTGTGCCTCCGCCACGTGCCGGTTCTGCTCGAGATACTCGGCCGCCGCGCGGCACACCGCCAGGCCGAGGCCGTTCACCAGCCGCGCGCCCGGCGGCTGACCGGACAGGTCGCAGGACTCCAGGTGGCGGATGGCCTCGCGGTACCAGGCGATGCGCTGCTCGATCACCCGGGCCAGGTGCCCGGGCGGCACCAGATGGCCGAAGGCCAGGATGAACAGGAAGTCGGAGCGGTGCCTGTCGGGCGCCGGCGGCGCCATGAGCGCGGCCGCCAGCGCCGCCCGGCCCTCGTCCGTGATGCTGTACACCTTCTTCGCCGGGCGCTTCTCCTGGGCCATGGAGGTCGCCGTGGCGAGGCCGTCCCGCTCCAGCCGGGTCAGCGCCGGGTAGATCGACCCGAAGCTCGCCGCGTGGAGGTGACTGAGGAGGCCGTCCTCGAACATCTTCTTGATCTCGTAGCCGCTCGCATCCCCGAGCTGCAGGGCGCCAAGGCACAGTGTCGTCGTGTCCACGCGTCGGGTCTCCGGGAGGCGAAAGAAACCGGTGATATATCGGGCGGCAATATATCGAATAGATATAGGATGGGGCGACCTCCGGCAAGCCGGGCAGACCGCAGCCCGGAAGGTGGTCTCGGAGAGCCGGTGTTGCTACCCTCGCGGCCGGAAGCTAGCGAGAAACGCCAGCAGCAGGGAGGAGCAAATGAGGGTCACGGGGTGGATCCGGCAGGTCCTTGGCGCAACGGCAGCGGGTCTGCTGGCCCTAGCCGCGCCCGGCGCCGGTGCGCAGAGCCTGGACAGCCTCTACGTCATGGCGCCCGCCAACCCGGGTGGTGGCTGGGATCAGACGGCGCGATCCATCCAGGACGCCATGCAGGCCGCCGGCATAGCGGGCTCGGTGCAGGTCGAGAACGTCGGCGGCGCGGGCGGCACGGTCGGCCTCGCCCAGTTCGTCGACCGGAAGCGGGGCGACGGCCAGGCGCTGATGGTGAGCGGGCTCGTGATGGTCGGGGCGATTCTCACCAACCAGTCGCCGGTCACCCTCGAGCAGGTGACGCCGATCGCCCGGCTGACCGGCGAGTACGAGGTCATCGTGGTGCCCGGGAGCTCCGACATCCAGACCCTCGACCAGCTGGTCGAGAAGCTGAAGGCCGATCCGGGAGCGGTCTCCTGGGCCGGCGGGTCGGCCGGCGGCACCGACCATATCCTGGTCGGGCTGATCGCCAAGGCGGTCGGGGCCGATCCGACGAAGATCAACTACATCCCGTATTCCGGCGGCGGCGAGGCGCTCGCCGCCATCCTCGGCGGCCATGTCACGGCGGGGGTGAGCGGCTATGGCGAGTTCGCCGGCCAGATCGCCTCCGGGGATCTGCGCGCGCTCGCGATCTCCTCGGCCGAGCGGATCGAGGGCATCGACGTGCCGACGCTGATGGAGCAGGGCGTGAACGTCGAGCTGGCCAACTGGCGCGCCGTGATGGGGCCGCCCGAGCTGGAGGAGGCGGAGCGCAGCGCCCTCATCGCGGCGGTCGGGAAGATGGCGGAGAGCGAGAGCTGGCGCTCGACTCTCGCCCAGCGGGACTGGATGGACCTCTATCTGCCGGGCGACGAGTTCGCCGCCTATCTCGAAAAGCAGCAGACCGAGATCGAGGCCGTGCTGCGCGACATCGGCCTGGTGCAGTAGGTCCGGCCCGGTGTCGTAGGCCGTGACCGGCGGCGCTTCGTCCGGCCCCGAACCGGCTGGGGCCGGGCGCATGCGACCGTCCGCGCCGCGGCGATCCTGGAAACGGCTGGCGCTCGCGGCGGGGCTGGTCGGGCTCGGGCTGTTCTTCGCGATCGAGGCCGCGGCGATCCGGGTGCTGCCGAGCTATGCGCGGGTGGGGCCGCGCGCCTTTCCCTATCTGGTCGCCGCCGGCCTCCTCGTCCTCGGCGCCGCGCTGGCATGGCGCGCGTGGCGCGGGCTCGACCCCGATGCCGACCCGGCCGGGGACGAGCCGCCCGACAGGCTCGGCATGGCGCTCGTCGTCGGAGGGCTGGTGCTGCAGTCCCTGCTGATCAGCCATATCGGCTTCGTCATCGCCGCCACGGTCACTTTCATGCTGACCGCTGCCGGGTTCGGCAGCCGTCACGTGCTGCGCGACGCCGCGATCGGCGCCGCCCTCGCGGTGGTCTCCTATGTCGGGTTCACGCGCGGCCTCGGCCTCACCCTGCCGGCCGGCTTCCTCGAAGGGCTGCTCTGAATGGAGGCGTTGAGCCAGCTCATGGCGGGGTTCGGTGTCGCGCTGACGCCGCTCAACCTGCTCTGGGCGCTGCTCGGCGTCACGCTCGGGACGGCGGTCGGCATCCTGCCCGGCATCGGGCCGGCGCTCACCATCGCGCTGCTGCTGCCGGTCACGCTGCATCTCGACCCGACTTCCGCCTTCATCATGTTCGCCGGGATCTATTACGGCGCGATGTACGGCAGCTCGACGACCTCGATCCTGCTCAACACGCCGGGCGAGAGCGGCTCCATCATCACCGCGGTGGAGGGCCATCTGATGGCCCGCGCCGGGCGCGGGGCCGCGGCGCTCGCCACCGCCGCGATCGGCTCCTTCATCGCCGGGACGGTCGGAACGCTGGCCATCACCTTCGTCGCGCCGCTCATGGTGAAGGTGGCGCTGACCTTCGGTCCGGCCGAGTACTTCTCCCTGATGGTGCTGGCCTTCGTCACGGTGACGGCGGTGCTCGGCGCCTCGCGGCTGCGCGGGCTGGCGAGCCTGTTCGTGGGGCTCGGCATCGGGCTCGTCGGGATCGACCGGTTGACCGGGCAGGGGCGGTTCACCCTCGGCATCCCGAACCTGCTCGACGGCATCGACATCGTGCTGGTCGCGGTCGGGCTGTTCGCGGTCGGCGAGGCGCTCTACATCGCCTCCCGCCCCGAGCTCCGGCGGTTCGAGATCGAGCCGGTCCGGGGCTCGCTCTGGATGTCGCGCGAGGAATGGTCGCGCTCCTGGAAGCCCTGGCTGCGCGGCAGCGTGATCGGCTTTCCGATCGGCGCGCTGCCGGCCGGCGGCACCGAGATCCCGACCTTCCTGTCCTACCTCGTCGAGAAGCGCCTCGCCCGCAAGCCGGAGGAGTTCGGCAAGGGCGCGATCGAGGGCGTGGCGGGGCCGGAGGCCGCCAACAACTCGGCGGTGGCCGGCGTGCTGGTGCCGCTGCTCGCCCTCGGCCTGCCGACCTCGGCCACGGCGGCGATCCTGCTCGCCGCCTTCCAGCAATACGGGCTGCAGCCCGGCCCGCTGCTCTTCACCGGCAACAGCGCGCTGGTCTGGGGGCTGATCGCCAGCCTCTATATCGGCAACGTGATGCTGCTGGTTCTCAACCTGCCGCTGGTCGGGCTCTGGGTGCGGCTCCTCGCCATCCCGCAGCCCTATCTCTATGGCGGCATCCTGCTGTTCTCCAGCCTCGGCGCCTACAGCCTGAACGGCTCCGCCTTCGACCTGGTCCTGCTCTGGATCATCGGGCTTGTCGGCTTTCTGATGCGCCGCTTCGACTTTCCGGTCGCGCCCTGCATCATCGGCCTCATCCTGGGGCCGCTCGCCGAGGAGCAGATGCGCCGCGCCCTGTCGATCAGCCAGGGAGACGCGTCCGTGTTCTTCACCCAGCCGCTCTCGGCGGCGCTCCTCGCCATCGCCGCCGTGGCGCTGATCGGGCCGATGGCCTGGCGGCTGCGGCGGCGGGCGGCGGGGGCCCAGTCGTCTCGTTAGCTCTCCTGCGACGCTCGCCCTCACCCAACTCCGGCTAGGCTCGGCTGACGCCTCGCCAAGCCATCGTATACCTCTACCGCGAATGCGGGAGAGGGAGGGGCCCATCNNTTCGTCCAGCTGCGCGAGAAGATCCGCCGCTCGCCCTCGAAGGCTTCGAGATCGGCCTCGACGATGAACGCGTCCGCCGTGCAGGCGATCGCCGAATGGGTGCGGATGCGCGTGTCCCAGCCGGTGCCGCCGCCATCGGCGTGCCGGTGGACGATGTCGTAGTCGGCTGCGGCGCGCGCGGTCGCGGGGTCGTCGGGATCGAGCCGGTAATCGAGCTCCTTGTGGAAGTCGGTCTCGACGCCGATCTCCTCGATCACGCCGCGCCCGTCGTCGCGCAGCACGTGGATCGACTGGACGCCGGTCTCGACGTCGTGGCACACGGTGCGCCTGACTGCGCCGGGGCGCAGCACGCGCCAGCGCATCGGCGTCGGCGTCTCGGGCGGCGCGAAGCGGACCGCCGAATCCTCGGGGCGGGGCTGCCGGACGGGGAGGGAGAGGGTGGACGCGCCGGGCGCGATGGAGAGCGTCGCGGACTCGGGCACCGGCCAGACGATCGGCCAGTAGGCGGTCGAGATCGCGACCCTCACCCGGTGGCCGGCCGCGAAGCGGTAGCCGGCATCGTTGAGCTTCACCGTGACCCGGTAGCGCCTGCCCGGCTCGAGCGGCGTCGGCTCCGCATGGCTCTCCCGGTGGGTGAGGTTCAGCACGCCATAGGTCACCCGCGTCACCCGCCCGTCCGGCGCGATGTCGTTCAGGCGGACGACCACCTGCGCGACCGGCTTGTCGCTCGCGAGGTCGAGCGCCACCTCGGCGGCGCCCAGGATCTCCAGCGGCGCATCGAGCGGCGCGCCGTCGAACAGCAGCGAATGGGCGTCGTCGATGCGCTGGTCGGTCGGATTCTCCGGACCGATGCCGCCGAGCCCGTAGGGGCACCATTCGCCGCCCGCCGCGCCCGTCGTCTGCGGCGAGCAGATCGGGAGCGGCGCGCCGGGCTTCGGCGCCGTGCCGAGACCATCCGCATTCAGATAGAGACGCGAGGCCGTCACGTTCGCGCTCGGCCAGGCGGCTTCCGCGACCCAGCGCCCAGGCCGCTCCTCGTAATGCGATTTCGGCGGCACCGAGTCCTGCACATAGGCGCGCAGCATGGGCTCGTCCATGATCCCGGTGTCGCGGCCCTTCAGCCAGCAGTCCCACCAGCGGGTGATCTCGGTGAGGAATCCGATCGCCGGACCGGGGACGCCCGTATGCGGATATTTGTGTCCCCACGGCCCGACCAGCCCCTGGCGCGGGCATTCGAGACCTGCCAGCAGCCGGAACACCGCGTTGGTGTAGCCGTCCGCCCAGCCGCCGACCGCCATGACCGCGCAGGTGATGGCCGCGAAATCCTCGCAGACGGAGCCGTGGCGCCAATAGGCGTCGCGCCGCTGGTGCTCGAGCCAGGTGGCGTAGGCGGGCGTCACCGCCTCGAGCCGCTCCAGCCACATCTCGCGCCAGCGCGGGCCGACCACCTCCGGGTCGGGCGCGCGGCCCATGATGGAGAAGTAGCTCGAGCCCCATTCCAGATTGCCGGTCAGATGGCAGCCGCCCATGTAATGCATGTCGTCGGCATAGCGGTCGTCGGTCGAGCAGAGGGTGACGACCGCCTCGAGCGGCTTCGGCCGGCGGGCGGCGACCTGCAGCCCGTTGAAGCCGCCCCAGGAGATGCCGATCATCCCGACCTTGCCGGTGCACCAGGGCTGCGCGGCGATCCAGTCGATCACCTCGAGCGCGTCGTCCTGCTCCTGCTTCAGGTACTCGTCGCGGATCACGCCCTCCGAATCCCCGGTGCCGCGGATGTCGAGCCGCACGCAGGCATAGCCCTGGGCGGCGAGCCAGGGATGGGTGAGCTCGTCCCAGCCGCGCGTGCCGTCGCGCCTGCGATAGGGGATGTATTCGAGGATAGCCGGAACCGGGTCGGCCTCCGCGTCCTCCGGCATCCAGATTCGGGCGGCGAGCCTGGTGCCGTCCGACATCGGAATCCAGACGGTCTCGAGATTGCGAACCTGGCGGGGCGCGGCAGGACGGGTCACTTCATGCATCCTTGCAAGGAGGAACGAATGGGAGCGGCCAGGGCCGCGCCGATGGTGCGGCGCGGTCCCGGCGGTGCGGAGAGCGACGATCAGGCGCGCTTGAAGCCCAGCACGTAGGGGTGATCGGGCGGCAGGATCTCCGGCACCATGCTGTCGCGGTAGAGGATGATCGTCGGCTCGTGCGCGATCCAGACATAGGCGCCGGTCGCCTCCATGATCTCCTGCATGCGCAGGTACATGGCGGCCCGTTTCGTCTCGTCGGCCTCCATCAGCGCATCCTGGTGGAGCTGGTCGAACTCGGGGTCCTTCCAGCGCTCCCAGTTCCACACGCCGACCTGCTCCGACACGTACCACTGGGTCTGCTGGCTCGGGTCCGGCGCGTCCTGGTAGCGCATGATCCAGAGCTGCAGGTCGCGCCAGTCCTCGCCCTCGCTCTCCATGCCCATGGTCCAGAACGGCCCGGTATCGAGCTGGGTGATGATGACGTTGATGCCGATTTCGGCGAGGTTCGCCTGGATGATCTGCGCGCTGGTCAGGTGCAGCGTGTCGTTGAGGACCTTGAGCTCTATCTCGAGTCCGTCCGCGCCGGCCTCGGCCAGGAGCGAACGCGCCTTGTCCGGATTCGGCTTTTCGAAGGCGGTGGTATCGCGGTGGCCGATCATGCCGCGGGGCACCACGCCGCGGGCCCGCGCCTCCTTCACCCCGCCATAGGCGGCCTCGATGATGGCGTCCACGTCGACCGCGTGCTGGATCGCCTGCCGCACCCGGATGTCCGAGAGCTTGGGATGCTCGGTGTTCATGCCCATCCAGGTCCAGGACAGGCCGGGTCCCTCGTAGAGCTTGGAGTTGGCCGGCAGCTTCTCGCGATAGAGGCCGATCGAGCTCAGCTCGACATGGACGAAGTCGACGTCTCCGGCTTCGTAGGCGAGCTCGGCCGACTTCTTGTCGTCGATGAAGAGCAGTCGCACCTGCTCGAATTCCGGCTTTTCGCCGGTCCACTCCGGATTGGACTCGATCTCGATATACTGCCCGGGGACCCATTCCTTGACCCGGTAGGGGCCGCAGACCGCCGGAAACTCGGTGGTGAAGCGGCCGCCGGCGGCTTCCACCGCCTTCTTGCAGACGATGCTGCCGGTGCCGTCGCAGATCGTGGTGAGCCAGAGCGGGACCGACGGCCTCGAGAGCACGATGACGCCGCTATGCGTGCCGGTGACCTGCACCTCCTGGAGCGCGCTCCACTTGTCCTTCCACGGCGCCTCGTTCTTCGGATCGGCGATGCGCTCGAAGGAGTACTTCACGTCCTCGGCGGTGAGCTCGCCGTACCCGCCGGACCACATGATGCCCGGCTTCAGCTCGAACTCGATATGGAGGTCGTCGACCTGCTCGATGCGGTTGACGAAGGGCGAGGGGCGCCAGGTGAGCTTCTCGCCGGGCTGATAGATGGCGAGCGAGGCGAGGCAGGCGTATTGCAGGTCGATCTCCGGTCCGCCGATCATCCAGCCGGGATCCAGCACCTGGATGTCCTGCCAGGCCCGGATCCTGAGCGTGCCGCCGTCCTGCGACCAGGCGCCTTTCGGCAATCCCGCTGCGACGGCCGCCAGGCCGCCGGCCCAGATGAATCCCCGCCGGGTCAATTCCGTACCGCCGATCATGTAGCCTCCCCTGTGTTGTCGTGCCGGCCCGCGGCCGGCGGTTTCGTCAGACGCTCGGTTGCGGCCTCGCCAGGCTGCCGACCGCCTCGCGACAGATGGCCGCGGACGCCGCGCCATCGACTGCAAAGCCGCCTCCCCTGAATGCCGGCGATCAGGCTGACGCCGGGCTCATTGTCGAGTCAAACAATAAATTGAATGAGCGAACAGCTTTCTGTTGCAGTATACAAGCCGACCGAGAGGGGGATAGCTGCATGGCCAGGCTGACAATCCGCGACTTGCGCCGAAACGAGCTGATCGACGCCACGCTCGCCGCCATCGCCGAAGGCGGCATGTCCGAGATCACCCTGGCGACGATCGCGGCCCAGGCCGGCGTCTCGCCGGCTCTGGTGAACCATTACTTCGAGGGCAAGGACGACCTGCTCGAAGCGGCGATGCGGCGCCTGGCCGCCGATCTGGGCGAAGCGTTCCTGAAGCACCTGCCGCCCGACCCGGGGCCGATGGACCGGCTGCACGCCGTCATCGATTCCTGTCTGCTGGCCGACAATTTCCGGCCGGGCTCGATGGTGATCTGGCTCAGCTTCTGGGCCGAGGTGCAGCACCAGCCGCGCTTCAAGCGGCTGCACCGGGTGATCGCCCGGCGCTTCCGCTCCAACGTCGCCGTCGCCCTGCGCGAGCTGGTGCCCGCGGAGAAGGTCGAGGAGCTGGTGACCATCGTCACCGCGATGGTCGACGGATTCTGGCTGCGCTACGTGATCGACGGCCCGGTCGTCGTGCCGCCGGAGATCGGCCGGCGGATCTGTCGCGAGCTTCTCGCCATGAGCCTCGCGGCCGCCCGCGCCGACGCTCCGTCCGCTGCGCCTCGGAGGAGGTCGGCGGACGGAGGTCGGGAAGCCTGAACGGGCAGGCTACTCCGCCGCAGCGGCGCTACTGATTGGGCGAACGAACCAGGGATTTGATGGGCCCGCGCGGGCGGCCCGACATCTCCGCGATCTTGCGGTCCTGCGCCTCGATGATCGCGCGGGCCGGCGCGTCGCCGTCCAGCCCGCCGAGCTCCGCGCTCGGCACCTTGCGGTTCGACGTCCGCGTGCCGTCCTCGTAGAGGACGTCGAACAGGACGAACCCGCTCTCGTTCGCCTTCTTGGTCCTGCGAGCCATTGCTTCTCTCCAATCTGATCTGCGCCGCCTTCCGATCGGGTTCACATCGGAAATCCTCGGCGTGTCCGGTTGCACAGGCCGGCCGTCCTCCCGCCCGGAGGCAGGACGGCCGCCCTCGCGTCTGGCGTTTGATATGGCTACGGAACCGGCGAAAGGAAATCGAGGCCGGCCCCGCAGCGCTCAGTCCACAATGTCGGTCCGCTCGCCTTCCGCTTCCCGGTCCGACTCCGATTGTGCCTTGCGCTGCTCGGCGTCGAGCTGACGCTGCCGCAATTTCTCCTGCTTCTTGGCCTGCTTGGCGCGATCGCGCTCCGCGCGCTGCTGCCTGTAGTTGGGCTTGAACGCCATCTCGCCTCCTTTGAAAGCGGCACCGTAGCACAGCAGTGTCCGGCGGTTTTATGCAAACGATTGCATTCATACCATCCATGCGTTCTAATGGGGGCAAGGAAGAGGCGGCGACCGCCTCCGGAGCGGCCAGGCAGAGGGCTTCCGGGGCGGGACGACGCCCGCATGCAGGGAGCAGGCGATCATCGAACACGCCATGAAATGGCCCGGCCGCCGTTTCCGGCCGCTGCGCCGAGCCGCCTGGCGGCGGGCGAGGCGGCCATGAGCCGGCGCACGTCCTCCGGGCCGGCGCTGCGGCGCCGGGCGGCGGGCGACGGCTCGCTGCCGACGGCGCGCGTGCGCA
>JRYH01001561.1_pt1 | contig 13559 bp, 8 predicted proteins | sample 235351 | NCBI WGS metagenome assembly JRYH01 (sample SAMN03074221, study PRJNA261480) | activated sludge metagenome | biome: Wastewater Treatment Plant; feature: Wastewater; material: Activated sludge; isolation source: activated biomass of a wastewater treatment plant treating wastewater... ... | reverse complement strand
CGCATCGCCGAGCGCGCCGAGGTGGTGCAGAGCCTGCGCGAATGGAAGTGGAGCGAAGGCCGCCTCGTTTCCAAGGTGAAGAAGGGGAAGGAGGGCGAAGGCGCCAAATTCTCCGACTATTTCGACTTCGGGCAGGCCATCAAGGATATGCCGAGCCACCGCGCGCTGGCGCTCTTGCGCGGCGTCAACGAGGGCGTGCTCGATATCGATCTCGACGTCGAGCACGACGAGACGAAGCCGCATCCCGCGGAAGGAAAGATCCGCACCGCCTTCGGCATCGCCGACAAGGGCCGCCCCGCCGACGCCTGGCTTGGCGAGACCGTGCGCCTCGCCTGGAAGGCCCGCCTCGCAACGAGCATCACGTCCGACCTGCTGACGCGCCTCAAGGAGCGCGCCGACGCGGAGGCGATCACGGTCTTTTCCTCGAACCTAAAGGACCTGCTGCTCGCGGCGCCCGCCGGCCCGCGCGTCACCATGGGCCTCGATCCGGGCCTACGCACCGGCGTCAAGGTCGCCATCGTCGACGCCACGGGCAAGCTCGTCGATACGGCGACGATCTACCCGCACGAGCCGAGGCGCGACTGGGCCGGCTCCCTGGCCACGCTGGCGGCGCTCTCGGCCAAGCACAAGGTGGATATCGTGAGCGTCGGCAACGGCACCGGCAGCCGCGAGACCGACAAACTCGTCGCCGAGCTGATGCAGAAGATGCCGCAGCTCAAGCTCACTAAGGTGATGGTGTCGGAAGCGGGCGCCTCAGTCTATTCCGCCTCCGAGCTGGCGGCCAAAGAATTCCCTGATCTCGACGTTTCGCTGCGCGGCGCCGTTTCCATTGCGCGCCGCCTGCAGGACCCGCTCGCCGAGCTGGTCAAGATCGAGCCCAAGGCCATCGGTGTCGGCCAGTACCAGCACGACGTGGATCAGACCGGGCTCGCCCGCTCGCTCGACGCCGTCGTCGAGGATTGCGTGAACTCGGTGGGCGTTGATGTGAACACGGCCTCCGCTCCGCTTCTGTCGCGCGTGTCCGGCCTCAATCAGACGCTTGCCAGCAACATCGTTGCCTTCCGCGATGAGAACGGCGCCTTCAAGACCCGCACGGCCTTGAAGAAGGTGCCGCGCCTCGGTCCCAAGGCGTTCGAGCAGGCGGCCGGCTTCCTGCGCATCATGAACGGCACCAATCCGCTCGACGGCTCAGCGGTCCACCCTGAAGCGTATCCTGTCGTCGAGCGCATCTCGGAAAAGACGCGGCGGCCCTTGAAAGAGATGATCGGCGATCGTGCCTTCCTCAAGGCGCTGCGTCCCGCCGAGTTCGCCGACGAGACCTTCGGCATCCCGACCGTGACGGACATTCTCTCGGAGCTCGAGAAGCCCGGCCGCGACCCGCGCCCGGAGTTCAAGACGGCGGCATTCGCGGAGGGCGTTGAGAAGATCACCGACCTGAAGCCCGGCATGCAGCTCGAAGGCACGGTGACCAACGTCGCCGCCTTCGGCGCCTTCGTTGATATCGGCGTGCACCAGGACGGCCTCGTACACATCTCGGAGCTCGCTGATCGTTTCGTGAAGGATCCGCGCGAGGTCGTGAAGGTGGGCGATGTGGTCACGGTCCGCGTCAAGGAGGTGGACGTCGAGCGGAAGCGCATCGGGCTCACGATGCGGTCCGGAACGATCGACCGCGGCGCCCCTGTGGGCAGCCCGGCTCGGGCTCCGGGCGGCGCCTCGCAGCAAGGCCGCCACCACGAGCCGCCGCCGCGCAAATCCGCCGAGCCGGCGGGCGAAAGCGCTCTCGCTGCTGCTCTCCGCCGGGCCCAGGAGCGGAAGTGATCGGTCTCCTCTGCCGCGAGCCGGCAGAGGAGCCCCTTTTTACGCACGAAATTCGTTTCCGGGCGGTCATTCTGCCGTCATGGAACTGTCCTTGAATTCCACAGGCGCCAAAGGTCTTTACATGACGGGCCGCAGACCCTAAATGCAGCCCACGCACGGCGGCGATCTCGCTTCGCACGGCGCTTCTCGTCCAACCGGAGTTGGTGGAGGTCCGTAGATATGGAGCGATATGCCTCAGCGGCAGAGCTTGTTGCCATCCGCAAGCCGGAGCGGCCCGTCGTTTGTGCCCGTCCTCATGCGGCTGCCCGTGCAGCCCGCTGGTTCATCGAAAACTTCAACGGCGACGTAGCTTACGCCTACAAAGCCAATAGCTCGGTCTTCCTGATCGGGGCGCTCTTTGGCGCCGGTATCCGCCATTTCGACGTGGCCTCGATGCCGGAGATCGAGGATGCGGCCACCATCCCCGGCGTCGAGCTGCATTTCATGCACCCGGTGAAGTCGCGGGAATCGATCCGCCGCGCCTATCACGAGCACGGCGTCAGGAGCTTCGCGCTCGATACCGAGGACGAACTGAGGAAGATCGTCGAGGAGACCTCCGGCCCCTCGGGGCGCGCGCGCGACCTCGCGCTCTTTGTGCGCGTCGTCGTCCCGGCCATCAACAGCCGCATTCCACTTGAGCGCAAGTTCGGCGCCGCCGGTGAGAAGGCGGCTCGCCTCCTGGTCGAGGCGCGCCGCGTGGCCGCCGAGCTCGGCATCACCTTTCACGTCGGCTCGCAGACCATGACGCCGGATGCCTACGTCAACGCTCTGGGCGAGGTGCAGAGCCTGATTGTCAAGGCCGGTGTCGTCGTCGACCGTCTCGATGTCGGTGGCGGCTTTCCGTCGGTATATCCGGGCATGAAACCGGCGCCGCTGAAGCGTTTCCTCAAGGCCATCGATGAGGGCGTGGAGCGCCTGCCCGTGCGCGAGGACGTGCGCCTGATGTGCGAGCCCGGTCGGGCGCTGGTAGCCGAGGCCGAAGCGCTGATCGTGCGCGTCGAGGCGCGGCGTGGCAACGACCTCTTCATCAACGACGGTGGCTACGGGGTGCTCTTCGACGCGGCGCACCTGGGCTGGATCTACCCGGCGCGGCTTATCGGCCGGCCGCCTGCGGCCGAGCAGCTCATTCCCTATGAGCTGTGGGGGCCCACCTGCGATTCCATCGATCACATGAAGGGCCCGTTCCTCCTGCCGGACTGCATCCGCGAGGGCGATTATCTCGAAATCGGCAATGTCGGGGCCTATGGCCGCGCCATCGCCGGCGACTTCAACGGCTACGGCAAGTACGAGGAGGCCATCCTCGACGACGAGCCGATGATGACGCTCTACGGGGAAACGAAGGCTCCCGAGGCACTCCTCGGCTAGAGCGCTTCCGTCCGGAGAGAAGCACGAAGAAACAAAAGCTGAGAGCTGTTCCTCGTTTCCACTTAAATCGGGACGGCTCGATAGCGGCGGGCTCCGTTCGGGCCGAATCGCACCAAGTGGGTGAAAATGCTCGCTTGAGCCAGTCGCACTCCGCAGAGCGCTGACTGCAACCTCTAGGATAGGTGGATAGGCTCCGGACGGCGGCCCGCGGCGCGGGCCCGTCGCGCTCTCGGTGCATGGCCGCGCGTCGGTGGTCGGCGCCGCTGCTCGAAGACTGCGTGCCGCGCATATCGCGAACGAAAGCCCGGCTGCGGCGGCAATCCTGGCCCCGGTGGTGACGCGCCGTCAGGTCTCGGGCACGAGGCTCCTGCCGCCTACGCGTCCCGCCTCGCGAACCGTTGCCGAGCGTTTTTCGCTACGTCTTGCGCCGCCTTCAAGGCCACTGCGCCATCTGCTGAATTTGCTTTATGCATTCGCGATCGATCGCGGCGGATTGGCTTTTCCGCAAGGGCGTTATGTTCACGTGCACCATGATGCCCTCGATCAGGAATGCAATGAGAACGCCGCGTTCCTTGCGCTTTTCGGCAGGCATGGACGGGCTTACCTCGGCGATGATTTCTTCAAGGCGCTGACAATATTTTTCATACATTCCCGACAGCAGCTTCGCCACGTACTCGTTGCGCCGTGAGAGTGCCCAGAGCTCCAGGAAAAGCTTGTTTATGGAGGGCTCCCGCACGTTGGTCAGCAGATACTGCGCCATCGTCGATAGTTTCTCCCGGGGAGAAAGAGTTTCGCTGAATGAAATTTGGTTGTATCTTTGATGGTAGATTGAGAAGACCAGAGGCAGGAGATCCTCGATCAGGCGTTCCCGGGTCGAATAGTAGTACTGCAGATTACTGAGGCGAACGCCCGCTGTCCGCGCCACTTCGCGCAGGGTGAGGCTGCCGTATCCCTTCTCGACGAGGATGGACCGGGCCGCTTCGAGAATCTTCAGTGTGACGTCTTTGCCTTTCTGGGTCAGTTTGCGATCGGCCATATACGTCGAAAAGAAATAGTCCGCATTGGCAGGAAGATTGAATTCGCCGTCGGTTATGGATTTCGCGCACCGTTTCTCGGTCGTTGCGGAAAGTCTTTGTGTTTTCTTCTGCACGTCCGTGCGGCGGTTCGATCGTGTTTCCATCATGCCGTCATCCCAGAAAGATCGGGTGTGTCATAAAAATATTTTGCGTCGCGCGATCCGTAGTTCCAATTGCGCCGCAAAGAATCTCGCCCTGATTTGTTTTGCAGGGCGAACGCTCGGTCTTTTGGCGAAAGACATCCACGCGGCGGTGGACGGGGGTGCGAGATATGCCGGCCGGTTATTCTGGCCGCAATCGATTTGGTTCGCGCGGGCGTTGTGTAAGCCTTGGGCCAAACGCGCGCATATCGCAAGGGGCGAGGCACATCTCGCTGAGGATCCGAGTGCAGGCGAGGCGCCCCGGTATGCCGGAGAAGTGCGAGGATCGGGGCGATTTTTTCGAGGCGGGGGCGCAGGATCGTACGGCAGTACGCATGCAAAGCGTGCCGTCCAGCCAGGGGAGCGCGCGTCTCGGGGTTGCGCTGACAGCGCCGCCTCATTGCACGCGGACCTTGTGCTGAGCACCGCCGCCCTCGACACGTTATTCGCATCCGCACACCGCTTCCCCCGCGCCTGCATAATCGCAGCTTGACACATCTTGGTCAGACGACCTATTTTAAATTTCATAAAAGAAAAATCATCGGGAGGACTTTCAAATGACCAACAAGACTGAGCGCTGAGCACGTCCTGCCGGCCCTTGAGGAGGTAGGCGTTCGCAATCCTGAGCTCGATTGAGGCGCCCCTCAAGACACGTCCAATTCAAGATATCCGCTGAGCGCCTTCGGGTGTTCCGAGCATGGTTATTGCTGTCGCAAAGAGTGCGCTGACGGTCCCCATTTGGGATTGGAAGTTGCGTTGTTCTTTCGCGCGTATGCCGGCTGATCGAACTATTGGAATCTTGGAAGAAAAAACGTGAGCAACCAATACCCATTCCCGTCTGAAAGCGCTTCTGGCCCGGCCACGGGGCGGACTTTCGAGGCGTGCCGGAGCCTCTGCATCAGGGGATGGGAACGGACCGGAGCGGCTCGCGCACGCGGGCGGGATCGTGCGCGATCACGCATCGGATCCGGAAGGACGCCAGCCTTTCCGCTCATGCGGAAGGAGATCATACGCCGGTGGCTCGGGAGGGGGTTCGCCGGCAACACAGGATACCTGCGCCATGATCGACCAAAACCATAATCCCGAAGACGTCACACGGATACTCTTCGAGAATTTCTCTGGCTTGGCCATCGGCCTGTTCTATGTGATCGGCTTTGGTGCGATCGCGATCTTTCTCTACGGCTGCTACACGCAGTATCGGAAATATGCCCGCGGCCAGCCGCTGCGGAAGGTGCTCCCGAGTCTCGCGGACCGGATCGGTGAAATGGTTGCCGCCGTCGGCACGCACCGGACGCTGCGCCGCCGCGATAAGCCCGCGGGCCGCGCGCACGCGCTCATCTTCTTCGGCTTTGCGCTGCTTTTCATCGGCACCGCCACCATCACCCTCGAGTATGACATCCTCGAGCCGCTGACCGGCCTCAAGTTCTGGTACGGCGATTTCTATCTCATCTTCTCCCTGGTCCTCGATCTGGCGGGCCTTTGGTTGGTCGCCGGCCTGATCTACATGATGGTCCGGCGCGGATGGATCAAACCGCCGAAGCTCGACTACAAGCGCCCGGATCGCGCCCCGGATGCGCCCGATGCCGATCGGTCGTTCTATCGCATCGAGGACTGGGCATTCCTCTGGCTGCTCATCATCATCGGCATTACGGGCTTCCTGCTCGAGGCCGCACGCCTCGTGTGGCTAAGCGACAATCCTACGGTCTGGGATTATCGCTGGTGGTCGCCCGTCGGCACGATTATCGCTTATGGCCTTTCCGCCATCGGCATGGGGACCGATGGTGCATCCACGATGCGCGTGGGCCTCTGGTGGTTCCACGGTGCGCTCGCGCTCTCCTTCATCGCGCTCCTTCCGTTCACCAAGGCGAAGCACATCTTCACCGCCATGGCCTCGCTCGCCTCGCGTGACCCGTCTCCCGTGCAGCGCCTCGCCCCCGTCGACATGGCGGCCGAGCGCGTCGGCGCCACGAACATCACCGACTTTACCTGGAAGCAGCTTCTTCATTTCGATGCGTGCACCAAGTGCGGCCGCTGTCATGAAGCCTGCCCGGCCAACGCTACCGGCGCACCGCTTTCGCCGCGCGATTTCATCTTGACGCTGCGCGAGCTGTCCGAGGCCACGCTCGGCGGCATCAAGATGCCGGAGCCGGAGAAGCTGGTTGCCCAGGGTAACGGCATCTTCCAGGTCTCGAGCGAGACGCTGTGGGCCTGCCGCACCTGCGCCGCATGCGTGGAGATCTGCCCCGTCGGCATCGAGCACGTGCCCGCCATCGTCGAGATGCGCCGTGCGCTCGTCGAGCAGGGCGACATGGACCCGATGGTCCAGAAGGTGCTGCAGAACATCCAGAAGCGCGGCAACTCGTTCGGCGAGAACAAGAAGAAGCGCCCGGCCTGGACCAAGAAGCTCGACTTCGAGATCAAGGACGCACGCACTGAGCCCGTGGACGTGCTGTGGTTCGTGGGCGACTTCGCCTCGTTCGATCCGCGCTACCAGCGTGTATCGGTTGATTTCGCGCGCATCATGAAGGCGGCCGGCATCGATTTCGGCATCCTCTATGAGGACGAGAGCAACTCCGGCAACGACGTGCGCCGCGTTGGCGAGGAGGGGCTCTATCAGCACCTCGCCGAGACGAACATCGCCGTTCTGGATGACTGCGATTTCAAGCGCATCGTGACGACGGACCCGCACTCGTTCAACACGATCAAGAACGAGTATCCGGAGTTCGGCGGAAACTACGAGGTCGAGCACGCGAGCGCCTTCATCGCGCGTCTGCTGAACGAGAACCGCATTCCGCTCAAGAAGAAGCTGGATGGCCGGCGCGTGACGTTCCACGATCCCTGTCATCTCGGCCGCTACAACAAAGGCTATGACGGCCCCCGCGAGGCCATCCGGAGCCTCGGAGTGGATCTCGTGGAGATGCGCCGCAGCCGCGACAACTCCTTCTGCTGCGGCGCCGGCGGCGGACGCATCTGGACGCCGGACCCGGTCGGGCTCGAGAAGCCGTCCGAGAACCGCGTGCGCGAGGCGGCGGGCATCGAAGGCCTCGAGACCATCGTCGTGAGCTGCCCGAAGTGCATGAACATGCTCGAGGACGCACGCAAGACGACGAACAACGAGGAGAACTTCGAGATCCGCGAAGTGATCGAGCTTGTTGCCGAATGCCTCGACGACGCCTCCGACGTCTCCGAGGTCGCGGCTCCTGCGGCGGTGTGATGGATCATGATGGCTCCGGGTCCCGCTTCCTTCAGCTCATGGCTAGCGCGGAACGGCGAGGGGCTCGACGTGTACGTCGCGGCGGCGGTGCACGCCTTCGTCGACGCGGCATGGCGGACCAGGCTGGAAGCCATCATCTTCGCAACCGCACGGGACCGTTTGCGTTGGGCGGGTGAGCCGTTCACACCTCCAGCGATCCTGGCGTCACTGGCCAGGTTCGACGACGCGCGTCTCAACCGGCGCCTTGCGCGCCACGAACGCACGCCTGCGGATGTCCTGGAGCATATCCGTGGCACTGCCAGCGCGGTGGAGGATCTTGCCATCCTCGCCGCGCTGGCCGGACATCGCAACGCCTCGGCGGGTCTCCTGCGCAGTCTTCCGTGGCGTGAGGCGCCAGCCATCCGCGAAGGATTGGCTGGCAATGCGGCTTGCCCGAAAGATCTGCTGACCGAAATCTTTCCGCTGGCGACCTTGGGTGAGCGCAAGCTGATGGCAGCGAACCCCGCTGTGGATGCGGCGCTGCTCCGGACATTGTGGGACGCTTCGGCCGGCGATTGCTATTTGCAGGGCGAGATTGTCGCCAATCCATCGTGCCCGCCGGAGCTGCACGACGCGGCGCGACTGAGCCCGGCGATTATCGTTCGCCGCAAGCTCGCGGAAAACCCCAACGTCCGCACGCCTGACCTGATCGCGCTGCTTGCCGATCCGGTGTCGGAGGTGAGGGCAGCAGCAGCGCGCAGCGCGCCGTCGAGCGCCATCGACGGGCCGGACTGCGAGCCGGCGGCATCGGTCCGCCGAATGAAGGCGCGCCGCCATGACTTGCCGGCGGCCCTCATCGAAAGACTGGCCCGGGATGAAGATTCCTGGGTGCGGCGCTGGCTGGCGCGCAACCCGTCGGTCGGTATCGACAGTCTGGCGCGCCTCTCGCGGGATCCGGAGCATGAGGTGCGCCGCGGCGTCGCCCGCAATCCGAATTGCCCGAAGGATCTTCTCGCTGCGCTCGCCCGAGACGACCATCCTTGGGTGCGTGCCGGTGTGAGCTTCCGCACCGATATCGATGCCGAGATGATCACGCTCTTCGAGCATGAGGAGAATATCGACGTTCTAAGCGGGCTTGGCCGTAATCCTGTGACGCCGCACGCCTGGCTCGAGCGCATTGCGGAAAGCTCCAACGTCGATCTTCGACGCTCCGTCATTCTGAACGCACACGCGCCATCGGATCTTCTGCTCCGCCTGGCTGAAGACCCGTACGTCTTCAACCGCGTTTGCCTCCTCAGAAACCCTTCGCTTCCGGCTAACGCCCTCTACGACTTTCTCTCCGATCCCGAGCCGCAAGTGCGCTTCACCGCCGCTGTGAGGCTTGCAAGGGAGGAACTCGTGGATGCCGGGACCCAGGCGAGCACTCGGGCGAACACAACGTCACCTTCTCTGCAACCACCTCTCAAATCAGTGGGAATCTAGCGCATGAAGATACTTGTTCCGGTGAAGCAGGTCGAAATCCTCGACGAGGATTTCGAGATTCGCGACGACGGCCGGGCCGTCGATGGCGACTACATCGAGCACGAGCTCAACGAATGGGATGACTATTCGTGGGAAGCTGCGCTGCAGCTGATGGAGAAGAACGAAGGAGCCGTCGAGGCGGTGCCGATGACCGTCGGCCCCGACGACGCTGAGGAGGGGCTTCGCAAGTGCCTCGCCAAGGGCGGCGAGCGCGGCATCCGCGTATGGGACGATGCCCTGGAGGGATCGGACCCGATTGCGGTGGCGCGCGTCATCGCGGCCGTCGCCAAGCGTGAGGATGCAAAGCTCGTCCTCGCCGGCACCCAGTCGACCGATCACGGCCACGCGCAGACGGGCATTGCCACGGCCGCGCTCCTTGGCTGGCCTCACGTTGCCGTCGTCTCCGAGCTCAATTACACGCCGGGTGCCGATAAGGCCACCGTGCGCCGCGAGCTCGAGGGTGGCGTTGAGGAAGAGATCGAGATCTCGCTGCCGGCCGTCCTCACCATTCAGCTCGGCATCAATGAGCCTCGCTACGCGTCGCTGCGCGGCATCAAGCAGGCGAAGACGAAGACCATTGAGGAGCTGTCGCCGGAGGATCTCGGGATTCCGGCCGATCAGATCGGCGAAGCGGGTTCAGCTTCGCGCGTACGGCGCATGTACGTGCCGGAGAAGGGCAAGGCCGAGCTGATCAGCGGCACGCCCGCCGAGCAGGCCAAGCGCATCATCGAGATCGTCAACGAACTGAAGGGAGCCTGAGCCATGGCAGATATTCTCGTGATCGGCGAGCAGCGCCGCGGCGTCTTGAGCCCGGTCGTTGCTGAAACGGTGAGCGTGGCGAAGGAGCTCGCCGCTGCGAAGGGCGGCAAGGTGCTGGTCGCCATTCTCGCCAGCAAGCCCTCGGATTTCACGCCGCAGCTTTCCCTCGCGGGCGTGGACGAGATCATCGAGGTCGCGCTCGCGAGCGAGGAGTTCCAGAGCGATCTCTTCGAGGCGACCGTGCTCAAGCTGATCGAAGAGCGCAAGCCAGGCGTCGTCCTGCTTCCGCACAGCATCGACAGCCTCGGCTACGCACCCTCGCTCGTCGTCAAGGGCAACTTCGGCTTTGCGACCGACGTGTTCGGGATCAGCTACGATGGCGACGACCTTGTCGCCACGCGGCAGGCCTACCAGGAGAAAGTGCGCGCCGAGGTGGATTTCCCGGGCAAGTCGACCGTGCTTCTGACGGTCCGCGCCGGATCGTTCAAGCCGCCGGAGGAGACCGCGTCGCCGAGCGTCACGAGCTTCGCTGCGCCGGCTGCGGAAGCGCACACGCGCCATATCGCCTTCCATGATCCCGAAGCCAGCGGCGGCGTGGATCTGACGGCTGCCGAGTACATCCTCTCCATCGGCCGTGGCGTCGGCGAAGAAGACAACGTCGGCCAGTTCGAGGAACTCGCGGGAACGATCGGCTTCACGCTCGGCTGCTCGCGCCCGATCGCCGACAGCGGCTGGCTGCCCAAGTACCGCCAGGTCGGCCAGTCCGGCAAGACCGTGAGCTCGTGCAAGGTCTACATCGCGATGGGGATATCCGGATCGGTGCAGCACCTCGCCGGCATGAAGCACGTGCCGAACATCATCGCCATCAACAAGGATCCGGAAGCGTCGATCTTCAGCGCGGCGCGCTACGGCGTCGTCGGTGACATGTTCGAGGTCGCGAAGGAGCTCAAGGCTCAGCTCGGTTGAGATCTCCCGAGGCGTGCGGCGGATGTCGCCCGCCTCGGATCCTCCACCGGAATAAGTCTGCGTTCACCGGGGCTCGCTCCGATTTCAAAGAGATGAACGCCGGCTCACGGGCTGCTTAGTTCCGCAGGGCGGATGCTCCGCCGAAGGAACCGACTCTCTCTCTCAATCTATCCACTCTAGAATAAGAGGAATTCATGTCTGAGATTTGGTTCAGGACTGGCGAAGCCACGGTGTTCGCGTCTGAAGGCCAGGTGACCGATGCGATGCCGGAGGTCGTGATCGGCTCCGTCAAGGGCCCGGTCGGCACGGCGTTCGCCACGATGATGGGCCAGTCCGCAGGTCACACGCGGATGTTCATCCTGCGCGACTGCAACCAGATGGTTCGCCCGGCGGCGATCATGACCTCGAAGGTGACCATCGCCAGCGCCGAGTACGTCGATCTTCTCGGCGGCGTGGTGCAGGCAGCGCTCGGGGACGCGATCGTCGATGCGGTGGCCAACGGCATCATCCCGAAGGACATTGCAAACGACGTGGCGATCATCACCACGGTGTGGCTCGATCCGCGGACGGCGACGGACGCGAACCTCGACAAGAAAGAGCTCTACAAGAACAACTACGAGGCCATGACCACGGCGCTGACGCGGGCCATGAAGCAGGAGCCGACGGTTGACGAGCTGATCGCCAACCGCAAGACGATCCGCCACTATGCCCTGGCGGGCATCGATATCGACTGAGCAGCGGCTTCGTCTCGATATCTGTCGCCAGCCGGGCTCGCTCCCGGCTGGCGTTTGTTTTTGACTGCGGCGGCATCTGTGACGCGGCCGGCGGCGCGAGCCGCCAATGCTCACGCCACGGGTGGAAAGCCCGGAGCCGGGCGTGGGCTCACGAGACGTAGCGGTCGAGCGTGTAGTCCGACGGGGTGATGGCGGGCGTCTTGCCATCGATGATGTCGGCGAGCATGCGCCCGGAGCCGCAAGCCATGGTCCAGCCGAGCGTCCCGTGCCCAGTGCTCAGGAAGAGGTTGTCGCCGCGTGGCGCGGGGCCGATCACCGGCGTGCCATCCGGGGTCATCGGACGCAGGCCAGCCCAGAACGTCGAGCGCGCCTGATCGCCAGCGCCCGCGAATAGGCTTTCTACGGACTGGCGCAGCGTCGCGCGGCGCGCGTCGGGAAGATCCAGGTTGAACCCCGCGATCTCGGCCATCCCGCCTACGCGGATGCGGTCGCCGAGGCGCGTGATCGCAACCTTGAAAGTTTCGTCCATCACCGTGGAAACGGGCGCGCGCGCCTCATCGACGATGGGGAGGGTGATGGAGTAGCCTTTCACAGGATAGACGGGCAGTGCGATGCCAAGCGGACGCAGCAGGGCAGGGGTGTAGCTGCCGAGTGCGGCGATGAACACATCCGCCTCGATGTCCCCGTGAGAGGTTTCAACGGCAGCCACGCGCCGGCCCGTGAAGCGCAACCGGCGGATGTCCGTCTCGAAGCGGAACGTCACGCCGAGGTTTTCACATATCTCGTGCAGCGCGTTCGTAAACTTGAGACAGTCGCCGGTCTCGTCGTTTGGCAGGCGCAGGCCGCCGGCGATCTTGTGTTGCGCCGAAGCGAGCCCCGGCTCCGCAGCGATGCAGCCTGAGGGGTCCAGAACCTCGAACGGAACGCCGCCGCGCTTGAGGACCTCGATGTCCTTCTCGGCTCCGTCCACCTGCTTCTGGGTACGGAAGACCTGCAGCGTCCCAAGCGTTCGATGGTCGTAGCTGATCTTCGCCTCGCCGCGCAGCTCGATCAGGCAGTCGCGGCTGTATTCGGCGAGGCGAACCATCCGGCCCTTGTTGATGGCGTAGCGGGCAGCCGTACAGTTGCGCAGCAGGCTGGCCATCCAGCGCCACGCCGATGGCACAGCCGAGGGGCGAATGATCAATGGCGCATGCTGCATGAAGAGCCATCTGACAGCTTTCAGAGGCACCCCGGGCGCCGCCCACGGCGCCGAGTAGCCGGGCGAGATCTCGCCCGCATTGGCGAAGCTGGTCTCGAGCGCCGGGCCGGGCTGGCGATCGATGACGGTCACCTGGTGTCCCGCCTTGGCCAAATAGTAGGCCGACGTCACGCCGATGACGCCCGCGCCGAGAATGACGATTTTCATGGAAGCCCCCGGTTCGACCTCGTTCGCGATCAGCGATAGTGACGACAGTAGCGTTGGCCCAGCCTGGTCAAGATCTCGTAGGAGATCGTGCCCGCGTCGGCGGCAAGCTGCTCCAACGTCTGGTTCGGGCCCAGGATTTCGACGAGGCTGCCCGGCGCCAACGCCCCTCGTGGAAGCGCGGAAACGTCGAGTGTGATCGTATCCATGGACACCCTGCCGACCATCGGAAGCCTTGCGCCGCCGAAATAGGCGGAGCCGCGATTGCTGAGGCTGATCGGAAGCCCGTCCGCATAGCCCGCCGCGATGGTCGCGATGCGCGACACCCTGGGCGTGACGTAGCTGCCATTGTAGCCGATGCGCGCACCGGCCGGCACCTCTCGCGTTTGAATGACGCGGACCTCGAGGCGGACGACGGGACGCATCGGGTTGGGCGCATTTGCAGTCGGCGCACCACCGTAAAGGGCGATGCCGGGGCGTGCCAGGGTGCCGTGATAGTCGGCTCCGAGGAAGATGCCGCCTGAGTTCGACAGGCAGAGCTCT
>JRYH01002313.1_pt1 | contig 13565 bp, 11 predicted proteins | sample 235351 | NCBI WGS metagenome assembly JRYH01 (sample SAMN03074221, study PRJNA261480) | activated sludge metagenome | biome: Wastewater Treatment Plant; feature: Wastewater; material: Activated sludge; isolation source: activated biomass of a wastewater treatment plant treating wastewater... ... | reverse complement strand
CCGGCGGATGCCAGCCCTTGGAATATTCAATTGGCGCCGCGTACGTGCTCGGCTAACCTAGCAGTACCATCGACGCCACAGTCTGATGCTCAGGGTGGAATTTAATGACATACAAGAGATTATTTGATGTAGATCGCCCGATAACGGCCATCAAAAAAACTATAGCTTCCGCTTTCGCGACTCAATCCAATGTACCGACCGGCTATGAATCACAGATCAAAGCGCTTGATGAGGAATATAAAAAATACCCCAATAGATGGAAGCGAATAAAAAAGATAACTAACTCTGCATTGCAGCAGGCGGGGATTTCCAGCGGGATTATGCTTGAAATCGGTGGGCGCGTTAATCCGCGTCGCGATGATTTTCCTACTTTCGAATATCAAGCGCTTGATCTGGCGCAGCATCCCGAGAGTACGGTAACGGTGACAATTGGTGACATCACTAACTGTCCGCAGATCCCAGACAACACCTACGATTTCATTTTTAGCGTTGACGTCTTTGAGCACATCAACCGGCCATGGCTTGCTGGATCAGAGATCGCGCGCATACTGAAGCCCGGAGGGGTCACAGTTCACAGCACGCTATTCGCCTGGCGCTATCACCCATGTCCAGGCGACTATTTTCGCTATACACCAGAAGGACTGGCATCACTCTTTCCGGTATTAGAGTGCATACATAAAAGCTTTGACTACGCGGAGCGACGTCGAAACATGCTCGGAAAAGGTGATAATAAAGTCGTTCCTGACGCGTTTGGTGGCTGGCGCGAGAATGTTCGCGTGAATTACGCTGGCATCAAGAGATAGATAGGGGGTCACAAATGATGCCAACTGATGGTTCCAGAGACGCCGAGACTCCCTTAGAGATCTCGCTGCGCCTCGCTTCTCGTGAGAAAATGGAGGCCGCCGGCGACATACCTCCCGAGGAGTTGTTTCAAGAGCATGCTGAGCTTTACGATCCGGAGGAAGATGACGGGAACTAGCTCTGTCATCTACTTTGATCCATCGATTTTCTTACTACGCACCTCAGCTCAGCTTCTTGATATAAAGATATGAGCGTTGACTTGAACTGCGCGTACCACTCGCCGCCGTAACCTGTATGCGCACCCTCTGCCCTTCGCGGAGAGATACGGCAAAATTAAAGACACCATGCGTCTCGTTGCCAGCGAGGCCAATATTCGAGTCGAGTGCGAAAAACAGACCGCCAAGAACATCCGTCCCCGAACTATCAACGAGGCGGCAATATTTTTCGCCAGCGTTGCCATCCTCGTACGTTACCTGACCTGAAAATTCGTATAGACCGGTTTCAGGGGGCGTAAAGTAGCCGTCGCTGGTGTTATAGCAACTAGGTCCGATGCCGAGACGCTCGGCTATAAAGGTAAGATAGCCACCGTCAGCGATTGCCGAGAGTCCGGTGAACAGCCAATAGAGATCGATAGGGTTGTGTACGCGATCGGGGCCAAGCCGCCCCCGACCAAGCGCTCCATTTTGCGAAATATCGATCTTGAGCGCGTAGATCTGCGCGCTGGAGCTACTCGTAAGGCCGGACGGCGTCGTGGCTCCGGGAAGCTCACCACCATACCCCGCGATCAGCGTGCTCTCGTCGATCGCCTCGATCGAGCCCACGCCAACCGCGTTGGCCGCCGCGAAGTACTGATTTTCGAACTGCACCGTGTCGACGAGGATCCATTCGAACGCCGCGAAACCATTCGCTTCGGCATCGGCCTTTGTCGCACGCAGCAGATAGATGGGGATCGTCGCCGGCGCGGTGCCGACGATGCCGGAAGTACCGTTGCGACTGCCGCTCGCGAGCCCGTACAGCATGTCGCCAACACCGACGATCGGGATGGGCGATTGCACCGCATATCCATTCCCCGGCGCGGACGTAACAGTAGGCGCAGAGGCCAGATCGTCGTCCGACCACCAGAAGATCGGCGGAACACTGAATGACTGCGTGCGACAGAACCCGTAGAGATAGCCGTTGGCGGGATCGCGCCAGAGCGTCGGTTCGCTATGCTCCGCATCCGCTCCCGTGATCTCTCGCACCCACGAGACAGTCGCCTGGCTGTTGGTGTCCCAGGGGCGAAAGATGCGCGCGATGGCGACGTTGAGATCGCCGCCGGATACTCCCACGTAGAAAGTGCCCGCATCTGCGGATACCGCCGCCATGGAATGCAGGTTGAACGTCGACGTGCTGCCGCCGTAGGAGACCCACTTCGCATCGATCGCTGCGGCGATGGACTTTCCGTCAATATTGCACTCGATCCAATCCGTCTCCTCAAAGGAGATGGAGAACTCGCCGCCCGCCAGCAGCGTTTCTCCGCTAAAATCGTTAGGATGTGCCCACTGGATGCGCGTCCCGTTGATGAAGCTCATCGTGTAGGCGCCGGAGATACCTTGCCCCCCAATCGTATCGACGCTATTGAATACGGCGGTCATGCCCTCGCGCGCGCCGATCATTCCGGATGCAGCAGGTACATCAGATAAATAGATATAGAAGGCTTTAGTGCCTGGAGAGCCGCCCGCATTCAGGATATCCGTGAATTCGAACCGCTCCGAAAGATGGCGCATGTAAAGTCGGTAATCGTTGTCGCTATTGTCGCGACGGCAGACCATCTGGACACCATCCACGATAGCCGCCGCCGATACCCAGTGCGCCTCCGTAAGGTCGCGCAGCACACTTTCCTTCTGCGTCCAGACGCCATTTTTTAGGCGCATGGAGACGCCGTTCATGGCGCTATTGGCGTGATCCGCGCCTTCGTTCCACATGGCGTAGACGACACCGCGATGGACCGCCCAGGTGTCCTGGCACCATGCAGCGTAACAAGATCCTGTCGTGAGCGCAGTGCGGGCGGTCCGAAGCGTGTCTCGTGCCGGGATTAGCGCCGAAAGATCCCCTTCGAAGGACGGAATTTTGAAGTAGCCGTTGCGGTAGGCGCCGGCGGGAATGGCATCCACCATAAAGGTTTTGCCTTCCAAATCCACCTCGCCGCGCGGCAGTAATACGCGCAAGGCATCGAAGGCGACGCTATCATTCGTAACGCCGTCTCCCTTTGCACCAAGCATGAACGGCGAGACTGGGGAAGTCGATAGTTCATACCAAATGGAGGTCACACCGTCTGCAAGCGTGATTGCAAACGCACCCGCATGAGCAGGTGCAGACGACCCGACGTGCTTGTACTCTGCCCCGCCGCCGTCACCAGCCGACGCATGACCGCGTGTATTTATCCACGGAGGCGCAATCGTAGGACTAAATGCTGCGGCCTCCGCGAGCGTATCGAACACCGGGCCGACGCCGCCAACTCCCGCTCCCACCTCCTCCTCTGCCCCGGTATCGTCCTTCCGATACAGCTTGCCGTCGCTCTTGGCATAGAGCGCGACTTGGCCAGCATCGGGCGTGCCGGGCGCATCATCCTCAGTGAGCACGAGCGGTCCGGTCATCGCCGCGCTGCCGTCACGTGGCAGCAAGCTCGCGATAGGCTGGCCACCATCCTTGAGCAACTTGCCCGTCACCCCATCAAAGACAGCAATATTGCCATCCGTGGCGCTCTCAGGGCCTACGACATCACCGCCGCCACTCGCTCCCGTGATGTAGGCTGGCGCAGACCAGTCGGCGGTCGCTGCGCTTTCCTTCTCGAAGATCGCGGCGCGCCCATTGCCGATGTCGCGCACGAGGACCGTAAAACCCTGCGGTTCGTTGTCGTATTCGTCGCGATCAGCAAGCTCGTCCACGCTCGCGTCGAATTGCAGCCCCTCGCCCTTATCTCCGCGCGGAATCGTGATGTTGAGCGTCTGGACTGGCGCTTCGCCCGTGATTGAAATGTCTGCGTCTGACCCGGCGGGGCCCGTTGTTACGGTGCCCTTGATCAGCGTGTTAGGTGGACCGACATCGCCGCGCGGAATGGTGAGATTTAGCGTCTGGTTCGGCGCGTCTCCGGTGATCGAGATGTCTGCATCCGTGCCCGGCGCTCCCGTCGTGACGGTGCCTTTGGCCAGTGTGTTTGCAGGCCCAACCGGACCCGTGATGTAGGCCGGGTCTGACCACGTCCCGGCCGCTCCTACACGGGAATAGAGCGCGGATCGGCCGTCGCCCACGTCGGAGATGAGAACGGCAAACCCCTCGGGCTCGCCGTCATAGGCGTCGCGGTCTGAAAGCTCGTCCACCTGCACGTCGTAGCGGACGCCCTGCGTGATGTCCTGCGGAGAGAGCAGTCCCATCGTCCCCGCGCCCGTAAAGTATGGGATCGAACCTGGCGCACCAATCAGCCCGCCCAGCGCCTCGAGGTTGCCGGAGCCGCCGAGCATGTCGATCAGTTGCCGCGCCTGTGCCGAAGCTCGCGAGCCGTCCGACATATAGCGCAGCCGATACGATGCGCCGGACAGTTCACCGCCGCGCCAAGGCTGCGCTAGCGTCAGGGACGTGTTGCTATCGACGGACGCGACGACATTGACCCAGCCGTTGGCAATGAGCCAGTCGCCCTCTCTAAACCGAGCGACCTCCCACGCAGTGCCGACGCCTGTGACAGCAGTCCCGTCGGCAGCAACAGAGATCGTGCCGGCGGTGTAATCCGACAACATCATGATCGTCCTCTTGGAGATTTAAATGGAGGCTGTGTGCACCTGACGGCTGTCAGGTAAAAACCCCGGTTCGGAGCTTGTAAGAGATGGTGTGAGCAAGCACGGTATAGTCGACGGGACTTGGATACAGCCAAGCTCTCCTTACGAGCTCGACGCGGCCGCTGTTGACCCGGAAACTGTAGCCAACGAACTGCGAGAACAGGCCATTTTCGCCGAGGAGATTAAGGATGCCCGGTTCTCCGTCCATGACCCAGACGATCGTCCCACCCATTACTGAGTGCCAGCGATCGAATGCCAAGCCCGCCGCATCGTTGTTCAGGTTGAATTTGCAGACGCCATAAACAATCGTGTGTCCTGACGGCGCAGCGCCGAGGTCATAAGCCGTCGTTGCATTGTGCGGACTTGAAAGCGCCGCGATGTTTCGGCTACCGGAGATCGGAAACCCCCAGGTGTTGCCGTGCAAGAGGCGGTCGCGGCTGTCGAACCAAGTGCGGCCTTGCTTTCGGACGCGGATGCCGTCCTCGTCTATGCGTGCTCCCATGTTAGAGCGATATCCTCCTTGCCGAGGAAAAGCCGGCGCTTGGTGGCGCGGTCTCAACTGATCCGGTGTTCGATCCAGCACGGGTCACGCTCCCGCATTCCCATCGCCAGTTTGCGAGTTGATTGCTCCCGGAACCCGTGACACGAAGCGCAACGCTCGGTCCCTCCACAAATTGCAACATCGCGTCGCTCTGGTTGTGCGGCTCTCGGATGTATCGTCGATCCGTCGAGAACCCCATGGGGCCCATTCGCATTCCCGTCTGATCAAGACGAAAATACGAGTTGTCCCGCGCGGGCTCGTTATCGGAATCCAGGCTCACCGCAGACACGTAGACCCGGACGTCTACAGAGATCGCCGGCCGCGGATACCAACCGTTGGACACGTCAGGCACGCCGCGCTGTACGGAATATTCATACGCCGTGACATTGGTCGCATCGAAGCCAAGCGAGAGCCAGCGCGCATAACGATCATTTGTGATCTGATCGACCGGGATGGACCCGACGAACGCGATGCGCGTGCCGCTCATGGTCAGCTCGCCCACGCAAAATGGCGTGAACCCCATCCCATGCGCACCCAGCGTGTATAGGTTCGTGCGCAGCCCCCGCCGTCCGGTTCCGGAGGAACCCTGTCCGGAGCCGCTCGCCGGGATCGACGGGAGGTTCACCGTATAGTCGAGCACTTTAACAATCGGCAGGTAGTCGAGATCGCTGTGGAACTTGACCCGCGACAGGTGAGAGAGTGGCGCGACAAACGGGAGCATATCTCCCGGGCCGATCCAAATCGCTGCCTTTCCATCCGCAACGCGGAAGCGCTTGGCTACCATGCTCTAAACCGCGTCGTCGTCGAAGACGATGTCGATGTATTTGCCGTTGAGGTTGATGTCGAACTTCTCATCAAAAGACATCATCTGCCCGGCCCTTACCGTGCCGATGTCCGCCACGTTCATCTGCCATCTGCCGTCCGTGTAGATGAGCGGGTTGACATAGCTGCCCGACGACAGGTCCCCGAAGACCATCTGCTGTGCGTCCACGACAAAGCGTGACGGCAACTCAGGATCATTTGGCGTGTCGAGATACCACGCGGCCCCGCGCCATTCGCCATCGCCGCCAACGCGGGTCTGCGCCCCGATGCGGCTGTATCCGTCCGGTCCCGCCACTGCTTGCATCCGGAAGTTTGCTTCGTTTACCTCGCCCGGCGTCGTCGACGCTGACAACGCTGTTACGGCCTCCGCCAGCGCGCCATCCGGCCCGGCATAAGCCGAGAGCGCATCCACGGCGCCAGCGACGGACGGGAGCCCTGTCTCCGGATCGAACACCTCAGCATCAAGCGCTTCGACGCGCTGCGCCACTGCCTGCGTTTCCGCGGCGACGACGTTGACCTCGTGCGTCCACGACGCCCGCGCACTCTCAAATGTCGCCGTCAATTGCTGGCGAAGTTTCTGCCGATCGTAGGCGTTGCCCAGATCCTGATCGGCAATCCAGAGCTCGAATTCCTCAAGGCGCCTCTGGACCTCGCGCAGCCCCGACCCGACCCACTCCTGATAGCCTCGAACATCGTCCGCGAGACGGTCGAGATCGATGTCGTAGACGTCATTGATCCAGACGTTCGGCGTCGTGACCGGGAGCCATTCCGACCACTCCGTTGCGCGCTCGCCGAACGGCACAAGAATGCCCCGAACTTGGTGGTCAGTGTCCGGCGCGAACGTTCCCGACAAAATCACCGAAGACGGATTGTCGTTCGTCTCCGGGTCGCCATAGGGCACCTCGCCGTCAAAAAACGGCGCGCTCTCTCCATCGAGGCGGACCTGAACGCGTACCGCCCTCACATCGTCCAGGTTGCCGGGATAGGCCACCCGGATCGAGGGCAGCTCCTTTCCAGGCTCCCCGATCGTCGCCGGGAACACCTGCCAGCCCACCAGCGGTTGCGGAGGCGGCCGCAGCGTGCCCAGCGCCCCATCAACAGGTGGACGGTAATCTGTGGCCGGGTTCCAATCGTAATCCGCCGGATCGACCTCGGTGATGTCGACCATCACGTCGAGGTTCGCGCGGTCCACCGCGCCGTCGATCCTGAACCATTTGTCGACGTACCCGTTGCGCGCGGACGTCCACGACACGACATTGCCCGGCACGGCATAAGGCCAATACTGCGGCGGCAGAACGATCGTGTGGCGTCGCGCCCGCTGCCCCTCTGCAAGCGCCGACTTCATCAAGCGCTGAACCTGCTCGGGATACGGCACGAAACTCAGCGGCACGTCCGCCATGAGGCGGCGATTGCCCGCCAGCGCCTCGAGGTCCGTGCGGTAAAGTGGCGGCGCGGCTTTCTCCGACCATGCGTCCGCTGGCGATGGATACGTCGCAGCAATGCCGTTAATCGTGTCGGCCAGGCCGAAGAAGGGCGTGAACGACTGTTCCTCGGTCGAGAGAATGTCGCCGTCGCCGAACGACGCAACGGGCTCATCAGGCTCACCCACGAACAGATAATAGAACCCGCCGACCTCGGACAGCCGGCCCTGACACGCCGTCAGTAGTGCCTCGATCGCTGACGTCAGCGGCGCTTCGACAGGGATCTCGCCACCGGCACGATACGTATTGCCGGCGCGGCACTTGTTGATCTGCGTGATCCAGTGCGCAGTCGGAAGACGCGCACCGGTGACGCCTTGCAGGCCATAGAACCATTGGCCATCGTATTCGATGCCGCGCAGCAAGTTGTAGATCTGGACCGCCGGGTTGTGATCGCCGTCCCCGCCCCACGTCGCGGGATTATCCCAGCGATGCGAGCCACTGCCGCCGGGAACGCTGCTGTCCTTCGACGGATCGTAAAGCGGAACACCAGACACCACGAACTTAAAGCTCGGGATGCCCGAAAACATGTTCTGAGCAATCTTGGCCGTCACGACGACATAGGCGACGCCATAGCCGACACGCGTCGATTCCCATTGGCGATTGGCGTTGCTGGCCGTCGAGACGAGAAAGCTGTCAGCCGCCGCCTGCGTGCCGTCGAGCCACTTCAGCCAAAGGTGATCTTTGCCGTCCTTTCGGTATTCGTTGACTGGATATCCGTATTGTGCGTGCGGTGACGACCCGAATGTCACCTGCTCGCCGTTGACAAACACCCCATCAAGCACGTGCCTTGGCAAGTCCGCGAGCGCGATGACCTGCGTCAGGTAGGCGTTCGGCGTCTCGCCATCCTGTCCCCATGTGTTGACCCACACGAGCGAGCCGGCGGTGGCCGTTTTGCCGAGAATGAACGAGCGCGGAATGTCGCCGCCGGCCTGAAGCGTGCCGTTGATGCCAAACGAGGCCGCAGCACTCTTCGGCTTGCCCGCAATCGCCTGCGCCAGCAAGTTGAGGCCAACGCCGACCGCCGTTTGCAGCATGAACGTGCCGACGGCGCCGAGGCCACCGATGAACGTGCCAACGGCCGCGACGGCGGCGCCGATCGCAGTGAATAGAGCCATATTTTACCCTGATCCTAGCCGAGCGGCTTCACGAAGTGCGTTTCCGCCGGCGTATAGCCGCGCCGCTCGTAAAGGCGAGACACGTCATTGCTCGCGAGGGACGCCATGCCGACGGTCGTGCAGCCTTGTTCCCGCGCCCACGCCTCGTAGGCGTCGAGCATCTGGATTGCCGACCGGCCGCGAGCCTCGGGCGCGACGTACCAAACAGTTTCCTTCGCCCACCGCCCCGCGCCGAACGGATGCTCGAACGTCGCCGCCATCAGGACGCCTTGCGCAGGCCGGCCGCACACCAGCACGAGACCGTGCGCTACATGGTGGCGGAACAACGCGTCGGCGTGCGGGGCGCTGAATGGGAACGCGAACCCGGCCGCCGCGTGACTGTCCCTCAGCAAACGAATGACAGCGACGCGATCAATGAAGCTGGCAGGGCGGACGTCAGACAATCCACTTCTCGTTCCGCAATATTTTCCGCACGTGCCCATGATAGACGCCATACCGCTCCGCTAGGACCTGTATGCTTTCGTCGCTCTGGCGAATTTCGTTTACAGCCGCCCATGTCAGCTTAGCGCCGTATTGGTTTTCACCAGTCGGGGCGGTTCCGTGCTTATGTCTGTCTCGAAGGTTTCCGGAGTGCGTATCCCATCGGAGGTTTTCCGGACGGTTGTCGTCACGCACGCCATTGTTGTGACACGCTACTAAGCTCGGACTTGCTTTGGAGCCATGGAACGCAGCGCACACGAGCGGATGTACTGACACCGTTTTTTTATTGCCGTTTACAGATAAGTTCACAAGCAGGTAGCCAAGTCGGCTGTAACGCGTCTTGCGCACTCGTCCTTTGATGTTTCGAACAATCGGCGATTGGGAGTTCACTCGGCTCGACACTACTTGTCGCCCGACTGACCGCAGGCGTCCGAGACTGGACGCCTCATAATACCCTTCGTATCCAGGGATCGGCTTCCATACTTCGTCTATTCCCATAGATACCCTCGACATCAGAACAAACCTAAAAACTTGCGGCGCTTCTGCGGTTTTTGTGTTGGGACGACGCCCTGCTGCGAGCCCCAGAAAACGGACCACTCGCCAGCCGTGCTCGCATCCTGAAAGAAATTGTCCGTCGGATGCCGCAGCCGTTGCGTCGCGTCCGACCGCGTGTCGGGGTTAGAGCGCGTCATCTCCTGCGTATGGCTCGCGCAGACGAGGGTGACGCTGCCTTCTTCATTCTCGGAGGGCGTGTTGATCTCGATCTGATCAACGAACCCGACAAACCTGCACTCTGCCGGAGCCACCATCTGCCGGCTGTTCGGGTCGAACAGTCCCCGATAGATCTCCACGCGGCCCTGCTTGGCGTCGTAGAGGCGCACCAGGTCGTTGATGCGGTCGTCGATCTGGCTGAGGCGAATATTGACGTTCTGCACCGATAGATTGGCGACCATCGGGATGTCGTCAATCGCGACCAGCGTGCCGGAGCCGTACCAGTCGCGCGTGTCAACGAGCCCCGTGTCGGGATTGATGACCTGGGCCGATACGTTGCCGACGTCAGACCACAGGCCCTCAGTCACCGCCGCGCCTGTTTCCCGGTCGCGGACCACAAGCCACAGAAAATCGCGAGCGACGAGTTGGCGGGCCTGAAGGGCAGCATGGTTTTCCGGGGAGATATAGCGAGTCATTTGCGTTTGCTACCTCGCTTCTATCGCCTGAAACGCGATCGTGCCGATACCCGCGCCCATGTCGCCGGTTCGCGTCACGCTCCCAGGGACGATCGCCATGATGCAGTGAGGCTTGTCGATACTCACTGCCGCCCCCACCGTCACTCCAGGCCAGATGTGGGGGCGCACCTCGTACACACCGGATGCGACATCGACGATCCGATGCAGGTCCTTGGTCCCGATCTGGATCAAATCTCCGACACTCAGCGTGATCCCGGTGAGGCCGGCGATCGTGACCGTCTTTCGGTCAACTCCGATACTGTTCAACGTCCCGGCCGGCAGTGCAGACGAGCCAGGATGTTTGATAGGCCGCAGACGCACGAGGCTCCGTCCATAGAAGGTCTTGAGACCATTCTCCATGGCATCGAGCTTAGCCTGCCATGCGTCCAACTCGTCCGGATACATCGGCACGCTTTGATAGCTCGCGCGCCACAAGGGCGAGCCGAAGTCCTTGACGATCGTCCGGCCATTGGCCTGCCGGCTCTGTTCCTGACGCCACAGGAGATCGAACTCCTGTTGGGTGCACTTCAGGCCGCTCAGGAGGTCGAAGGGGTATGTTACGGCCATCTCGCTACCCGAACTTGACGTTCGATTGGTTCGCCTTACGGATGGCCTGGATCACTCTGCCCTCCAACTCACGGTTCGACCTGACTAACGCTGCTTCCAGACGTGCAACATTCGCAGCATCCGCTCCGCTCGCATCGACGTTGTTCGTAATGTTGATGACAGGAGCCGATCCACCGCCGCCGTTGTCACGATGTCTCGGATCACGACGCGTCAGCACCTCTTCACCCACCTCCGCAACAATGGCCCGCTCGTTCGGCTTCATGCCGACGATGCCGCCGGTGTGGTAGCGAGTGGCGTTGGCGAATGCGGCTGACGACACTGCTCGGCTCGGGTAATTGTCGTTCCCGACGACGCCGCCCTGATGCAGGATGCCAGGGATCAGCATACCTCCAAGGAGACCGCCGCTTCCGCCACCGTTCGCAAGACTCCCGAAGAACGAGTTCCCGGTCCCCGCTTTCCCGAAGGCGTTCTCGAACAGATTGTTCACCGCCATGTCGATGAGCTTGTCTGCTACCCGCTGAAGGGCAGAGGCGAGAGAGTCGAGTGCACTCGTGCCACGGGCGATGTCTTGCGCAAAGCTGGACATGGAGGACTGGAATGTGCCTCGCAGGTCGTCTAGGCGGCGTTGGGCTTCCTCGGCCGCTTCATAGGCAGCTGTGCGGCGCGCGAGCGAAGATGCTTCGCGATCGATTTCCCCAATCAAGTCGTCCGTGATCGCGATGCCGTCGGCCAGCGCTGCGTTCATGAGATTCTGCGTCGCGAGATACTTTTCCTTCGCGTAGGTTGACAGCCCAACGACATGCGCCTCTGCGGACAACTCCTGTGTTTGCCGACGGATGCGCTCGATGGCTCGTTCGTATTCGCTGCGCTTTGACTCCTCACCTATGCCAGTAGCAGCCGGTGACGGAGTTGGAGACAGATGCTGTGCCATGTTGCCGGCGAATGCGAAGCGATCCGTGCCGGGGATCTGTGTGATTTGTTTCCATGCGTCGGAGATCCTCGAAGCAGATCCCATAATGCTGTTGGCCGCTTCCCTGGCCGCCCCGTCGATGTCTGCAAGTGCCTCTTTCGTTTTATCAACGGCGGCGTCCCAGGTCTTCCTCACAAATTGCCAGAGGGCACTCGCCAACCTGGAAGCCCCGTCCGTGATAGTGGAGAACACATTCTTGGCCATCTCTCCGAACCAAGAAAGGTTGAGCTTATTCCATATCAAGTCTGCAAGGGCCTTCACCGCAGTGGTTGCAATGTTTATCGACTCGGTAACCGTCACCCAAACGGCCTTCAAGGTATTCCCTACGTGAATGGTCGTGTTGCCGACCTTGTAGAATTCCTGGCCAAACTGCGTAATCCACGTCACCGCGATTGCCAACGCACCGGCAAGCGCCCCAATAGGATTGGCCATCACGGCCACCGTCAGCGCCCGAACAGCACCAACCAGACCGACAGCGATCCCGACAGTCACCGCCTTGATGCCAGCGATGATAGGTCCTCCAAACGCAGCCAGGAGAGCAGTGCCAGCAACAACCGCAGCGCGCGCAACTGTTTCAAGGTTCTGGGACAGACCAACAAGAGCTTCCGCAAGGCTCTGTGAAATCTGGTACTGCTGGTCGAACGTCCCGACCAGCTTTAGGAACGAGTTGCGCAGCAGGAGGAACCCATCGCCGATCGTGGCCGGCATCAATTCGGCTTCCTCGCGAAGCTGTTCAAGGCGTTTCGTGAGAGCGTTGTAGATGACTTCAGACGTGATCTTGCCCTGAGCGCCGAGGGCTCGAAGCTGGTTCGTCCCGACACCTAGCTCTTCGGCCAGCACCTCAGCCACACGTCCGCCATTCGCAATGACGGTGTTGAGCTCCAATCCGCGGAGCGCCCCACTCGCCATGGCACGGCCAAGAGCCTCCTGAAGCTGCGCTGCACGTTCAGCTTTCGCTCCTGACACGACGAAGGCGAGGTTAAGCGCTTCCGTGAAGTCAAGCTGCTCGCTCGTTGCCTTTCCCAGCTCCTTCAGGACCGTCGAATTTCTGATGAAGCTTTCCGCTGACAGCTCGAGCGACGAATAGGTCCGCATCGCCACATCAGAGAGGCGATCCATGACGACGGCGCTTCCATCCATGTTTCCGATTGCCAGACCGACGCGCGCGTTCATATCAGACCACTGGTCAGCCAGTTCAGCTGCGGCCTGTCCGAACCGACGAAATGCCAGGGCAAGACCGCCAAGCACCAGCGTAAACGCAGCAGTCGCAACGCTCGTGTCGCGAATGAGCATGCCAAGCGAACGGAACCGCGATGCAACGCCTCCAAGCGGACCATCAATCGTCGCGGTCGCCTGTCCCAGTTTGCGGAGCCTGTCGCTCGCGTCGGCTGTCGCTCCGGCAATTCCGCTTGTTGCCTGTTCGGCCCGCTTTGCAGCACCTGATACGCGGTCCAGATCGCGAGCCGCAGCCTGTGCACCATCGGCCTTAATTGAAATGCCGAGCGCAGCGATGTCAGCCATTATTCGCACCCTTCGGCATGTCTTTCTTCGCCTTCAACCCCCGCATCACGGCCGCAACCCCCGTCCCGGTTGTCGCGGCTGTAGATGATCGCCCGCCCCCGCGTGATGCGTTATGTATGCCGTTGAGCATGGCTAGCATCGAGATCTCCCACGGGGCCATCTCGACCCGCATGAGACGACAGAACGCATCTATTTCCTGAAACAGCCCGGCACCCATGCCGAGCGAGGG
>JRYH01003824.1_pt1 | contig 13595 bp, 11 predicted proteins | sample 235351 | NCBI WGS metagenome assembly JRYH01 (sample SAMN03074221, study PRJNA261480) | activated sludge metagenome | biome: Wastewater Treatment Plant; feature: Wastewater; material: Activated sludge; isolation source: activated biomass of a wastewater treatment plant treating wastewater... ... | reverse complement strand
TCTGAAACGGAAACTCTCTAGCCCCGCCGCACCTTTCGCAGGCTCGGCGAGGCCGGCGCACCGAACGCCTGCCGGAAGGCGCGCGCAAAATGCGCCTGGTCGAAGAAGCCCGCGCCATGGGCCGCCTCCGTGAAACTGCTGCCCGCCGCGATCGAGCCGATCGCCCCGCGCAGCCGCCGCCACACGCGGAAGCGGCGGAACGGCACGCCGACCTCCTCGGCGAACAGATGCTGAAACCGTGAGGGCGACAAGCCAACCGCCCGCGCCGCATCCACCACCCGCATCCCCTCCTCCCGCTCGGCCGAAAGAGAGGCGATAGCGCGCGTGATGCGCGGATCGAGCGTACGCCGCACCCGCCGGCTGGCGAAACCGAGCAGATCGTCGAGCGCATCGGGCACGATCCGAGCCCCGTCGCGCGCCTCGTAAATGGCGCGAAGCTCCTTGGAGACCCCGCAGGCAAGGCCGACCAGCGCACCACTCTGCTCGCTGGCCTCGGCGACGAGCGGCGCGAGCGCGTCCGCACCGGCCTCTCCCGGCTCCAGATAGAGGACGGCGAGCGGCCGGCCCGCAACGTCGAACTCGTAGGAGACGCCCGCCGGGATGACCGCCGTCCGGCAGGGCCGCCAATCGCTCCCCGCGATGCGCAACCGGAACGCCTCATAGAGCCCTGCGAGAAGCACCGGCACGCTGTGGGCATGCGGCGCATTGTGCCCGAGCGGCCCGGCGAACAAGGCACGCATCGGTGCAAGATGCCAGATCGGCAGCAGGTCCACCGCACCTCTGCCATCGGCTTTTGCAGCACATTCGTACAAGCGATGCCTCGTCTCGCTCCGTTACCTTGCCCTCCGCCCTTAGCAACACGGAGAGACGACCTCAATGCCGATCCAGGATCTTCGCCTCAGCCGCCGCTATATCCTGAACGCTGCCGGTGCGCTCGCAGCCGCGCCACTGTCGCACGCCCTCTCGATACCGGCACACGCCGCGGCTCCGCAACTCGGACCCTGGCAGCCCCGCCACCAGCGCTACAAGATAGGTGGCTTCGAGATGACCGTCGTCGCCGATTCCGAAACCTTTATCGACGGTCCCTTTCCCCTCATCGGCGGCAACGCCGCGGAGGAGGACGTGCGCCGCCTGATGCGCGACAACCTGTTGCCCGAGGCCAAATACCAGCCCGGCTTCACGCCGACGATCGTCAACACCGGCCGCGAGCTCGTCCTGTTCGACACCGGCAACGGCGAGAACGGTTTCGTGCCGCGCCCGGCGGGCGGATGGCTCGCCCGCGAGCTCGCACCCGCCGGCATCAAACCCGAGGACATCGACATCGTGGTGCTGAGCCACGGCCATCCCGATCACGTCGGCGGCCTCGTGGAGGCCGGAAAACCGCTCTTCCCGAACGCCCGCTACGTCATCGGCCAGGTCGAATACGACTTCTGGGCGCCCGAGGGAAAACACGCCGGAGACCTCGAGAAATTCGCAACCCTATTCCGCGCCAACACCAGCGACATCGCCGACCGGTTCTCCTTCCTGAAGCCGGGCGACGACGTCGTGACCGGCATCCGCGCCGTCGAAGCCTACGGCCACACGCCCGGGCACCTGAACTTCCTCATCGAGAGCGAAGGCAAAGCCATCTACCTTTGGGGCGACTGCGCGCACCATCAGGTCGCGTCCCTCGCACGCCCCGACTGGCACTGCGTCTTCGACGTTGATGCCGAGCAGGCGGCCGCGACGCGCAAGCGCGTCTACGATCGCCTGGCAACGGAGCGCATCGCCGTCGTCGGATATCACATGCCGTTCCCATCCGTCGGCTACGTCGAGCGCGCCGGACCGGGGTCCTACCGCTGGCTCGCCCACACCTATCAGCTCAGCCTTTGACGTAGGTCATGATCTCATTATGGATGACGCATCGACGCGAGGACTTTTGCGTCGCTGGCAGGAGCGAGACCGCCACAAACCTCCATGGTTTGCAAGGTCTCAAACCAGGGGCGCAAAAAAGGACCGCGCCCCTGCAGGGTGAGCCATCATCCATAATGAGGTCATGACCTAGGCTAAGCGGCCGCGATCGACTAAGGTCCTGCGCCTCGAACAGCCCACGGGGCGCGCGCGCCGATGACGAACGATCTGACGTTCAAGACCACCATGCATTTCACCTATGGCGAGCCGGCGCCGGTCAGTCCCGGCATCGTGCGCATCGTCGCTGGCAATGCGAGCCCCCTGACCTTCAAGGGCACCAACACCTACCTCGTCGGCATGACGGAGCTCGCGGTCATCGACCCCGGCCCCGCCGACGAGGCCCACTCGGCCGCCATCCTGAAGGCCGCCGCCGGCCGCCCCATCCGCCAGATCCTCGTCACGCACGCCCATCGCGACCATGTGGACGGCGCCGCGGCGCTCAAGGCGGCAACGGGAGCACCCGTCATGGGCTATGGCCGCGACGGCTTCCCGCCCATAGGCCCAGACACCAATCCGCAGGGCTCCGAGTTCATCGACTACGTCTTCGCGCCCGACGTGAAGCTCGCCCACGGCGACGTGATCGAGGAGAAGGAATGGCGCTTCCAGGCGCTGCATACGCCCGGTCACGCTCCCGACCATCTCTGCTTCGCGCTGCTCGGCCGCAACGTGCTCTTCTCGGGCGATCATGTCATGGCCTGGAACACGACGCTCGTCGCGCCGCCCGAAGGCTCGATGGCCGACTACGTCTGCTCGCTCTCGCTCCTGCTGCCGCGCAGCGAAAGTGTCTACCTGCCCGGGCACGGCGACCGCATCGACGATCCGCAGCGCACGACCCGCGCCTATCTGCTGCACCGGCGCTGGCGCGAGGAGCAGGTGCTCGAGGCGATCCGCTGCGGCCTCGGCACGATCCAGTCCATCGTGCCCGTCCTCTACCCGACCATCGACCGCAAGCTGTCGAGCGCGGCCGCGCTCTCGGTGCAGGCCCACGTCGAGCATCTCATTGCTCGCGGGCTCGTGGTTTGCGACGGGTCTCCGACTTGGGACCGGCCGCTTTCTCCCGCTTAGCCCGCTGGCCCTTCTCGCGCGCATCCTGGGCCGTCGGCATCGTCGCATCGACGCGCGCCTGGATCTCCTTCAGGAGCTCGCGGATGCCCTCGGCGTTGTGGCCCATGTCGGCGCGGCCGAAGCGGGATGCCGAGCGGATGTCGACGCGCGAGCTTTCCCCGTCACCCGTGACGCGGATCGCGACGTCCTCGTAGAGACCCATCACGAGGGTCCGGTCCACGGCCTCGATCTCGCCGGGCGTGCCCGCCTCGGGGTCCGGAGCGTCCTCGCGCACGATCTCCATCTTGAGCCGCTTCACGGCATCGGCCACGAGCGCGTAGGCCTCGTCCGCCGGCCTTTCGATCCGCATCGGCCTGATGAACGGGTAGGCCCGCGCCTGTGCATCGGCGAGGCGCTTGCGGTCGTAGGCGACACGGTTGTCGCCCGGGCTGCGCAGCTTGGCGATGGTCGAGAATGCCGGGGGATCGTCAAAATCGGTCGTGAGATCGTTGAGCAGCGGATACTCGCGCACCCACATCGTGTAGAGCACGGGGATGCAGAGCAGCGCCCCACTGAGGCACACGGCGAACAGCACGCGCGCGGTTCCGGGCCGTCCCGTCCGCCAGATGACGATCGCGGCCGCCACCGCGCTCGCGATCGAGAACACCGCGATCCCCATGCCGACCAGGAAAAGGTTGAAGGCGACCGGCGTCGGCAGCCCGAACAGGCGGAACAGGAACGCCGCCGCGACGATGATGCCGAACGCGAAGAGAGCCGCCCGCGTCGCCCAGCGGGCGGCCGACGGTTCTCTCTCGGGAATGGCGAGCATGGACCGGACCTCGAAAGCCTTGTCTGGCGGGGGGACTCGCTGAAGGATAGCCTCAGATTGATGCGCAAAAAAGGCGCCTGCGATGCCCGGAGGCCGCACCCCGAATGTCCGCATGGCGCGCCGATGGAATGACGCCGCGACGGCGCGCGGGCGGAGCGTCGCGCGCCGCCACCGTGCCCGCGTCGCGTTGGCGCTGTCGCCACTGATCGCCGCTGCCCCGGTCGCCGCCGGGGATGCCGCGCGAAGCGCAGACGCTGAAGCGGACGGCCTCGTCGTCGCCATCGTCGACCTCAGGGAGATGTCTGGGCCTGCACCGGCCCCGACGACGCCGGTGGTGCGCCAACCGGCGTGGCGCACCACGTTCGGCGCCGAGCGCGAGAGCCGGCCCGGGATCGTGACGGAGGTCGAGGCGGCTGCGCTCCGGCCACTCGCCGGCACCGACGTCGTGCTGATCCAGGGCGTCGAGGCGGGCACCGCGTTGCGCCGGCTCTTTCCGCCAAGTGAATGGCGCCTCGTCGTCTCCCGCACGATCCTGTCGCCGACCGATCCTGTCGGCTTCCGCACCGTGCGCGCCGATCGTCCGCCGACGACCGCGATCGCCGTGAGGGCGCGGCAGGATCTCCGCGTCACGGCGCGGACCCCGACGCTGACGCTCGAGCCCCCCGCCTCGACCGGCGAGCCGGACGCCACCGCCACCGCCGTCCGTCTGCTCGACGGCCGCGGCCGCGCGGTCTGGCTCGCATCGATCATGCTCCCCGCCGCCTGCAGCCACGAGGACCCGCCATGCCCCGCGCTCGACAGGCTCGACGCCTGGCGACACGAGAAGCTCAAGGACGGCGAGCCGGTGCTGGTTGGCGGACGGATGGCGGCGCACGTGCCGGTCGCCCCGACGGCCGACGGGGAGCGCGCGCCATGCGCCTCCCACATGATCGAGACGGACCTAGCCTGGGAGCGCCTCTCCGTTCCGCCGGGCGCGAACGCGCCTCAAGCAGGAGCGAATTGCCTCTCGGCCGTCCGCCTCACATGGTAAATTGCCCCGCGAGGCTCACCTTCGGTGCACACCACCATGGAAAATCGTCCGCCGTGCCCGTTATACTCTCCAAAATGACGCGCGCCAGCAGCCAGCGGACACCTTCATGGCCTTTCGATTTCGCCTGGACGAGCCGATCGAGAAAGGCTTTCGCCGCATCGGAACGGAGCAGATCGAGCGGGCACGCCGCCAGCTCCAGGCGAATGTCGATCCGGCGACCGAGATCCACGAGGCGCGCAAATGCATGAAGCGGATCCGCGCCCTGCTGCGCCTCGGCCGCGATAGCCTGGGCGATGCAGTCTACCACGCCGAGAACGCGCACTTCCGCGCCATCGCCGGCACGCTCTCATCCGCCCGCGATGGCCACGTCATCGTCGCAACCATCGTCAAGCTCGCAGCCGAGACCCGCAACCAAGCAGCAAGCCAGGCGCTGGCGCGTCTCAAGGAGGTCGTGCTCGCGCAGAGCCCCGAGACGTCCGCCCACGCCGCCGCAGAGCGAGCCGAGGCCGACGCCGGGCTCGAGCGCGCGCTTCAGCGCTTCCGGCGGCTGCGCTTCGCCCCCGACACGTTCGCGACCCTCGAGCGGGGGCTGGTGCGCAACTGCCGTAAGGCGCTCGCACGCCGCGACGTTGCATACGCCGAACGGAGCGACGAGGCGTTCCACAACTGGCGCAAGAGCGTGCAGACCCACTGGCGCCACATGGCGCTCCTGTCGCGCGCCTGGCCGGCCCTGTTCGAGGCCCAGATCGACGCCGCCCGCCACCTCTCCCAGATGCTCGGCGACGATCACGACCTCGCGCTTCTGCGGATCAGGCTTGGGACCCTCGCGCCCGAAACCCTCCCAGCCGCCGACGCCGAGCAGATCGAGGGCCTGATCGCGACGCACCAGGCGGCCCTGCGCCGCGCCGCGAAGCCCCAGAGCGAGGTGATCTTCGCCGAGCGGCCGAAGGCGCACGGCCGCAGGATCTCGGGCATCTGGCACGGTGCGGCGGCGACCATCCGGGAGAAGAAGGCGTTGAAGGACGAGGCGTCCGCCCCCGTCAAGGAGACGCGCGCCAGGACGCCGGCTGTCGGTCGGGGTTGAGGAGATCGCGCGAACCGTGCATCCAATCGGATACGGTTTGCGTTGAAGACGAAGGAGCAGCGGAGGGCGGCCATGCAGAAGAACACTGAAGGCATCGGGGCGCCCGGGGTTTACCACACGCCGCAGGGGCCGATCCCGGCCTCGAACGATCGCATCGGCGTGCTGCTGCTCAACCTCGGCACGCCGGACGCCACCGACTACTGGTCCATGCGCCGCTACCTGAAGGAGTTCTTGTCCGACGAGCGCGTCATAGAGGAGCCACGGTGGAAGTGGTGGCCGATCCTCAACCTGATCATTCTCACCGTGCGCCCGAGCCGCAAGGGCCGTGACTACGCCACCATCTGGAACAACGAGCGCAACGAGAGTCCGATCAAGACCATCTCGCGCGCTCAGGCGGAAAAGCTCGGCGAGCGCTTCGCCGGGGATCCCAAGGTGGTCGTGGACTGGGCCATGCGCTACGCAAACCCGTCGACCGAAAGCCGCATCGAGGCCCTCGTCGCCGCCGGCTGCGACCGCATCCTCCTGGTGCCGCTCTATCCGCAATACGCCGCCGCCACCACCGCAACCGCCGCCGACCAGGCCTTCCGCGCGTTGATGAAGATGCGCCGCCAGCCCGCCGTCCGTGTCGCGCCCGCCTACTTCGACGACCCGGTCTATATCGACCGCATCGCCCGCTCCATGAGGGCGAACCTCGCAAAGCTCGATTTCGAGCCCGAGCGCATCATCGCGACCTTCCACGGCATGCCGGAGAAATACTACGAGAAGGGCGATCCCTACTATCCCCAGTGCCTCGGCACATCCGAGCTCGTGCGGAACGCATTGGGATGGCCCGCCGACCGCTGGCTCACCACCTTCCAGTCCCTCTTCGGCAACGACCCCTGGCTGCAGCCCTACACGGACAAGACCGTCGAGCGTCTCGCCGCCGAGGGCGTGAAGCGCCTCGCTCTCGTCGCGCCCGGCTTCTCCGCCGACTGCCTCGAGACGCTCGAAGAGTTGAACGGCGAGAACCGGCACATCTTCGAAGGCGGCGGCGGCGAGAAGTTCGCCTATCTCCCGGCCTTGAACGACAGCGAAGACGGCCTCGACGTCATCGAGGCCATCGTGCGCCGCGAGCTTCAGGGCTGGCTCTGATACGGCCCCTTCGATCGCGCCGGAAGATCTTGTGCGCCTTCGGCTGCCTTCACGCTGGCGTCCGGGTCCTGCTCGCGTGCACGCGCTTTACGCGACATGACGGTCAGCCGGAATGACGATAGAGTTGTATGCGCGCGTAGTTTCCGGCCCCGCGTAGCCGTGGTCGGATCTGCCGGAAACAGCAATCGGTAAGGAATCTGTGGCCTGATCGTTGACCGTGCCCTCAAACGCCCCCAGTTGGCGGGTACGAACGACGTAGTCTGAATGTCCGGGACGAAAGGAAAACCCATCCATGTATGGCGGCGGCTTCGAGATCTTCGGCCTGCTTTTGATCGTGCTTGCAGCCGCCATCCTGTGGTCCACGGTCAAGGTCGTGCCCCAGGGCTACAACTACACCGTCGAAAGCTTCGGCCGCTTCACCCGCACGCTGATGCCCGGCCTGCACTTCCTGGTCCCCATCGTCGAGCGCGTCGGCCACCACGTGAACGTCAAGGAGCAGGTGATCGACATTCCGAGCCAGGACGTCATCACGCGCGACAACGCCATGGTGCGTGTCGACGGCGTCGCCTTCTTCCAGGTCCTGAACGCCGCCAAGTCGGCTTACGAGGTCGACAACCTCGAGCACGCCATCATCAACCTGACGATGACCAACATCCGCACCGTCATGGGGTCCATGGACCTCGACGAGCTGCTCTCCAACCGCGATAAGATCAACGCCCAGCTCCTGCACGTCGTCGACGCGGCCACCGAAGCCTGGGGCGTCAAGGTCACGCGCATCGAGATCAAGGACATCGCCCCCCCGCGCGATCTCATCGACAGCATGGCCCGTCAGATGAAGGCCGAGCGCGAGAAGCGCGCCCAGATCCTGGAATCGGAAGGCCTGCGCGCCGCCGCGATCCTCAAGGCCGAGGGTGAGAAGCAGGCCGTGGTGCTCGAAGCCGAAGGCCGCCGCGAGGCCGCCTTCAAGGACGCCGAAGCCCGCGAGCGCGCCGCCGAGGCCGAGGCCAAGGCCACCGAGCTCGTCTCGAGCGCCATCGCCCAGGGCAACGTGCAGGCCATCAACTACTTCGTCGCCAACAACTACGTGAAGGCGCTCGAGGCGCTGGCGAAGGCCCCGAACCAGAAGGTCATCATGATGCCGCTCGAAGCGTCCTCCGTGATCGGCTCCATCGCCGGTCTCGCGCAGATCACGAGCGAAGCGTTCGGGCCCAAGACCCCAGAGGCGCCTCGGACGCCGCCGGGCCGCGGCGGCCCGAGCGTGCCGTCGTCAAAAGGCTGAGAGAGCGCGCTCCGGCGCCACCCGGCAACCGCCCCCGGCCGATTGAACCGGACCGGGATCGGCCGGTATAATTCGCCTGCTCCGGATGCCTACAACTCGCGGGAACCGCCATGTCCACCCTCATCGACCTCGCAACCAGCCTCGGTCCCTGGAGCTGGGTCATCGCCGGCGTCATCCTCATGGCGCTCGAGACCGTGATCCCCGGCGTCTACTTTCTCTGGTTCGGCGTCTCTGCCGTCGCCGTCGGCCTCCTGGGGTTTGCCTTCGGCGATGCGCTGAGCCATCCCTGGCAGCTCGTGCTGTTCGCGCTCATCTCCGTCGCGACCGTCATCTGGATACGCAACGTCGCCAATCTCCAGCAGGTGGAGAGCGAGGACAAGGACCTCAACCAGAGGAGCGCCCAGTATCTCGGGCGCGTCGTCGTGGTCGAGGATGCCATCACCGGCGGCCGCGGGCGCGTGCGCGTGGACGATACGCTCTGGCTTGCCTCCGGCGCCGACGCGCCGAAGGGCGCGCGCGTCCGCATCACCGGCGCCCACGGCATCGTCTTCACCGTCGAGCCGGCGTGACGCCCCCTCGCGCGCGTCCCGCGAGCGCGGGCGAGAGAGCCCGCCGCAACGCTTAAGCGCTCGTTAACCGACCGTTCCTAGTGTCGAGCCGTATTGCGCTGGCCGTATCCGGCCGGCGGTCAAGGTGTGCGTCGTGTGCGATTCATCCACATGAGGACGCCCCTCGTGACGGCGCTCTGGCGGCTCGGCCTCATTCTGTTCGGCTTCGCGGTGGCAACGCTTGTCGCCGCGCTGTCGCATGTGCCGCAGGCCGGCGCCGAGGAGCTTCCCCCGGCCGAGCGCCGCACACAGCCCGCCGCCGCCGACCCGGAGACCGCCTACGAAGCGCCGAGACGCATCAGCCGCTCCGCAAGCGATTCCCTCTACGACCTCGAGGCCGATCCCGCCGATGACGCCGGGCCGGGCGAGGACTCCTTCTCCGAAACCGACGGCGGCGCATCCCCCTCCGGCGACGGCACGGAGGATGGCACGCCGGCCGGCCTCGACGGCACCATCGACCTCGCCGAGCCCGAGCCGCCGGAGGACGGCGCCGACCCGACCCGCGACACCCGGCCGCCCCAGGACCGCGACGCCTTCATGACCCCGCCCGCCGGCCACGACCCGCTCCTGTTCCAGGTCGAGGACATCGATCCCGCCACAACGGACCGTCGCCCGGCCCGCCTCGCGCGCTTCGAGCCTTATGACCCGGTCGGCATCCGCATCGGCAGCTTCGTGCTGTTCCCCGAGGTCGAGCTTGGCGGTATCTGGACCGACAACGTGCTCTTCTCGCCCGACCGACACTCCGACATCGCCCTCGGGATCGGCACGGCTGCGCGCCTCGTCTCCAACTGGTCCCGCCATGCGCTCGAGGTGAGGGGCACGACGCGCGACACGTTCCAGGACGCCTACCCTTCCGAGGACGACCGCGCCTGGAGCATCGAAGCGCGCGGCCGTCTCGACATCACCCGCCGCACCAACCTGCAGGCGATCGTCGGCCGCGATTTCGGCCAGGAGGACCGCTCCGCCATCGACGCGAGCCGGATCGGCCAGCGCGCGGACGTGACCGTCGAGCGCGCCGAGGCCGCACTCACCCATCGCTTCAACCGGCTTTCGGTGCAACTGCGCGGCTCCGTGAGCGACGTCACCTATTCGGACACCGACGGCATGAGCAACGCCGACCGCGATACGCTGGAGACGCGGCAGGCCGTGCGCGCGGCCTGGGAGTTCAAGCCGACGCTCTCCGTTTTCGCCGAGCAGGAATGGAACGAGCGCGACAAGGGCGCCATTCCGGCCGACGGCATCCCGCGCGATAGCGACGGCACGCGCACGCGCATCGGCCTCGACTTCGGATCGACCGGCGCGGTGCTGCGTGGCACGATCGGCATCGGCTACGGTCGCCAGGTGCCCGACGCGCCGAGCCTCGCGCCCGTCGACGCGGTCCTGTTCGACGCCAACCTCGCCTGGCGGCCGACGGAGATCACGTCGCTGCTGCTGACGGCGGCCAGCGACATCTACGACACGACCACGGTCGACTCGGGCGGCGTCATCACCCACACGGCCGGGCTCGAGCTGCGCCATGCCTTCCGCCGCTATCTGATCGCATCCGCCGGCATCGCCTACACCCGCTACGACTACGACGCCACACCGATCACGGAGAGCCAGTGGCTCTCCTTCGCCGGCCTCGAATACTACGCAAGCCCAGAGCTGGTCCTGTTCACCCGTTACGAGCACCTCGCCTTCGACTCCAACGACGCCGACGGCGATTACGATCGCGACGAGCTACGCTTCGGCGTCCGCGTCCGCCGCTAGAAAGAGGCAAGGCGGCGCGCGCAGGCTTGAGCGAAACTTTCTTATGCTCGCACAGAGCGTTGCGCCGAACCCGAGGCCCGCTACTCTCGTTCCCTGGATCGATTCGCCTTGGGATTGGAGCGCTTGCCGCCTCACGACCATCCATTCGAACGCAGGGAGCCCGCCATGTCCGACCATACCCAGTTCGCAGTCGGCAGCCGCAAGGTCGCCATGATGCCGCGCGTCATGAAGCGATCGCTGCAGGTCGCCATTGCGGCTGCGCTCACCGCCGGGGCCGTTCTGTTCGTGATGATGATCAACGGCTTCCTGGTCGGCCGCGGCGGCTCGCTCGCCGGCATCGACGTCTGGCTCGCCTTCATCAAGCGCAGCGACATCATCGGCACCATCATCCTGACGGCGCTGGTCACGACCGCCTTCCTCTATTGGCAGCGCGACAAGGAACGCCGGTAGACGAACCCCTTTTTCACGTATCCGGATCCCGGCCGTTCATGCGTGGCATGGCTTTGCTCGTCCATGCGGAGCATGGCTTCGCCCGTCCATGCGGAGCATGGCTTCGCCCGTCCATTCGGAGCATGGCTTCGCCATGACGCCGCCGGGATGACGTTGAAAATGTGCGAGCCGCAGCCACAAACGTTGCATCACCCCGACGGAGGTCGGGGTCCAGATACGCCTCGGCATAAGCGTCGGGCTCACGCCACGCGCGGCGGGCTGCCCGGGATTACAATCGAAGGCTCCGGTACCAGCGCCTCGGGCTTCCGCGGCTGGGCGGCCATTCTTTCCTTCGCCAGCGCCAGCGCCGCCACGTAATCGGGCTTTCCGCTGCCGAGCAGCGGCAGACCCGGAACGATGAGGATGTCCGCCGGCACCATCAGCTCGCTCGCCCCCTTCTGGCGCGCAAAGCGTACGAAGGCCTCGCGCATGGCCGAGAGATCCGTTGTCATCAAGGCCAGCCGCTCGCCCTTGCGCGCGTCCGGCAGCGCCACGACGACGCTCTCGACCTGAGGCCACAGCTCCGTCGCCAGCGCCTCGACGGCCGACAGCGACACCATCTCGCCGCCGATCTTGGCGAACCGCTTGGCGCGCCCCTTGATCGAGATGAAACCCTGCGCGTCGATGGCGACGATGTCGCCCGTATCGTGCCACCCGTTCTCCGGCGGCTCGAGCACGCCCGGGTTCTCCGCCCGCATATAGCCGAGCATCACGTTCGGGCCGCGCACGTAGAGCCGCCCCGCGCCCTCGATTCCCGGCACCGGCTCAAGCCGCGCCTCCATCAGCGGCGACAGGCGGCCGACCGTGCCCGACTTGTTGGCAAGCGGCGTGTTGATGGCGAGCACCGGCGCCGTCTCGGTGACGCCGTAGCCCTCGAGGATGCGCACGCCGAACTTCTCCATGTAGATCTGCCGCGTCCGCTCCTTGACCGCTTCCGCGCCCGCCAGGATCAGCCGCACGCGTGCAAAATCGTAGGGGTGCGCCGTGCGCGCGTACCCGTTGAGGAACGTGTCGGTGCCGAACAGGATGGTGGCGTTCGAGCCGTACACGAGCTCCGGCACGATGCGATAGTGCAGCGGCGTCGGGTAGAGATAGACCGGCACGCCGCCGACCAGCGGCATGACGAGCCCCGCCGTAAGCCCGAACGAATGGAACACCGGCAGCACGTTGAACACCTTGTCCTGCCCGTTGACGGCCACCCGCGTCAGGCTCTGCATGGCGTTGGCCAGCATGTTCCGGTGCGAGAGCACGACGCCCTTGGGCAGCCCTTCCGAGCCCGACGTGAACAGGATCGCCGCCGGATCGTTGGGCCCGCGCGCGACCTGCGCCCGGCCGCCCGCCAGAAGGCCACGCACCTTGTCCCTGAACGTGATCGAAGCGCGCACGTCCTCGAGGTAGACGATCTTCCGCGTCTGCCCGAGCTTGGCGATCACCGGCTCGAGGTGCGCCTTCTCGATGAACGCGCGGCTCGTCAGCACGACGTCCACGTTCGCCGCGATTGAGGCCGCCGCGACGTTCTGCGGCCCGGCCGTGAAATTCAGCATCGCCGGCACGCGGCCGATGGTCTGCAACGCAAAGAACGTCACGGCGACGCCTGCCGAGTTCGGCAGCATGACGCCGACCGCCGCGCCTTCCGGCGCGAGGGGCAAGAGCTTGGCGCCGAGCACCTGCGCGCTCGTGATCAGCTTGCGGTAGCTGAGCCGCGTGCCGAGCGGGTCCTCGATGGCGGGCTTGCCGGTGTCGCGCGTCGCCCTCGCCTCGACCAGCGCCGAGAACAGCGTCTGGTCGAGGTTGGCGGTCTTGACCGCCGTCTCGACCATGAGGTCCTGCAGCGCCAGGCCCGCCGCCTGGCGCCGTGCCTTGCCCTTGAGCCCCTCGGGCACGGGAAGCTTCACCGGCGGCAGGATCGTCACCGTCGTTTTGGGAAACAGGGCCTTCCTGGCCTGGAAGCGGTTGAGATAGCCGAAATAGCTGCGCTCCGGCCCGTCGATGCGCACCGGCACGACCACCGCGTCCGCCTTGTCGGCGATCATCGCCGTGCCGTCGTAGACCTTCATGAGCCCGCCGGTCACCGTGAGCCGCCCCTCCGGGAAGATCACCAGCGTCTCGCCGGTCTTCACCGCCTGGATCAGATGCCGCGTGCCGAGCGGCTTCGTCGGGTCGATGGCGTGCGCCTTGACGACCTTGAGAAAGGGCTTGATCCAGCTCTTCTGCGCCATGCCGGTATCGATGGCGAAGGCCGCGTGCGACGGCAGGATCGAATGCATGATCGGCGCGTCGAGCAGGCTCACGTGGTTGGGCGCGATGATGGCGCGCGTGCCCGCCGGCGGAAGGTTCTCGTAGCCCTTCACCTCGAGGCCGAGAAACATGTTGAACACGAAGCGGCCCACGTCCTGCACGCC